>Ga0326597_10002875_pt1 | contig 25435 bp, 21 predicted proteins | sample RVTome_12_FD_203789 | JGI IMG/M metagenome (GOLD analysis project Ga0326597, IMG submission 203789) | Soil microbial communities from uranium-contaminated site in the Upper Colorado River Basin, Wyoming, United States - RVT100D185 | ecosystem: Environmental > Terrestrial > Soil > Contaminated >... | reverse complement strand
GCCGCCAGAATGCTTCCTTCTTCCGATCCCGTCTCGCTGGGCGCATCGCAAATGCCTCCTTCATGGTGAAGGCATCTTGCGCTGGCTGGCCAGCGAATTGAAGACGGGGTTGGCCGTACGCTTACTTACTTTCGACGTGCCGACACGATTGTGATCGTGCCGTAAGTGCCGATCCGTAAACGACTTGCGGCGATTGGGCGATACAGGACTTGAACCTGTGACCTCCTGCGTGTCGAGCAGGCGCTCTAGCCAACTGAGCTAATCGCCCATCGCTTTGTAGACTATGCGCCTACACACCCGCCGTCAATCGACCGCCCACGCAGTTCGGGTGCATCCCGTTTGGCGGGGCGAAAATGCCCCGGGATGTCATCCTGGGCGAAGCGAAGAATCTTCTTACGCTTCGAGATGCATCCCTTCGCAGAACATGACACAATGCGATTACCTCCGCCACCCTTCCTGGGATGCACCTCTACAGTTTAGTGCGCCGTCATCGTCCTCGGCGCTTTCAGCGTGTGGTAGAATGGCAGCTTTCCCTCCTCGGAGCAATGATCGTGATCCGCGGGCGGGCGATCCTCAAAAAGCCGCATGGAACACACTTCGCTCCCAACCGGCGATCCATCTGCTCATCATGGAGCAAACGGGATCAAGCGCGACAACCAGGTGTGAAACTCATTGGGTTGGATATGCCAAAAGGGCAACGGAAGCCGAACGGGGGTCGAACGGGCGGAAGGGCTGGAAGCGTACGGTGCAGCCCAAGCGTTCGGCGACGGCGCGAAACAGCGGTCCGTTGAGCCAGTTGACGGTGCTGCCGTCGTATTTGGCCGGCCCTTTGAAAGCTTGGTGATACTCCTCCAAACGTTGGACGAATAAATCCACGATCTCCAATGTGCCGTGAGGATGCAGGATGGGAAGAAGCTGAGCGAAACCGTTCAAGGCCGCCTGGTTGAGATGGACGCGGATGTCAGGCGTGCCGCTGAGGTGTCGTTGGAGCACGTCGCTTGGGTGATCTAATCCGGCGAAACCCATGGGCAGTAGTTCCGCTACGTCGTTGACCGCGACGTAGCGTTCGTCGAGTCGAAGGGCGGCGAACAGGTCCATCCAAAAGTGAATGTATGCGCTTGGTTGCCGGCCAAGTTCGTTGAGCCGCGACTTGCACCAGTCGAGGAACCCCGCCACCCCAGGCACTAGGCAATAGGCATTAGGCATTAGACCTCGTGCCTGTTGCCCGTTGCCTAATCCCTGCCTTGTAGTGTTCAGGGTCTTTAGGGCATCCTCGAGGGTCGCGCGGTCGGCGGGGACAAAGCCGTGTTTGGCAAGGATGTCGTCGAACGCCTTCGTGGGAAGATAGAGCCGAGCCTCGACTCGGTACCATGAACCGTCCAGCCACAGCAAGTGATCGCTGGGCAGGTTGTCATAGACGTTGCACAAGTGGGCATGGATGACACGGCCGTGATACCGGGCGAGCGCGGCGCTGGGATTTCCGGCATCGATCTTGACGGTTTCGACGAAGGGGTGCTCGGGCGATAGTTCCGCGGCGGCCCCGGCGAGTAGCGTGTCCGAACGGTCCGCCAGGACGTAGGTTGCGTTGCGATAGTAATCCGCGCCGGTCAGTTCGCAAATCCGGCGATACTCGCTCAGGAACGAGCGGGCGCGGTGCGTGGAAGCGACGCCGATCTCAAGGACATAGAGCCGTTGGTCACCCAAACAATGGTCATGGATTTTATCGAACAGCGCCCGGGCGGAGGCCCGGGCGTAGGCGAGGTTGTGGTCGGTGGAGCCGCCGATCGATGCATCGTAGCACTTGCCGGTGGCCTGCTCGAACTCGCGCAAGCGTTTCCAGAATTCCGTGTTAAATTCCCAACAGACGCTCGCTAGCCCTGGGCCGTAGTCTTCCAACAGAATGGCTCCGTTGCTCTCGCCCTCGCCGCGCACCAGTTTCTCCACCGCGTCGCGGAGGTTCGCCTGGAATCGCGCCGCGTTCTGGAATTGGCGCAGATCAACGCTCAGCCGCACGCGGGCCACCGGGTTGCCGTCGTACGCATGGAATCGATGGATCGCAATCGGACCATGGTAATGATGTTTGTAATGTACGCGGTGGAAGTAGATCGACACGCCGCCTGGCTCGAGGGGCAGGCGGGCGCGGGCCACCTGCAACTCATCTTTGAGGATGACGAGCGCGTTCAGAAAGTCATCCACGAATTTCGTCTCCAACATCGAGTCCGCGTAGGTCACGTTGACGCCCAGGGAAGCAATGTGAGATATCAGCGGGTTGGCGAGTTCACGGCGCATGGTTTGCCGCAAACGACGGCCTTCGGGGATAACCGAGAGCAATTCTTCACTAAGAGCCAGAGGCGCGGGGGCTTTCGCTGGTGCAAGATTGGAATCTCGCACGGTTAGCGTTTCGACGTATCGACGGCGAATCGTGGGCAAGGCCTCGGCCAGTTGGAACTGTTCGCGCAGGGACAAATCCGCAATCGTTCCCTCGGCCGGCAGGCCCAATTCCGTTAACCGCGATTCAATGAGGCACCACGCAGCCGGCGTGCCGATCAACGCGAGGGCTTTGACCAGCAGTTCCTCACGATTCGCTGAAGGTCGGTCAGCGATGATAGAAAGAAGGTGCTCGCCCTGGCTTTCGGCAAGTGTCGTCAGATCGCGCGGCTCGCCCTTCGCCTTCAGCTTGAAGTCGCGACGGAACATACGGGCGACGTGAGCCAATGGTGCTCGCCAGGCTAAACTCCAATTCGGCCCGCGCTTCCGGCCAGTCAATACGGGCAGTACGGCGCTGTACGTCCGACCCTCATAGAAACCCGCCGACGGGGCCTCGCGCACTTCAAGCCGTTCGGCGATGGGCACGCCATACTGCCCTCTTCGCAATTCGATCGCCGCCCAAGTGCATTCGCGGGAAGTGTCTTCACAGAGCACGCGTCCATCCACCAGGCGTGGAGCGCCGCAGGGACCGTGGGTCATCTGCTTGGCGCAACCGCGCGGGCAAACTAAAGCATCCGGACTAAGATCGCAGCGATCGCAGTTCTTGCAGCCGAACAGGGGGACCTTGGGCCATTCCAGCAGTTTGACTAAGCCCTGTACCCAACTCCGATCCGCTAAGCGACCGGCGAAACGCGCTCGGAACTGCCTTCGTTGTGATTGTCGAACGAGGCCACCGAGAAAAGACTCCAGCGAAGGAACGTCGGCCAGTGCCCGCTGTCGCTCCGCACCGGATATCTTTACGATTTTGTGCAATGGTCCCGCCGCTCCCTCCTTGGTCGCGGGGGGCTGTTCAGGCAGGAGCGGAGCCTCACGCAACAATTCCACATGGGCCTCAAACCCCTTGACGCATCCAAGGTAAAATCCGCTGACCCCCGGAACTTTGCGAATACGATGGAGCAGTCCACGGGTGATCCGCGCGCTTTCGTTTCGCAGACGGAGCTTGACCCATTCCGGAGGGTGGGCGGCCGCCGTGGCCGATTGTGCGAGACGTATCTTGATTGCGTCCAGCTCTTCGATCAGTTCAAGGGGAACGCGGATTCCGGGTACTTCGGCAATCGATCGGAGTTGCGACGCCGAGGTGACAGGGATCACCTCGGCCAGGATGTGAACCTGGTCGAGCACGCCCAGACGATGGAGGGACTGCATCCATTGCGTGAATTGCTCGATCGAGTAAATCGCTTGGGTAATAATGACCTTGGCGCCGGCCAGCGCCTTTTGCAGGGTGCGCAAGCCGTCGGGGTCGGCCTCCGGGTTGGGATGTCCGGCGGCGGCGATCCAAAAATCATCCGGCAAGGCCCCTTCAATAAGCATCTTCCTCGCCAGGGCGCACATGCCTACAGAATCGAGGGGGAACCGGGCCGGTTGGGCGGAACCCACCGGCAAATCACCGGTGAGCAGAAGAGCATTGCGCACGCCGAGTTCCGCAAAATGAAGGAGCCGGCCGCGAATCTGATCGGCCTGGCGCTCGCGGGCGACGATGTTGGCCATTAACCGAGCGGGATCCGCCCCCAAGCCGATCAAGAGCGCCGCCGCAATGGCGTTGTCGAGCGTGTCCCGACCGCGGGGGCCGTCGCTTAGGGCAAGTAGATCAACACTGCCGGAGCTCACGAAGTCGGCATAGACCTGCAACTTGTGTACGAGGACCCGTTCCTCGGCGGTCAGCTCGCCGCCGGTGACATCCATCTGTCGCAAGTATTGGCCAAGTACCGTGAGTTGCGGCAGTTCATACCCCTGTGCGAGGTGCCGCTGGCGAAGCTTCTGATACGCGATCCGGTCGCCTTCGGTCAAATGAAGCTCCAAGATGACGGGCATTCTGCCGACGGCGATCAAATCATGGAGGGGATTTTTCGACCTTGCCGATTGGGGGACGGGTTTGCCGTCTGCACTCCGAACCCCAAGCGCCAGTGCGGGGCCATTGGGCCGGTCGCTGGCGCTCCCGGTTCTGATTGGCAATTGGGAATCGGCGATTGGCAATTCATTACCCCGTGAGATTAGATGGCAAAATCCGGGGCGAATTGGCCCTTCGCTCCGGGCCTTGCGATCGCGTCGATTTGCCGACGAAACAACCGGATGTGCTCGGGTCCGGTGCCGCAACAGCCTCCGACGATCGACGCCCCGGCGGCGATCAGCGCCGGAAGCGCGGCGGCCATTATTTCCGCGGATTCATCGTAAACAATGTGCCCACGGTCCAATCGTGGCTGGCCGGCATTGGGTTGAACCATAATAGGCCGATCCGTGCGGCGGCGGTATTGCTCGACCAGGTTCGCGTAATCACCGATGTGAAGCCCCGTCCCGCAGTTGCATCCCAGAATGTCGATATCCAATTGAACCATGAAGTCGATGACATGCTCGACATCCACGCCGGTCATAGTGCGAAACCCGCCATCGACCAGCCGATCGAAGGTCAATGAGCCAATGACCGGCACATGAGGGCGGCAGCGGCGAACGGCTTGAACGACCGTGGCCACCTCGTCCAGCGCGGTCATGGTTTCGATGATGATGGCATCCACGCCGCCGTCGAGCAGACCGGCAGCCTGAATCGTAGCCGCCTCCTCGAGCTGTTTTCGGCTTGTACTGCCCAACGGCGCGAGGAACCCGCCGAAAGGTCCGATGTCGCCAAGCACATATCCGCCCCGGCCGATGCAGTCGCGAGCGATCCGCGCCGCGGCCAGGTTGATCGGGTAGGCCTTGTCGGCAAGTCCATGCCGCGCAAGAGCCAGAGGACTGCCTCCGAACGTATTGGTGAGCAGCAAGTCGCTGCCGGCTGCGACGTAGGCGGATTGGATGGCGCGAACCCGCTCCGGCTGGGTAAGGTTCCATTCCGCGCCGCAGCCGCCAGCGGGCAGCCCCGCCTCGATGAGCTGGGTGCCCATAGCCCCATCGCCCAACAAAAGACGCTGCTTGACGGCTTCAAGGAAGGAAACGCGCATCGTCCTGTTTAGTATACAGGAAGGGATGCCGTCGTCCCACCGGCAAAGGCGAACGTTCGCCCGCCGGGTTGCGTTTTGACCGCCTCGGACTCCTTGCGGCAAAGCGGCCCGTGACTTATTCTCTCGGGGTGAAGCGCTCGGGCGGAACGGTTCCCAACGTTGGCGCTTCGACACAGATGAGGAGGCAAACACTATGGCAAACGTCAGTCGTCGTGAAGTGTTGGGAACGTTGGGGACTCTTGCCGCAACCGGTGGGTGGATCGGTTTAACGGCCGACGATACAGTCGCCCAAGAGTCTGGGGAGAAGGCATCGGGCGGGCCGCGGGAGTACAAACTCCCGCCGTTGCCCTACGCCCCCGACGCCCTCGAACCGCACATCGACGCCCAAACCATGACCCTGCATCACGACAAGCATCACGCCGCGTACGTGAAAGGGTTGAACGATGCCATTGCCAAGCTCGAAGCGGCCCGTCAGGGCGGGGCGACCAGCGCGGGGCTGGAGGCGATGCGTGATCTGACCGATTCTCTGGCCTTCAACGGCTCCGGCCACGTCTTGCATTGCGTCTTTTGGGAGAACATGAAGAAGGGCGGCGGCGGTGAACCCAAAGGCGCGATCGCCAAGCGAATCGTCGGCGACTTCGGCAGCTTCGCCAACTTCCAGGCCCACTTCGCGACCTTATCAAAGAAAGTGCAGGGCAGCGGGTGGGGCATCCTCGCCTGGGAGCCGCTCAGCAGCCGGTTGATCGTTCTCGGGGCGGAAAAGCATCAGAACCTTACGATGTTCGGCTGTGTTCCGCTGCTTGTGCTGGACGTTTGGGAGCACGCCTACTACCTCAAGTACCAAAACAATCGCGGCGGGTATGTGGACGCCTTCTGGAATATCGTGAACTGGGACAACGTTGACACACGGCTCGCCGCCGCGATGAAGCTCAACGGTTGACGCTGAGCCGCGAGCTTCAGCCCGCGCAGACGATCGCGCAGACTGACGTCTACGGCCCGATCCGGACCAGGAAATGCCTGGGATAGCGCGCTCGTCCATGAACCGACGCATCCTCAACCACATGTTGTCGATCCCCACCGCTCCGTTCGCGGAGCATCGGGTCATCGACTACATCGAGCGCTTCTGCGGCATGCGAAAGCACCTGAAGCTTACCCGCGATCGGGCGGGAAACGTGCTGATTCGCGTGCGGATCGGAAAACGCGTCGTCCAGCGCCCCGTCTGCATCACCGCCCATCTCGATCACCCCGGCTTTGTTGCGGACCGCATGACCGCGAAAGGATACCTGCGGGCTTTTTGGCGCGGCGGAGTGCCGCCCCAGTACTTCATTCGCAGCAAAGTGCGGTTCGCCCTGGGTGGCGAATGGGTCCGCGGCGTGGTCCGCTCCGTCACCGTCATCCCCCGCGACGGCCAGCATCGCGTTGACACCGCCGTTTTGCAGGTGCCGCGGGAAATTCCTCCGGGCGCTGTCGGCATGTGGGATTTTCCCGACCCGGTCGTTCGTGGCGGTCGAATCTACGCCCGAGGTTGCGACGACCTCGCCGGCGCGGCGGCTATGCTTGGCGCCATCGACGAGTTGTTCCGAAGCGGGAAGAGTTGCGATGCTTATTTCTTATTTACCCGCGCCGAGGAGGTCGGGTTCATCGGTGCGATCGCCGCGTGCCGCTTGAAAACCATTCCGGCCAAGTGTTTCGTCGTGGCCATGGAAACCAGTTCGGAGCGACCCTTCGCCAAGCTGGGCGACGGCCCGATCCTGCGCGTGGGCGACAAGGCGAGCACGTTTACTCACGCTGCCACGGCCCATTGCCACCGCATCGCCCGCGAACTCGCCCGTTCGGACACACGCTTCAAGTACCAACGCAAGCTGATGGACGGCGGGACGTGCGAATCATCGGCCTACTGCACCCTCGGCTACGAAGCGACCGGCCTGTGTATCGCCCTCGGAAATTATCACAACGTCGACGCCAAACGCAACAAACTTGCCCCCGAGTACATCGACCTCGACGACTTCGACAACGTCGTGAAATGGTTCGTGGAACTCGCCAAAGCCCCGCACCCCTATACCGGGCGCGATGAAACTCTGCACGAACAGATCAACGGACTGGAACGCGGATACCGGAGGCTGCTGCGTACTTCACGCAAGAGTGCCATGTAGCGTCACTCTTTGTCGGTGACGCGGCGCTGCGCCTAGCCGCTAAACCGAACGGGCCGAATCCAAGATCCCTTTTCCTGGGGCCGCGCCCGCCAGCACGTTCGCATATACTTGCACATGTTGCTCGATACACCGCCGCAGGCCGAAGACCTCATACGCTTGACCCCGTGCGACTTCCCGCGCCTTGCCGAGCGAGGCCCGGTCTTGCAGGAGCCTGACCAGCGTGCCCAGGGCGCTCTTTCCACGCACCTGTTTGAAGAGAAGGCCGTTGACCTTGTGGGCGATCAACTCCGCGACCGACGGAGTCGCCGATCCAATGACCGCCGCTCCCGCCGCCATGGCCCATGCGATCGCCGTCGTGGAAACGTCGCCCGGCGCGTTCACCATCAAAACGTCGGAAACGGCGATCAGTTCCTCGAACGGATGACCGTCACGCGGGCTGATGATTGTGTCTCGCGACGGCGCCTTGGCTGCGTACCGGGCAATGCGCTTTTGCTCGCGCGACGACCCTGGAACGATGCACCACATCCCCCGATCGAGGTGATTCAAGAGGGCTGCGGCCCAAAACGCCTCGAACGATCCGCATTCGCGCATCACCGGCTGGGGAACGATGACCAGCGTATCGGTCTTCGCAACGCCGAGTCGCTCGCGAATCGAGCTTTGCCGGCAGCGGTTGATCCATCCGAAGTCGATCCCTGGCCGGACGACGACGCACAGTTCAGGAGGCACGCCGCCCTCGACCAACCGCCGCCGAACGATCTCGCAAGAACAGACAATCGCAAATTCCTTGGGACGAACAAGCGTCCGCAGCAGCTTTGCATCCCGCGTCGCCGCCGCCGGATCGAATAGCTCGATCACCAACGGCTTTTGTGTTGCCGCCCGTGCCGTAGCGGCGGCGTGTGCCCCCCACGCATGGGCCAGATCGACCTTTCGTTGCTCAACGAACCTCTCCATCAGCGGCGCGACCCAGGCGTCGAGATGAATGGGGCGGGAAAGGACGTGTATAGGATATTCCAGAGGACGCAGGGTAGGGATCGCTGATGGACCGATCGTCGCGACGGTGTTTGCAAATCGTCCGACCGGCAATCGGTCGAGCAGCGATCCTAGAGCGACGCGCTGCTCCCAACCGGCGTCGTCGTCGAACAAGTGACAGACGTGTGTCATACGGTCGGGCTGCGGCTAGCGGTCTGTCGTACCTGGTTCTGGAAGCAGGTGCGGCCCGGCCGCTCTCGGCTGGGCCGGTTGGCAAAGCGGAGGGCCGCTATGCCGCACGCCAAGGATTGTTTGCCACGCATCACGGGGGTGCATGCTCGAAGTCTTCGAGTTGATGATCGTGGAAGAGCCGGGCGATACTCACGGCTAACTTGGCCGTCAGGAATTTGGAAATCCCGTCCTTGGTCTTCGCCTCCACGACCCCGGCCCCGGTCATGTTCGCACTCACATAATGCCCTTCCGGACTGTCAGGCCAAGCGCGGACCCGGTGCCGGTCCGTCTTCTCCTGGGCGTTGAGCACCTTGACCGTCACCGCGAAGTACGCCGCGTTGGTCGCATCGGTGATATCTTCTTCCGCGAGAAAGTCTTGCACCTCGATCCACACCACCTGTTCCGCTCCGGCCAACTCTCCGATCTCGCGACATGTGAGTTTCACAAAATCGGGTCGCGTCTGTCGGAGCGACTCCTCGCTTTCGATCGGAACCACCCGGGTCGCCGATTCGGTGCGCAGCAACTCTTGGCTCACGTCCTCCCACAGGTACCGCCGCGCCGGCGGCCAATCCACACGCTCATGTACGTCGTCCACGAACACCATGACCGCTCCCGCCGTCAAATGGAATTTCGCGTCGACTCTCTCCCTGCCGCACGCCCCGCAGACCGCGCAGACCACGGACATCAACAGGAAGGCCGCGGTCCTCCAGTGTATCCAACGCGCCCGCGCCCTTGCCGCCGCGGCTCCGATGGGTTGTTCCTCCGCCCTACAGTTCAACGACATGCTCATAGAACTTTCGGGCCACCTGTTCGGCGAATTTGCGATAGGTGCCCTCGCGAATCAACGGGGAATTGGTCGCCGACATCAACACCGGCGCATCCTCCGGGTGCACGCACTGAACGGGAGTCAACTCGTAGCGTCGCTGCGGCTCGCGCTCCGCGTGAAGGTCGTGAACCGAAACCGACGCCTGGATTCGCCCGCGAAGAAACTGCGGCGTCTGGGGATCGCGGATTTGAAACTCCAACACCTCCAGGTAAACCACATAGTCCGCATTGAACTTTCGACCCACCGCGTAGGGATCGATCTGGGCATCGAGATTTTTCTGGAGGTAGTCTTCGACGTCGCGTGGATCGATGACTTGAGTGCCGAGGCCGCGCTGACCCATCTCCGCGTAGAGCTTGTCCCCGATATAGGTCGCCAGCTCAAAGCGAACGTGGGGATAGTCGAAAAGCGTCGCCGGCTCGGTCCATACCAACACGGCCACACGCTTGCCGGCCAGCTTGTCAAACTCCGGCGAGATCTTTTTGGTGTGCTCAGCCAGGACCACGAACGGGGTGAGCAGGTTGCACGAACCGAGCAGCGGTACAAACCCGAGCACGCAACTATGGAGGGCATTCACCCGCATCGCCATTCTCTTTCTTCATTCCTTACCCCGTCGACACTTCTCCTCTCCCATTAAGGGGGGGGAGAGGCCGGGTGAGGGGTGAGTGCAGCGTCCGCGTTAAGCACTACTTCATCGTCAAAGAGTCACCACAATCTTGTAAACCCACGCCGCTAGCAACAGACCGGCCACGCCGAAACCGAGTCCCGTCGGGGAGAGTCGGAACCAGTTTACCCGAAGGGTCCGACCCGTGACCAGTGTATTCCCGGCGGCAATGGCGCTCACCGCGACCGCAACGGCCAACGCCAAGCCTGCGGGTTGAGCATGGAACGCCGAAACAAACCGGCCCCGCGCCGTGTTGGCGAACGCCGTGGTCATTCCACACGTCGGGCAGGGAAAACGCCAGAGCATCATCAACCCGCACGGTGCAAGCCCCAACTGTTCGTGAGAGCCGATCCCGCTCGCCGCAGGTTCCAGCCGCGAAGCGACCCCAAAAAGCAGCAGACAACCGCCAAGCACTGCCGCGCTGATTGTGCGAGCGACCATCGGTCGAGCGGCCACAGACTGGAACACGATGGGACCTAATGAACGCGCCGGGCGGATGTTTGGGGGCAATAGCATGTCAACCTGGTCCATCGCGGGAAAAAGCTGCGATGTACTTATTTTCGAACCCACGATGCCACGATATTCCATCCTGCGATGATGGTCAACACCCCGCGTCTCACCCTGATCGCTCTTGGAGACCATCTCCACCGAGCGCCCGTCACGTTATTAGGTGTGGTTGAAAGCCGCGCCCGGTCCGCGTGCCCTTAAAGAAAGACGGAATAAAACAAGAGAAACGCTAATGGCAAAGGAACCCAATTACAGAACACTAATGGCTTGGCGGGAGTGCTACGCTTAATCCCAACGGATTCGAACATTCCGTGGAGGTCGCGATTGGCTAAAAATGAAGCAAATGAAATCGATCGGGAATGGGTCAAAACCGCATTTTTGACCCCATCAGGCGATCAGGCGGGAAGGGCATCACCGAGCGTTGCATCCGCGGTTGGATTGGGTTATACTCCACTTCCTTGCTACGCTCTTGGGAGGTTCGAAAGATGAACCATCGACCGACGTTGGCCTGCGTGTTGGTGTTGGCCCTGGTAGTTGGCGTCGTCCATGCGGCTCCGAACGTCGCCAATCCCATCGAAATCCTGAGCACGGGTTTCGAGGCCGAGGACGGCTGGGACCTGGGGCATAGCATTTGCGGCGAGGAGTTCGCTCTGGGGCTGACGTGCTTCTATCCGGTGGTAAACGTCTGCATCCCCAAGCACCACGCCGCCAGCCAGAACTGCTGCCCTGCTGATCCGAACGAGAACACCGGCTGGCACATGTCCCCGAGTTCGCGTCACTGCTCGTACCCTCTGATCACGGACGCACATCCCTTCGAGGGTTCACAGCACATGCGTTTCGCGTATGACCCCGACGGCGGTAATCCGCCGGGTTGCCAAGGCTTTGGGCAGGCTTGTCGCCAGCGGGCGATCACCCCCCAGGCTCCTCTCACGGAGGTTTCGCGGACCGTCTGGAGCTACGAGATCGCTATAAGCGAATACCTCGGCTCGAGTCTGGCCGTGATTACCGGCCAGAACGTAGGCAACATTGATTTCGATCCCCATCTGACCTCGAACACCCTCTTCTACTACAACGGCGGCATTTACACTTATGATCTGTTCAGCGGCGGCTACTACGTTTTCGGCGGTTGGTGGAGCGACAACAGCCCGGACTACGCCAACTTCACTATCGACTTCGACCCCTGCCACAACGTGGTTACCTACAGCTATGACGGCGTTGTGTTTTTTGAGGATGAGTACGCCTTCACGCCTCCCTATGGCGCCGGGCCGGACGTAGATCGTGCCCCTACGACGGATACTGCGTTCTTCACCAGCGACCACCAGGTCGAGACCACGATCGACATCGACAATCACTTTGTCACGCATATTCCGTGTGAGGACGCGTGTTGCGACGGCAACACCGGCGTTTGCACGGACGGTGTGGCGGCGGGGGACTGCTCGGGGACGGGGCTACACTACTATCCGAACTTGCCCTGTTCGTTCCTTGGCACGCCGGGGTATCCTCCGGCATGTGCGATCGACACAGGTTCCTGCTGTGACACTTCGCCCGGCGCCGGGGGGCCGGAGGCGGCAGGCTCTTGCACGAACGGGGTTCTTGAATCCGCGTGCAGCGACGTGCAACAGGTATGGGTTCGCGGCGGCTCGTGCACCGACGTAGCAGGCGTGTGCAAGGTCGGCCGTGGCGCGTGCGGCGGTGCAACGGGGTGCAGTACCTACCCGTTCGTTGGGCAACCTTGCACGGTCGATTCCGACTGTGACGTTCAGGGCTTTTGCTACCCGGGGTCGTGCGCCAATGACTCGGCCACGGGGTGCGAGGACAAATCTGATTGCGCCGGGACCTGCGTCATTCTTGTGGTCAACAGGGGAGGGGCTTTGTGCACTTCCAACGCCGACTGCTCTATTACGGCCTCTGTCTGTCTGGAGACGCGCGGCGCTTGCTGCGACCTATTGAACGGAATTTGCTTCGACGAGGTACTTCTGGGCGAGTGCGGCGGCGCTCAGCGTCGTTGGACCCAGGGAGCGAATTGTTTCCAAGTCGTTTGCGACGCCGCACCTGGCGCATGCTGCGACGGCGACGCTTTCGGGGCATGCACCCAGACCACCAGCGCCGGGTGTCTCTGCACCCGTTGTGAGTGGTACAAAGAGCAAAGCTGCGACGAGATTGAATGCACCCACGACGCCATTCCCACGGTGTCAGAATGGGGTTTAGTTATTTTGACACTGCTCCTGCTCACCGGTGCGAAGGTCTTCTTTGGGGCCGGGATGATCGTCGGACGACGTTTTCGACGCGTGCCCTAGTAAAATCGCCGCCTCCTAAGTCAACCTGCAGGAGGGCGACGAAGATCACCGCGAAACATGATTGCTACGAGCCAGTCAAATCCTGTTGCAATCATCGTTGCACAATTCGTTGAAGTGTCGAACGGCGTTGCCGCTCACGACAGTGGCCGTCGCGTGCGCTTGGCTTTGGGCGGCGTCCCGTTGATCGGCTCGACGCGAGTGACGTGCAGCATTGCGCAGTCGACCACGTCAAGTGCAATTCTCTCCTCAGCCGGGTGGGGGATGCCAACGTAGATCAGGTTGGGTGTGAGCATGCACATATCCGGGTGCCGCACGTCTAAAGCTTGTCCATCGGACAACCAAATGCGAAACCACCGGAAGGGTTGCCGGACCAAGTGCTTGCGAATGTTCGCCGCCGTCATCATACGAGAGTCTCCGTCAACGCTGCATTATACAACAAATTCCCGACCATGCTACTCGAAGGCGGCCGTCAATTTCCTGGGCTTGAGCCCGCTCCGGCGGCGATCAAAACGCTGCGACGCCGGTAATTTCTCGGCCGACGATGAGTTGGTGGATGGTCTCCGTGCCCTCGTAGGTGATGACGCTTTCGAGGTTGAGCATGTGGCGGACGGGGCAGCATTCGACGCTGATGCCGCCGGCGCCGAGGATATCGCGGCACTCGCGGGCGACATCGAGGCCCATGCGGACGTTGTTCCACTTGGCCAGCGATACGTGGGTGTGATGCATCGCGCCCTCGTCCTTGAGGCGACCCAGTTGTAGAGCGAGGAGCTGACCAAGCGTAATTCGGCGAAGGATGTCGGCCAGGCGGACTTGCATGTGCTGTTTGTTGATGAGCGGCGAGCCGAACAGGATTCGCTGGCGGCAGAACTCCAGGGCTTCTCGATAGCAAGCCATGGCCGCGCCGACTCCGCCCCAGGCGATGCCGTAGCGCGCCTGCGTGAGGCAACTCAGCGGAGCGCCGAGACCTTCGGCCTTGGGCAAGCGATTCGACTCCGGGATGCGGCAGCCGTCGAAAAAGAGTTCACTCGTCACCGACGCTCGCAAGGAGAATTTGTGCGGGATGTCGCGGGTGGTGTAGCCCGGCGTGCCTTTCTCCACCAGGAATCCGCGGACGCCGTGCTCGGTCATGGCCCAGACGACGGCCACGTCGGCCAGGGAGCCGCTGGTAATCCACATTTTGGCGCCGCTGAGAACCCAGTCGCCGCCCTTCTTCTCGGCCCGCGTCTTCATGGTGCCGGGGTCACTGCCGCCGTCGGGTTCGGTGAGTCCGAAGCAGCCGATAGCCTTGGCTTTGGCCATCTGCGGAAGCCAGCGGTTCTTTTGTTCATCCGACCCATAGGTGTGGATTGGAAACATCACCAAGCCGCTCTGCACGGAGGCGAAGCTGCGGATGCCGCTGTCGCCGCGTTCCAGCTCCTGCATGATGAGGCCATAGGCGACGTTGTTGAGACCCGCGCAGCCGTAGTCCTTCAGCGTCGGCCCGAACAAGCCCAATTCGGCCATTTCGGGGATCAGTTCAGTAGGGAAGCGCTCGTGCTCGAAGCAGTCGGAAATGATGGTCAGCACGCGGTCGTCCACGAACCGCGCAACAGTGTCACGCACTTGCCGCTCGTCGTCGGTGAGCAACGAGTCGATGTTGTAAAAATCCGGCGTCTTGGTGTCAGGCATCGTTCATCATCCTTCCCGCATTCGCTCTGCGATCCCGAATCTTAGGCCAAACCTCGTACGGTCGATCAGGACCTGGCCAATCGTAGTGAAATGCAGGTCTGACTGCAAAGGCAGAATGGGGCGATGTCAGCGCTGTTTAGCAAGCGCTCGGGCCAGCTTGCGAAAGTCCGGGCGAAACGCCGCCGGGAGTTTCGCGGCAAAGGCGGGTGTGAGTCGTCGGCAGCGGATCAGGCCGATCACGTCGGCGAGGTCGATCGCCCGTAACGGGTCTCGGCTACCCAACGACAGCTTCATCGCAATAAGATCAGGCAAGGATACAGTTTGAATGCCGTCGATCTCGACGTAGGAGTGCGGAGGCGTCCGCACCTGGCCCGTGGTCACGAGGTGCACGGGGACGGTTTGCTTGCGGAACTCACGGCGGGTTGGGGAGTAGGAAAAGCCGGCGGCTTTCAGTGCCGCCACCAGCTCATCCAGCGACCCGGATACAAAGACGTCAACATCTGCAGTGGTACGCACGTACCCATGCAACACAACGGCAACGCCGCCGATGATCGCACCGTCCAATTCCGCGTCGCGCAGAACCTGAGTCACGTCGCGGGCGACGTCGAGAATAGCGCCGCGGCCTTCCAAAATCAGTAACGCCTCATCACGCAACCATCGGATCATGTGGGTTTCACCCGCTAACGGTCCATTCTAACCTGTCGTGTTGTCAAGGCTAGCGGTTGTTGTATAATCGGACATAGCCTCGCGCGGTATTTGTTCTCGATCGCGCCAAGGAGCCTCTCCACGAGTTCCCGGCGAACCGGGTGACGGACGGATCGGCCTCGAAAGGAGCATCATGGTCGCCAACGTACTGCTTTCGCGCCCCGCGCCTGGGGCTTACAGCAGCACTCCCTTCGTGCGTCTTGGACTACCCGCGCGGGCCTCGTCTGCGCCCCTGCCAATGAGCATGGAGGAGGCACAGGCGCGCGGGTGGGACGAGATGGACGTGGTCTTCGTCACCGGCGATGCGTATGTCGATCATCCGAGCTTCGCGATGGCCATCCTCGGCCGCGTGCTCGAAGCCAACGGCTTTCGTGTCGGCATTGTGGCACAGCCGGATTGGCATTCGAGTGAAGCCTGGAAAGCGTTTGGCCGGCCCAAGCTGTTCTTTGCGATCAGCGCCGGGAACATGGACTCGATGATCAACCACTACACGGCCAACCGAAAAGTGCGTAATGACGACGCCTACTCGCCGGGTGGGCGGATCGGGTTGCGGCCCGATCGGGCGACGCTAGCGTACTGTCAGCGAGCGCGAGAGGCGTATAAGGGAGTGCCCGTCATCGCGGGCGGCGTAGAGGCGAGCTTGCGGCGGCTGGCACACTATGACTATTGGAGCGATACGGTACGACGGTCCATACTCTTGGACTCTAAGGCCGATCTGGTTGCGTTTGGAATGGGCGAGTCGACCATCGTGGAGATCGCCCGCAGATTGCGCTCCGGCCAGACTATCAAGGACTTGCGCGACATTCGCGGCGTGGCTTATGCGCTCGGCGCAAGCGAGGCAGACCGAATCCGAACCCCGAGCGCAAGCGAGGGGCCTTTGGTTGTGCTTCCCTCCTACGAAGCGGTGAAATCCGACAAGGTCAAGTTCGCCGAGGCCACGCGGCGAATTCACTTGGAGACGAATCCGTATAATGCCAAGACGCTTGTGCAATGGCACGACCGTCAGGCCGTCGTGTGTACTCCGCCGCCTCTGCCCGATTCAGGCGCGAATATGGATTTCTTCTACGACTTGCCCTACTCGAGAGAAGCGCACCCAAGTTACACCGAACCGATACCCGCATTTCAGGTGGTGAAAGATTCGGTCACGATCATGCGTGGTTGCTTCGGCGGGTGCACCTATTGCTCCATCACTACTCACCAGGGCCGGATCATCCAATCACGAAGCAAGGAATCCATTGTCCGCGAGGTGCGTGAACTAGGATCGCGCGAGGACTCCAAGGGCATTGTCAGCGACATCGGCGGGCCGACGGCGAATATGTATGAAATGCGCTGCGTCCGCCCGGAGATCGAGGCCATTTGCCGGCGACTGTCTTGCGTGCATCCCAAAATCTGCCCACTGCTGGGCACAGATCACGGTCCACTGATTGAGGTCATGCGCGAAGCGAGAAAGCAAAAGGGTATTCGCAAAGTGCTCGTCGCCAGCGGCGTGCGCATGGATTTGGCGAGACTTTCGCCCGAATACATGAAGGAACTGACGGCGCATCACGTGGGCGGCCACTTAAAGGTCGCACAGGAGCACACTGACTCGGAAACACTGGCGAAGATGAAGCGTCCCGCTCCGACGACGTTTCAGGACTTTGATCGACAATTCAGGGTCCAGTCGAAGAGGGCGGGGAAGGAACAGTATCTGGTTCCCTATTTCATCTCCGCCCACCCCGGTTCTGATCTCAATGCCATGATCGAACTCGCCGTGTTTTTGAAGAAGAACGGCTACAAGCCGGAGCAGGTGCAAGACTTCATTCCTGCACCCTTCGACATTGCAGCGTGTATGTACCACACGGGACTGGATCCGATGACGATGAAGCCGGTCTATGTGGCCAGAGGACTCCGCGATCGGAAGTTGCAGAGGGCGCTGATGCAGTTCTTCAAGCCGGAGAATTATTTCACCGTCCGCAGAGCACTTTTGGAGGCCGGTCGTGGGGAGCTGATCGGCAATGGTTGTGATTGCCTGATCCCTTCCGCACCGCCGCAGTCCGCCATTGACGCCCGCCGGAACCGCGCCGCCCTGGAGGCCAAGAGCGGGGATTACGTTCACTCCCGCGAGCGAACGCCGGTCGTTGGGTATCGAGCGGGCCGAAAGTCGGCCCGCAAACGATTGAAAAAGCCGGGCGCCGCGGAATAAAACGCGACCCCCCGAATGCCCGTTCTATCAGCGGTAATGACGCAATGCCGATTGTGGGAATGGAATCCGGACGAAGCGCACTAAACAGGTTCTTGTAATTCGTAACCCGTCATTTCGTCGCCGCTTCCAGTTTTGCGATTGCCGTACCATCGTCAACAACGAGGATCGTAACCTCGCCGTCGGCCTTACGCAATCGCAGCCGCTTCAGCCAAAGCCTGTCGTTCTTGCCCTGCGCGAACCAACTGCCCGTGGGCATATCTTCCCAGGCTTCCACCACGCCGATGACCTTGGTTTCAATTGGTTCGTCCCGGCGTAGGGTGGTTTCAGAGACGCACACCGGAGTTCCGGGAGGAAAAGCCGCTTCGTAAACACTTCCACTCCTCATTTGCATCCTCCCTTATCGGCTCGGATTGCGCCGGGCGCCACACGCCGCATCCGCGAAGGAGCGGAGGTCGGGGAATTCGGCGAGCGGGCGAACGCTTGTGTGATTCCGTTCCTTGTAGCGGTTGATCCACACGAATGCCAGCCCAAGCTCGTTCGCGGGAGCGCCGTCGTGGTATAGACTCTGAGCGACGTGCAACGCCGAAAGGCGATGCCCCCGTGAGGGCAGCGCCGAGGATGCCAGTTGAGAAACACCGCCGTGTGCGTCGATCAGGTGCTGAAAATGGCCGTGGGCGGGTTTGTACGAACAAACGTCTTCCGCGGTTACCACGAAATCAAACGCCACGTCGAATTGCTTGGCCGTGCCTGCAAACAGGTCGCGGTCAATGTTGGAGAGTACTCCCAAGCGGAAACGTTGTTTGAGGCGCGCAAGCGCGTCGTTGGTGTCGGGAAACGGCGCCCAGCCGGGAAGCATCTCCGCCAGCTTTGCTTCTCGCCCGGGCGGTAGGGGAAGATCGAATTGACCTGCCAGCCGCTCGGTGACGACGCCGAGGACCTCGCGGTACGATCGATAGGGGCCGGATTCGACCTCGGCTTCGACCCGAACGTAGGCTTCGAACCACTCCTGTTTATGGTCGGCGATGACGGGCCCGAAGATCTCGGCGAACGATCGCCACAGCCCAGCGCTCCAATCAATCAGCGTGCCGTAGCAGTCAAAGGTTATCGTGGTCGTGTGTTTGAAAACGTCGATGGCCGAATCCATAGGAATCCTTCAACCGAACGCAGATTGTAGATTGTCGATTTGCGATTGTCGATTGAGGAGAATCGTTCCTTTTCCTCAATCGACAATCGACAATGGCCAATCGACAATACCCAGGTCATGGCGATCACCGGCTTGGTTCAGGACGCGAGGTTTGGGCGGCATATAACCGGTCCCGGCCACCCCGAGCGTCCGCAGCGGCTGGCGCGGATTCAGGAGGTGCTCGATGAGCGACGCCTGACGGAGGCTTGTCGAGCGATTGACCTAACTCCGATCGACATGAAATGGGTTCGAGCCGTGCACACCGACGAATACTTGCAGCGACTGCGTCGGGCTTGCGAGTACGGCTCTCCCTTCATCGACGTACCGGACAGCGCGCTTTGCCCGGAAAGTTTCGAGATCGCAAGGCTCGCCGCCGGAGGTGTGGTGAACGCAGTGAGTGAGGTGATGTCGGGCCGATTGAACAACGCTTTTTGTGCCGTCCGCCCGCCGGGTCACCACGCCGAGCGTCATGTGTCGATGGGGTTTTGCCTGTTGAACAACGTGGCGATTGCGGCACAATACCTGATCGACGAGCACGGGATCTCGCGGGTGTTGATCCTCGATTGGGACGTTCATCACGGCAACGGGACACAGCACATTTTCGAGGAGGATCCGCGGGTCCTCTACGTCAGCCTTCACGGCCACCCCGGCATCGTTTTCCCCGGCACGGGCTACGTCCATGAACGAGGAAAGGGGGCCGGGGAAGGCTTCACCATCAACGTCCCGATCCTCCCCCCGGGCCGCGATGAGGTTTGGCGCCGGGCCTTCGACGATCCGATCCTACCTGCGATAGCCAAGTTCGACCCGCAGTTCGTTCTGATTTCCGCGGGGTTCGACGCCCATCGGCTCGATCCACTCGCCCCGCTGGAGCTGGAGACGGAGTCTTATGGCTGGATGACGGACGAGTTGGTCGGCGTGGGCAAGCGCCATTGCGGCGGCAGGCTGGTCAGCGTATTGGAGGGCGGATACCACCTGGACGCCCTCGCCGACTGCGTGGCCCTGCATGTCTCCAGACTCATTAGTGCCTAGGAGAAAACTCAGGATGATTCGTCGGAGCGAGTCGTCTGGTTCCCCGTGTACGAAGGCTCTTTTCCGCGCGGGTGCCCCAGGTCCTTTGGAACCGGGGGAGACGATGATATGCGTTCAGCGACATACCCACGATCGTCGCGTCCCCCACCTCCACAGGACGTGGGCCACCCGCCCAGGGAAAAGAGCCTCGATCCTAAAATTTAACCCGGAGAGGATTTCTACCAAAAACCTGTAGTGAGTCAGCCTCTCATGGGTTCTTGGACGCCCTAGGTTCCGTCCTTAATCTCCCCGCGGTAACGATACGGCCCGCGCACCTTTGGGCAGCGCGCGGGCCGTGAGTTCGTCAAAGTGGATGATCGTTCGTCCTATACGCTACTTGCGGGTGACGACCATTTCGAAATTCTGGAACTCCTTGCCGTCGGGGCCCGGGGTGAACATCTTCATGATCTGCTTATCGTTATTGACGATCTCCATGGTGCTTCGACCCTTGACGACCTTCCCTTCCATGCAGTCGAAGTTCTCGCCGGTGAAGGTAAACGTCTTGCCGGAGGCGTCTGCGCTTCCCGTCATCCTCATGATGCCGGTACTCATGCTGTCCATCCAGGATGAATCGTAACGCTTCTGCCCCTTGTCGTATGCGAGCAAACCCATGCCTTCGAACGGCATTCCCCCAGCCGTGCCTTTGTAATCCTCCTGCAGAAAGCGACCACCGAAGATCCATTTGCGTTCCATGGTCCCGGTCGACTCGTCCGGCGGCGTCCCCGGCGCCATCCAGAACTTGACCGCGCACGTCCAGCTTCCGATCAGGGGCTTGAGGGCCTCATGCTCTTTGCCGGGCGTGGAATACTCCATCATCTTCTTCATCATCTCGTCGGCGGCGGCAATCTTGTCATCGGCCGGCTTCGCGGCGGTGGGAGGCGTAGCGTAGGCAGGTTTGTCCGCCGGTTTCGCCGCCGCGGGTGCCGTACTTGCCGCGGGCTTGGCCGCCGCGGGTTTCTTTTCATCCCTGGTTTGTGAATACACGGCGCTGTTCCACAGCGCCGTTGCGGCGCAGAACGCCACCGCAACCCCTAACTTTCGCGCCTTCATGCTGTACTCCTTTCGAGAGTCACAAGTGATTATCCACGGACCGGCCGATCGGTTCGTTGCCCGGAATCATATCTCAGGCGGGCAGGAAGGCAAGTGCGCATTTTTGCCTCTCCAAAGCATCGCTTTTTACACGACAGCCCCAAGCCCTGGGGAGGGTGGTTTGGCGTGATTGGGGGGGGCCATTAGGCGTCCTAACGATTGCGGCGCACTATTGCCCGTTAAACATGTCCTGGACGGTGGCGAAATCGAACAGTGTAACAGCCCCGTCGCCGTCGAAGTCGAAGCAATGGCATCCCTCTGGGAGCGGCCCACCGCCGGGGCCTGTCAAGCAGCTCTGAAACGTGTCGTAGTCGACGAGGTTGACTACGCCGTCCTCATTGCAATCGCTGGGCACAACCTCGAACCAAAATCCCCCGGTCAATTCGAAAACGCCGTCGGCGCTGCTCATGCGACCGGCGTCATGCTGGCCGATGGTCCCGGACAACTCGAAATCGCCGCCCGTGCTGCGCATGACCCCACCGCCGTCGACGGTGTGCCAGGTGAGATCGAAATCCGTCGTCACTCCTGCCGTGCCGCCGCCCCGTGCCCCGACGACCGCAGCCAAGGCCGCGATCACCCCGACTGCGCCCAATCCAATGGCGGCTCTACGCAAACGCATCCTGCACCTCCAGTTAATATGTCTGGTTGCCTCTGTGGCGGTCCATTCTACCCGTTCTTCCCCGCTGATGCAACCACGGAAATCGACATTCTTAGCGACCTCCTAGGGTCTGAACTGATTCTGCAAACCCCAAAAATCGCGTAAATCCACGTCCCCGTCGGTATCGAAATCGAAGACCGAGCAGGGCGTGGAGCCCGCCGTCGTTATGGGCCCTTGCCAACAATCGCCTACGTGGCGGTAATCGTCCAAATCGAAATCGCCGTCGCCGTCGGCGTCGCCCCGTATCGCCCTGCAATCGAGCGCACGAACCCGGAACTCGTCAATCGCGGCTTCCGTCAGTGAGTCATTGGGGCTGTCGCTTGTGGTGAATCGGATGCGCAATTGATTCCCGACGGCCCCGGGGAAATCACTCAGTCGGAAACTGTACGTCGTCCAACCCTCCGAAGCCTGGACCGCCTCGACGACGACCCAAGAAGCGCCGCCATTACGCGACATCTCAACAGTTAACACGTCCGGCGTGCGGGACGACGAGTAAAACCATCGCCAATAGGAGACCTCCGCGTCAGGCGTAGGTAGCGGCAGTAGCGGAGAAATCAAACGCACCGGACCGCCATCCACGTCGTTGTTGCCGGGCGCGCCTCCGAAGTGCTGCCCGGTGACAAAGCAGCGACTTCCGTAGTCCGGCGAACGGTCGTACGACGGCTGCGCGAGAGTGCCTACGGGGATCACCCGTGTCCATTCGCCCTTCGTCGCGTTTCCTCCTTCGGTAACGACCTCCCACCCCCAGTCGGCCTCGAAATCGTCGTCAAAAACCGGTTCATACCGGATCACGCGGACGGAATGCAGGCCCGCCGGTGCATCCCACGGCTCGGTCACGAGGGCCCCGCCGCCACCCGCTGCCGTTAGGTAAAACTCAAGGTTGGTGTCACAAGGCTCCGCCGGAAACTCCACCGCGAACAGACCATTGCCAAGCGGTCGCATGGGTTTCGGTTTCGCAAACCCCGAGGCCGAGGTTCGATACACCAACGCCGCGGACGTCGGCACAACGGTCTGGGCGGCGTCTGCAATGCGGATCGTGAAGCTCGTAGTCGTATCCGGTGGGATGGTCGTGGGAATCGGATCGATGGATTCGAAACGCAAAGCCGGCTTTGGAGTAAGCTCGAGCGCTTTTTGTGCGTCCAATCGACCAGCCCCAAAGTACGGATCCCAACCGGATTCACCTAAGTCCTCGGCGGAGTCAACGAGGATCTGCGTCACCTCTTCCGCGGGGAGCCGCGGAGCATACGAACGGACGAGCGACGCCGCCCCGGCTACGTACGCGGCCGCGGATGCCGAACCGGTCTGCCTCTCAAATCCGAACCCACCCCCGGGCTGGGTTGACCAGATGTCTTGACTGGGTGCGGAGAGGTCTACGGAAAGGCCGTAATTGGAGAAATCGGCCCGTTCGTCGTTGCTCGTCGTGGACGAAACGGCGATGCACCCCTCAAACGCGGCGGGGTATGCAACCTGATTGCTCGCCGTGTGACCGGTGGGCGCGACGACCACCACATCTCGCGCGGCCGCATAGACGACGGCATCGGCGAGTCTTTGCGTACCGACATAGAACTGATGCGGCACGACGATGACGTCCGCGCCTTGATCGACGGCCCACTCGATGCCTTCCGCTACCGAGGTCTCCGTACCGACGTTGCCCTGCAATACGCGGACGGGAAGGAGCCGCACGTTCCCGTTGACGCCCGCGATTCCGATGCCGTTGCCGGTTGCGGAACCGATGATCCCGGCCACGTGCGTTCCCACCCAAGCCGAGTCCAACGTGCTGAAGGGATCGCCGCCCGCCGAAGGGGCCACGTAGCCTTCCAGAAGCCGATCGGCGAACTCAGCGTGTGGATCCACGCCCGTTCCCACGATGGCCACGATTACGGCGGCTGATCCCGAGTAGATATCCCAAGCCGAGAGTGCCTGGATGTCGGCCCCGGGCTTACCTGTTTTTCCGTTGACCTCTTGACCGACGTTTTGTAGCGCCCATTGACTGGCAAAGTGAGGATCGTTCGGAATCGAAGGAGGTCCGGCCACAGTCGGTGTCGACGCCCATCCAATGAGAAGCACTCCCAAACCCCGCCCGAAGGGAAACATCGCTGAGTCCTCCGGATGGCAATCTAGCGGGTTATTCAATTTTGCACAACTTCCAATGCCTTCGTGCCTTATGCCTCCGTGCCTAATGATGCCTCAGTGCCTATTGCCTATTGCCTATTGCCTACGGTCTACAACCTACGGCCTGCACCTCCCGCAGCGGTCCCGGCAGAAGCCGGCGCCGCAGGTTCCGCTGTCGCAATGCGTGTCGTTGATGCACGGCTCGCCGGCATTGTCGCCGCCGGTGCACGTCTTCACGCACATGGCCCCGGTCCCAAGCCCGGCAAGGGCCGAGCCGGTGCACGTCCCCGGCGTCGCACACGCCAATGCGTTGCACGTCGCCTGCGACGGGCAGGGGCACGGACCGCTGATCGCATAGGCCAACTCCTTCACCGCATCCACGGCGGCCACAATGTCCAAGGCGCCCACGTCCGCATTCAGCTCCGGCAGGTTGGGTTGAAGCTGCGTGACCGCCTTGACCAGCGAGGCCGTGGTCGCCCCCTTGAACTTGGCAACCAACTGCGCCACGTCGATCGAGTTGGGTTGACCCGAAGGCTCAGGCGGAGCGAACATCGACGCCGCGTCGCCGAAACGGCGGGTGAACATCGTCACCGGCGCCGATACGTTGGTGCAACCGCCCTCCGCGCCCTTGCACGAGGCCCCGAACGCTTGAACGCTGTACTCCGAACTGGGGACGATTTCCGCGCCCACCACGGCGATGGTTCCACCCGCGGTTTCCGTCACCCAATCGAAGTAGAACGGGGTGCATTGCAATCTGGCCGCACGGAAGGGTCCGCTCGCCGGCGGGCCTTGCGATTCCATGAACGTGCCGGGCCGACCGACCCAACGGGCGCATCCGCCCTGGAAGCCTCCCGCCGCGTCGGGCGTGGTGTCCTCACCCGCCGACCACGCGGCCGTATTTCCCGTGGCGGTACACGCGGCCAAACTGGAACACGTGCCGCCCCCGCAGTCGCCGTCGCCGTCGCAGTGGTGCCCCGGGAGGGAGCCGCCGGAGCACACCCCGTTCAACCTCGTGTCGAAGGTGGTGAAGTCCTTGGGCGGCTTGGTCGGCAGGTTGGCCGGAACCGGATGTTGCAGGTCGACCATGGTCACCTGGAGGGCCGACTGACCTGGAGTGGCTGTCGCCGTCGCCTGCAGAGCCTCCGCCCGCCCCGAAGGGGCGCCGGACGGTAGCCACGGGTGGAGTCCGGCGGAGCCGGACGGAACCCGTGGTGTTGGGGAAAGAATTGTCCCGCCCCGACGGGGCGGCGGAACGGTGACCATAACGTCCTCCTCCGCCCCCTCCGGGGCGGGGAGAATGATCAGACCATCCCTTTCCACGGGTTCCGTCCCGATGTGCATCGGGACTCCACCCGTGGCTACATTCCCTGGTCCCTTCGGGACCCACTTCGAGTGCTCTAAACCGGCTTGGACGCCGCGCGGGTGCCCCAGGTCCTTTGGACCTGGGGGAGACGATGATTGTCCCTCAGCAACATCTACTCGATCATCGCGTTCCCCACCTCCAAAGGAGGTGGGCCACCCCCCGGCAGCCGTCGCGGGCGGTTCCACCCGGAAGCGCAGCGAGCGCGTGGTCGCCAAGGGGTTGTCGTTCGGCCACGGCCCTGGATTCGTCGCCGGATCCCAAACGATCTCGTTCACCACCTCCGCCGCCGCGCAGGGGTCGGCGAGGGAGAACACGTACGCCGAGCCGGAGTCGGCACCCGCGTCGT
>Ga0326597_10002874_pt1 | contig 25450 bp, 21 predicted proteins | sample RVTome_12_FD_203789 | JGI IMG/M metagenome (GOLD analysis project Ga0326597, IMG submission 203789) | Soil microbial communities from uranium-contaminated site in the Upper Colorado River Basin, Wyoming, United States - RVT100D185 | ecosystem: Environmental > Terrestrial > Soil > Contaminated >... | reverse complement strand
GGCCGTGAAGGCGTACTTGGTGGAGTCGCACGAGGTCGATGCGGGACGGCTGGCCACGGCCGGACTGGGCGAGGGGCAACCGGTGGCCGACAACGGCACGTCCGAGGGGCGTGCGCAGAACCGGCGCGTGGAGCTGGTGAGGCAGTAGCCGGGCGGCCTCAGACCAGCCCGAGAACCAGCCAGTGAGGGTTTCCGCGCTCCCTGCCTCCACGGCTCGCGGGGTCGGAACGGAGAGCGACAGTCGGCATGACCGAAAGGAGCACGGCAGATGCGCTGGCGACTCGCTAAGCTGATCGCATGCCTCCCGCTGATGGCGGTCCAGGCGGCCAACGCACAGGAGAGCGCCCCGGTGCCGTCCTGTCAGGTAGCGTGCCAGGTGAACCCGTTCACGGCGCCCGCAGGATGTGACTGCAACGCACCCGGCGGCGAGGCGGTGACCGAAGAGCCCGTCGAAGCGCCGACCCGTCCGGCACAGCCCGGGCCGCCGCCCGCGAGCGAGCCGGCCGCGCTTCCAGCCCCGTCCGAGGCCGGTGTGCCGAGCTGCGAGCTGGCCTGTCGTGTGAACCCGTTCACGGCGCCGGCAGGCTGCGCCTGCAACGGCGGCGGTGGCGGCGCTCCTGCGACCGCGGCGCCGGCCGCGTCGAGCTCGCCCACAGCTGCACCGAGCGCGCCTGCGCCCGTCGCCGCCGACGCTGCGCGAGTCCCGGCCCCCGCCCTGCGTTCGTGGGCGGCCCAGCCCGGAGAGACCGTGCGCAACAGCTTCGGTCCGGCGGCAAGCGACTGCCGCGGCGCCTGCGGTCCCGGATGCGGGTCGGCCCAGTCCTGCGAAAGCGGAGCACGGTACGAGTGCCTCGGTGGCGATCGCCTGCTGCGCATCGAGACCTATGCGTGCGGCACCCACCAGGGATGCCGCGTCCACGACGACTGCCTGGACCGGTGCGCCCAGGCGAACGCGCAGGGCGTGGACTGCGAGGCGGTCTGCCACCTCGAGGCGGTGAAGGAGTACGGGACACAGAACGCGATGTCCTGGCTGCAGGGTGGCGGGCCGTACGACGCCGACCCGATCCACTTCGAGTACACGAGCAGCGCGCCCGGCATGCCGGAGCCGTCCTACCGGTGCTCCGAGGGCACGCGGCTGGAGTGCGGCGGCGGAGCGGCGCGCTGTCTGACGGCAGCCGGTGTCGCGGTGGAGCCGGTCTTCGACGCCTTCCCGGCGGCGGGCGGCGCCATCAGCGTGTCGAGGTTCCGCTCGGGTCGGCTGTGCGAGCAGGGACCGGGCGGGTCCACCGTGTGTGAGCAGACGGTCGACATCCAGGTGACCGGCGCCGCTGCCTGCGCCCAGGGCGCCGGCAGCGCGCCGTGCACGCGCTTCGGGTTCGAGTTCGACTACCAGCGCGCCAACCCGGCTGTCCCGCTGATGTGCTCGGCCTCCTCGCGCGGCGGGACGCCGGACCTCCCCGCCTTCATGGTGGCGCAGGGCCTGTCCGCGGTCGTCTCGCAGGAGCGGGGCACCGATCTCGGCGCGGCCCTGGGCGGCCTTCAGGATGCGCTGCGGAGCGGCCGGTCGCTCGAAGACGTCCTGTCGGGTGTCAGCGTCGCCCCGCTGGACGGGAACGGCAGGCCCATCGAATCCGAGCGGGTCGGGGCCAGTCCGGCGCCGGCTGCCGCCCCGGCCACGCCGAGCCGGCTCGCCTTCGAGGGCGCGAACGGCCGCCTTGTCGTGCCCCTCTACGAACTGCACGACCCCTCGCGGTCGGGCCAGATCGTGGAGCGGGAAGTGGAGTGCTCCTACAACGGGACCCCGGTGCTCGAGACCCGGTTCCGCCTCCACTTCGCCGGCAACTAGAGCGGCCCGATGGTGAAGCGCATGCCGACGGTCACGGGACGAGCATCGCCTCGATGTCGGCCGTGTAGACGTCGATCGGCAGAGCGCCGCTCCTGAGGCGAACCTCGCCCGTCCGGTTCTGGCGGACGATGACCGTTGGCGTGCTGTCGATACCCAGTTGCGTGGCTTCGGCCACGTCTTCCTGCACACGCTCCACGTAACGTCCGTCGTCGAGGCAGGCCTGGAAGCGCGCCGCGTCGAGACCGAGCTCGGCCGCCAGCGGTGCAAGGCCGGCCTGCGGGAAGCCGGTGCCGTTCGACTCGGTGCGGTCGTAGATCGCGTCCGCGTACCCCCAGAACGCCTGGTTCCCGCCCAGCTCCGCGGCGCACTCGGCGGCCTCCGCCTGCCGCCGTGCCCCTGGCGCGTGTATCGGCAGCGGAAAGTGGCGATACACCACGTTGACTTCTCCCGGATAGGCGTCCGCGATGTCCTTCGGGGTCGTGTGGAACTGCTTGCAGAAGGGACACTCGAAGTCCGCGTACACGATGAGGGAGATCGGCGCGTCGGGACTGCCGTAGACGTGGTCCCGTTCCGGCGAGAGGGGCCGGACGTTCCTGACCCGCTCGTTGGCCAGGCGCGCCTGCTCGGCGCGCGCCGCCGCCTGGGCGGCCTGTTGATCGCGGACGTACGCCTCGATGCCGAGCCGGATCTGCTCCTGCAGGAAGTCGCCGCGCCGCAGATCGTCCACGACCCGCCGCGTGATCTCCCGGACGAGCTCCTCGATGAGCCGATCCTCGTCGCTCGTCGTGCCGTCCTGCCCGGCCTCCTGCGCCGCCCCGGCCGACACGAACTGCGGCGCGAGCGCGAGCGCCACCGCCAGCATCAGGGCTCGCGATGCGCCCGACACGAATGTCTTCATGGCTCTCCCCCGGGCGGCACTGGACGGACCCGAGCTCGACCTTCCGTGCGCCGCCGACAGGATACCCGGCATCTCGCCTCCGCGCGTGCGCCGAGCGCGACTCGCCCGAGCGACTCGCGCGGAGCGGCCGCCTCCCCTGTACGTGCACCCTTGGCGCCGAGGGCTGAGGGGGAGACCCCTCGGCAGGACCCGTCACGCGGCGGAGCCCTTCGTAGCGTACGGACGAACCAGCACGTCGGCTGCTGCCGAGCCCACCGTGCAGCTTCCGGATCATGTCGATGGTCAGGGGCCGACGCCGGTTGAGGACCTCGGCCGCGGGCGCGGCTGCCGAGGAACGGCTCGAGGTCCCGTCGCGTCACTCCTCCGCTATCGCGGGACGGCATCCGGGTCGGACACGGAGCGGGCCAGATAGCCGGCCATGTGCTCGACCACGTCGCGCGCGTCGTCCTCGGCACCGTGGATGAACGTGGACTTGCGGCGGCGGAGCACGGGCAGTCCAAGCGCGTACATCCCGGGAGCGCCGGTGACGACGCCGCCGTCGTGCCGCAGCCGCCCCTTGGCGTCGAGCACCGGCACGTCGAGAGTCCGGGCGGAACCCGGTGGCCCACAGAACCGTCTTGATCTCGCTTGATCTCGCCGCTCCCGAGGTCGAGCTGCCAGCGCGACTTCTCCGGCACGCGCGTCGGCTCGGGGCGCTCGCCCGGCGGATCGGCGACGTCGCCATTGCCACGCGTCGCCGCCCACTCGTCGAACGTGTTCAGCAGGCGGTGCATCTTCAGGTCGGCCAGCGCGAACTGGTTGCGCAGGCCGCCGGAGAAGAGCGCCCGGCCGCCCGCGGATCATCGACAGGCGGCCCACCACCTCGATCCCGCACGCCATCAGCGCGTTCAGGTCGAGCGTGGCGCGCCCGGGCGTCCTCACGAGCTGCGGCGATGGCAGCCCGCGCGCCCGGTCGATGTCGTCGATCTGGTCGTAGCGCTCGTCCCAGACGCCGGACGCCTCCATCCACCACAGCACGTCGCGGCCCCGGTAGGTCCGCGGCAGCCGGACGTGCTCGCCGACCGACAGCGTCACCGGGCGGCCGGAGCGGTGAATCTCGTCGGCGAGCTGCACGCTCGTGGCCGAGGCGCCCACGACGAGCACGCCGCCGTCGGGAAGCTCATCGGGATTGCGGTAGTCCATCGGCGTGACCGAGGCGAGGGCCGGTGAGAGGGCTGCGGCCACGTCCGGGACGCTCGGCCGGTTGCACGCGCCGCTGGCCAGGACGACACATCGGCATCGGAGCTCGCCGGTGGCCTCCGCGTAGCCGGACACGAAGGCGACGACCTCAGCCCCCGTCATGAAGCCGTCGGGGTCGTCACCCGCGTACCCGTGACCGGGCAGGCGGCTCAGGAAGTTGGGCGTCAGGAGACTGAAGGAGTCCCAGCGCTCCCGCCGCCAGGAGTTGGCCACCTCGCCGCGCTCGAGGACCACGTGGTCGATCGAGCGCTCGGCGAGGCAGCGGCTCACGGCCAAGCCGGCATGCGCGGCTCGTACCGCATCCGGCTCGAAATGTGTATTCCATTTTTCTTCCAGCAACGACGGTTTCCATGGGTTTAGTTGATTCGATAGGCCTGTGTTTATTGATAATTTAGGTAGACGACATCGAGAGTAGGTCCGAATCCCACCCTCTCCGCCAAATCCAAACAACACACTATAAATAAGATACTTGACTCACTCTGACTGCACGTACGAGTTTTGTACGTGACCCGAGGAAGCCGAGGTGTTGTGATGATGACACCTGTGGCCAGGCCTATAGGGTTAATGGACTTCGCCTCCGCCGTCCAGCCCTGGCTGGCGGAGGCGGCGGGAGTCGCATTCGAAATCGGTGGATCGTCCAACCTTCTCGCGCGCCACGAATTCTTTGGACAGCCTTCTGCAAGAAGGAGAACGAGTCATGTCCAAAGGAAAACCACACGAGGCTGGGGCGTCGGAGGGAGCCCGCAGGGCGACCGGAGAGGCCTCAGCCTCGTCGGCGCTCACGATGCCAGGGATCACTGGCGGCGTTCGAGTCATCGGCGCGGCTTGGCACTGCCGATTGTGCGTAGCTGACGGGCAACGGCACGGTCGGCCGCAGGTCGGTCCGCGAGTACATCAAGGAGCCGAGCCTGGGCTCCGGCAGGAACCTTCGCGAGCCGGAGATCCCAGTCCCGGAGGAGCACCCGGAGGTCGTCACGCAGTTCGGCGAGATCGCGGAGGCGGGTTTCCAATTCGGCGAGCCGCTCAGCCACCAGCGCGCGGACGCTCCGACACGGGGTGCCGCCACGCGCACGCTCCGACAGGGCCGCCGCCAGATCGTGGAGTGTAAAGCCAATCGCCAGCGCCCGCCGCACCAGTCGTACGCGCCCGACCGCTTCGGGTGGATAGAGACGATAGCCGCCTTGGCTGCGAGCCGGAATCCCGAGTACCCCTTTGCGCTCGTAGTGGCGCAAGGTATCCGTACTGACGCCCGTCAACCGCGCGAGTTCAGACGGGCCGAGCATGGAGGGCCTTTCGAGAGGGACAGACCCATTGTGCGGTTGCGTGCGTGACGCTCGTTCTGCCATGCGATGTTGGCGCGATTACCTGGGGTTCGGCGTCGTCCCCCTCTGTGGAGCGGTCTCCATCGTCCTACCGCGCATGCCGTGCTGCATCATTCCGCCGTTCTTCATCATCGCCGCATGCATCGCGGCCATGCCGTCCTTGACGAAATCGGTCACTTCGGAGGCGTGCTGCTGGAGCGCAGCCACCGTGTCCTGGTCAGTCGACGTTTGAATAACGACGATGCCCGTCGCCGTTGGTGCAAACGTGGTGTCGATCTTGTCGTAGTTGCGGTAGATCGAACGCAGGGCCTGGCTCTCGATCGGGAGCCCGGGATCGTTCCCGCTCTCGACGCGCTGCCCCATGCTGGTCACGTGATCTTTGAGGACTTGGGCGATGCACGGATCGGCCGACTCTGTCATCGTCCGGATGCCGTTCGGCAGATTCGTCACCGTGCGCGTGATGCGATCGTGGTTGACGAACAGCTCGTGAATGTCGCCCATTTCGGCCATCGTGCCGGCATCGTGGCTTCTTCCCATTATGCCCGGGCCCATGCCGTTCATCATCCGTCCCGACGCCGACCGCTCGACCACACCCGAATCGCCGGTACGGTGGTCCTCGATCTGGAAATGGAGAAATGCGTGGACGGCCGCGAGCGCCCCGGTATCGCGGGTCACAATCCGCACTCGTGCACCGCCTGGCGTTTCCTCGTACTGATAGGTGATGCGGTCCTTGAGTCGCGTCATGTCAGCGGTTCCGGGCACCTGCTGCGCGTGGGTGAGCGCCGGCTTGCCGAAGTCTCCAGCCTTGAACAATCCGGCGATCTGCTGCAGGTGCTGGCGAACCGCGTGAAGGTTGGCGTGGTCGCTGGCCTCCTTCACGGTGACGTCAATGGCTCCGCCGTCCTCGTGGAGCAGGAAGTGATGGACCGTGCGCTCCTGGTCGAAGCCCATGGCCTGGGTACCGCGCGTGAGCATCTCGCGATGATGCGTGTCGTGATCGTGCGCTTGGCCTGCCGGCGGCTGCTGCGCCCCCGTCGGAGACGAGAACCACACGGCGAGTACGGCGATGACGGTCACATGACGAAATCGACGTGTCATATCTCGGCCTCCAGGGTAGTCGCTGTTGAACAACGCTCCATCCATTCTCAGCCCTGGAACGGTTCCAATGTCAAGGCCATAGCCACACGGCAATCTGGCCGTGGACTTCGATCAGGACAAGACCACGCGCCCTGAGCCCTTCTATCTCGGCATCGCATTCGTGATGGCCGGCATCCTGCTGTCCGTAATGGTGCACCAGACGTCGGGACACTCCTCATTGGAATCGCGCACGGGGCAAGGTGGCGCGCAGGATCACGAATCCCGGCAAGACGCGGTTCAGTGACGAGCGATCTTGTATCCTTGACCCCCAGCGGGCCTCATGAAGCTTTGTACGCGATTCGCGGTCGTAGGCATTGCGATGAGTGGCGTCGGCGTCACGCTGATGGCTGGCGTCGCACACGGACAGACGTTGTCGGCTGACGCTCTTCTGCCGGCGTTGCGACAGGGTGGGTACGTGTTCGTCGTGCGCCATGCCACCTCGCCGGGCGAGGCACCCGATGCGCAAACGGCGAATCCTGATAACACCAAGCTGGAACGTCAGTTGGATGCGGCCGGTCGCACCGGCGCGGCTGCCATGGGTAGGGCGCTGCGCGATTTGGACGTTCCTATTGGGGGCGTGTTCACCAGCCCCGCCTATCGAGCGCTGGAAACCGTCAAGTTCGCCCAGCTCGCCAACCCGACGTCGGTCACCGAGCTCGGCGATGGCGGGCAAAGTATGCAGGGTGTCCCGGAGGCGCAGGCGGCCTGGCTGCGCGAGAAGGCGGCCCAAGTGCCGAGAGGTGGGAACACCATCATCGTGACCCATATGCCGAACATCAGCCGTGCTTTTCCGGCCTGGGGAGCGGTGGCCGATGGGGAAACGGTCGTCCTTCGGCCTGACGGAAAAGGCGGGACGTCGATCGTCGCTCGAGTGAAGATCGAGGAGTGGCCAGGACTGCGCTAGACGCCGTCCGGGCCGATGTCACGACTGGATCGCGCGAACCAGCATCGTGACTCCCAGGAGCGCAAGGACCAGTGCGAGCGCGCGGCGGAACCAGACCTCGGGAATCCGGCTCAGCGCGCGGCTGCCCATTACTGTCCCGAGCGTGACACCAATCGTGGCGAGGGTAATCCAGGGCCAGATGCCTGCCATCTCACGGTACTGCGTCGCCAGATACACGGGCATCCGCGCCCCGTCGACGACCAGCCCGACTGCGGTCGCCGTCGCGACAAAGCTCTGTTTCGAGAGATCGAACCCGATCAGCGCGGCGGATCGGAGCCCTCCCTGATTCCCAACCAGGCCGCCCAACAAGCCTGACACCGCCCCCGCCATCCAGGCCACCCAGCCGCGAAAGCGCATGCGTCGCGCCAGTCCGCTCGCTTCGCTGGCGGCGGCGAACAGCAGCAAGGCGCCGAAGACCATGGTGAGCCATCGGTTACTCGCCCAGCCATGGAGCATCGCTCCCGCCAAACCTCCAGCGGCACTCGTCAGCCCGAAGCTCCAGAAGACACGGCGATCGACACCGCCCGACAGAAGCCAGAAGCGCACCGCCGTGCCGAAGACGTGCGGTATCGAGACGGCGGCCACCGCGAGTCGCGTATCGACCTGGAGCGCCAGCACCGGTGTCAACAGACTGCCGATGCCGAACCCGGTGACCGCGGCGAGGCTTCCGGCGATCACGGAGAGGATGAAGACGAGCCCATCACGCCACATCGGTCACCGTCGGGACGAGAACCAGGCGTCGACCGACCAGGGTCCCGCACCGACAACAAGTAGGAAAAGCGCGCCGAGTGCCATGGACCAGTCCGTCCGCGCCTCGTGCGCCATCGCCCAGAATCCTCCATCGGCCAGCATCGGCCATTTCGTCGTGGTGAGCGCGACCGCCATGATGACGAGCAGGGGAATCGCAGCAAGGCGCGTAACCAGGCCCAGCAGAACCAGGGCACCGCACACGATCTCGAACGTGCCGACGAACGGCCCGAGCAGTCCAGGCATCGGCAAGCCGATCTTCAGGAATCGCCCCGCGCCAAGCTCGTCGGGAAACAGAAACTTCTGAACGCCCTCCGACAGGAAGACCGCGCCAACCATGAGCCGGATGAGGATGGCGACAGCCGGGGCGTCGCTGCGAACGAGCCGTTCCCACATGACCGAACCGCCTTTCCGCGTGTGTCCGTCCTTGCGCTCGCTACCGGCCCGGATTATACTCGCAGGTCGTTTACGGTTCACGTAGTACTCGGCCGAGACGGAGTGGGCATGATCGAATGTGCAGGCCGGACGCGGACAAGACGGCTCGTCATCGCCGGACTCCTGGTGTGTGCGCTCGCCGCGTGCGCACAGCCGCCGGCGGACCCGGCGGAGAAGCCACCGGCGACCACCGCGTCCGGTGAGGGCGGCTGGCTGGCGGGCACGACCGACGAAAAGTTCGACACGGTGGCGAAGCAGTTGCGCGGGTTCGACATGGCCATGGTGGAAACCGGCTACCGGTACAACGAGCTCTACTGGGCGGCGCAGGATAGTAACTGGGGATATGCCGAGTATCAGGTCCTCAAGATACGGACGGCAGTCGAAAACGGCCTCGAGCGGCGCCCCAACCGCGCCAAGTCGGCCGAGACGTTCCTCACGATTGTGCTGCCGGCCGTTGAGGAGGCGATCAAGCAGCGCAGTGCCCCGCTGCTCCGGGAGAGCATGGGGCCTCTGAGGTCGACGTGCAACAGCTGCCACAAAGACGAGCAGGTCGAGTTCATCCAGGTGGGAGAACCGCAGGTGCGCACGTTCACTGCGCTGAAGTAACGAGGGGAAGTCGAGATGGCAGCCATGGGACGAGAAGTTCATACGAAGGTGCTGTACGCCGCACTGAGCACAGTCGTGCTCGTCGCGGCATGCGGCGGAAGCGATGATGCACGAACGGGAGGGACGGACGCTCCCGCGGCGGTTCCGCAGAGTGTTCCGCAATCGATTCCAATGGGAGGCGAGAAGTCGGTGACGAGGTTCTTCGTCACCAGCAAAGGCTTGGGCAGGGGGGGGGAACTAGGCGGTCTGGCGGGCGCGGACGCACATTGCCAGGCGCTCGCGGAGGCCGAAGGCTCGGGAGACCACACCTGGCGCGCCTATCTGAGCACATCAGCGACCGCAGATCAGCCTGCCGTAAACGCGCGGGACCGCATCGGGAATGGCCCCTGGTACAACGCCGGAGGGTTCCTCGTGGCGGCGACGCTGGAGGAGCTTCACAGCGACACCAACAAGATCAACAAGGAGACGGCGGTCACCGAGGGCCTCAATCCAGTGAACGGCGCTGGCGACACGCCAAACATGCACGACATGCTCACTGGCTCGCGACCGGACGGCACGGCATTTCCGCCCGGCGAGGATCTTACCTGCGGAAACTGGACGTCAAGCGGCACCGGCCGCGCGCAAGTCGGCCATCATGATCGCCGCGGCCTGGGAGACGGCGTGAACTCATGGAATTCGGCGCACGCGTCGCGCGGCTGCAGCCAGCAGGACTTGCAAAGCACCGGAGGGGCTGGTCTCTTCTATTGCTTTGCGATTGACTGACGGTGTTCCCACGGCTGTTTCGCGCTCGCATTGGATCTACCGGTATGCCGGTCTCGTCCGCGTGGCGCACTGGACGAACGCGCTCTGCCTCGCCATCCTGATGATGAGCGGGCTGCAGATCTTCAACGCCCACCCGGCCCTCTACTGGGGTGAGGATTCGCATTCGTTCAGGTTCGCACGGCAGTCGCCCGCGGCCGCGAATGGTATGCAGGGATCTGAGCGAGTTCCGCTTGCGTCTCGGCCCGGTGCCTTCTAGAGTAGAACCGCATGACTCCGCCGGATCCGAAACTCCTGACACGCGAAATCCTGCTTGGCTTCTGGAAAGTGCACATCCTGCATCACGCGGCCGAACACCCGGTGATCGGACAATGGGTCCTCACCGAGTTGCGGCGACACGGCTACGACATCAGCCCGGGAACCTTGTATCCGCTGCTGAAGCGCATGGAGCGTAACGGCTGGCTGCGGTGCGAGGCCGAGGCCGGCACGGGCCGGCGTCGCTACTATCATCTGACGCGGGATGGCGCCGCCGTCCTGGACATCCTGCGCGACAACGTCATCGAGCTCCACCACGAAGTCGTCGAGGAGGCCGCGGCCCCGGGCCCCTCCCGCACGGCCGCGAGCGTGGCGAGGCGTGGAACCAAGAAGGCCACGCCCCGCGCGCGGCGGAAACGGTAGGCGTCAGTCCCGCGTTGAAAAACATCTGAGGGTTGTGCTTCTCGGCTGTACGGGCCTCGTTATCGGGTATCATCTACGCGCGTCGTGGCAGGCGTTCGTAGCACGCCGAGGAGACCCGATTGGCGAGCACAGACCTTTGTAGAAGACCAGACAGATGGACGTTCACGTGGTCTCGAGGCGTCACACCGGGCATCGTTGCCCTCGTGCTCAATCTCGCGCTCACGTCACCGGCGGCGGCCCAGGCACCGCGCCCTGCGTTCCCCATCACCTTGCCGCAGGCCATTCAATACGCCGTCGACAACTACCCGGCGATTCGTGCCTCGCTGGCGCGCGTCTCGGCCCAGGAGTCCGGCGTCGATTTGGCCCGGACGGCGTACCTGCCGCGTCTGGATTCCTCGTTACAAATCAACCGCGCTACCCGCAATAACGTCGCCGGACTGCTGCTCCCTGGCACGATCATCCCGGGCATCTCCGGGCCGGTCTCCGACGACTCGTCGGCATCGACGATTTGGGGCAGCGCCGGCGGTCTGCTGCTCTCGTGGGAAGCCTTTGATTTCGGCGCGCGCGGCGCGTCGGTCGATCTGGCGCGCACGATTGTCGCGCGCGCCACCGCAGGTGCCGAGTTGGCGCGGCTCGACGTGGGCGTGAATACCGCCGATGCCTTCCTTCGGCTGGCAGCGGCCCAGGAGACCGTCCGCGCGGCGGGCGCGAACGTCGAGCGCCAGCGTGTCTTCGCCGAGTCCGTCGCGGCGCTGGTCAAGAACCAACTGCGGCCGGGCGCGGATGACTCCCGGTCACAGGCGGAGCTGGCGCTCGCGCGGATTCAACTGATCCAGGCGGAACAGGCCGAACAGATCGCACGGGCACGCTTGGCGCAATGGCTCGGGGTGGCTCCTGCTGATGTGCAGATTGCCAGCGGTCCGCTTTTGACCACGCCGCCGCCGCCACCGGCCGCGGCGCCGGCTGCCGCAACGCATCCGCTCGCGGAGACCCAGATGGCGAACGTCGAGTCGAGTCGTGCCTTTCAGGACCTGCTCGGTCGCTCGTACTTTCCCCGGATCAACTTCCAGACCGCGTACTCGGGACGAGGGACCGGCGCCAGGGCCAGCGGCGTGCATGCAGGGGGCGGCCTCGACTTCGACACACCGAACTGGGCGATGGGCGTGACGGCGACCCGTCACGATTCTGATCGTGATCGTGGGGATCGCGCTGATGTCTCTGCTCGCTGTGCAGCGGATGAAGATCGACATCTTTCCGGACCTCGGGACGCCGGTCATCTATGTGGCCCAGCCGTACGGAGGCATGGATCCCGCGCAGATGGAGGGATTCATCGCCAACTACTACGAGTATCACTTCCTCTACGTGACCGGGATCGAGCACGTGGAATCGAAGTCGATTCAAGGGGCGACCCTGCTGAAGCTGTTCTTCCACGAGGGGACGGACATGAGTCAGGCGGTGGCGGAGACCGTCGCGCAGGTGAATCGGTCCAGAGCGTTCATGCCGCCGGGCACCGTGCCGCCGTTCGTCGTCCGCTTCGACGGCGGCAGCGTGCCGGTGGGCTACCTTGTCTTCTCGAGCGAGACGCGGGCGCTCGGCGAGATCCAGGACCTTGCCTTGAACCGCATCCGTCCGATGTTCGGCACGCTGCCGGGCGTTTCGGCGCCTCCGCCCTTCGGCGGCAACCAGCGGACCGTGGTCGTGCGGGTCGATCCCGACCGCCTGCGCGCCTACCGGATGTCCGGCGAGGAAGTGGTGCGCTCCCTCTCCAGGGGCAATGTCGTGTCGCCATCCGGCAATGTCCGCATCGGCGACTTCACGGAGATGGTGCCGGTCAACTCGGTCGTGAAGGGCGTGGAGGAGCTCCTCGAGATTCCGGTGCGGGTCGGCGCCGGTCCGAGCGTCTTCCTGCGCGATGTCGGCTATGTGGAAGACGCGTCGGACATCCTGACCAGCTATGCGCTGATCGACGGCAAGCGCAGCGTCTACATCCCGGTGACCAAGCGCGCCGACGCGTCGACACTCGACGTGGTCCAGCGCGTGACGGCGGAGCTACCCCGCATGCGCGCCGCGATTCCAGACGATATCGACGTCAATTTCGGATTCGACCAGTCCGGCTACGTGACCAACGCGATTCGGGCGCTGGCGATCGAGGGCACGCTCGGGGCGCTGTTCACCGGCCTCATGGTGTTGTTCTTCCTCCGGCATCTGCGTAGCTCGATCATCGTCATCCTGACGATCCCGCTGGCGCTCCTCGCGGCGGTGGTCGCGCTCTGGGGCGCCGGTCAGACGATCAACATCATGACGCTTGGCGGCCTGACGCTGGCGATCGGCATCCTGGTTGACGAGTCGACCGTGGCGATCGAGAACATCCACACGCACCTGGCACGCGGCAAGCCGCGCGCGCGCGCCGTGTTCGATGCCGTCTCAGAGGTTGCAGTCCCGATGATGCTGGCGATGCTCTGCATCCTGGCGGTGTTCGCGCCCTCGTTCTTCATGGTCGGCGTCGGCCGGGCGCTGTTCGTCCCGCTGGCGTTGTCGGTCGGGTTCGCGATGGCCGCGTCCTACATCCTCGCCCTGACCTTCGTGCCAATCCTCTACACCTGGATTGGCGGTGAGCATCATGGCGAGCCGCAAGGTGGGTTCTTCGACCGGCTGCGGGCGCTGTATGGACGCCTGGTCGGCACGTTCGTTCGCCTGCGGTGGGCGGTCCTTGCGGTGTATCTGCTCGTGGCGGCCGTGGCCGTCTACTTCGTCGGTGGAGCGCTCGGTACCGAGATCTTCCCGAGTGCCGATTCCGGACAGATCCAGGTCCGCCTGCGGGCGCCCACCGGTACGCGGGTCGAGCGCACCGAAGCAATGACGCTCAAGCTCCTCGACGTCATCGCCGAGGAAGTGGGTCCGGAGAACGTCGAGACCAGTCTCGGGTTCGTCGGGTCACAGCCGTCCAGTTACCCGGTGAACTTGATCTATCTCTGGACCAGCGGACCACACGAGGCCGTCATGTTGGTGTCGCTGAAGCCGGAGCGGACGATCTCCACTGAGGATCTGCAGGAGCGGCTGCGGAACCGGGTCGGCGAGATTGCGCCGGGTGCCGTGGTCTCGTTCGAGGCGGCGGACCTCGTCAATCAGGTCATGAGCTTCGGTTCGCCGACCCCGATCGAGGTGGCGGTCACCGGCGCGAACCTGACCAACAGCCGCGGCTACGCGGAGAAGCTGATGGCCGAGATGGCGAGGGTCCCGGCGCTGCGGGATCTCCAGTTCGGCCAGGCGCTCGATTATCCCGTCCGCCAGGTGCAGATCGATCGCGAGCGGGCCGGCCAGCTCGGCGTCACGGTGGAGGAGATCGGGCGGTCACTGGTGGCCGCCACGTCCTCGAGCCGCTTCGTGACCCCGAACTACTGGGCGGATCCGACGAGCGGCATTGCCTATCAGGTGCAGGTCGAAGTGCCGCAGCACTCGATGTCGTCGATGGAAGACATCATGAACATACCGATCATGCAGAACGGTGCCGCGCGCCCACTGCTCGGCGACGTGGCGACGGTCTCGCAAACGACGGCGATCGGCGAGTACAATCGCTACAACCAGCAGCGCATGATCACGTTGACCGCGAACGTGTACGGCGCGGACCTGGGCACGGCCTCCGACGAGGTGTTTGCGGCCGTAGCCCGAGCCGGCGAGCCGCCGGCCGGCGTGACCGTCGCCGTGCGTGGGCAGGTGGCGCCGATGCAGCAGACCCTGGATGGTCTTCGCTCCGGCCTTGGACTGGCGATCGTTGCCATTTTCCTGCTGCTCGCCGCCTACTTCCAGTCGCTCAAGGTCGCCTTGATCGTGGTGGGCACGATTCCGGCGGTGATCGCCGGCGTGGCGCTCAGCCTGTTCCTCACGGGCAGCACCTTGAACATCCAGTCGTTCATGGGCGCGATCATGGCCATCGGTGTCGCCGTGGCAAATGCCATTCTGCTGGCGACCTTCGCCGAGCAGTATCGGCGTGAGGGGGCAGCGGCGGACGTGGCGGCGACGCGCGGCGCGACCAGCCGGCTGCGCCCGATTTTGATGACCACGTTCGCGATGATCGCCGGCATGATTCCGGTGGCGCTCGGCGCCGAGCAGTTGGCACCGCTCGGCCGCGCGGTAATCGGCGGACTGGCGGCCTCGACGCTCGCCACATTGTTGGTGCTCCCCGCGCTCTTCGCGCTCGTGCAGAGCCGCTCCGGCGTCGCCTCACCGTCGCTCGATCCCGATGACGTCATGAGCCGCCATCATTCAGGAGAAACCGCATGAAACGCCCTGCCGTGTTCGCCGTCTATCTCGTCATGCTCGGCCTGAGCGCCGCCTCGCTCGGCAGCCAGAGCCCGGCGTCGTCAATGGAAACGGCGAAGGTCGTGTCGCAGGCGATCGAGAAGACGATCACGATTCCAGGCGACCTGACGCCGTATCAGGGCGTCAACCTTACCGCCAGAGTGTCCGGGTTCGTCGAGTCCGTGGCCGTCGATCGCGGGTCCTGGGTGAAACGAGGGCAGCTGCTCGCCAGCATCTCGGCGCCCGAGCTTCGCGCGCAGCGCGCGGAAGCCGAAGCGAAGTGGCAGGCCGTTCGTGCCCAGGAAGCGGAAGCCGAAGCCAGGACGGTCGCGGCGCGGAGCACCTACGACCGCCTCAGGGCCGCCAGCGCGACGCCCGGTGTGGTCGCCGGACACGACCTCGAGATCGCCGAGCGTGGCCTCGAGGCTGCCCAGGCGCACGTCAATGCCCTCAAGGGAAGTGGGGCCGCGGCGGAAGCCGCCGTCAAGGCCGTGGCGGAAATGGAAGCGTACCTGCAGCTGGCCGCCCCGTTCGACGGCGTCATCACCGAGCGGAACGTGCATCCGGGCAGCCTGGTCGGCCCGTCAACCGGCGGGCTGCTGCGCATCGAACAGGTCTCGCGCTTGCGGTTGACGGTCCCGGTGCCTGAGACGTACGTGGGCACGATCGCGAGGGGCACGAAGGTGGACTTCCGCGTCTCCGCGTTTCCCGATCAGACGTTTCAGGGCGTGATCGCGCGCCCTGCACACACGCTCGACATGAAAATGCGGAGCATGCTGGTGGAGCTGGATGTGAACAACCCCGGACAACGGTTGGCGCCGGGGATGTTCGCCGAAGTGCAGTGGCCGGTGTCACGCGCGCAGGCCAGCCTGTTCGTGCCGAGAACAGCCGTCGTCCGTACCTCAGAGCGTCAGTTCGTGGTGAGGGTCCGGAACGGCGTCGCCGAATGGGTGGACGTCAGACGCGGCGAATTGAACGGCGACGTCATTGAGGTCTTTGGCGAGCTGCGAGCAGGCGACGATGTAGTGCGCCGCGGGAACGATGAGATTCGCCCTGGCACCAGGATTACGGCAACGGCACCCAAAGGGTAGAGCGACATCCAAACGGCCGGTGGATGACAGCGATCTCTACTCAGGGTTCGTCCGGCTGCATCTCCTGCATCACGGCGCCTGAGGCCCGCTTGTCGGCGTTGGAGTTATGAGCAGTTGGCGCAGCATGTCATCGCTTGAGTGCTGGCACCCTGTGCCCCATCTATTCGGCGAACCCTTCGACACCCTCAGTGGGAGGCGTCACCCTCGAGGAGGTGGTGCATTCTTGGCGACGCCCAAAGGCTGAAACGACATGTCAACGCCACGCATGATCGCGCTGCTCACTGACTCGGCACCACCGACGCCTACGTCGGAATTGTCGAGGGCGTCCTATTCGCTCGCGCTCCAGAGGCTCGCGTCGTCGATCTGGTTCATGCGGCCGAGTCAGGTAGTCTCTACGCAGCGGCGTACTTGCTGATGTCAGGGTGCGTTCCGGCACGGATCGCGAGCGGGTGCTGCGTGCCCTCGAGAAGAGCGAGAAGACGTGTTTGGTGTCTGCGTCCCTGTCGACACCGATCCGCTTGGAACCCGAGAACATAGAACGAGCATGACGCGGTGCTGTGCGAGAGGATGACGGGCGCACACCGCGCCGGGAAGATGGTCGACCCGTCACCATCGCGTCTCGCCAGTACGGTCAGGTCATTCAAGTGCCAGGATGACGCCTTCATGCGCTCGCAGGTGAACCTCGCGGTTCCAGAGCCGGTCGTGGCCGCCCAGGGAGGTCGACAGCAAGACACGAGCCTTCGGCCCAAGCTCGCTGAAACGAAACCGCTGATCGTCGCCGGACATGTTCAGCACCACCAGCAGCCGGCGGTCTGGGAGCTCTCGCCGAAAGACGAGCAGCGCCCCTCGATGGCGGACGTGAGTCTGACGTCCCGCTGTGAGCGCCGGCTCCCCGTTCCGAAGTGTGATCAGGCGACGATAGAGCGCGAGGAGCGATCGGGGATCGTGGTCTTGCGCCGCCACATTGATCTGACCAGAGCCCTCAGCCACAGGCAAATGGGGCGTCCCACTCGTGAAGCCGGCATGTCGGCTGTCGTTCCAGTGCATAGGCGTCCGAGCGACGTCTCGGTTTCGTGCGGGTTGCGCCTTTCCTTGGGGATCTTCGACCAACTCCGGCGGGACGTCGCCGTCCCGCATGCCGATCTCCTCGCCGTAGTAGACAAACGGCGTGCCGCGCAGCGTCAGCAGCAGCATCGCTGCCACTCGAAGGTGATCGGGTGTCGTGCGGGTCCCTAGGCGATGGAAATCGTGGTTGCTCCAGGCCCAGCTGGACCAACCGTGCGGCGACACCACGTCCAGGTATCGGACGATGGCTCGGGCCACCTCCTCCGGATTCCACCGTTGCATCAGAAACAGCTCTGGATTGAGGGGGAGATGCAGTTCTGGCTGTGCCGGGTCGCCGTAGTACGACACCAAGTTCTCAAGGCTTGTATACACCTCACCGATCAGGACACGGTCCCCATACTCGCCGCAGACGCGACGGAGCGCCGCAATCTGCTCATGAAGACCCGGCTGGCTGCGGTTGTGGACCTGGTAGACCGCTGCGTCGGGTGGGCCGCCGGGATCGAACCCAACGTTGGGGGGGTTGTCGGGGAGGTCGGGATTTTCGAGCAGCATATCGACGGCGTCCACGCGGAAGCCGTCCACACCCCGCTCCAGCCAGAAGCGCATGGCGTCGTGAATCGCGGCTCGGACGGCGGGGTTCCGCCAGTTCAAATCCGGCTGCTGCGGAAGGAACGCATGGAAGTAGTACTGCCCGGTCTGCTCGTCGAGCGTCCAGGCACTGCCGCCAAACACACTGAGCCAATTGTTGGGTGGCGCCCCATCGCGTGTCGGGTCGGCCCAGACATACCAGTTCCGATGGGACGCCTCGCGGCTCGCGCGAGCCTCCTCGAACCAGGGGTGCCGATCAGAGGTGTGATTGATGGGCCAATCGAGGACCAGTCGAATACCGCGGCGATGGGCCTCCCCCACAAGGCGGTCAAAGTCCCCCAGCGTGCCAAGTTGTGGATGCACACCACGAAAGTCGGTGATGTCATACCCGGCATCGGCCAGGGGCGACGGAAAGATGGGGGAGAGCCAGACGGCTGTGGCCCCGAGCCTGCCCACGTAGTCGAGCTTCGTGATGAGTCCCGGCAAGTCGCCGATGCCATCGCCGTTCGCATCATAGAATGAGCGCACCCAGATTTCGTAGAACACGGCTCGTTGCCACCATGGCATCTCGTGGCTCATTGACCATCTCCCGGCCCTGCCCCCTCTTTCCGCCGCTCTCTGCGCGGCGTTCGAATCAGCCGGTACACGCGCGCTTCGTACGGCTGCAGGCTGAACAGCCTGAAATCCGATCGCGCATCCGTCGGATAGTTGCTGAGGATCAGGTCGTGCTGCGAACACGTGACGGTGGACGGCAGTGCGAACACCGGCACATCCGCGGTGAAATTGAGAATGACCAGCCATCGCTCGTCGTGCAAGCACCTCAGGAAGGCAAAGATCTGCTCGTGAGTGTCCAGCAGCAATTCGTACGAGCCGTACACCATGATCGGATGGTGTCGCCGGAGCTCTATGAGCTGGCGGTAGTAGTGGAAGATCGAATCCGGATCGGCCGCCGCCTGTTCGACGTTGATCTGCCGATAGTTCGGATTGACGTTGATCCAAGGAGTGCCCGTCGTGAAGCCGGCGTGTTCAGTCGCGTTCCACTGCATCGGTGTTCGGGCGTTATCACGTCCCTTGGCGTGGATCGCCGCCATGACCTCGTCAGGGTCGGATCGTCGCTGGCCGACCCACTCCTGGTAGAAGTGGAGCGTCTCGATGTCACGGTACTCCTGGATCGACTCGAAGTGCACGTTCGTCATGCCGATATCCTCCCCCTGATACACGTACGGCGTGCCGTGGAGCAGGTGGAGGAACGTGGCGAGCATCTTGGCCGACACGACACGGTAGCGTCCATCATCGCCAAACCGAGACACCGACCGGGGCTGGTCATGGTTGGAGAGGTAGAAGCTATTCCAACCTTTGCCTTCGAGGTCTTTCTGCCAGCGGGTCATGACCTGTTTGAGTTCCAAGAGGTCCCAGCGGCCGACATGCCATTTACCCACTCTGGCCAGCGTGTCCCGCGGTGCCAGATCCATGTGCTCAAACTGAAAGAGCATGTCCAGTGGGCCGGTCTCTTCGTGCGTGAGATCGACCGCGTGTTCGGTGGTCACACCGGGCATCTCCCCAACGGTGAACACATCGTATTTCGAGAGAACCCGCTCCTTCATCTCGCGCAGGTACTCGGCGAGCCGCGGCCCATGGAGAAAATATTGTCCGGCCCATTGATAGCGCTCGTCTGACACCACCGGAGCGTCGGGAAGACCGGGCACCTTGGAGATCATGTTGATGACGTCGAGCCGAAATCCATCGACGCCTTTCTCCAGCCACCAGGTCATGACGGCGTAGATCTCGTCGCGAACGCGCGGGTTCTCCCAGTTCAGGTCGGGCTGTTTCTTGGAAAAGAGGTGGAGGTAGTACTCATCCGTGACCGGGTCATAAGCCCAGGCGGATCCGCCGAAGTGCGATGCCCAGTTGTTGGGCTCGCGTCCCTCTTTGCCGGCCTGCCAGATGTAGTAGTCACGGTACGGATTGTCGCGCGACTTTCGCGACTCCCTGAACCAGGGGTGTTCGTCGGAGGTATGGTTCACCACCAAGTCCATGAGTAAACGAATGCCCCGCTCGTGCATCTTCCGCAGCAGCTCTTCCCAGTCGGCCATCGTGCCGAAGGCCGGGTCAATCGCGCAGTAGTCGCTGACGTCGTACCCCCCGTCGTCCCCTGACGACGGGTAGACGGGAGACAGCCAGACGACATCGATGCCCAGGCGCTTCAAGTAGTCGAGCTTCGCGAGGATGCCTCGCAGGTCGCCGAGACCGTCGCCGTCGCTGTCCAAGAAACTGCGGGGATAGATCTGGTAGACGACGGCTTCCTTCCACCAGCGACGTTTCATAGGAGGCCCATCCACGATCGAATCGACAATGCCGACCGAAACAACCGTTGTGCCGGGCCCAAACACATGGTCGACCTCACGGCAGGCTGCGCGCGTCGCTCGTTCGAAGATTCTTGGAAGGTGGCTGCCCCGGGTGCTTTTGTCCGGCTCATTGCCTCTTGCCGAGTCCGATCATCGTCGCAGCGTCAGGTGCGGGACGGCGCTCGAACCCGACGACGACTCAAGTGTTGCGCAACCACTATCGACCAAGAAGTGGTCGATGGCAAGGGCCACTCGCCGTGTCTGTCAACGCCGTGTCAAGGCCGCCGTGGGCACGACCCAGATCGGCGGGATGATGGGCCTGGGTCGCGGTCAAGCCTGACACGCTCCCTCCATGCTGACCTGTTCGATCGTGCAACAATTACAGCTGAGGGCCATGGAGCTGGTGAAATGGCTGCGCGTGAGCAGGCCTGTGACGACTGTCGGTGGGGGACATTGGCCACTCGGACAGTACTCCATGCACGCGCTCGCGAACTGAGGTGACCGATCAAAATCGCTGTCTACGACACCCATCGGTTCGACCGCGAGGCGCTCGAGCGTGCGAACGCAGGCTACGGCCATGAGCTTCGCTTCTTCGAGCCGCGCCTGACCGGCGAGACGGCTGCCCTGGCAGCAGGGTTCGAGGCGGTCTGCTCGTTCGTCAACGATCGAATCGACGAAGAGGCCCTGGGCATTCTGAATCACGCCGGTGTGCGCCTGATCGCCTTACGGTCGGCCGGCTTCAATCATGTGGATCTGGACGCGGCGACACGCCTGGGCTTCGCGGTCGTGCGCGTGCCCGAGTACTCGCCGTATGCCGTCGCTGAGCATGCGGTGGCGCTCATCCTGACCCTCAACCGAAAGACCCATCGCGCGTACAACCGGGTGCGCGAGGCGAACTTCTCGCTGGATGGCCTGGTCGGGTTCGATCTTCATGGTAAGACGGTCGGCGTCATTGGCACTGGGCGGATCGGCGCGGTGATGCTCCGCATCATGCACGGCTTCGGCTGCCGGTTGGTGGCCCACGATGTGAGGGAAGACGCGGCGATCGCGAAGGAGATGCCCGTCCGCTATGTGGCGCTGCAGGAACTGCTCGGCGAATCGGACATCATTTCTCTGCACGTCCCACTCGCGCCAGACACCCGACATCTGATCGACGCCGCGGCCCTGTCACGCATGAAGCCCGGCGTGATCCTGATCAACACCGGCCGCGGCGCCCTCATCGACTCGCAGGCGCTCGTGGCCGCGCTGAAGCGCGGCCACGTCGGCGGCGCCGGCCTGGACGTCTACGAAGAGGAGGAACGCATCTTCTTCAACGACCTGTCGGATCAGGTGCTGCAGGATGACGTGCTCGCGCGGCTGCTCACGTTTCCGAACACGTTGATCACGTCACACCAGGGGTTCCTCACGCACGAGGCCCTGGCGAACATTGCCGAGACGACGCTGGCCAGCGTCCGGGCGTTCGAGCGGGGCGAGCCACTGCTGAATGCGGTGCGCCCGATCCGTCCGGTCAGGGGGCCTGTTGACGCTCCCCGGTGAACGAGCGGGCCTTCCGTCGCTCGTGGCCGCGGCCGCGGTCAGGGACTGCAGGAACCGTTTCACATCATCAGGATCCGCAAGCGCATAGTCCGCCGCAGTCGGCCGGTCGTCGGGATCGCGGACGACCAGAGAGATGCCGCGCCCCGCAAGGGCGCGGAACGCATCCTCGTCGGTGACATCATCGCCTACGTAGACGGGAGGCACGTCCGGACGATCCAGGTTCAGCCACTCGAGCAGCTACATCACCGCGTGTCCCTTGTCCCAGAGCGCCAGCGCGACGCCCCCAAGCCGAGCGATGAGGCGTCCGCCGTGCTACGTCCGGCATTTCATCTGGTCCCGGCTGAGTGGCCTCGACGAAGCCTACCTCGTCCTGGATGAGCGCCAGCACGCGGAATCGACCGTCACCAGCGAGCACGGTAGCCGTGGCAGGTGCTCATGGGGTCTCAACCGACTGAAACCACCAGCGCGGAACAGGTGGATCGGCCGGACCGCCGGTAGCTGTGCGGCACCGACGCGTCGAAGTACATCGCGTCGCCGGTGCCGAGCTTGTGCTCGACGGCCTCGATCGTGACGGCCAGCTCGCCGGAGAGTACGTAGAGCATCTCCACTCCAGGATGCTCGTGCGGACGCGCCTTGCCCTCCGCCACCGGATGGAACGTCGCCACGTAGGCCTGGCATTTCGGCTCGGCCACGGGAAACGTCAGACTCTCGAAGTGAAACGCTGGGTCGCGCACACCTGGGACCTCCGGAAAACGCAGGCGGGAGGCGCGGCGTACGACGGCGAGTACACGGTGCTTGCGGTGATCGGCGAAGAAGTAGTCGAGGTCGACACTGAACACCATTGCGATCCGAAGCAAGGTGGGTAGTGTCGGAAACATCTTGTTCCGCTCCAGCTTGGAGAGGAGAGCCGGCGACAGGCCGGTGTGCCGCCCGAGTTCGACCAGGCCGAGCTTCTTCTTGAGCCGCAGGGCTCGGAGCTTGTCCCCGACTTCGTATCGGCGGAGTTCATCGATCAAGGTAGATTGAGCCAACAATCCTCCTGGCTGTTCAAATAAAGAAAATAAAGTTCCTATTGTTTCACAGTGTACGCCTGTCCGGACGCCTGAGGAGCGAAGTGCTTCGCACAAACGGGTACGACCAAGACCGCCGGAACCACGCGTGTCGACGGTGCCTTGTCCGGTCACGATCCATCTTGTTTTCTCGTGAGGCAAGTCTGCGTTGATATTTGTCGCCAGCGTCACACGACTTTGAAAAGAGCATTGATTTAACTATAGAGAACTTTAATTTCACATTAGGATTGGTCCTGCACGTTGCGTTCGGGCTCATCCGGACGCCGAAGACAAGGAGCGACACCGATGCGATTGATGACAACGACGCTGTGGGCTGGTGCGGTGATGGCGCTAATGGCCACGTTCTCGGTCGGGACCTCGGTCAGGGCGCAGGCCCCCTCGAAGGACATCGTCGACACGGCGGTGGCCGCCGGGTCGTTCAAGACCCTGGCCGCCGCCCTCGAGGCGGCAGGGTTGGTGGAGACGTTGAAGGGCGCAGGCCCGTTCACGGTATTTGCCCCCACGGACGCGGCGTTCGCGAAGCTGCCGGCCGGCACGGTTGAGAACCTGCTCAAGCCGGAGAACAAGGCCCAGCTGGTGGCGGTGCTGACCTACCACGTGGTGCCGGGCAAAGTGATGGCGGCCCAGGCGGCCACGCTCTCGTCGGCGAAGACGGTCAACGGGGCGGCGCTGGCGATTCAGGCCGTGGGCGGCAAAGTGATGATCGACAACGCCACGGTCACCACGGCGGACATCAGCGCGACCAATGGCGTGATTCACGTCATCGACACGGTGATGCTCCCGAAGGCGAACTCGTAACACCCCTGGGAGGGGGCGGCCCACTGGGGGGCCGCCCGCTGACCGGTCGCGCAGTTCGATGACGCCAAGTACTGGGGCCTTAACGGTGGTGGGCGGGTCTTCCTGGGCTCAGGCTCGGTGGCGCCGTATGTCACGGGTACGGTCGGCTTTCGCCGCCTCTCGGAGCTCGGCGGTACGTTTTCGGTTCCCGCCGCGTCGGTGACCCTGCAGCAGCCCTTCTTTGAGGAGTCAACCGTGCCGACGCTGGGCGCGGATGTTGGCGTTCTCTTTGGGGAGATGCGGGGCCAGTTCGGTGTCCAGGTGGGTGTGCGCTGGACGGGCAGCCCGAATGGCGCCTCTGAGAGCTTCGCCGGGAGCGGCCTGGAAAACCTCAATGACGAGGGGTCGAATGTGTCGATGCCGATTGGCGTGGTCGTGCGATTCTAGTGGCGCCACGCGCCCGCCGCACTAGAAACTAGCCTCCAGGGATGGGCAACACAAGGCCCTTCCCTGGCGGCTGGGCTACCCGGCGGGCATCCGGCGTCGTGGATTCGTTGATGGTCTGCGCCACGATGAGTGTTGAAGGTCGTGGCTGACGCCGCTGGAGCGCGTCACGTCGCGGGGAAGACCCAGGATGCGGAGAGCCAAGACTTGATGATCGGCCGGATTACGCTCCACCAGAAGACCATAGATCTCGAACCGAACCAGATCATTCCAGGGATGGTGCCGGAGGTGACGGCGATGTCGGAGAAGAACCTCGCGGCCGATGACGTCACAATCGTGTTGATTCGGCCCAATGGCGCGCCGCTGTCGATGCGGGCCAATCTACTGGCTCCATTTCGCTACCTGTCCAATCTGCTGGGGATGCGGGAGTGAGCGGGCCTCGTGTCGCATCCGACCATCCGTTGTCTGGTTCGCTACGTGGTCGGATCATGAAGAGGACGACCACGGGGTTGATGTCGTGGCTTGTCGTCTGCGTTGGTGGCGGGGCGCTCGTGGGTATGGTGACTGCTGGCGGCGACTCGGCCTGGTACCAGGCACTGGAGAAGCCGACGTGGACGCCGCCAAGCTGGATCTTTGGGCCGATGTGGACCCTGCTCTACGTGGCCATGGCGCTGGCTGCGTGGCGGGTGTGGCGCCGCGGCGGATGGGTTACCCGTGCGGCCCCGCTCTCGGCGTTCGTCGTGCAGCTCGGACTGAACTTCGCATGGTCGGTCATCTTTTTTTCGTTCCAGCGAATCGGCTGGGCGCTGGTCGAGATCCTGCTGTTGTTGCTGATGATCGTGGTGACGATCCGTCTCTTCGCCGGCGTCGACCGATACGCGGCCTGGCTGCTGGCACCCTATCTGGCGTGGGTCATGTTTGCGGCCGCGCTGAACGCCGAAATCTACAGGCTGCTGCAGTAGATACACGGGGCCCCGTCAGCTCCTGAGCCGAGCGTCCTGCTGGCAGCACCCCACTGCTTCGCAGTTGGATCGAATTCGTGCCATGGCCAGCTTGCGGTCGTTGTCTTCGAGCGTCTGCAGAAGGCTCCGGAGCGCACGCCGGCCGGCTGCCAAGAGGCTCTTCGACGGGCGGGTCGTCAGCCACACTTCCAGCAGGGCGATGCTCGCCTCACTGGCGCGGCGGTCTGCAGCAAGCTGCACGCGGAGCGCCCGCCGATCCGTTTCATCGGCCCCATCCCTCCAAGCGAGCTCAATAGCAGGTATCCACTCGACCACGTTCGCAGGCGATCCATCCAGCTGGTAGAGCGCGTAGTTGACGAGCTGGGTTCGCTGCACGGCTCACCGTGGAGTGCGGGGAAGCCACGGTACGAATGCTGGTGTGCGGGCGATGTAGTCGCGGTAGCCTGGCTTCGAGACCTTGAGGCCGTCCTCGAGCAGCGTCACGCCGGATACTCTCACTAGCACTAGCAGCAGGGTCATCAGCGACGGGCTGAGCACGGTGAGCCATCCTCCTGGTGTCGCGGCTGCGATGACATAAAGGCCCCACCACAGCGTGGCGTCTCCGAAGTAGTTCGGATGCCGTGTGTAGCGCCACAGTCCGCTCTCGAGCACCCCGCCGCGGTT
>Ga0326597_10002873_pt1 | contig 25451 bp, 28 predicted proteins | sample RVTome_12_FD_203789 | JGI IMG/M metagenome (GOLD analysis project Ga0326597, IMG submission 203789) | Soil microbial communities from uranium-contaminated site in the Upper Colorado River Basin, Wyoming, United States - RVT100D185 | ecosystem: Environmental > Terrestrial > Soil > Contaminated >... | reverse complement strand
GAGTACGACGTCTATTGGGTGCAGGACAACGACAACCGCGACAACCCGCTGCGTCTGGCCGCCGGCGTCAAGGTGGACTCTGGCCAGGTGGCGAGCGTGCGCGCCGACTCCGGCGTCAAGCTGAAGGTCCCGGCGGACACGCCCGCCCTCAACGCGAGTTACGGCTGGTGGGGACTGATCCGGGCCGGTGGCGGGCCGGACGATCGGGTGCATTGGTCGAGGGGTCGCTTCGATCTACCGCTGCTGGTGCCGCCCGGGACCTACGACGTTTTCTGGAAACAAGACAACGAACAGCCGCCGGAGCGCAAGAAGCAGGGCGTCGCCGTCGGCGCCGGCCAGCTCGTGACGGTCGATCTGGGCGCGCCCGAGGCGGCCCCGCAGGTCGCGACCGAAACGGCGGCGCCATCGCAGCCGACCACGGCGGCGGCCCCGACCGCCGCAGCCCCGACCGGCGCGGTACCTACCGCCGCGCCTCCGGCGAAATCGGTCATCGCGTCGTTCGGGGTCACGTCGGAAGGGAGCACCGGCTTCGGCGCGAGCTTCCCCGAAGGCACCAGCCGCGTCGATGCCGTCTTTAGCTGGAAGAATGCGACCGCCGGCCACCGCGTGGATCTGCGCTGGTCCAAGGATGGGACGGTCGTGCTCGAGCAGAACGAGCAACTGACCGAGCCGGAGGGAACCAGCCGCTGGTACATCTTGATGCAGGCCGGCGAGGCGCTGTCGCCCGGCAGCTACCGGGTCGAGCTGCTGGAAAACGGCCAAGCGTTGATTCCGGCGATGACGTTCACCGTCGGCGCGGCCGACGCCGACGACGACTCCGCCGATTTGGCCGCCGCGATCCGCAGCGCCGACCAGGCGGGCGTCTCTGGCGTCGAGGGCGAGCCGCTCGCGGCCGACGATTTCGAGACTCCGGGCAGCGGCTGGAGCGTGATCGAGACCGATCTGGTGAAGGCCGGCTACGCCAACGGTCTCTACCGTATCGCCTTCGCCGGGGAGTCCACCTGGGCGTTCGGCAGCCAGCTCGGCGCCAGCTATGGCGACGACGTGATCATTGCGGCGGACGCGACACCGGCCCCGGGATCGTCGGTACATCCCTATGGGCTGTTCGCGCGCGCTCAGGATCAGGCCAATTTCTACGGCTTTGTCATCGGCGCCGACGGCTCTTACGCCGTCTTCCACGTTACGGACGGGCAATTTGCCCTAGACAGCCCGCCCAACGCCGTCATGGCCGCCGGGGTGCTCCGCCCCGACGGGCAGACCAACCGCCTACGCCTCGTCGCGAAAGGGTCGAGCCTGCGATTCTTCGTGAACGGCAAACTGGTCGACGGAGTCCGGCGGGCCCTGTGGGCGGAGGGTGGTGCCGGTGTCTTCGCCGGCAATCCCGGCACGGCGCCCGCGGAGGTCGGCTTCGACAACTGGCGCGTCTGGCGCCTTGCCGCCGCGGCGGCAGCGCAGCCCGCGACGGTGGATTTCGCGCAGTACGCGCCGCGGCAACCGTCGGCGATCAAAGAGGTCGCGCTCGGTTGGGCCGAGGCCGACGAAGACGGCTATTTCCCCGACCGCGCCGGCACCGAATTTGCCGAGGGCGTGACCCAGATCGTCGTCTGGTTTCGCTTCGCCGGCGCGCGCACGGGGCTTCCGCTCGCGGCGCGATGGTACCTCAATGACGCGCCGCTTTTTGAAACCGGCCCCCTGCCGGTCGCGCAGCCCGACGGCAAGATCTGGTGGCGCATGGTCCGCGACGACCAAATGTCGTTGGCCGCCGGCGCATACCGCGTCGAGCTGCTCGAGGACGGCAAGCCGGTCGCGGTCATACCCTTCGCGATCGTGCCCAGGGCGGCCGACGCGACGCCCTGGATCGGTCGCGGTTGGCGCCCCGAGTCGGACGGCACTTACGCGAACGCCGCCCACGGCCTGCGGCTGACGGTCCCGACGGGTTGGGTGGTCGGCAACGAGCTCGTCCAGTCGGTGCGCATCCTTTGGGTCATGGCCAAGCTAGGTCCCGACGGGCAGTCCCGACTCACCGTCAGCATTTTGCGGGTCAAGGGCCGCGAGTTGCGCGATGCCGAGGAGTTCTTCCAGGAGGAGCTGCGGGATCTCCGCGCCACCACGATGACGATCGGTGGCGAAACGAAGCCGTTCAGCGAGATCCACGAGGCGGGCCCGACCGACCGCGAGGGGGTGTACGAGATCGTGCAGACCCTGACCCATGACGGGAGCCGTACCCGCAATATCCATTTCGTGCGCGACGGCATCGGCTACGTCGTCAGTTTGAAAGCTGCGGCGGAGGCGTCGGCGGACGAGCTCGCCGAGCTCGACGCCGTTCGGCGATCGATGGGGCTCTAAGCGTGCCGGGTCGACATTGGTACTGGATCGCGGCCGCGATTTTGGTCGCCAGCGCGGCGGCGGCGACTTGGTTCATCTTGTCGCGCCTGGACGGGCTCGAGGGCGAGTTGGCGCGCGTCGTGGTGCCCGGGCAGACGGAGATTCCGCTGACCGAGCCCGGGCGCTACACGATCTTCCATGAGCCCGAGAGCGTGGTCAATGGACGCTACTACGCCGCCCCGACCATTTCAGGACTGGAAGTGCGCGTCGAATCGACGGCGACCGGCGCGACGATCCCGCTCGCCGTGCCGTCCGCGAGCACCAGCTATGAGATCGGCGGCCATTCGGGGGTCGCGATCTTGCTGTTCGACCTGGCGGAGCCGGGATGGTACCGAATCCTCGCCGGCTATGCCGACGGCCGCGGCGAGCCCCGAACCGTGCTCGCCATCGGCCACGGTTTCGTCGGCAAGCTGTTCGCGATGATCCTGGGTGGCGCGGCCATCGGGCTTGGCGGCTTCGCCGTCGCTGTCGCCCTGGCCTCGGTCGTCTTGCTCAAGCGGCGCCGCGCCATCCGCGCGGCGCAAGTCTAGGAGGGGAAGCCATGAACTATGCGGGGGTCGGATCTCGCGCCGTCGCCACGATCATCGATTCAATCGTCTTGTTCGTCGCCTTTTTCGCCATAGCCGCGGCGATGGGACAAACCACGGAGGAGGGCTTCGAGCTGACCGGCGCCCCGTTCTTCATCGCCATCGTCGTCTCTTTTCTTTATTACATCGTGCTCGAGGCGCTGTCCGGCGCGACCTTGGGCAAGAGGGTCGTGGGCCTGCGCGTCGCGCGCGAGGATGGCGGCGGAATCGGCTGGCGCGAATCGGTTATCCGTAATCTGCTTCGCCTTGTCGACGGCCTTCTCCTTTATCTGGTCGGCGCGGTGCTCGTCTGGATGTCGGCGAAGCGCCAGCGGCTGGGCGACCGCATCGCCGAGACCGTGGTGGTGCGTGGCCGCAAGGCGTCCGCGGGCGAAACTTCGGCGCAGGGTTGAGCTGCCGGCGACCGGAGGGCAACGGCCTTCCCCCGGCGCCTCAGCCTTCGAGCATCATGTTGCGGGTGCCGGGCGGCAGCGAGACGGTGAGGCCGTCGAGTTCCTCGGTGATGATGATCTGGCAGCCGAGCCGCGAGCTGCGCGTCAGGCCGAAGGCAAGGTCGAGCATGTCCTCCTCGTCCTCGCTGGCGGCGACGAGGGCGTCGTACCATTCCGGGTGGACGATGACGTGATAGGTCGAGCAGGCCAGCGAGCCCTTGCAGGCGCCCTCCAGGTCGACGTTGTTGCTGAGAACGGCGGCGCAATAATCCCTCACTGAAGCGGCCGGGTTGTCCGGTTGCGCCGGAGTAAAATTGCGGCAGCAGATAGCCTTTTGCCTGATGGGTGGAAGGCGGAGGGATGAAGGGCGTGGAACTCCATGGGCGTGTACGCCATGCGGTTCAGATCGAGGGTTTGAGCCATCGTGAGGCGGGTCGGCGATTTGGGATCGACCCACGGACGGTGGCGAAGATGATGGTATTTTCGGTGCCGCCGGGATACCGGCGGAGCAAGCCGCCGCGGCGACCGAAGCTGGATCCGTTTACCGCGATCATCGATCGGATTCTGGAAGATGACCGGGCAGGCCGCTCGAAGCAGCGCCATACGTCGAAGCGGATTTATGAGCGGCTGCGCGACGAGCACGGTTACGCTGGCGGGCTGACGATCGGGGAATGTCCCGGACGATGTTGAAATAGGGAGGTAGGCGTTGCCCGCCTTGAGCCGTTAGGCTCGGGGTGTCGAATCCACAAAGGAGAGCAACGCCATGGATAAACTTAGCACAGCTCGGGCCATCGATCCTGCGGCAATCGTCGAAGATGCTTGGCGAGAGGTCGGCGCGAGCTTCGAGCGGTTCTGCCTGAGCGCGGGCATCGCGACGCTGGCCAATATGATGGAGGAGGATGCGGGCCGGCTCTGCGGCCCTCGCTACGGGCGCGCGGACGGCAAGGCCGCACACCGCTGGGGGCGGACCCAGGGGAAGCTGGGCTTCCACGGCGGCAAGGTCGCAGTTGAGCGTCCGCGCGTGCGTGGGCGCGACGGCAGCGAGATGGCCTTGCCGAGCTGGCCAGCGGCGCTGTCGGAGGACTGGCTGGGTCGCTGGGCCATGAACCTGATGCTGATCAACGTCTCGACGCGCAAGTTCGGACGTGCCGTCCGGCTGCCGGAGGGAGACGTTCCCGCGCCCACGGGCGCGGGCGTGTCCAAGTCAGCGGCCTCGCGCCGCTTCGTGGCGCTGTCGGCCGAGCGCATGAGGGAGTGGATGACCTCGGACTTATCCGATCTCGACCTGCTGGTCATCCAGATCGACGGCCTCCACATCGAGGAAGACCTGGTCCTGCTGGCTGCCGTCGGCATCGACGGCGAGGGCGTGAAACACCCCCTCGGCGTGACGGAAGGGGCGACGGAGAACGCCGCCGTGGCGCAGGCGCTGTTAGACAACCTGGTCGAGCGCGGCCTCGACCCCGCGGCCTGCCGCCTGTTCATCGTCAACGGCGCCAAGGCGCTGAGCAAGGCGATCCGCAAGACCTTCGGCCGCCACACCCCGATCCAACGCTGCCAAGTCCACAAGGCCCGCAACATCACCGAGCGCCTGCCCAAGCCTCTGCATGCCTCGGTCCGCAAGGCGCTGCGTCAGGCCTGGGAAATGGACGACACGGCGAAGGCCGAAAAGCTGATCCGCAACCTCGCCCGCCGCCTGGAGCGCGAAGCCCGACATCAGCAGCGACAGGACCGCAAATACGAACGAGAAGCCGGCCCAGTAAGCCAGAAAGTATCCAATGGTTTTTATAGCTTGACCCTCTCATCGGGCCTCCTGCCCCCGGCGACAACGGTTTTGAGCAGGGGGAGAAGGACCATTTGCTGCTCGTCGCTCAGCTCGCGGAACATCTGAATGAGCGTGGCCACCTCTTTTGCCACGTGATCCGGGCGCCGGCGGGCGCGCTCAGCCGCAAGGTTGACGACGGGGGTCATTGCTCGATCCTCCCGCTAGCCATCAAGCCCTCGACGAAGGCAAGGGCGTTCTGCGCCATGGTGTGGACCAACATCTCCTCGCCATCGTCGGCGGGCGGGGCATCGTCGCCGGCGTATTGCACCAATAGGCGAAGCTGTACCGCAAGTTCTTCGAGCGACGTTGGCACGACCGTTGCTATCTCGCGCTCGGGCCACTTCAGCATCGCGGTGTCGAGACGGCTGGCTTTCTCCTCCAACTCCCAGCCGCGCTTTCTGTCGGTTTTCCAGACCGCCATAGCTTGAGCATAGATGGCGTCGTGGGTCTGCCGCATGGCGGTCAGCCACGCCTCGGCTTGCATGATGGTCATGATCTTGCTCCCTCAAGGTTGCCCGTTGGGAGTCGGAGATCGCTGTGATAGATGGTTTCGCAGCCATGATCCGGCCCCTCAGACGGGCTGGTGAGTGGTCAGGGCGGCGGGGGTGTTAGAAGCACCTTCATCGCCCGCTTTTGTGCGCTGTGGCACTCGAATATGCTGCGGTAGATCGTGCAAGGGTGGAAAGGTCGGCCATGTCCGCCGCGCAACCGGCACATCAAGACGAAGCACAATGAGAGGGTCATGAGCACTGTGACGAAGGCCAGCCGAGCGCGGGAAATCATCCACAAGATCGAAGAGAACCTCGAAGACGCTATCGCAATCGAGGCAATGCTGAGCTGGTCGAACGAGGACCCAGCGGTACAGAGAGCATACGGCTGTACCCCTGCGGTGCACGGCTGCAACCTTATCCGCCACAGCTTGCTTATCCAGCTCGCCTTGGTGCTGATGCGGATACACGACCCGGGAGCCGGGAACAAAGCTTCACTCACCCATCTGTTCGAGTTGCTGCAAGACCAGAACGTGACGGCGGAGTTTTGTCGGGATGCGCGCGCCTGGCATCCTGAGGCGTTCGGCATGGCTGATACTTCGGAGCAGATGGCCGTTGAGGCGATTAGCGACGCTCAGACAAGATGGGAAGTGGTCAAGGAACAAGAACCGAGCACGCGGCTTCGAGGGCACCGGAACCGCTACATCGCACACAGCCTGATCGAGATGTCGGACGAGGAAAAAGCTGTGTGCAATGACGCCTACGAATTGCTTGCGAACACCACGCCCATTGTTGAGAAGCTGCTGCTGGGACTGCTCGGAAGGTCCGAGGGATTCACCGATAAACAAAAAATCAGAAGGAAGCAGGCCGAGGCATTTTGGAGCCGCGCGACGGCAGGCGTGGAGACCAGCCAGGATCGGTAAGCACTTAGCGGACCGGGCCCGCAAGCTCGCCGCAGTGCCGGAGCTCCAACTTCCCCAGCCGCCCCCTTCGCCGCCGGCCGCCCCGCTGCAACGCTAACACCATGGCAAGACAGCGGAACCATAGACCAGAGACCCTCGGCGGCCTCGAGAAGCACCGGGTCGACGTGTTCGTGAACGAGCACGTTGGCGGAGCACCAGAATATGGCAAGGCGATCGTCGGCTGCGGCCCGGTCTTTGTCGCCAATCAAATGTTTGGATAGATCGGGAACCGCGCACAGATATCTGAGACAGCGGCCCGCGTTGCGGTGACGGCGGGACCGTCTAGGCTGCCGTCCGCCGCCATGTCGTCGAGCACGTCCGCGATCAGGCCGGAGATCAGCCGGAACTCGTCTGGTCCCAGGCCGCGGGTGGTGGCGGACGAGCTGGCAAGCCGCAGGCCCGACGTCACCCAGGGCTTTTCCTCGTCGAACGGCACCGCGTTCTTGTTCGAGGTTATCCCTGCCAACTCCAGCCGGTCGCAGGCGGCGTTCCCCTTGAGACCCTGGCGGCGCAGGTCGAGCAGCAGCAAATGCGTATCGGTGCCGCCGGTGATCACGTCATAGCCGCGCTCCAGCAACGTCGCGGCCATCATCTGGGCGTGCGCAACCACGGCCGCTGCGTAGTCGCGAAACTCGGGCCGCAACGCCTCGCCCAGGCAGACGACCTTGCCGGCCATGATCTGCAGGTGGGCGCTGCCCTGCACACCGGGGAACAGCGACGAGTCGATGCGCTTGCCCAGGTCCTCGTCGTTGGAGACGATGAGTCCGCCCCGCGCCCCGCGCAGGGTTTTGGTCGTTGTCGTCGTCACCACATCGGCGTGGGGCACGGGCGAGGGATGCGCCCGGCCAGCAACCAGGCCGGCGATATGTGCCATGTCGACCAGCAACCGCGCGCCCACCGTCTTGGCGATGGCGGCGAAGGCGGCGAAATCGATCACCCGGGGATAGGACGAGCCGCCGGCGATGATCATCCGGGGCTGGTGGGCGATCGCGCGCGTCTCCACCTCGTCCATGTCGATCAGCCCGTCCTGCCGGCGCACGCCATAATGCGCCACGTCGTAGAAGCGGCCGGTCTGGTTGACCTGGGCGCCGTGGCTCAAATGCCCGCCGGCACTGAGGTCCATGCTGAGAATCCGGTCGCCGGGTTTGAGCAAGGCGTGCAAAACCGTCTGGTTGGCCTGGCTGCCCGAATGCGGTTGCAGGTTCGCATAGGTGCAGTCGAACAGCTCCCTGGCGCGGGCGATGCCCAGGCGCTCCATCTCATCCACAACCGCAGCCCCGCCGTGATAGCGCTTGCCGGGATAGCCCTCTACGGTCTTGTTGGTGATAACCGAGCCTTGCGCCTGCATCACCGCGCGGCTGGCCAAATTTTCCGAGGCGATCAGCTCGATATGCGTCTGCTGGCGGGCAAGCTCGCGGGCGACAATGTCGCCCATGACCGGGTCGGTCTCGGTGAGCGGAGCGTCGAAAAAGCCCCGGTGGGTAACCGCCATTTAGAACCTATCCATCGCCGAAGCACGATATGGAGGCCCGGATCTCATACTTCGATAAACCTAGCCTGAGGCCTATGGCAGGTTTTTGGGAGCTCCGACCCTAAGCCGCCGTCGCGCTCAGCAGACAGTTGTCATCCAGCGGCGCCACCGGCGAAAGGCTGCGGTGGTGCTGGTGGTCGGCGCGCGTTTCCTTCGTGTAGGCATTGGAAATCGGATTGACGATCAGCGAGTAGATGCGCCGGTTCCATGGTGACATGTTTGGCGGCGAGCCGTGCAGCAGGCAGTCGCCGAAGATCAACGCCGTGCCCGCCCTGCCCTTGGCCGAGACAATACCGCGCTCGGTGGCCAGCCCGGCCACGGTGTCGTTGTCGACACACCAAAGCGGATAATTGGTCGAGGTGTCGAGCGCGGCGGGCACTGGCCCGCCCTTGTGCGAGCCTGGAATGAACCACAGCGGGCCGTTAAATTCGGTCACATCGTCGATCAGGACGTGCAGGTTAAGCGCCAGCGGCTTGGGCACACCATCCTCGTTGTGATGGGTGGCAAAGTCGTAGTGCCACTGCCAGACCTCGCCAGAGTAAGCCACCTTGGCGTTCACCTTTACCTGCTGAATATAAAGGTGGTCATCACCCAAGATCTGCATCGCCGGTAGCAGTAACCGCGGATGCCGCACCATACGCGCATAGACCGCGTTACGCAGATGTAGCCCCATGGCCGTGCGTATTTCGCCGCTGACTCTCTCACGGATGTTCTGAGGACAGTCCTCGGCAAAGAGCGTGTCGAGCTCGGCGCTCAGGACCCCGACTTCCTCCGCCGTGAAGAGTTCCGGCAGGATCAGAAATCCGTCGCGGTCGAACTGATCGAGTTGGTCTAGATCGAGCCACATGGTTCCACCTTCGTTGTCCCTATTCAACCGACATTTTCCAGACAACCCTGAGAATCAATCAAATAATACCGCCGTTGTACCGCCAAGGGAACAACGTCCCTTCCGCCGCCACTGTTGTCGTGGATTGGCATGTTGACATTCTAACGGCAAGCTCTTGGGCATGGCACCCTGAGCGAAAGGCCGAGGCCATGCACCAATCGCACCGCCGGGGTACGCCGCTGCACCAAGAGCGGCCCCAGCCGGCATCCCGGTGCAATCCGGGCCGTCAGGCCAAACGCCGCCGAGATCGCCGAGCTGGGCAAGCCGCCGGCCACCCGATCCCGCAGAGAACCTCGACCAAAACGGCTATCCTCGCGCATGCGCGCGCGTGAGGCGGGGGTGGGGTGATGGGGGCGAGAGCGTGTGCTGTCGCTGCACCAGACCGTGGTGCAATCTGGCTGGCTACCGCTTCTCGCGCTTCCGAACCGGCTGTTTCCGACCCTCGATGGGGATGACGTTCGAGCGGGACTTTGCACCCAAGGTCGGCGTGCTCGCCCGGATGGTGTCTGCGATATAGGACTGCGCAAGGTGCGCGTAGTGTTTGTCGACCATCCGGGTGTCGATATGGCCCAGATTGGCCGCGACCACGGGCAGCGGGATGCCGTTCATGGCCAAATGGCTCGCGTAGGTGTGGCGCAGCACGTGAAAGCTGACCGGAGAACTAACGATTAGAATGGAAATGACCCAGCTAGCATGCCATCGACTCTATGTGAGTTGCAGCCCGCAGAATGGTGTCAATGCTGATCGCTTCGAGGTCCTCCAGTTCAACATATTGGGCTAGATACTCTGCGGACCTTTTTTCGATTCCTGCTCTCAAACAGACCACGTACGAAGTCGCCTCCGCCTCGAGTTCCGCTTGCCCGCGGCTCAGCAACGAGCTGCGATTCGGCCACCAGTCTCCCTTCTGAGCGCCAAGGTGGCCGCAATAAATATGAGCCAGCTCGTGGGCGAGCGTCGCGTACCGGGCCGGTAACTCTAAGGATTTCTCGATCCGGACACGGTAACGCTGTTTTGGGCGATCAGCAGAGATGGTGTAAGCTTGCGATCCCGAATGAAGTACCACTGCCTGTCCAGCTCGAAAGTATCCCAGACTGAGGCACTCAACCTCGATCCGGTCGCGGCTCAGCGCGTTCTCCAACGTCTTGTCCCAAACTCTCTCTGCGAGTTGACCCTTTGTAGCGAAAGGATCCATGGCCCTTTGACCGCGAATGGGAGGACCTGAGGTATCGGAGAGTTCATATACGAACATGATCGGACCACGGGGCTGCAACAGAACGATCGGGATTGCGTCGGGCACAATTCTCCGAGCGCGCCTCCACCACTGTTTCGCGGTCGCCACTGCGGCGGCTCCTGGCCGCTGGAGATAAATCAGCAGCGTGTTGAATATGGAATACCTGGGAAAGCGGCCAACAAAATCGAATAACTCAACGAACTCCTTGTGGCCCTTCTTGGCTAGTGCTGCGCGAAAAAGGAAGTCGATGTCCGTTGCGGCCACACCTGCGCGATCATCCAGTGCCTTGTCACTTGGCGATACGAGTTCGGGTTGTAACTCGTGGAGAACAGCCATAGCTCAGGCTTTATCGATGTTCTGCCACGCCGGAGCGGTCATCGGGCAAACTCCTCGCGAATACCGGAAACATCTCCTATGCCGCAGTCATGCGATCCCAATAATTGCGAGACGGTCAGTCCGAAATCTTGTCGGCTCGCTCGCTGAGCTCGATATCGTGCTAGCTCAAGCCGCTCAGGGTCAGCACGAAGTCGATGAATTTCCCATCAGTCTCCTGCTTTCTAATTGCGCGAGCAGGCACTGTAATCTGCCGTCGTCCTTGCTAACGTATAACATCGGCCAAGCTTCTCCACTGCCACTCGCGCCGCCTCGAGCCGCGCCCTCTCAAAATGATACTCTGCCTCACGCAACGCCTGACACCCAGCCTGTATCTCCGCGGCCTCGGCGTCGCTCGACACCTCAGCCAAACGCTCTCTAAGGCACTCCCGGTAGGTCTGTGATTCATCGCTCAACGCCGGATGTTTGGCCAACCACGTCAGCCCCAGAAAAATAAGTGATACCGCCAATAGGATCCGGATCATGGCTCGGCCATCCGCACTATGCCGTGTGGCTCGGTAATCCCTTCGCGGTTAACACCAACATGGCGCGATGAAGAGAGTCTGCAGCCCTGTACTTCCATACCTGCCTCAACAATCTTGGACGTTACGCGCATCGAAACGCGCAACGAATCGCGCGCTCCGTGGTCCGAACGATCTTTCCTGACGGCAGCTACTGCCTTGTCAACTTTCACGGTCATAGCTTGGTGATCCCGTCGTTCTAGCGTCCGGAAAGCTCCCGTAGGTACCGCCAAATACTGATCTTGCCGTCTTGTTCGAGTGTAATTGCCTTGCCCTCCCTGATCGGTGGCCCTGCATTGTCGACGTTTTGGCAGAAACTCGAACTAATTCTACGTCTTTTAGATAAAACACGAAAAATAGAGTCGTAGTCAAGTCGCTCGCCCGAAATCAAAATTCGAACATGGCGACGACCTTAAAACAAAGAATCGGGCTGCGAGTTAAGTCCTTCCGGGTGGAGTTTGGTCTCACACAGGAGGAGCTGGCGGGTCGTATCGACCGGACACCAGAAACGATCTCAAATATTGAGCGTGGGAAGAGCCTACCCAGCCTTGCCACGTTGGATCAGATTGGCAGTCAGCTAAAGAGACCAATCCGGGATTTTTTCGATCATGAGAAGAGCGAAGAAAAGGCCACGAGACGTAGAGTTGAACTTGAGCTTCGGCTACAAGGGCTGATTGCAGGTCTCTCCGAGGATGATCTTGAGGTGGCTTGCGAGCAAATTCAGGCATTGACCAAGAGAGCCGATAAGAAAGGCCTAGGGTCGTCATGAAACAGGTGGCATAGCGGTCAACTGCTTTTTGGTCGGAATCATAACAGACTGTTATGCTGGGAGGGGACGCGGCCATAGATGGCAGGACGAGCGAAATCGTGGGAGAACCGGTGTGGCGCGAAAACTCGCAAGGGAAGGCCGTGCCTGCGCCGCCCGGTTCCAGGTCGAACGCGCTGCAAGAACCATGGCGGCGAAAGCACTGTCAATGGCGGAGCAAAAAGGGGCCATTTGGCGGCGTAAGATTGGGCCATTCGGTGCTTGAGGCCTGTCCCCGTAGTCCACGGGAGGGACCCGCGCGCGCCGCGGCGTGCCTCTCGATGGGCTGACGCGGCGGCGCGCGTGGGAGGGTCCTGTGGGCCCACGGAGGCAAGCGAGGCGAGGTGGTGGGATCAGCCGGCGGTCGGCTTTCGATGCAGGCGGCTCTCATTAAGCCGGTAGCTCTCGCCATTCATCTCGAGGATGTGGACGTGGTGAGTGAGCCGGTCGAGCAGCGCGCCGGTCAGGCGCTCCGAGCCGAATACCTCGATCCATTCGTCGAACGGCAGATTGGAGGTCACCAGGGTCGAGCCGCGCTCGTAGCGCTGGCTGAAGACCTCGAACAGGAGCTCGGCGCCGGTCTTGGACAACGGCACGAATCCGAGTTCGTCGATGATCAGGAGCTTGTGGTTGGCGAGCCTCTTCTGGAACCGGAGGAGCTGCTTGTCGTCGCGCGCCTCCATGAGTTCGTGCACCAGGGCGGCGGCAGTGGCGAAGCCGACCGAGAGCCCCTTCTGACAGGCGGCCAGCCCCAGGCCGAGGGCGACATGGGTCTTGCCGGTCCCGCTGTTGCCGAGCGCGATCACGTTTTCGCGGCGGTCGACGTACTCGCAGCGGGCGAGTTCGAGGACCAGCGTCTTGTTGAGCGAAGGGATGGCCTTGAAGTCGAAGGCATCCAGGCTCTTGACCACGGGGAAGCGGGCGGTCTTGATGCGGCGTTCGACCATGCGGCGCTCGCGGTCGATCAGCTCGAGCTCGGCGAGACGCAGGAGGTAGCGCACGTGATCGACGCCTTCCGAAGCGCATTGCCGGGCGAGTTTGTCGTACTCCCTCAGGAAGGTCGGCAGCTTGAGCGTCTTGAGGTGGTGGTTCAGCAGCACCCTCGGGTCGGGGCCCGAGGGCAGGCTCCGTGGCGCATCGGTCATGGGCCGGCGCCAGACAGCAGGCTCATGTAGCTCCCGGCCGACGTGGTCGCGACCCTGGCTCTCGGCAGATAGGGATAGGGGTCGAGATCGAGCCGCGGCGGCCGGCGCTCGATCCGGCACAGCACCAGGTGCTTGACGGCATCGAAGCCGATCGCGCCCAACTTCAGGGCGTCGCGGCTCGCCGCCTCGACCTCGGCGAGGGGGAAGGTCTCGAGGAGACGCAGGACCTGAACGTACTCCCGCTTGCCCGCCTTGCCCAGGCGGGCCTCCATCAGACGACGCAGGGTGGCGAAGGCTTCAGGCAGCTCCCACCCCGCCAGCGGCGCGGCCTGGTCAAGCGCGCCGACCTTCTTCTCGATCAGCGGCAGGTAGTGCAGCGGATCGAACACCAGGTCCTCGCGCTCGTAGGACCGCCGATGACGGGCGATCACTTCCGAACCGCAGCCGATGACCACCTGATCGACGTAGCCCCGGATCAGCACCTCGCGATGGCCATAGGCCACCGGCACGGAGTAGTCATTGCTCCTGTAGCGCACCAGCGACAGCGAGCTCACCCGCCCGGGACGGCGCTCGCAAGGCTCATAGGGGACCAGGGGCAACGTCAGGAACGCGTCGCGGTCACGTATGAGCCGCTCGCCGATCGTCTCGACATGACGGCGCCGCCGATCGTCCAATCGGCGATGGCATTGCGCCGCGAGATCGTCGTTCAGGGCGTCCAGGCTCTCGACGTGCGGAACCGGCACCAGGTAGTTGCGGCGGATGAAGCCGACCAGCCCTTCAACCTTGCCTTTGTCGTTGCCCTTGCCCGGCCGAAGCGGTCCTCGAACAGATAGTGGGATTGCAGCTCACTGAAGACCCGGGTGCGCTGTCGCGCGCCATCGCCCAGGATCCGCGCCACCACCAGCGTGGTGTTATCGTACAGAATCGAGCGGGGCACGCCGCCGAAGAAGGCAAACGCCGCAATATGCCCGTCGCAGAACGCCTCCGACGTCTCCGCCGGGTAGACCTTCACGAAGCAGGCGTCGCTGTGCGGCAGATCGAAGGCGAAGAAATGCACCTTCCGCGCCATCCCGCCGATCACCGCCATCGCTTCGCCGAAGTCCGCTTGGGCATGGCCCGGTGGATGAACCAGCGGCACGAACATCTCCCGCGACCGGCGCCGGCGCTCGCGGACGTAGTCCTTCACGATCGTGTAGCCACCGGTGAAGCCGTGCTCGTCCCGCAAACGTTCGAAGATCTTCTTCGCCGTATGACGTTGCTTGCGGTGAGACCCCTGATCCTCCTCCAGGATCCGGTCGATGATGCCAGTGAACGCTTCCAGCTTCGGACGCCGCGGCGGACCACCCCGCCGGTAGCCCGGCGGCACCGAGAACGCCAGCATCTTGGCGACCGTCTTGCGGTCGATGCCAAACCGCCGCGCCGCCTCCCGTTGGCTCAGACCCTCATGATGATGACACGCAAGCCGTACCCGCCGATATAGATCCACTCCGTACATCCTCCCGCCTTCCACTCTGCAAAGGGTCGAAGGCTACAAGGTGGCGGACTCTAACTCCGCCGCGGCCGCAAATCGGCCGATTACGTGGACCATTTTCTCACCGCCGTTCTCAGCGACGACTGTTTGAGCGGCGCATGGTGCAATCGCTTGACGTGTTGGGACGTCGAGGAGCAAAATCGGCGGCAGTGGAATCTCGATGGCATGCTTCGCATCGTCAGCAAGCTTCAGCATCCGGTCTCAATCCGAAAGCCTCCTCGGATCACATGGGATCATCGCCTCAGGTTCATGCGCCAACCCGAAGGAGCGGCTCGGGCGCGGTCGGGTGCGTTGCCAGGCAAAAGGCCTCGACCGGCTTGCGGTGCCCTTTGAGCGCTTGCGGAGGCAGGCGTCTCCATGCCGCGTTTTCCCGGGCGCCCGTTGCGGCTTCCAGAAGGGCGGCCGAGACAACCAAGGGACTTCCCACGTTCCTGCTGAGCCCTTCCAGGCGTTCAGCCACGTTCACCGTGTCGCCGATTACCGTATATTCCAGCAGTTGTTCATTACCCAAAGCGCCCGCGAAGACTTCTCCGTAATGGACGCCAATGCCGATCGCGACAGGCAGGCTCCCCGATCGCTCCCTGTCTTCGGACCAATGTCTCGACGCGTCCAGGATATCAAGCGCGCAGGTCACGGCTCGACTCGCGTCATCCGGCCGTTGCAACGGGGTGCCGAATACCGCCATGATGGCATCCCCGATGAATTTATCCACCGTCCCTCCATGAGAGAAAATCGGTTTTGTCAGGCGGTTCCTGTACTCCGATAGAAAAGAGGTGAGCTCTTCGGGGGTCATCGTTTCGCCCAATGCGGTGAAACCGCGGATATCGACAAAAATCACCGCGGCAGATAGCCGCCGGCCGGCGAGCTGCCGATCATCCTCGTCCTCTGCGAGGCTATTGGCGAGATTCGGTGAAAAGTATCGCGAGAGCTTTGCCGCGCGGTTCGTCTGCATGATCGACTTTAGGAGCAGGGCCCGTGTCCGGCGGCTCGTCACGAAGAGAATAAATGCGGCCAACGTAACGAGCGTAACCGGCAAAGCCTGGTAGTGCATCAATGATCGGTAGTGCCTCACTTTGAATTTCGGCCGTTGAGGATTCCACGTTCCGCGATCAATTCGCGTTCGCGCTGGTCGAGGCGCATAGGATCAACATTTTCGAGGATGACTAGCGTAATGCGTCGCCCCTCACGATGCGCGCGCTCAAGCTCGCGGTGCACACGCCGAAACTTCTCGGGCTTCTGAGGACGGTAAGGCCAGCCGTTTAGAATCTTGAGGACATTTTTTTCGTACTCCGACTTTGGACGACTGATCCACGTATACTTGCCGACGTAGGAGCCAACTCCCTCGATACGCCATTCGTAGATGCCGGGCCTATTCTCATCGACCCCATCTGCAATAATGTAGTCATACCATCCAGTGGGCAGCAGGACTGTTGGGACGCGGCTTGGCATCAGGAGCTTTTCTTTTTGTAAGGCCCGCGCGGTCCCGGCTTAGGCGCAACTTCGTCCATCATCGCGACCAGATCGTCCATCGACCAGAGCTTGTCCGTTACGCCAGCGGCCATTGCAGGGGTCATGCGCAGCGTCTTGTGCATCTTTATGAAGTTGTACCAGACCGTATAGAGCGCGATCATGTAAGCGTGGTTTTCGATCTTCTTTGAGAACGCATTGGTCAGCCGGGTAAACCGGCGCATGTGCATCCGCATGGTGAGGTTTTGGCGTTCGGCATAGGACGTGCTGACATGCTTGGGGTCGGGGTCGCCTTCGATCCGTTCCTTTCGGGCACCGACGCACTCAGCCGGGCTGTAGCGGCCCTTTGCGCTGTCGGGGGCCGTGCCGTACACCTTGACCAGCATGGCATAGTCGATATCGCTACCAAAGGCACCCTCAACGGCCTCCAGGTATGCCTTGTGACCGTCGCTGGTTAGTTGGACCCGATTGGCCAACCTGGAGCGCAGATCGTCCATGAACCACATGGCGCACTCGCTGTCCCGGCTCCCGATCAGGTAGGACAGGATGAGCTTGGAGTCGGCGTCTATGGCTGTCCAGGTCCAAGTATCGCCCGCGCCTTCCGGGGCAGCTTTGGCTGTGGGGACGTTCTTGGCCTTGGCGTAGGTAAAGGACCAGATTTCATCGACCTGGACCCGCTTGGACTGCACCTCACGCACGTTGGCGTCATGATAGGCCATGCAAGCCCGGCCAGCATCGACAAGAAGCTTGGCCACCGTGTTGAACGACACGTCTGTAACGCGAGCAATGGACCGCATAGACGACCCCTCGCAAAGCATGTGAAGGATTTGGACGCGCTTTTCGAGGGGCAGTTTGTTCATACCCCTAATATATGAACTTATATGCTTAACGTCAAGTAAATTGTTCACTTAATGACGCGCAGCTTTGGTCGCTCTGCGTATGTGTCCATAAACTCATCGGGCTCAAGCATCAGGAGACGCGCGATTTCCTCAATCGAGTATCCAAGGGATTGAAGATGAAAGGTCACCGCCTTGGACAAGGCAGACGATTTTTCAACCTCAATGGGAAACGGCTCTCCCTTTCCATATCCGGCCTTGCTGTAGTTGACGTTGAGGCCGGTGTATTGCCGGGGCGTGATCAATTTCAAACGAGAACACTGCACGATCATCGCCTTAATTGATACTTTCCAGTAGGGCTTTGCCCTTGCCAGCTTTCCAAGTGACGGACTAACCAAGTATGGCTTGATCTCGCGCGCTGGCATTAAAAACTCAGCGGCAAATTCATCGGCCTGCTCTTCCATTTCCTCATCACTCTCAGGATGATAATGGAGAACCAAATGGGCTATCTCGTGTGAGAGGGTGAATCTGTATCGGTCCCCAGGCATCTTTGAGTTCATAAAGATAAGGGGCGGCATACCCGGCAGACGGAAACTCAAGGCGTCAAGCAATGGGGTTCCAAAATCAAGTTGAACGATGATTGCTCCAGTTCTCTCAGCAAGCGCAGTTACATTGTCGATTGGACCGCGCGGAACCATCCAATGACCCCGTAAAAATTGAGCCGCGTCTCTTGGCGTCCATTGATGTTGCGCAAGATCAATCGTCGGAAAGTCCCAGTCGTTCTGCGGTTCATAGGACCGCAACAACCGGTTCAAATGTATGCGCCGAATATTGATATCTGCTTCAATCTTCGCGAGGGCCTTCTTCCGAAGGCGAGCGCGTTTGCGATAGTGAAACGGCGGCAACCCGTGCGGACGCTCTTCCGAAAAGAAGAATGTCTCGGGATACCCAAGAGCAGTCGCAAGTGCTGCAACCGTATCCTCCCCCGGGTCAGTTGTCAGGCCGTTCTCCAACTTTGAAATGAGAGCTTGAGTAACGCCCGCTTGCTTGGCGAGTTCGCCTTGTGTAAATCCCCGTGCTGCCCGGGCCACTTCGAGCATGGCCCGGTTAAAAGTACCTTCCATGTTGCCCTCAACCGCCAGTTGTGCGACGGCCACTTTCGAGTGGTAATTCCCTCGGGGTGATATCGATCCAATACGGCGCCTGGTCAGCCTCGACAATCTGGGAGACCCAACGCCCGTTCGGTCGCCGGACAATCACTCGCTCGACTTCGGAAAATGCAATGTCGGGCTGGTAACCAATCACGATCCGCGCTGCCGCAGCGGGAAGCCCTGGTAAATCTTCCTGGGCATCAAAAGCACGCTGCTGCGCGGTGTCCGCGTTACGATGTCTACCGTTGGCATCGACCTTCTTGGCCCTGATCAGAATTTGGTCCCCGATATTCAGCACCCTGAGACCACGCACGTCCAAAAACGTATAGCCCGGCTCGTCCAAAAATTCGCGCTGGAACCCCGCCCACACATGGCAATGCGTGGCCTTTGCCGCTGCAGTGTCGTCGTGCTCGGCACGAGCCATCGCGCTTACCTCGGAATTGTAGAGGGAAACAGCCGTCGGGAAGATCGGAAAAATACGCGGGAGGTCCGGCCCGATAAGCCTCATAATTTCCTGCTGGTCGGGATCGATTTCGTCCATGAGAACTCCTCGCAAATGACTGGGAGCATCATGCCACACGGAAACTAATTTTCAAGTGAAAAATATAACTCAAATTATTTTTTATTGGCCCAGCGCTTATTTGCCGCTGCGCGGGCTATCTCCGCCCGCTTCTCCTTGGACAGCTTCTCGGCGCGTGCTTTCCCGCCCTTCCGGCCAAGCTCCTGGGCGGCCTTGTCCTTGCCGTCATCGGCCTCGATACCTTCCTCAATCTCGCCCGTCGCGATCCGCATCACCTTAACGGCGGCGCCGATCACGTCGGCGGGGCGTTTCTCGCCTTTGGGGCCTTTAGGTATAGATCTCTTCCTCAATGGTTTTTACCAGATGTTCAAGGTGAGCAATGATCTCACGTTCCTTGGAAATCATTTCTGGTTTTATATCGTGCCCATCGCTAGTGATGGAAACACTGTCGGATTCTATCCCTTCCAGGAACTGCTTATATTCCTCAATCTGGCGTTTCAGTTGAGACGCAAATGCGGTCCGTGTTTCTTGATCCAACGACCCGTCTCCGGCTGCTTTCCGCTAAGCATACAGAAATGACATGGCCCCGGCGAGGCCGGAGTCAAGGACCCGGATTTTCAAAGTGAGGCACTACCCAATGATCCCATGCCTTTGCGCTGCATCATTTGCCCTCCAAGGTTTGCTGCAAGATCCTGGGCAAGGAACAAATTGCCAAGACTAAGTGCTATTAGAAACAGGATTGCCGCGTAAACGATCAACCAAGGCCGATAACGCATGGACGCATGGATGAGGATCACGAAGATGAGGCCCGCGGCCGGTAACCCAAAGACAAAGTAGGTCTCCACGCCCATCCGGCCCGCGAGCATCAGGATTTGAGCAGAGATCAGGATCACATCAAAGGTCACGAAAAGATACGGAATGACCGGGTTGAAAATCTGACGCCAGGCCAGAACCAAGCCTATGATCGTACCGATCCCGTAGATCCCGACGGCGAGTTGAATCGAGGTCGTAAGCCCTCGGGTGCCGCCGGCGGAGAAGATGACCGACGCCAAGGTGACAAAAACCACCAGCCGGATGACGGCCGATATCCGCTCGGCGTCGATCTCGGCACCGCGCAACAGTTTTTGAACTTCCATTGTTTCAGACGCCTTTTGATTTTGTCGTTCGATTGCATCGGGTCCCCTCATAGTGGCAAACGTACGTCCACCCGGAGGCCGCCTTCGCTTCGATTGGTCAGCACTACGTCGCCGCCGTGAGCGCGGATAATCGTCCTCGCGACGGTCAAGCCGAGACCCGTGCCGCCGGTTTCCCGGCTGCGCGACGCCTCGATCCTTCTGAACGGCTTGAACACCTCCTCGTGGAGGTCTTCGGGAATCCCCGGCCCATCGTCGTCGATTTGTATCCTTACGCCTTCCAGGGTGTTCTGGAGGGATACGCGTGCCCGATACCCATATTTTACCGCGTTGTCGATAAGGTTGGTCAGGGCGCGGCGCAGGGCGGCGGGCCGACTGTTAAAAGGCACCGGATCATCGCCAACGTCCAGCGCGACATCCTGTCCTTCATCGGCCTTGTCGTCGCAGACCCGCTGCAGGAGCGTTCGCAGATCGACCATCGCATAGGGTTCACAGGAGGCTTCGTCGCGTGCAAGTGACAGGGCGGAGGAGACCATTGTTTCCATATCGTCGAGATCGGCGAGCATCTTCTTTTGCTCTTCCGCATCCTCGACAAACTCGGCGCGCAACCGCAAGCGGGTGATCGGCGTGCCGAGATCGTGAGAAATCGCCGCGATCATCTGGGTTCGATCATCGACAAAGCGACGGAGGCGCTCCTGCATCTGATTGAATGCTTGTATGGCCTGGCGGACTTCGGCCGGGCCGCTCTCGGGCAAGGGCGGCGCCTTGACGTCGATACCTAGCCGATGGGCGGCGCGCGCAAAGGATGCGAGGGGCGCGGTGAGATACCGCACGACCAGGGCAGACAAGATTCCAACCGCGAGGAGCATGACCACCATTGAGAGGGCAAACCGGAGCGACCAGAAAGGGCTTAGCGGCTCGACGGGTGCGTTGAAGTTGAGCCAGCTGTCGTCGGCAAGGCGAACCGAGACGCGGAATGTGGCACCCGGCTTCTCCGAGTCCGATTTGGTCTCATCCACGTATTGAAACCTGAAGGCCCGAATTCCTCCTTCGTCCAGGTGCGCCATCAAGGCACCGCGAAGGACGCGACCCTCCCAGCCCCCTCCCTGCTGGTCGTCGATTAGGCTTTGCGGGCTTAAGGTGATGTGGAGCCTAGGACTGTCGGCCAGTTGAATGATGCGTTGCCGCTCGGCCTGCGTCGCGTTCTCCACGAGCCGGCTGATCGTCACAATTCGCTCGCCGATGTGCTCGCCGCCGGTGAACAGGAGCGCGCTGGCGCGGTCGGTAAGATACAGGCCCATACTCAGCAGGTGCGAAATCGTGAGGCCGATGATCAGCACCAGCAACGTTCGGGCGGCGATGGTGTCAGGTATCAGCCGCTTCATCTCGCGTCACATTTGCCGTGAAGATATAGCCGCCACCGCGGACGGTCTTGATCAGTTCCGGTTCCTTGGGGTTTGTCTCGATCTTGTGGCGCAGACGGCTCACCTGCATGTCGACGCTTCGATCGAAGGGCGCCTCGGCGCGTCCGTGGGTGAGGTCGAGGAGCTGGTCCCGGCTGAGCACCCTTTGTGGGTGCTCGGCGAAGGCAACCAGGAGATCGAACTCGCCGGCGCTCAGATCGACGATCAGCCCATGGGGTGACTTGAGACGCCGGAGGCCCAGGTCCAGCCTCCAACCGGAGAAAACCAATATCCTTCGGCCTGCCGTTGGCGGGACGGCGGGAGCGCATGTCGCGCGCCGAAGCACCGCCTTCATACGCGCAAGCAGTTCGCGAGGATTGAACGGCTTAGGGAGATAATCATCGGCCCCCATCTCGAGGCCGACGATCCGGTCGGTTTCCTCACCCATCATCGTCAGCATGATCACGGGAATCTGCGACTTGGCGCGCAGGTCCCGGCATAGCGATAGGCCGTCCTCGCCGGGCAGCATCAGGTCCAGGATGACGAGGTCTATGTTCCAGTCGCCCAAGGCGCGGCGCATTTCCTTGCCGTCCCTGGCGCCGGTCACCCTGTAGCCGTGCTTGCTCAGGAAGCGGCCCAGCAAATCGCGGATTTCACGATCGTCGTCAACGACCAGCACGTGGCCCTGGGTATCCGCGATCGTTGCGCTCATGGCCGCACCGTACCCTCCGCTTACGGCGGAAGCACCGGAAAAATTTGTAACCGATTGTAACCGCCGCGGCGCCGGTGATGGTCCGTTACCCGATGCCCATTGGCCGCTTGCCGGTTCGCCGGTTAGGGTAGTCGGGTGACGGGTGATCACGTGTAACAGACAAAGGAAAATTTCATGACACAGCTTCGCAGATTGGCAGTGGTTACGATAGCCCGTCTGGGTGCCCTGGCGCTGATCGTCGCGCCGGGCATCACCGGCGCCGGCCTTGCCATCGCCGCCTCGACCGCCCCGGTCGCCACTCTCGCCGCGGCGCCCTCGGTCTCGAGGGTCATCTATACGGCCGACGAAAAGGGCGGCTCGATCAGCATGATCGACCTCGACTCCGGCCGCGTCGAGACCACGGCGGTCCCGATCATGCCGCATAACGTCCAGATCTCCGCGGATGGCAAGCTGCTCTATGCGGTCGGCACGGGCATGGCCATGGCGGGCATGGCCGGCGGGCAAAGCATGGGGACCGAAGGGATGGGTGGCAAGCTCCTGATTCTCGATAGTTATTCCCCGGCGGACGGGGCGATCGCCGACATCGCCGTCGGCCCCCATCCGGCGCATGTCGTGGTCGATAAGGACGGCACGTTCGCCTACGTCACCGATTCGGAGGAGAGCGCGGTCCAGATGATCGACCTCGCCGCCAAGCAGGTCACGCGCTCGACCGCAACAGGCGCCTATCCGCATGGCCTTCGCCTCAGCCCGGATGGCCGTGAACTCTATGTCGCCAACCTCAAGGACGGCAGCGTATCGGTCGTCGATGTCGCCAGCTTCGCCGAGGTCGCGCGAATCAAGCTCGGCAAGGCGCCGGCCCAGGTCGGCTTCACGCCGGACGGCAGCAAGGTGTTCATCTCGCTGAACGGCGAGAACAAGGTCGCCGTGGTCGACCGCGCCACCCGGCAGGTCGTGCAGAAGCTGCCGGTCGGCCGCAATCCGGTACAGGTCTACGCCACTCCGGACGGCCGCTACGTCTATGTGGCCAATCAGGGTACCGAGCAGAATCCGGATAGCACCGTCTCGGTGATCGACGTCCCAGCAAGCAAGGTCGTCGCCACCGTGACGACGGGCAAGGGCGCGCACGGCGTGGTCGTCAGTGACGACGGCAAGTTCGCCTTCGTCACCAATATCGTCGATGGCACCGTCTCGGCGCTCGACACGGCGACCCAGACGGCCGTCCGCAGCTTCAAGGTCGGCGCCGGCCCGAACGGCATCACCTATCGCGGCGAAGCGGAGTGAAGACCGGCCATCGCCGCTTCGCGCATTGCCGCACCGTACCCGACGGCGACGCCGGAAAACTTTGTAACGGAATGTCACCGTTGCGACCCCGGTTACGGTTCGTTACCCGATGCCCGTTGGCCGGCCATCGATTCGCGGCGATAGGTAGCCACATAAAGAGCGATCAAGTGTACCAATCGATGGGAGAATGTCATGAAACGACTTTGCAAGACGGCCGCGGCCACCGTGGCCGGTCTGGGCGCGCTGGTTCTGGTTGCTGCACCGGGCTTCGCCAACGCCGAGCATCACGGCGCCGCGAGCGCGGCGCCGCAACCGGCCGCGACGGCGCCGACGCAGCTTGCCCACATGGGCCAGGGCCCGACCGGCGGTCCAGGCATGATGGGCCGAGGCCCGGGCGGCGCGCCGGGCACGATGGCTCCGGGCCAGGGTTACGGACCGGGGTACGGGATGGGCCCATGCCAGGGCTACGGACCAGGATACGGCACTGGATCCGGGATGATGGGGCCCGGCATGATGGGGCCCGGCATGATGGGCCCCGGGATGATGGGTCCGGGCATGATGGGCCCCGGCCAGGGATATGGTCCAGGACCAGGTTACGGCATGGGGCCGGGATACGGCTATGGGCCGGGACCGGGGTATGGCATGGGCCCCGGCATGATGGGGCCGGGCTACGGCATGGGCCCGGGCATGATGGGCCCCGGATACGGCTATGGGCCGGGACCGGGCTATGGCATGGGCCCCGCGACGGCACCTGACAAGGACCTCTCCGCCGACGATGTGCGCGCTCGGCTCGATCAGAGCCTGACCTGGCACGGCAACAAGCGGCTCAAGGTCGGCGAGGTCAAGGAAGCCGACGACGACACCATCGTCGCCGAAATCGTGACCCAGGACGGTTCACTGGTCCAGCGCTTCAAGGTTAACCGCCACACCGGCCAGATGCAGCAAGCTGAGTAAACGGGCGAGTGGGGGAGTGGCCGGCCACGAATATGGCCGCTTTCCCGCCCCTTCGCGTTGAGCCGAATGTGCAATGAGGAAGGCCAAACAATGGCGATCGATTCAACGAGGGATAGAGAACTCTCGCTGCCCGAGATGTTCGCCGATCCGATCGTCAAGGCGCTAATGGTCAGCGACGGCGTGATGGCGGTTGAGCTGGAAGAGTTGATCGATTCTGCGGCGCGCCGACTGGGCGACCGGAAACCCATGGCTATCGCAGACTCCAGTTCGCGCCGATGCGAACCGGGCCATGACCGGACGCCCGGGAGGTAGCCATGGAAGCTCTTCTCTATTTCGCCCTCTGGGCCGGGCTCATCTTCCTGATGATGCGCTTCGGCTGCGGCGCCCACATCATGGGCCACGGGCATGGCCGCGACGACAAGAAGATCGCCGGCGGCGTACCCGGGAAGGCCGACGATCCTGTGCTCCGCTGGGTGCCGCCGGCGAAGGACGTTGACCCCGTCTGCGGCAAGACGGTCGCGACTGGCAAGGCGAAGTCCAGCGTCCATGATGGCAGCGTTTTTTACTTCTGCTCGCGCGAATGCCGGGAGGTCTTCGAGGCCGCGCCCGACCAGTATCTCGGCGGCGGCGGGCCTGACCCTTCTAAATTGGAGCATTCCCATGCCTAAGACCGCAGCATTGTCCGAGCCCCGTTCGCGTTCGGGGACGCCGCTTCCGCTACGCAGCGTATCGAGAATACCGGTCGTGGCGCTTGGCATGAGTCTCGGCTCGTTCCTCGCGTTGACCTTCGTGCTGTGCGTGCTGTTCGACCTCTGGTTCCCGGCACGGGCCATGAACCCCGTCTGGGCGCCGCTGCTGCCCGGTTTCACCTGGATCAGCTGGCCGAGCTTTGCCCTGGGCCTGATTGAAGCCCTCGCATACGGGTGGTACGTCGCGCTCGTCTTCGGGCCGCTCTACAACTTCTTCGCAGCGAAAGCCCGCTGAGGGAGGCGATCGTGGCCGAAGTCCGGAGCCTGCATGGGACGACCGTTGCCGAGATTTTCTCCGCCGGTCTCGACAACCTGGAGCAGATCGAGGCCATCGCGGTGTCGGTTCTCTGGAAGGACGGAATCGTGACCGCCGGTTGCTCGAACACCACGAAAGCCAATTTGGCGCTGCTGGTGCTGGCGATGGATGAACACCAGAGGCGCGGGTTTAGGGACGGCGGTTAGCGCCGGTTAGCGAATTGGCGAATCGTCCGACAGGTTCCAGCGGAGTGTAACGGCCAGCCGCTTTGCGCGTCTTATCTTATTGAAGA
>Ga0326597_10002872_pt1 | contig 25455 bp, 20 predicted proteins | sample RVTome_12_FD_203789 | JGI IMG/M metagenome (GOLD analysis project Ga0326597, IMG submission 203789) | Soil microbial communities from uranium-contaminated site in the Upper Colorado River Basin, Wyoming, United States - RVT100D185 | ecosystem: Environmental > Terrestrial > Soil > Contaminated >... | reverse complement strand
CACCATGGCAAAGGCGTACTCGGACGATTTGCGTCGGAAGATTTTGGGGGCGTACGACCGGGAGGTAGGGAGCCTGCGAGAGTTGTCGGAACGGTTTTGCGTGAGCTATGCCTGGGCGCGGAAGATTTCCTGGCAGCGGCGGCGGACGGGGCAGATGGAGCGGGTGGAGCAGCGACACGGCTCGCCGAGTCGGGCGACGGCGGAGGTAGAAGCGCGGTTGCGCCGCCTGTTGCGGGAGCAGCCGGACCGCACGCTGCTGGAGTTGCAGCAGGGGTTATGGGACGCCGAGGGGGTGCACTTCAGTATTCAGCATCTGTGGCGGCTGCTCCGGCGGATGCGTCTGCCGCTAAAAAAAAGTCACTCCGCGCGCAGGAGCAGGACACACCGGAAAACCGGGAGCGGCGCGAGGCGTGGCAGGAGCAGAGGAAGCTGATGGATCCCCGGGTGTGGGTGTTTGTGGATGAGAGCGGGGTGACCACGGAGATGACCCGGCGCTACGGTCGCGCGCCGCGCGGGGAACGGGTGCGGGAAGCCACGCCCGCCGGCCACTGGCACACGCTGACGCTGCTGGGGGCGATGAGCACCGCGGGACTGGTGGCGACCATGACCGTGGAGTCGCCCACCGACGGAGATGTTTTTCTGGCGTACCTGGAGCACGTGCTGTGTCCCCGGCTGCAGCCGGGCCAGATCGTCGTGATGGACAACTTGGCGGCGCATAAAGTGCCGGGAGTCCGAGAACTCATCGAGGCCACCGGAGCCCAACTCCGGTACTTGCCGCCGTATTCACCCGACTTCAATCCCATCGAGCCATGCTGGGGCAAAGTGAAACAGAAACTCCGCTCCCTGAAGGCCCGCACCGTGGACGCGCTCGAACAGGCGATCTCCGAGGCCATCGCCACCATCACCCCCGACAACGCCTCCGCCTGGTTCGCCCACTGCGGCTATGATCTACACTAATAGGAGAAATGCTCTAGTCTTGGCTTCGTTTTCCCCCTCCGGGGCTGTGGCAGATTGCGAAGCTGCGAAAACGGACTGAAAGCGCGCTTCAGGATTGCCGGGTGAGGCTCAGGATGCCACGCAGCGGGATGCGCACCCACGCCGGGCGGCTGTTCATCTCGTAACGAAGCTCGTAGAGGGCCTTGTCGAGCAGAAATACCTCCAGCAATTGTGTGAAGTGCGCCGGGTCGGCAGGCAGAAAATCGGCCCCTTCGGCCGTCCTGCAATAAGCTCCCAGAAAAATCCCGGAGACCCACTTCTCCCAGAGTTCCGCCCAGCCTTCCAGTTTCTCGTAATCCCCGGCGTGGCGCGCTGTGTAATTGAGCAGGCCTCCATAAGCGGCGTAGCTGAACGACCGCAGCATCCCGGCGACGTCCTTGAGCGCGGGATACTTCGCGCGCCGCTCGGCGAGCGAGCGGGCCGGCTCGCCCTCAAAGTCGAGGATGACGTAATCGTTCTCCACGCAGAGCACCTGGCCCAGATGGTAATCCCCGTGGATGCGGATTTTCATGGTTCCGCCACCGAGGGTCCCGGCGTCCGCCTCTTCAACTTTTCGGAGCCGCTCCAAAAGGTGGCGGCGATGGCTGAGCACCAGGCCAGCCTGGTCCACAATCTCGTCGGGAAGGCGCGCCAGGTTTGCCTTGAGATCGTCGAAGACCCGCGCGGCATGCTCGCGCAATTCCGCAGACAACCGGACGCGGTCCGCAGCCGTCAACGGCTCGGGGGCAAAGGCCGGGTTGTCGGTGGCGGCCGCGAGGGCCAAATGAAGCTCGGCCGTGCGCTTCCCGAGCGTCGCAGCCTCGTTCAGATACATTCCAATAGCCTGTTGGACCACCGGGGGTGCAGTGGTCTCCGTCATCTCCTTCCAGGAAAGCGAGCCGGGCATGGCCTCTTTCGGCGGCGGGCCCGGCATCGTGGCGCAATGCTCATAATACCGCCCGAGCTCCTCCATCGTGGCCTTCCAGCCGTCGCCCCGATTCGGAACCATGGCCTGGAGCATGGCCAGCGTTGCCGGTAATGCCCCCCGCTGCTCGTATTCGATGCCGCCCGCAAGCTTCGGAATCCTTCCGAAAGCCCCTTGCCCGGCGAGATATTGTCCGATCTCAAAATCCGGATTGGGCCCCGGATGCATTCTGCGGAACAGCTTTAGAATCAGACGGTCGCCGTACACAATTGAAGTATTGCTTTGCTCCGCGGAGCCGCGCGCAATCGCCAGAGGATCGCCCGAGCCCCGCGCTTCCTTGTAAGCGTGGGTAGCGGAAGCTCGAACGGCCCCATTGCGTGTCTCGAATTCCCTTCCCTGCTCCATTGCGGAAAGCAACGCCTCGCAGGTCTCGTCATTGGCCATGGCATCGTAAAGGACGCCGACCTCGTTCCCGCGGTTCAAGCGGCAAACCACCACCTCGGGCCGGGCGTTCCGGAGTCTCTCGGCTTCACTGCCGAACGCCATGGCAAGCGGGAATGAATAGGTTTCCGTCTCTCCTCCCGCCGAATCGACTTCCAGAATGGAGAGAAGCGACCCGGAAGCCCCCTCTGTGAGCGACGCCCAGTCGCGGACCCGGACGGCTTCGATCTTGCGAGCCTTGGCTCCGAACCAGCGCTGCCTGGGAAGAAACGCGGGAAGAAATTTTGATTCGAGCGCCGTCCGCCGATCTCCCTCAAACAAACTTTCCCAGGAGCCGTCCGCGGGCAGCGACACCATGGCCTCGACCGCCTCCTCACTCGTTTCGATCTCGAGCGGAGCGGGCGTGCCCTGCAGCTCGAACCAGTAGAACCCATAGGGAGCGAGCGTCAGGGGATAGGGAGCGCGGGCGATGACGGGAAACTCCGTGTAACCGAGCATCTCCACCGGAACCATCCCCGCAAGCGCCGACAGGTCCAGTTCCACCGGCTGGGCAAACCGGGACAGGTTCGCCACGCAGAGGATGGTTTCATCTTCGTAACGCCGCAGGTAGGCCAGCACTTTACGGTTCGCCGGCCGAAGGAATTCGAGCGAGCCGCGCCCGAACACCTTGAAGAGTTTTCGCAGGGCGATCATGTTCCGCATCCAGTTCAGGAGCGAAGAGGGGTCGCTGTTCTGGGCTTCCACGTTGACTGCATCGTAGCCGTAGACCGGGTCCATGATGAGCGCGCTGTAGAGACGCTGGGGATTGGCGCGGCTGAAGCCGCCGTTGCGGTCGGCGCTCCACTGCATGGGGGTGCGCACGCCGTTGCGGTCGCCGAGATAGATGTTGTCGCCCATCCCGATTTCGTCCCCGTAGTAGATGATGGGAGTGCCGGGGAATGAAAACAGCAGGCTCGTCAGCAGCTCGACACGGCGGCGGTTGTTCTCCATCAGAGGGGCCAGGCGGCGGCGGATGCCCACGTTGATGCGCATCTGCGGATCGGCGCTGTAAGCCAGATACATGTAGTCGCGCTCTTCATTGGTTACCATTTCGAGCGTCAGCTCGTCGTGGTTGCGGAGGAAGAGTCCCCACTGGCAGCTCTCCGGGATGTCCGGCGTCTGGGCCAGGATTTCCGTGATCGGGTGGCGGTCCTCGAGACGGAGCGCCATGAAGATTCTGGGCATCAACGGGAAATGAAACGCCATGTGGCATTCGTCGTCGTCGCCGAAATACGGGCGCACGTCCGCCGGCCACTGGTTCGCCTCCGCCAGAAACATGCGGTGGGCGTACTCGCTCTCGAGGGCGCTTCGAATCTGCTTCAGCACTGCGTGGGTCTCCGGAAGATTCTCGCAGTTGGTTCCCGGACGCTCGATCAAATAGGGAATCGCGTCCAGGCGCATGCCGTCCACGCCGCGATCGAACCAGAACTTCATGACCCGAATCACCTCTTGCACGACTTCGGGGTTATCGAAATTCAGATCCGGCTGATGCGAAAAAAAACGGTGCCAGTAGTACGCCTTGGCTTCCGCGTCCCAAGTCCAGTTGGATTTTTCCGTGTCCGTGAAGATGATCCGCGCCTCACTGAATTTCTCAGTGGAGTCACTCCAGACATAGAATTCCCGCTCGGGCGAACCGGGCGGGGCCTTGCGCGCGGCCTGGAACCACGGGTGAATATCGGAAGTGTGATTCACCACCAGCTCGGTGACCACCTGCAGGTTCCGCTCATGCGCCGCTTTCATGAAGGCCTCGAAATCCTCCATGGTCCCGTAGGAAGGATGAATGTTGGTGTAGTCGGCGATGTCATAGCCGTCATCCCGCAGCGGCGAAGGATAAAACGGCAGCAGCCACAGGCAGGTGACGCCCAGCTCCTGCAGATAATCGAGCTTTTGAACCAGGCCTGCGAAATCCCCGATGCCGTCCTGATCGGCGTCATAGAACGCCTTTACATGAGTTTCATAGATGATGGCGTCCTTATACCACTGGGGGTCCTGGGCGCTGCCACGCTGCTTCATGCCTCACCTCTGGGGATTTTCACGGGAAACGGTTTTCCTGAAGGAACGTGCTTCATTATGGGAACGCATTCGCGGGCGCGAAGTATCCGCGCCGTCACAGATAGTAGTCGAAATCTTTTTCCGTCGAGACCCGGCGGCGGATTCGGAACACGTGCGCGGGAAGAACCTGCGGGTCGAGCTGGACAAAGTTCCGAGGACCCTGCCAGAGATGCGTGCCGTCGCCGAGCAAATCCTGCACTTGAAACGGCCGGTCATCGAGGCCCAGAGAGCCCAGGTCGAGGGTAACCCATCCCGCCTGCGTGTTGGCAAAATCCAGGTTGACGACCGTCAGGATGATGTTCGAGAGGTCCGCACTGGATTTGCTGTAACAAAGGAGCATGTCGTTGTCCACCGGGTGGAACCGCAGGCTCCAGTCCGACTGCAGGGCGGGATTCCGGCGCCGCGCCTGGTTCAGCCTCGTGATTACATCGCGCAGACTGGCGGGGTCCTCGAGATTCCTCTGCTTGATCTCGTACTTCTCGGAATTGAGATATTCTTCGCCTCCCGGATCGCGCGGCGTGTTCTCGCACAGCTCGAAGGCGGGGCCGTAGATTCCATAGTTCGCGCCGAGCGTCCCGGCCAGCACCACCCGAGCCATGAAAGCCGGGCGGCCGCCGATCTGCAGGTATTCCGGAAGAATATCCGGGGTATTCGGCCACAGGTTCGGCCGGAAGAACTCGCGCACCTCGCTCCGGGTCAGCTCCGTGAAGTAATCGGCCAGCTCCTGCTTCGTGTTCCGCCACGTAAAGTAGGAATAGGACTGCGTGTATCCCCCCTTGGCAAGCCGGTACATGACCTTGGGACGCGTAAAGGCTTCCGCCAGGAAGATCACCTCCGGGTGCTTCTTCTTGATTTCCGCAATCACCCAATCCCAAAACGGAAACGGTTTCGTATGCGGATTGTCCACACGGAAAATCTGCACGCCCTGCTCGATCCAGAACACGAACACGCTTCGCAGCTCTTCCCAAAGCAGCCGCCATTTTTCACTTTCAAAATCCAGCGGATAGATGTCCTGATATTTCTTCGGCGGGTTTTCCGCGTACTGGATGGTTCCATCCGGCCGCTGCCGAAACCATTCCGGGTGCTCCTTCACGTAGGGGTGATCCGGCGTGCACTGGAAGGCGATGTCGAGCGCGACCTCCAGCCCGGCTTCCGATGCCTTTGCCACCAGACGTTGGAAGTCCTCGATCGTTCCGAGGCCGGAATGGATCGCCTTGTGCCCTCCTTCCTTCCCACCGATGGCCCAGGGGCTGCCCACGTCGTCCGGCACGCAGACGGTCGAGTTATTCTTTCCTTTGCGATCCGTTATTCCGATCGGATGGATTGGCGGCAGATACAGCACGTCAAACCCCATCCCCGCAATATAAGGCAGCCAGCGCTCGCAATCCCGGAACGTCCCGTGCCGGCCCGGCTCGGACGCGCAGGAGCGCGGAAACAGTTCATACCATGTGCTGAAGCGCGCCTTTTCGCGGTCGGCTACCACGCCGAGCTCTTTGGGATACCGGGTTGCAAACTGCCGGTCGGGATATTGAAGCGCCACATCGGCCAAGGCTTCGTCGAGCGCCAGTTGCTCAGTTTCTCTTGGATCACCCGCCGCGCGAAGGTCCCGCGCCCACGCGCGCAGGCGCTTTGCATCGCTCCCCTTGGCCCGGCCGGCCGCTGCTTCGATCAAACCCGCTCCAATCAGCAGCTCGACGCGCACGTCCTGTTCGGCATCCATCCGCTTGATCAGATCGCTCCGCCAAGTCCGGAATTCGTCAAGCCAGCCTTCGACCGTATAGACGTATTGCCCGAGGTCGGTGACGCGGAACTCCGCCTGCCAGCGGTCGTTGCCGAGAGCGCGCATCGGCAATTCCTGCCAGGTTCGCTCATTCTCCCGCCGGTAAAGAAGGACGCAAGCCGGGGAGCCGTGACCATCCGCAAACACGGCAGCCTCGACGACCACCGCCTCCCCTAGGGTTCGCTTGATGGGGAATCGCCCGGCGTCCACCTCCGGCCGGACCCCTTCGACAACAATTCGGGCTCGCCCTTCCGCAAAACTCATTGGAATATTTCCCCGCCTAAAATTTCTGTTTGATTATAGCCCACGCTGGCCGGGATCACGGATGAAATGCCCAGATCGCGGCAAAAGAGGCTCGAAAAACAGGATGGGGCAATCGAGACGTTCGTCGAATTCGGGCTTCACGACGCTGAGGATTTTGGTATCAACAGACGAATCGAAGTATGCCGGGCGTAGCGCTCGAAGTCTTTGTCCAGAGTCAAAATCTGCCACTGCCGTCGCTGCGCGGCCGCACAAAGGAGGAAGTCTACCCCGGAGCCGCTAACGCCGGCCGCCCGACAGAGGTTGTGGATGCGCGCCGCTTCTTCGTAGTCCTCACGCATCAATGCTGCATCATCAAAAACCCGCAAATACTCCAGAACCTTCTGATATTGCTGTTGATTCCGAATGCCAGACAGCACTTCCTGACGCACGGGTCCGATGATCTCAGCTCGACCATCTCCGATGAGCTCGCTCAAAGTCTCCCTGTCTCGGACTTGTTCTCGTGAAAGCTGCTCAACATTTCTTCGCAAGGCGAGCGACCATACAGGAGTGTCCACCAATACTTTCACCGGCGCTTTCTCCACCGCTCTGCTTTGTAGTCATAGGTTGGATCCCAGTCGATCGTCCCGAACAGAGAGACAATCTCCATCTGCTTCCGCCGCTTGATGTATTCCTGCAACGCTGCGGTCACCGCTTCCTTCTTCGTTTTGTGGCCGCCCACTTCGCGTGCTTCCTCAATCAGCCGGTCATCAATCGCCAGATTGGTTGCCATAGCTCTTTCCCTTTCTTGGAGAGAGGCATTTTCACACAATACAATGTGTAAGATCAAGTGTGCTCATTTGTGTGGATGCGCTATTCCTGCAGGGCTTGGCCGAGCGCCAGCATCCGCTGGGCCCGCTCGACGATGGGACGGTCGAGGAGCTGGCCGCCGAATGCAACGGCCCCGTCGCCGCGCGCCACGGCTTCCTCGTAGGCCGCCACGACCTTCCGGCAATATTGCATCTCATCCGCCGAGGGAGTGAAGGCCGCGTTCACGGGGTCAACCTGCGAAGGATGGATCAGTGACATACCGGTGAATCCGAGGCGCCGCGATTGCAGGGCAAATCGCTGCAACCCGTCCGTGTCTTCGAGGTTCGGCCAGACGCCGTCCACGGCCTGCACATTGGCGGCGGCGGCGGCCGTCACCATCGCCGAGCGGGCGTAGAGCATGTCGGCGGCCTCGCCCTCGCGGTGGAACGGCAGGCCCAGCTCCTTGCCAAAATCCTCCGCCCCGAACATCAGTCCGATAACCCTTGAAGAGGAGGCTGCCAGCTCGTATGCGTTCATCAATCCCCGCGGACTTTCAATCGCCAGCAACAGCTTGATGCTGTCAATCGGAAGACCCATCTGCACCTCGCGCCGCTCCAGGATTTCCGCAACCAGCCGTACTTGGGCGGGGTTTTCCATCTTCGGGAGCGCGAGTCCTTCGAGCGTGGGCCGGACAACCTTCGCCAGGTCCGCGTGCATGCGCTCGTGCCCGACGGCGTTGATGCGCACGAAGCGGGCGGGCGTGCGGACCGGAGTTTGCGAGCCGGCGATCTGCTGCTGCAAGCGGTCGAGCGAGGCGCCGATCTGCCGGCGCGACGTTTCTTTTTCCGACGGGGCGACGCCGTCTTCGATGTCGAGCAGGATGGCGTCCAGGGCGCCGAGGCCGAACGACTTGTCAATCATCCGCTGGCGGTGCCCCGGCACGAACATCCAGGAACGCAGTTGTCTGGCTGAGTGATCCATGAAGAATCCTTCTGGAAGAAGGAGTTAGAAGTTAGAAGATAGGAGACAGAATGAAAGCACAACGGGCCTAGGTTTCTTGCCGCTCATCGCTCGTCACTGCTGGAATCTTCATTCTGTCTTCTGACTCCTGCCTTCTGACTTCTTCTCTAATACGACTTGGGCATTCCGAGCACGTTCTGGCCGAGAAACGCAAGCACCAGGTTGTTGCTGACCGGCGCGACGGAGAGCAGGCGGGTCTCGCGGAACTTTCGCTCCACGTCGTAATCCCGCGCGAACCCGTAGCCGCCAAACGTATTCAGGCAGACGTTCGCGGCTTCCCAGGCAGCTTCCGAGGCGAGATACTTGGCCATGTTGGCTTCCGCACCGCATTTTTCCCGCCGGTCGAATTTCGCGGCCGCCTCAAAGCGCATCAGGTCCGCCGCCTCGATGTGCGCGTAGGCCTGGGCGATCGGAAACTGAATTCCCTGGTTCATCCCGATCGGCCGGCCGAACACCACGCGGTCGCGGGCGTACGCCGAGGCCCGCTCAGTGAACCACCGCCCGTCCCCGATTGCTTCGGCTGCGATCAGGATTCGCTCCGCGTTCCAGCCGTCAATGATGTAGCGAAAGCCCATGCCTTCCTCGCCGATCAGGTTTTCCGCCGGGATCTCGACATCCTCGAAAAAGACCGTGTTGGTGTGGTGATTGATCATCATGTCGAGCGGCTGGGCTTCGAGCTTCCCCTGCACGTCACGCAAGTCCACGATGAAGACCGACAGGCCGCGCGTCTTGTCCTTCAGCTCGTCGTACGGCGTGGTGCGCGCGAGCAGCAGCATCAGGTCGGACTGTTTGACCCGGGAGATGAAAATCTTCTGCCCGTTGACCACGTAGCGGTCGCCGTGGCGAACCGCCTTGGTCTCAATCCGCGTTGTTTCCGACCCGGCGTTCGGCTCGGTCACGGCGAACGCCTGCAGGCGAATCTCGCCCCGCGCCACGCCCGGCAGGTAGCGTTGTTTCTGCTCCTCGCTGCCGTGCCGCAGCAGCGTCCCCATGGTGTACATCTGTGCGTGGCAGGCTCCCGAGTTGCAGCCCGAGCGGTTGATTTCCTCCAGAATGATGCCGGCGTCGGTGATGCCAAGTCCGGCTCCGCCGTACTCCTCGGGGATCAGCGCGGCCAGATAGCCGCTCTTGGTCAGCGCCTCGACGAACGCCAGCGGATAGTCCTCCTTCTTGTCCACTTCGCGCCAGTACGCATCCGGGAAGTCCCGGCAGAGCTCGCGGACGCTCTCGCGGATCGCCTGCCGTTCCTCCTGGGTCGAAACGTCCATCAACTTGTCCTCCTCATGAAGCCGTAGTATATAAGAGTGCTGTGCCGCGACCAAGCTGGGGGAACAGGCATTCCTTCCTGGCGCGGCACAGGCCCTTCGACTTTGCGCAGGACAGGCCGGAAGGCCTGTACCACTTCAATTCAGGAGGAAACGATCATGCCCGTCAAGCCCGGTTGGGAGGGCCGCTATTTTGAAGATTTCGAGGTCGGCGATATTTACCGCTGCCGGCTCGGCAGAACCGTCACCGAGAACGACAATATTTGGTTTACTCTCCTGACAAACAACACCAACCAGATTCATTTCAACAACGAATACGGAAAGCGGACCGAGTTCGGGAAATGCCTGATCAACAGTGTCCTCACGCTCGCGGTTGTCGCAGGAATGGGCGTCGCCGACGTGAGCGAGAACGGCTTCGCGCTCGGGTGGGACGAAATCAAGCTTCCCGGTCCGCTGTTTGCCGGCGACACGCTGTACTCGGAATCCGAGGTTCTGGAAAAGCGCGAGTCGAAATCGAAACCACAGTGGGGAATCGTCAAAGTCCGCACGCGCGGCATCCAGCAGGAGGGCAAAGTTGTGATCGATTACGTCCGCAGCGTCATGGTCTGGAAGAAGGCCCACGCCCCGCGCGTGAGCCTGTTCCCGGAATCCAGCCCGGCTTCCTAGCTTTTAGCGCCAACGGGGGAAACGCGAAAGAGCCTCTCAAAATTGCCGTGGAAGATGTTCTTCCTGTCCTCCGCTCCCAAGCGGGCTTTCTCGATGGCCTCCGTGCTCTCGCGGATGGAGGCCCGTCCGCCCTCGGCGTCAAACGGCGCGTCGGTTCCGAACAGGACGTGATCGGCGCCCAGGAAATCGGAGGCGCACTCGATCGAAGCGGCGGTAAACGTGGACGTGTCGCCGTAGAACTTGCGGAAGTAATCGAGAACGGGCTTGGGCATGGGCTTGCCGCCGCGCTCATCGGTCAGCAGCGGATCGAACATCCGGTACATCGCGGCGATCCGTCCGGAGAAAAACGGGACCATCGCCGCCGTGTGATGGACGACGATCCGCAGGTCGGGAAGCTCTTCAAAGATTCCGCTCAGGGCGATGTGAGCCATGGCCGCCGTGCTCTCGTAGGGCCAGCCGAACACCTGCCAGACGATGTACCGGGAGGTTTTCTCCGCGAGATAATCCGGGTGCAATCGGGACCGCGCCGGGTGGAGCAGGATCGGCTTGTCGTGCTTCGCCATGATTTCAAAGATGGGACGGAACTTGGGCAGATCGAGCGCCTCGCCCAGGACGTTCGAGAAGAGCTGCACTCCCGCCAGCTTCAGGTCTTTGAGAGAACGCTCCAGCTCTTTGGCCGCTGCGTCCGGCCTGTTCATCGGCAGGGAGCAGACGGCGCCGGCAAAGCGGTCCGGGTGTTTCTGCACGATCTCCGCCAGCTCGTCGTTCAACACCTTGGCGAGGAACTCGCTGTTGTCCGGGTCCACGGCCTCGATCGGAGGCGACGCCACGCTGAGCACCTGCTTGTAGCCGGGAAATTCATCCATCATGCGAAAGCGCGCGTCGAGGTCGATGAGGATCTCGTAGTTCGTGATCGGCGCTTTCCCCCCGCGCACGTACTTCAGGTGCGACGGGCTGTGCTCGACGAAATGGGTTTTCTCGTTCGATTTCCAGCGCTCTTCCTCATACCGCTTCGGCAAAATATGGCAAAACACATCGATCCGCTGTTCCATTGACTGGCCCTCCGTTGACTTGCCCACCGATGACTTGTCCTCCGATTTGTCTGACGCGCGGCCCGGAAGCCTGTGCCGGACTTGGCAGTCTATCACGGGAAAGGGCTACTTCCAACCGCCGCGAGGCCCCGTGCTACAATGTCTCCCTTACGAACGTCTATTGTGTTTCGAATGCATATGAAGCCCCCGAACATTCCATCCCCGAGCAAGCGAACCCGTTCCCAGGAGTTGTACGAGCGCGCGCTGGGCCTGATTCCCGGCGGCGTCAATTCGCCGGTGCGCGCGTTTCGCGCCGTGGGAGCTCCTCCGCTGCTCATCGCCCGGGGCCGCGGCTCGCAGGTGAGCGACGTGGACGGGCGCCACTACATTGATTATATCGGGGCCTGGGGGCCGCTGATCCTCGGCCACGCGCACGCGAATATTGAGCGCGCCGTGGCGCAGGCGCTCGAGCGCGGGACTGCCTACGGACTGACCACCGAGGCCGAGGTTCGCATGGCGCAGTTGCTTACCGAGGCCGTTCCTTCGATCGAAAAGGTCCGCCTCGTGAATTCCGGCACGGAAGCCACCATGAGCGCCATCCGCCTCGCGCGCGGCTTCACCAAGCGGGACCTGATCGTGAAGTTCATCGGCTGCTACCACGGACACGTGGATTCGCTGCTGGTCAAGGCCGGTTCCGGCGTCGCGACGTTTTCGCTACCCGAATCGGCGGGCGTTCCGCCGCAGTTCGCGGAGCTGACAATTGCCGTCCCGTACAATCAGCCGGAGGCGCTGGCCCGGACGTTCGAATCGCACCGGGGCAAGATCGCCGCCGTCATTATCGAGCCGGTCGTGGGAAACATGGGTTGCGTTCCCCCGGCGGACGGCTTTCTGCAGTTCGTTCGAGAGACCACCGAGCGCGACGGCTCGCTGCTGATCTTCGATGAAGTGATGACGGGCTTCCGCCTCGCCTTCGGAGGCGCGCAGGAGCTCTACGGGATTCGCCCCGACTTGACCACTCTCGGGAAGGTCATCGGCGGAGGACTTCCCATCGCGGCCTACGGCGGCCGGGCCGATATCATGGATTGCGTCGCCCCCGACGGGCCCGTGTATCAGGCCGGAACGCTCTCCGGCAATTCTCTCGCGGTCGCAGCCGGCATCGCCGTGCTCGAAGAACTGGGACGCCGTCCGGCGATTTACAAGGAGTTGGAGAGCCGCACGCAACGCCTTGCTGCAGGCCTCCGCAAGGAAGCTTCGCGGTCCCTCGTGAGCTGCTGTGTAAACCAGGTGGGATCGATGTTCACTGTGTTCTTCACGCCGGGACCGGTCCGGGATTTCGACTCAGCTCTCGGAGCCGACCGGGATCGCTTTGCGGCCTTCTTCCGGGCGATGCTGGAGCGGGGCGTCTTGCTTCCTCCCGCGCAGTTCGAAGCCGCATTCGTCTCAGCGGCCCACACGGACCGCGACATGGAAACGACTCTTTCGGCGGCCCGCGAAGCCTTCGCGCTGCTCGCGCCCATCCCCGCCGCAAGCCCGGCGGCAAAGGCGTAACACATCCTTCAGTGCAGCACGTCCATCAGACTGGTTCGGTTTTCTTGTTCTTGCGGTTAGCTGGTTGGCGGCCTTCAGACCTTGCGCGATCGCGCCATTTGTTTGACGGTTTCGAGCAGTTGCTGGCGTTGATCCGGCGAGAGCTGCGGCAGGAGACTCCTCAACTCGCGAAGATAGCCGGCGGCGGAATCCCCGGCTCCGTCCGGCGAGAGGGGGGTTCCGTCGAGGGCGAAAAAGTCCGAGAGCGTCACGTCCATCGCTCCCGCCAAGCGCTGGAGGGTTGCAAACGATGGAACCGTGTGCCCGTTTTCGACGCGCGAGAGGTACGACCGCAGAATGCCCGTGCGCTTTTGCATTTCACCCTGCGAGATTCCCTTCGCCAGCCGGATTTTCCGGATCGAATCGCCCAAATTCATTTCGGTTTCCATAGTTCCATGTCCTCACTAAGCAGGTCCTCACTGTGCAGGCCCCGGCGGATCGCCCGATGCTTCCCCGCCCGGGGCTTCTTCTTGCAGAAGTGCTTCGATCTGCCGTTTGAGTCCCTCGTATTCGCGGCGTGCGCTCCGGTTCCGCGAGTCCTTTTCGTAGAGACCGCGGCCCAGGATCACCCGGATCACACCCTTGCGGTCGATCAGGAAACTCGCCGAACCCATGTCCGCGTCGGCCTCCGTAAGCCAGTAGCGATTCAAGGTTTCCCACTGGGAGTCGATGCCGATGGGAAACTGAAAGCCCATTGACCTCGCCAGCCGTCGCACGTAGTCGCGGTCCGTCGCAGTGGGCGTCGGCTGAGGCGCGTAGATTCCCACCACCACGAACCCCTGCTCCCGATAGGTCTGGTAAAATTCATTTACGGCGGCGGCGCTCCGCGGGTTGTCCGAGAAAAACCGGATCAGAACGACCTTGCCGTCGAGCTGCCCCAGATCGAGCGGAGGCGAGTTGATCCAGTCGCGGAGAATCCAGGAAGGAGCCACACGCCCGACCTTGATCGCACCGGCATCGCTGACGAAATCATCGTTTCCGAATTGAGCCCGGGCCTGCGGCACGCTCCCCGCCGCCAGGATGAATGCCATAACCCCCAGGCCCCAAAGACCCCAGCAAGTCCCGCTGCGTTTCTTCGAATTTGCTCTCTGCCGCGTCGCTAGCATTTTCCTTCTTGCAGGCTTCTGCCCTCTCCCCTCAAACTGCCGAGCAGCTTTGCGCGATTCTATCACAACCTGGCTCAACCTGAGCGCTTCCTCGGCAAGTTATGATATTGTTTTGGTTCAAACGGACAGGGAACTCCTAGGAACGTTATGGGGACTGGTGTTCGATTTTCAATGGCACAGGTGAGTGAGCTCGAATCCGACTTAAAGAATGTGGTCCGCGGCGAGGCGCGCTTCGACGCTTACTCGCGGGTGCTCTATTCGACCGACGCGAGTATCTACCGGATTGAGCCGCTGGGCGTCGTGCTGCCGCGCGACCGTGATGACGTGATCGCTGCCATGGATGTCGCCCGCCGCCACCGCGTTCCCATCATCCCGCGCGGCGCCGGGACGGGCCTTGCGGGACAGGCGATCGGCCGCGGACTCATCTTCGATTTTTCGAAGTACATGAACCGCATCCTGGAAGTGAATGCCGAAGCGCGCCGCGTGCGCGTCCAGCCGGGGATCGTCCTCGAAGAACTCAACCAGAATTTGCAGCCCCACGGCCTGTTCTTCCCGCCCGACCCGGCCACCGCCACGCGCTGCAACATCGGCGGCATGATCGGGAACAACTCCTGCGGCTCGCATTCGATCGTCTACGGCCGGACGTGCGACTATCTGCACGGCCTGCGGCTGCTGCTCCGCGACGGCGAAGAGGTCTGCACCCAGCCGCTCACGCCGGAGGAGCTCGAAGCCAAACTTGCCGGGAGCGGCCGCGAAGGCGGCATATATCGCGAAGTCCTGCGGGTCGCCGAAGAGAACCGGGAAGAAATCGGGCTTCGCTATCCGAAGATCCTGCGGCGCAACGGCGGCTATGCTCTCGACTCGCTGCTCGATCCCTCGACTTCGCTCGGGAGAGACCGCGAACGCATCAACCTGAGCCGGCTGATCGCCGGATCGGAGGGCACGCTCGCCGTGGTCACCGAGGCGGAAATTGACCTCGTGCCCCGGCCGCGCTTCGTCACGGTCCTGGTGGCGCATTTCCGCGACTTGATTGAATCCCTCGACGCCACGCAGATGGTCCTCGAAACGAAGCCTTCCGCCGTCGAGTTGCTCGACAAGATGGTTCTCGACCTGACGCGCGGCACGCAGGAGTACCGCCGTCGCATGACGTTCGTCGAAGGCGACCCGGAGGCGGTGCTCGTGGTTGAATACGCAGGCGACGATTTGAAGGAGATCGAATCCCACCTCGACCAGGCCGTCGAAAAGCTCCAGCGCGCGGGGCTCGGCTATGCCTGGCTCAAGGCGTCGGACCCGGAGACGCAAGCGAACATCTGGAAGATCCGGAAGGCGGGTCAGGGACTGCTGCTCGGGATCGTGGGCGACCACAAGCCGGTTACGTTTGTCGAGGACACCGCGGTCGCGCCGGAGAAGCTCCCGGCGTACGTCGCGCGGTTCCGGGAGATCGTGCGCGAGCATAGCACTAAGGCTGCGTTCTATGCGCATGCGAGCGTCGGGTGCCTGCACATTCGCCCGCTCATCAACCTCAAGGACAAGGCCGAGGTCGAGAAGATGCGCTCGATCGCCGAAGCTGTTGCAGGCCTGGTACTTGAGTTCGGCGGATCGTTGAGCGGCGAGCACGGCGACGGGCTCCTGCGCAGCCCGTTCCTCCGAAAGATGTACGGCCCGAAGATTTATGAAGCCTTCCGCGAGGTCAAGCGGGCTTTTGACCCGGAAGGGCTCTTGAATCCGAACAAGATCGTGGACTCGCCTGGGATGACGGAGAACCTGCGCATGCGGCAAACGCAAGGCAACGGCGAGCGCATGCCGCTTCCCGCCGGGGCGCTCGCCGACGGGCGGACGCGGTTCGACTACAGCCGCCTGGGCGGCTTCGTGCGGTCGGTCGAAATGTGCAGCGGCGTGGGGGCCTGCCGCAAGAGCACGGAAGGAACGATGTGCCCCTCGTACATGGCGACGCACGAGGAGGAGCACTCGACGCGCGGGCGCGCCGTGCTGCTGCAGGCAGCGTTATCGGGGCGCCTCCCGAGCCAGGAACTCTCCTCGCCCCGCATGTTTCAGGCGCTCGACCTGTGCCTGGAATGCAAGGGCTGCAAAGGCGAGTGCCCGGCCAACGTGGACATGGCAAAGCTCAAGTACGAGTTCCTGGCGAACTATTACGAGAGCCATTCGCCGCCGCTGCGGTCGATTCTGCTCGGCGAGGTCGCGCGGTTCAACGAGGTCCTCTCCCCGTTCGCAGCTCTCGTCAACTGGAGCTACGAGGTTCCCCTGCTGCGGCGCGTAATGGAGAAAGTGGTTGGAATCGACCGCCGCCGCCCGCTTCCACCGCTTGCGCGCGAGCGATTTTCGGAGTGGTTCGCCAAGCGGCAGACCGGACCGCATGGGGCCGCCGCGGACCATGCGCATGGCGGCCAGCCTGCGGTTGGATTGTTTGTAGACACCTTCACCGAGTTTCACTACCCGGAAGTCGGCAAAGCGGCCACGGCGGTGCTCGAAGCCTTCGGATACAACGTGGTCCGTTTGCAAACCGTTTGCTGCGGGCGGCCGTTGATCTCAAAGGGCCTGCTCGACCGCGCCATTGAGAATGCGGGCAAGAACATCGCCATCCTGGGAAAAGCCGTGAACGATGGTCTGCCGATTGTCGGCCTCGAGCCGAGCTGCCTGCTCACCTTCCGCGACGAATATCCGGATCTCTTCCCCGGCCCGGATGCGCAGCGCGTGGCGGAGAACAGTTTTCTGCTGGAAGAATTTCTCGGCCCCGGGAAGCCGCATCCGAATCCTTCTCCTTTGCAGCCGCTTTCCCGCCGCGCGTTGTTCCATGGCCATTGCCACTTGAAGGCGCTGGTCGGCACCGCGCCGTCGCTGCGCCTGCTGCGCTCGATTCCGGAACTCGATGTGCAGGAAGTGGATTCGGGCTGCTGCGGCATGGCCGGGTCGTTCGGATTCGAGAAGGAGCATTACGACATCTCGCTCGCCCTCGCGGAGCGCCGCATTGCTCCGGCGGTTCGCGCGTTGCCGCCCGACAGTATCGTCATCGCCTCCGGCGTCTCCTGCCGCCAGCAGATCGGCCACACCACCGGGAAGCATCCGCTGCATCCGGCGGAGGTACTGCATGAGGCATTGATGCGCAGATAGATTCTCGTGCCGCGGAAGGTTGTGGATGGACTTAAGAGCAGATTTCCTGATGCGGTAAGCGAGACGAGCCAGCCGTAAAAAGCGTCTAGCGCGGGCTCCCCTTCAGTTTGCTTGTTTCCGTTTGATTGCCATTAGAGCGTTTCTCTTGTTGCTGTAAATCGGTGGTTCTGTCGCCCCTACGGGGCTTGCTCGGATCAGCGCCCAGGAATCCCACGGCTTGCGCCGTGGGCCACAGGATAGCGCCCCTACGGGGCTTCCTGCGGATGAGCTACAGCAATGAGAGAACCGCTCTAGAATCCTTTGGTTTGTTGATAGACAAGCCGATCGGATAGCGGGCTTTTTCGGACAATTCCGCCCCGGATTCTCCGCATAGGATTCGGACTATATAGTCTCCAGACTCACTGATGGGGAAGCCGTGGAAATGATGTGTGATCCTATGGTATTCGTGGTCCATCACAAATTCTGTTGGTTTTGTGGAGGAGAGGACCTTTCCATTTGGAGCGATGACTTCCGCTATCTGCGTATATTTCTTTCCTTGATCCTCAGCCATTTTGCGCCATAAACCGAACGCACACCACCAGATTGGAAGCGCATTCAGATCAGATATAGCCGTAGCCGTACCATCGAGTGGAATTTCGACTGGCTCGGCTGGCTCAATTTTAGTTACGATAAACCCTTGCAGGAGGCCAATCAACGTTATTCCGTTGTTGCGCTGGTCCAATGCCACACGCTCACAAGCTACGAAAACTAACAAGGATGGCACGTCATGCCTCTGCTAATTGGAACTGATCAGAAAAATCGGGCAGGGTGATTTCCATAGAACCGCCGGACAATACTGTAAAGTCGCTTTCTTCTGATATTTCCCGCGAAACCAGCCACCCGATACCAGCGTTATATAATTGATTCGCAGCACTCCATCCCCTAGGCGGGTTCCCGAAGAACCAATGGGCGCCTTGGTCAATCCACTTGTTCCGCAACTGCCTATGTGTTAATTCCGCGTCATCATTTCCAAATTCAGTACCACAGCACGGACAAATGTGATAATCGCCAGGAGGGTAAGGCAATTCGGTGTACATGCAAACTGGGCAGCGGAAGCTCATAAATCTATCCTGACACACTCATACCTGAAAAAGCCAGCGCATCCTCCATGCTTGAAGATCACCGAAGCGTTCACCGGATAGAACGTTTTCACAAATACCGGGGTGACTGATGCGACGCCAAAATGCCGAAGAACCATCTCGCATCGCAACCTGTCATCGCCGCTTGGCCTAATGCATTCGCTTGTATCCCGCCCTATTGGACCAAATAAAAATTCATCCGCCATTTGTTGATATTCGACTTCGGTTGTTACTCCAAATTTAGCACCGTGCTTCGTAAAATGAATCGATAACTCGTATGCATTCGCGAACGGCATTTCCAGTTTCCAAGGGAGGGGATGCAAAAGGGCATTATACGGTCCTAGCCCTGTGTGTCAAGTAATTCGATGCCCGAACTTCAGGGGGCTGAAGCTTTGTTCTAACTCGATTTGCGCCATGGCTGAAGCCATGCCCTGACGAACTGCGTCAAAGTCGCATTTACGAGATGGCTTTTAGAGTCTGAGCGCCGCATTCCGTCCCCGCAGATACATCCAATAGAACAGAGAACCGGCCAGGCCCATGGCAATCCCCACGAAGGACCATTCCGTCCAGGTGCGTTCGAGCGACTGCAGCGTGAATACAAATTGCAGCGCGCACAGGGCCGAGATGAAGTACAGGACCCGGATGCGCGGCACCAGCGTCAGGATGTAGGTTCCAATGGGGGCCCCGAAGATGACGATGGGTCCGGCGGCGAGAAACTTCATCACCACATCGCGGGAGATGTCGCCGATAGCAAGGTGGGTGGCCACGCCCATCACGGAGGCGACGGCCATTCCGGAAACGGCGGTGGGAACGGCGATCTTAATGTCGGACCGGTAGAGAAGCACCAGCACCGTGTAGAGCGCCATCTCGACGCCCACGCCGATGATGGAGGCGATGACGCCTCCTACGATCCCGACAATCAGGCCCGAGCGCATCGCGGCGGGGCCTTCCACGTGGCGCCCTCCCGCGATAGAGCAGAGTTCCCGGTTTCGGACCACGGTCAGAATGGCGAAGCTCATCCACATGCAGGTGAAGGTCAGCTTGACGAAATTCGGAGGCACGCGCGGGGCGATGGCAACGGTTCCGATGAGCATCCCCGCCGCGGCTCCGGCCACCGCCCAGGCCAGCACGCTCCTCTGCACGCGCACGCGCCGGCAGAAGATGAAGATCATCGCTGACGTCATACCCAGCGCCTGAATCACCAACCCAAAATTGCGAGCAATATCCGGCGCGACATTCAGCCACAACACCAGGAAAGGAAACGAAACCGCGCCGCCGCCCATGGGAGTTGATCCCGCCACCAACGACCCCAGGATCATCACCAGCGCCATGCGCCACTCCCGCAACACTTCCGGAAGCAGCCCGAAGCCGAGCATCAGCACAACCCACACCGCCAGGAAGGCTCCCACGTAGGCATACCAATACTTCATGAGGGAGGAAAGCAGCGGCTTGGCCGGAGCGGCGACAGTCGTCATGCAATCCGGTCGCCCTGTTTCGCAGAGTGAACGGCCCGGCCGATCACCCCGCGCTCGGACTCCGGCTCCGTGTGGATCGTAACCTTGTGGATGGCGGGAAACGTTTTCTTGAACAGCGTCTCGAGCTCGACGGTGCGGTCATGCACGCGCGTGATGGGGAGCGAGCCGTCCATCAAGGCGTGGCAGGAGACGTAGATCTTCTCGTTGATCTCGCGGATGGAGATCTCGTGGCAATCGAGGATATCCGGCACCTGCGTGGCGATGCGCTGCAGCTCAAGGGCCATCTGATCGCGCACGGGGGCGGCAATGCCGGCGGTCTCGACGTGGGCTCCTTCGTCCTCAATGTGCGTGTTGATGGCGGCGACCTCCGGAAGCTGCCCGAAAATCCCCGCTTCGAGCACATTGGCTTTCTCATGGGCCTGGTCGAGCGTGAGCCCCCGGTCGACTTCCAGGTGCAGATCGAGCGTCAACTGCCCGTCCACTTCGTGCGCGATCAGGTCATGGACGGCGAGGTTGTTGCGCCGGGCGATCCATTTGACCTGCTCGAAGAGGTCCCCCTCGCGCGGCGGCCGCGGCTCGGTGTGGATCATGATGTCGGCGTCGGGAAGAATCGCCCCGATGCGCACCCGGACCGCGTCCAGAACTTCGGGAACGTGGTCGAACGGGATGGCGCGCTCGAGAGCGAGATTCAAATCCACGAAAAATTTGCTGCCCGCGTGGCGGACGCGCACGCGCTCGCAGGCGACGACGCCGGGGACTTCCCGGACTTCGTTGAGGATGCGCCCGCGAAGTCCGGCGGGAGCGGCATCGAGCAGGGCGTCCACGGTCTGGCGGCCGAGCCGGGCGCTCTGGTAGAGCACGAAGCCCGCCACGGCGAGCGCGGCAATCGGGTCGGCGGCGCGCAACTGCGGCAGCGCCAGACGGTTCGCAAGCCAAACCGATCCGAGCCCGATCAAAACGACGCGCGCGCTCCAGATGTCGAGGCTGTAGTTCAGGGCGTGCGATTCGAGGGCCTGGCTGCGGTATTTCTCGGCGGCCCGGCGCAGCTCGCGCACCCGGAGTTTTGAGGCCGCGATCGAAATCAGCATCACCCCGACCGCCCAGATGTTGATCTGCACCAGCTCCGGCGCGAATAATCTTTGGACGGCCGATACCACGATCCACAAACAGGTCACCAGCACCAGGCCCGTTTGGAGAAAGGCGGTGAAGTTCTCGACTTTGGCGTGGCCGTACTGGTGGTCGGCGTCGGCGGGCTTGTCGGAGACCAGGACGGTCCAGTAGATGATCGCGGCGGCGGCGATGTCGAGGCCCGAGTTGGCGGCTTCGGAGAGGATTCCGAGGCTGTTCGACGCCAGGCCCGCGCCGAGCTTCATCGCCGTGAGAGCCAGCGCCGTCAGCACCGAGTGCAGCGCCACGGTCCGCTTCTCGGGGTAGTTCGCGCGTTCGAGAAACGCTGGGTTTCCGCTTTCCATGCAGTGCTATTGTCGCAGGTTCCGGCCTGCTTGGGAATGGGCGTTTCCTCGTGCGGAACGAGTCAATCCCCCGTGTATGCATGCGGAAACTCGGATCGGCGGCGTCGCATCAAACACCGTTACGATGGCGGTTCAGTAGAAAGTAACCGGCTCACGGCAACCGGGAACGGACGAGCCGCTGTGCTATACTGGCTCGACATCAAGGCGGATTGCCCAGGAGGCAGCGTGTTGAAACCATCTCAGTTTTCTGTTGGGCGAACTCTATTGCCGGCGGCGTTGCTTTCCTGCGCTTTGCTGGCAGCCGCTCGCCAGGTCCAGGCTCAGGATGCGCCATCGCCCGTGGGCCCCGGCGATGTGGTTCTGACCGTGGGCGATCGGAAGATCACCCTGGAAGAATTCGAGAAGATCACCGAGTCCCTGCCGCCGCAGTTCGCCGGCGCCCTGTCCCAGCTCGGCAAGCGCGGCTTCGCCGACCAGTTCGGCAACCTCCTCGCGCTGTCGCTGGAAGGCGAGAAGCTCCAGATCGCCGACCGCGAAGGGTTTCGCCAGATGCTGGACTTCCAACGCATGCTGCTGCTGGCCCAGACCACTGTGAACGAGCTCGCAGGCCCCCAGGTTCCCGTCAGCGAGCCCGACGTCCAGTCGGCATACGATGCCCACCAGGAAGAATTGCAGGAAGTGCACCTGCGCGGGATCTACATTCCCTTCGATCCGGAACCGGAAGAGGTGGAAGGTCAGGCTCCGCCTGAGCCCGCGAACCCCGAAGCGGGAACGGTAAGCGAGGCTGACGCGCTCGCCAAAGCCGACGCGCTACGCGCCCGCATCCAGGGAGGCGCGGACATCGCCGAGCTGGCCCGGACCGAGTCCGAGCACCCCACGTCCTCGAGCGGCGGCGATTTTGGCTTCGTCAAAAGAGGCCAGTTCGCTCCCGAGATTGACAACGCGATTTTCTCCCTGGAGCCAAGCCAGATCACCGCGCCCTTGAGGGACCGCTTTGGGTATTTCATCTTTCGGCTGGAGGGCAAGCGCACGGCTCCGCTCGACCAGGTCCGCCAGATTATCGAGAACAGCCTTCGCCAGCAGAGGATGATGGATCTGTTTGCCAGGATGAAGTCAGCCTACCCCGTGACGCTGAATCCTGGATACTTTCCCGAAGAAGAACCCGATCCTCTGGGCTTGCCTCCGCAGTAGCCGAGAGCGCTGCCCGGATCTTTTTGCGAAGACTTTCCGATGATGCTTTCCCATGATGGAAGTATCTGCCTGTTCGAAATTGAGACGGGATTCGCCTTAGTCTGTACCAAATTTTGCCTGATGCGACGGGCCGACCGATCCCGATCTTACCAAAGCGCGATTTTTCCCAACGATAAACTAATGTTATGAAAGGGTTGCAAAAATTCCCATATATTTGTGGAAAACCCTGTGGAAAAAGCGCTTTATTCGCATTTATCTAGTTGATATAAAAACAGTTGGATCAAAGTGCACTTTGTTGCAGCAAAGTGCCCCCAGGGGGTTCATTCGCTTGTTACAAGAACAGGATACGGCTCTTCGGGAAAAGATATTTAGCCGTTTTTTGGTATGCCTTTGAGAGGTGATTCATCCCGCACGAGCGCGCGGAATCGGAAACGGAAAAAAGGTTCTTACCGGAAGCGCAAATTAGTACGCGCTGACTTGACCTTGAGGCGGCTTCAGGCGGATAGTCATTTCTTCTTCGGGCTTGGTCAACTGGTGCTCATCACCGTAAGTCTGGTAGCCGCGGGCAATGACCTGCACCTTGGCCGTGCCGGTGGGCACGTTGGGGAGCATCACCTCGCCCCGGCGATTCGTCTTGGTCTCCCAGGTACCCTTTCTGTCCTTGAGCAGCTTTTCCTCGGTGAAGTGGATCACGATGTGCGCGTCCGCCACAGGTTTCCCGTCCGAATCCCGTAGCACCTTTACGGTCAACCGGGTCTTGTCGTCCTGCGCGGCAGCCGGAAGAGCAGCCGCCACGGCCAGCAGCAACACAATGCCAAATAAGCCTAACTGACGCATAAGCTCCTCCTCCCGTGCTCCGCCCTGCTCCAAATGATCTCAAGTCATTGTACCATGCCAAAGGAGGATGCGAAGCGCTTTCCGGCCCGCCGGGCTCCGCCGTCCCCCGGGCCGTTTTTGAATCGAATGATTCGACCGCCAGGGATATTGCCAGCCAACGGCAGTGTCAGAGAAGGAACTCATCATGGGCTTTCAAACCGACGCCATTCATGCAGGGCAGGAACCGGACCCCTCGACCGGGGCCGTCGTGGTCCCCATCTTCCAGACCTCGACCTACGTTCAGGAAGAACTCGGCAAACATAAAGGATACGAATACTCCCGCACGGGCAATCCCACGCGCGCGGCGCTCGAGCGCAACATGGCCGTGCTCGAAGGAGGCCGGCACGGGCTGGCCTTCGCTTCCGGGATGGCCGCCACAAACGCCGTCATGACCCTGCTCCAGGCGGGCGACCACGTCATCGGCCCGGAAGGCGCCTACGGGGGCACGCCGCGCCTCTTCAACGCCATCCTGCGGAACTTCGGCCTCGAATTCACCTACGTCGACATGAGCGTCTCCGAGAACGTGGCGCAGGCGATGCGCCCAAACACCCGCATGGTCTTTCTCGAAACGCCGACGAATCCGCTGATGAAGGTCACCGACCTTGCCGCCGTCGCGGAAATCACCCGCCCGCGCAACGTCCTGCTCGTTGTGGACAACACGTTCCTTTCTCCTTACTTCCAGAAGCCGTTGCAGTTCGGCGCGGACATCGTGGTCCACTCAACCACCAAGTACCTGAACGGTCACAGCGACGGCGTGGGCGGTGTCGTCGTCCTCAACCGGGAGGAAGAAGCCGCCCGCCTGAAGTTCATCCAGAACGCCGCCGGGGCGATTCTCGGGCCGTTTGACTCCTGGCTGGTGCTGCGCGGCGTCAAGACGCTCGCCGTGCGCATGCGCCAGCATGAAGCGAACGCCCTGGCCATCGCGCAGTACTTGAGCAAACACCCCAAGGTGAAGAAGGTTTTCTATCCCGGACTGCCCGACCATCCGCAGTTCGAATTGGCAAAAAAGCAGATGACGGGCTTCGGCGGCATGATGTCGTTCGAGACCGGGTCGCTCGAGAACGCGCGCGCCGTGCTCAATCATGTTCGCATCTGGTCGCTCGCCGAAAGCCTGGGCGGGGTCGAGTCGCTCATCTGCCACCCGCCCACCATGACCCACGCTTATTTCTCCGAGGAAGAGCGCCAGCGCATGGGCGTCACGCAAGGATTGATCCGCCTCTCGACCGGCATCGAGGACGTCGAGGACCTTATTTCCGATTTGGACCGGGCGCTGGCGGCGATCTAGATGAGTCTTTCTGGCTAGAAATGGAGGATACAGCATCATGATAGATTTCGAAGTGCCGTCATGGTTGCAACGTGAAGGTGTTTTGCAGATTATACTAGGAATTGTGTAACTCTGCTGGAAACCTGGAGGTAAGAGCCAATGACAATCCACGCACGGGTAAAGGGAGGGCTTTGGGAACCTTTGGAAAAGCTTGATTTGCCGGAAGGGAAAGAGGTGCTGGTTACGCTCGTTGCTGTTTCCGATGGCTCCGATGCCGACTCCTTTCGCAGTGCGGCAGGAGGGTGGAAAGGCTTGATCGATGCGGAAGCCCTCATTCGGAATATTTACGCCGACCGCTTGATCTAACGCCTTACAATTCAATCAGCTTGAAAAATCCTCCCTCTTCAATGGATCGTAATAAACTCCGCCGCGACATTCTCGACTACCTCGCCGCGCACAACGTCATGACGATTGCGTCCTGCGACGGGAACGTCCCCTGGGCGGCGGCGGTTTTCTACGCGAGCGACGAGTTCGAGCTTTACTTTTTCTCGAGCCCGAAGTCGCGCCACGGCGGAAACATGGCGGCGAATTCCATCGTCAGCGCGGCGATCCACGAGGACTACAGCGACTGGAGGGCGATTCGCGGCATCCAGCTCGAAGGCCGCGCCGAGCGTCTGCGCTCGCTGAAGCTTCAGGCGCGTTTCTGGGAGGTTTATCTCGGGAAGTTTCCGTTCGTGAAGCAGTTCTTTCCTTCTGGAGGGCAGGCGGGGAGCGCCGGCGACATCCTCAAGGCGAAGCTCACAGGGGTACGGCTCTACCGCATCGTTCCGCGGACGGTCTACTACATTGACAACAGCCGGGGCTTCGGGCACCGCGAGATGCTCGACCTCTCCGCTTAGAGCATTTCTCCTATTAGTGTAGATCATAGCCGCAGTGGGCGAACCAGGCGGAGGCGTTGTCGGGGGTGATGGTGGCGATGGCCTCGGAGATCGC
>Ga0326597_10002871_pt1 | contig 25466 bp, 24 predicted proteins | sample RVTome_12_FD_203789 | JGI IMG/M metagenome (GOLD analysis project Ga0326597, IMG submission 203789) | Soil microbial communities from uranium-contaminated site in the Upper Colorado River Basin, Wyoming, United States - RVT100D185 | ecosystem: Environmental > Terrestrial > Soil > Contaminated >... | reverse complement strand
CGTGCCACGCTCCGTGGCCGTGCCCGGCGTGCTCGGGGCCGTCGTGTCCGTGCTCCTGGCCCTGACCGTGGCCACCCCCGTGGGAAGAATTCCACGCCGGCCCGCGGTAGCCACCGAAGAAGGTCATGGACATCAACCGGAACATGTAGAAGGCGGTCATCAACGCCGTGACCACCGCAACTCCCCAGATCATCTTGTTCTCAAGGTACGTCCGGAAGAGAATCTCGTCCTTGCTGAAGAACCCGGCCAGCGGGAAGATGCCAGCAATCGCCAGGGTGCCGACCATCATCGTGGCGTACGTCACGGGCATGTACTTCTTGAGCCCGCCCATGCGCCGCATGTCCTGCTCATCAGCCATGCCGTGGATGACCGAGCCGCTCCCAAGAAACAGCAAAGCCTTGAAAAACGCGTGCGTCATCAAGTGAAAAGCGCCGGCAGCGAACGCGCCGACGCCAGTCGCCATGAACATGTAGCCCAACTGGGAGACGGTCGAGTAGGCCAGGACACGCTTGATGTCGTTCTGGACGAGTCCAATCGACGCCGACATCAGCGCGGTGAGCACCCCGACAATCGCCACGATGTACATGACTTGTGGCGCCTGGGTAAACAGCACGGCATTCCGACACACCATGTAGACGCCAGCGGTCACCATGGTTGCGGCGTGTATTAACGCTGACACCGGCGTGGGCCCCTCCATGGCGTCCGGGAGCCAGACGTACAACGGGATCTGCGCACTCTTCCCGGTGGCCCCGATGAACAGAAGCAGGCAGATCACCGACAGGACGCCGAACTGTGCCGTTTCCACCGGCATGGCCGCCGCGGCGTCCTGTACCTCGCGGAAATCAAACGTCCCGAAGGTGTAATACACGAGGAACACACCAAGGACGAACGCCCAGTCGCCCACGCGGTTCATCACAAACGCCTTCTTCCCGGCATCAGACGCGCTCTTCTTTTCGTACCAGTACCCGATGAGCAGGTACGAGCAAAGCCCGACGCCCTCCCAGCCCACGAACATCACCAGGAAGTTGTTTCCCAGGACGAGCATGAGCATGAAGAAGCAGAACAGATTCAAGTAGCAGAAGAATCGGGCGACGCCGCCTCGCGGCTCACCGGAGATGTAGGCCGTCGAATACACGTGGATAAGGGTTCCGATCCCGGTGACCACGAGCAGCATCATCGCGGAGAGGGGGTCCAAACGGAAGCCCCACGGCACCTCGAAGCCGCCGATCCCGTGCGCAGTCTGCAGCGGGATACGTGGAATCCACTGGGCAATCGTGACGTCGTACGCGCGGGCGTCGGCGGGGAGGCCCAGCAGTTGGAAGAAAGCGACAACGGACAACACGAGCGCCACCGACATCGTCGCGACTCCCACGGCTCCCGCGGTCCGTCGCGAAAACGAGCGGATCCCGATAAGGCCGTTGACAGCGGCGCCAATCCCGGGCAGCAGAGGTATCAGCCAGATGTAGCCCACTACCACCTCATCAGGTTCATCTCGTCGATGTTGACCGTTTCCCGGTTGCGGTAGAACGCCAGGATGATTCCCAGCCCCACGGCAGCTTCGGCCGCGGCCACAGCAACGACAAACACGGCGAACACCTGGCCAACCGTATGCTGAAGCTGGCTCGAAAACGCCACCAGATTGATGTTGACAGCGTTCAAGATCAACTCAATCGACATGAAGATGATGATGATGTTGCGGCGCACCAGCACGCCGACAACACCGATCATGAACAGCGCGGCGGAGAGCAGCATGTAATGCGTCGGGGTAATCACAACTCCCTCTTCGCGAGCACGATGGCCCCGATCATGGCAACCAGCAGCAGCATCGATGCGATCTCGAACGGAATCAAATAGCTCGTATATAGCAGCCAGCCCACTTCCTCGGTGTTACCCACGACCGGTATGGCCGCGTCGGCCAACTGCGGCACCGGGCGAGCGTAGTCGTACGCGAGAATCGCTCCGAGCTCGACCACGACGGCCGCTGCCAGCCCGAGCCCAAGCTTGGTTCGCCGGTGAGGATCCCGGTTCTCCTCCGGGAAGCCCTTCAAATTCACCAGCATCACGACGAATAGATACAGCACAACGATCCCACCCGCGTACACCAACACCTGGATGGCAGCCAGGAACTCGGCCCCAAGCAGCACATAGAGGGCGGCAACGGCAAGAAAGTCGAGCACGAGGAACAGGACGCTGTGGACCGTGTCCTTGGTGCTGACCACCATGACAGCAAAGCCGAGGACAAACGCTGCAATCGTGTAGAACGCGATGGCTTCGCCCATCAAAGCACCATGAGCCGAATGAATCCGGTCACGACCAGATTGACAATGGCAAGCGGGATCAACACCTTCCAACCGAGCCGCATCAGCTGGTCGTAGCGATACCGCGGCAACGTGGCGCGGATCCAGACGAACACGTACAGAAACACAAACGATTTCAGTAAGAACCAGGTCCAGCTCGGCACGATGTCGAGAAACGCGAGTGCGTCGACGCTCGGAAACGGCCTGAGCCAGCCTCCGAGGAACAGCGTGGTCGCCACCGATGACACGACGATCACGTTGGCGTACTCAGCCAGAAAAAACAGCGCAAACCGCATTCCGCTGTATTCGGTGTGAAAGCCGCCGGTGAGCTCCTGTTCGGCCTCCGGCAGGTCGAATGGCGCGCGGTTCGTCTCCGCGAGCCCGCCGATGAAGAAGATGCCAAATGCGAGCGGCTGAATGAACGCGAACCACACGCCGGCCTCCTCCTGGGCGCGGACGATGCCGACCATGCTCAGCGTGCCAGCCACGAGAATGACGCTGACGAGCGTCAGCGTCACGGCGACTTCGTACGAAATGAGCTGCGCCGACGCACGAAGGCTCGCAAGCAGCGGGTACTTGCTGTTCGAGGCGTACCCGGCCAGGATGATGCCGTAGACCCCGACCGAGGCCACTGAAACCACGTAGAGCAGACCGACGTTGATGTCGGTAATGTACAGAGTGACCTGGCGGCCGAACAGCGTCACTTCGGGACCAAACGGAATCACCGCGTAGACGATGAGCGCCGGCACCATGGAGATAATCGGCGCCGCCGTGAACACCCACCTATCGACCCTCACCGGCGTGATGTCCTCTTTAATCATCAACTTCAGGGCGTCGGCAACGGGCTGCAAGATTCCGTGAGGACCCACTCGCATCGGACCCAGCCGTGATTGCGCCCATGCGATGACCTTCCGCTCGAGCAGCACCATGTAGGTGACACCGACCAGCGTCGCGTTGAGCACGATCGCGATTTTCAGAAGCGGGATGATGAACAGATCAATCACGTGCGGGTCACCGGTCCACTTCGCCGAGAACGATATCCAGGGATCCAATCAGCGCCACGACATCAGCAACGAGGTGCCCGCGAACCAGCCGCGGGAGCCCTTGCAAGTTGCAGAACGACGGCGGACGCACGCGGAAACGGTAGGGATTCGTCGACTTGCCGTCGCTAACGATGAAGTAGCCGAGTTCGCCCTTGGGCGACTCGATGGCATGGTACGTTTCGCCGGCCGGGGGCTTGATCAGTCGCGGAACCTTCCCCACGATCGGCCCCTCGGGCAGTCCCTCGGTGGCCTGACGGATCAGGCGCAGTGATTGACGGAACTCTTCCATCCGAACCAGGTAGCGGTCGTACGTATCACCGACCGCGCCGATCGGCACATCAAATTCCAGCTCGTCGTACGCGGCGTACGGTTCATCCTTCCGTACATCGCGCGGAACGCCGGACCCGCGGAGTGCCGGCCCACTCAGCCCGATCGCAACCGCTTCAGGGCCGTCGATCACGCCAATCCCCTTCGTGCGCTCGAGCCAGATGCGATTGTGGGTCAGCAGCTCTTCGTACTCGAGAATCTTCGAATCCATAATGCGGCAGAACTCGAGCACCTTCCTGTCCCAGCCCGACGGGATGTCCAGAGGCAGCCCGCCGATGCGCATCGAATTGTAGGTCAACCGCGCACCACAGAACTCCTCGAACAGATCCAAGATGAGCTCGCGCTCCCGAAACGCGTACAGGAACACGGTCATCGCGCCGATGTCCATCGCGTGCGTCCCGAGCCACAAGCAGTGGCTCGCAATTCGCTGCAACTCGCAGAGAATGGTCCGTACGTACCGGGCCCGGCGTGGTACCTCGATAGAGAGGAGCTTCTCGACCGTTTCGCAGTAGCCGACGTTGTTGGTGGCGGCCGCGACATAGTCCATGCGGTCGGTCAAAAGGATAATCTGCGTCCAGTTGCGATTCTCGCTCAACTTCTCGATCCCGCGATGCAAGTACCCGATCACGACATCGGCGTCGACCACCTTCTCACCGTCGAGCCGCAGGACGACACGGAGCACGCCGTGCGTACTTGGGTGCTGCGGGCCCATGTTCAGCACGAGCTCATTGGTATCGAACATCGCGCCGTGATGAACGGCCGGCGTCACGGCACCTGCGCGCGTCTCAGTCACTTCTCACTTCTCACTTCGCACTGCTCACTGCTCGCTACTCGATGTCCGCTTCGTCCCGCGACTGCCGGAGCTTCAGCCAGTCGATCGGATTCTCCATCAGCAGCTCGCCCGGCCCCTCGAGCGGATAATCCTTGCGCTGGGGGTGGCCCTGCCAGTCCTCGGGCATCAGTATTCGCCGGAGGTCCGGGTGCCCAGTAAACATCACGCCGAACATGTCGAAAACCTCTCGCTCGAGCCAATTCGCAGCCGGCCAGATCGACGTCACTGACGGCACAGGCTGATCCAAGGCCACCTTGGTCTTGAGCCGCACACGGTGGCGCTGTCGGACCGAGTAGAGGACATAGATCACATCGAATCGTTCGGGGCGGGGCGGCCAGTCGGTGACGGTCACATCCGAACACAGATCGAACGCGGCCTCGGGGGCATCGCGCAGGTAGCGGGCAATATCCAGGATCTTGGCCGCTGGAACGATGACCGTCCAGTCGCCCACATAGTAGCTGAGCTGGGTCACCGAACCGGGGAGCGCCGATGCGAGAGCAGCAAGAAACGCTGGCGGAGACTGCCCCTCCGGCGGGGGTGGATCCGGTGGTCCCGTGGGAACCGCCGGCGGCGGCGGGCCAGCCGCCGGCTTGGGTGCCGGTCTCGCGGGCGGTGTCGCCACAGGCGCCGCGCCAGAGGGTGGTGCGGGCTTTCCTGGCGCCGCCTCCTGGCCTGATGCCGGAGTCTTGCCCGGGCCGGTTGGAGCGACGGGGCCCGTGTCCTTGGCCGGATCGTCAGCCATCTAGGCCCACTCCAGTGCGCCCTTTCTCCAGGCGTAGAAATAGCCAACCACGAGGATGAAAATAAACACGAGCATCTCGATCAGGCCGAACAGCAGCAACTGATCGAAGATCACGGCCCACGGAAACATGAACACGGTCTCGACGTCGAAGATCACAAACAGCATCGCGACGAGATAGTACCGAATGCTGTACCGATCCCGAGCACCGGTCAGCGGCTCGATGCCACACTCATAGGGCTCGAGCTTCACTTTGTTGTACTTGCTTGGATGGATCAGACTTGTAAAAACCAGCGTAAAGACTGCGAAGCCGGTCGCAACGAGGACAAACATCGCTATCGGTATGTACTCTATGAGCATGGGGATAGACGCCCGCCGCGTCGGAGCCTCGCGGCTTCCAGAAAGGCGGATGGTTTATAACATGCGGCCGGACGGGCGGTCAAGAAAGCGGGCTGCGCCAGGAGCGTTCCCGCAAACCATAGATTTCAATACAGTTCCGCTTCTGCGCTTGCTTGACGGTAATAGAAACCGAGACCTATACTGGTTATGTGAACCACCAACGTCGCCTCGCGAGCCTATTCGTCCTTGTTGGTGTCGTATTCGCGGTGCCGTCGACGACCCGTGCGCAAACGCCCCAACGCGTCATTCTTGCGAGCGTGCTGGACGCGTCCGGCGCGCCGGTGATGGCCGTCGAGCCGTCAGATCTGGTCGTCCGCGAGGACGACGTCAGGAGGGAGGTGTTGCGGGTATCGCTCGCCGACGATCCTATGCAGGTGGTCCTGCTGGTCGACGACAGTCAAGCGGCCGACCCATATTTCCGGGACTATCGGGTCGCGTTGCCACTGTTCATCGACGAAGTACTGGGCATGGCAACCTCTGGCGGCCGCAACCAGATCGCCATCGTTGGCGTGGGAAGCCGACCCACGATCATCACGGACTACACATCGAATCAGGCCGAGCTGCTCAAAGGAGTGGAACGCATCTTCCCGCAGAGCGACAGCGCCAGCTATCTACTCCAGGGGATCATCGAGGTTAGCGAAGGCATTATCCGGCGCGAAACCCGTCGGCCCATCATCGTAGCTCTGACGACCGAGGGGCCCGAGTTCAGCGAACGCCACTATGATCGGGTTCTCGAGGCCCTAGCCGAGTCAGGTGCGGCCCTCCATGTCATTTCGTTGGGACGGTCTTCCAACGGCGACCACGACAGAGCGATAGTGCTGAGTCGAGGCACCAGCGACACGGGTGGACGGTACGACACCCTGTTCACCGGATCGGCGCTTCGAGGCCGTCTGACGCAGCTTGCGGTCGAACTCACCCATCAGTATCGCGTCACCTACGCGAGCCCCGACAGACTCATCCCGCCCGAGCGCGTCACCATTGCCCCGGGGCGTCCCGAGCTCACCGTCCGCGGCATGGTGATGGCAGAAGACAGGTAGAGCCATGACGAGACTCGATGGACGAGCGCGTGCGCCAATCGTCGGGCTGTTGGGGCTCGTCTTCGCAGGGGCCACGACCGTCGCGATGGCTCAGACCCAGGGACCGTCATTCCGCGCCGGCGTTGACCTCGTGTCGCTGAACGTGACGGTGATGGACACCTCGCGATACGTCACTGATCTCGAAGAGGACGATTTCATGGTCTTTGAGGACGGAGTGGCGCAGGACTTGACGTTCTTCAGTCGCTCAAATCTGCCGATTGCGTTGGCACTCCTCATCGATACGAGTGCCAGCATGGAACGCCGCCTCCCGATCGCGCAAGAGGCAGCGGCCGGGTTCGCCCGCCGGCTACGGCCACAGGACCTCGCCGAGATCGTCGATTTTGACAGCCGCGTGAATATTCTCCAGCCTTTTACGAACAGCACGGAGGAGCTCGAGCAAGCCATTCGACGAACCTCTGCGGGCGGATCGACGTCGATGTACAACGCAATCTACGTTGCCCTCAAGGACCTCAAGCGGGTGGTGAACACGAACATCGATGACGTTCGGCGCCAGGCGATCGTCCTCCTGTCAGACGGCGAGGACACGTCGAGCCTTCTGCCATTCGAGGAAGTTCTCGAACTGGCACAGCGGTCTGAAACCGCGCTCTACACCGTCAGCCTGGGCAGGACGGAAGGATCGACGCGCGGCAAAGGGTTTCAGGAGGCCGAATTCGTGCTGCGGCAGTTGGCACAACAAACCGGAGGACGGGCTTTTTTTCCGGTTGAAATCGCAGATCTGCCAGACATCTACGAGCAGATCTCTGACGAGCTGTCAAGTCAGTACACCGTCGGCTACACCTCGCACAATACGAAGCGCGACGGCGCCTGGCGACGGGTGATCGTCCAGGTGAATCGACCAAACGCGAAAGCCCGCACCAAGCAGGGATACTTCGGTCCCACGGGCAGCTGAAACGAGCGGCTGGCGGGAGATGCGCTCATGAATTTCTTCCCTCTTGCGATCTACATGACCGCATTCGCGGTGTACGTCTGGCACTTCGCCGGACGGAACCCCATCGTGGGCCGGACTGCGACGACGCTGCTGGTGGCGGGCGCGGTCGCACACACGTTCGTCATCGGCATGCAGACGATGGAAGTGGGGCACGTGCCGTTTGCCGATGCGTCGTCTGCGATCTCTTCGTTCGTCTGGCTCTTGGCACTGGCCTACCTCTATACCGAGATGACGACAGACGAGCGAGCCATGGGGGCGTTCATCCTGCCACTTCTTGTTGCCTTGCAGTCCATTCCTGCATTTAACGCCAGCCTTGAGGAACGCGACGATCTGCTCACGGGTCCCCTGTTCGGCTTGCACGTCTCGTCTTTGTTGTTCGCCTACGCCAGCTTTGCGCTGGCATGCGTGATCGGCATCACCTACGTCCTGCTGTTCAAGGAAATCAAGGCCAGGCATCTGGGTTTCTTCTACGCCCGACTGCCGTCACTGCAAGTCCTCGACACAATGAACCAGCGCGCCATCGCAGTTGGATGGATCTTCCTCACCGTCGGCCTGGTGGTTGGAGCGATCTGGGCGGGAGAGGCGCGCGAATACGCTGGGAGCGACCCGCGGGTCCAACAGATGTCGGTGCAGGATCCGAAGATCTTCATCGCCTTGCTGAGCTGGGCCGTCTACTCGTTTGAGGTTTTCGCGGCCCGGCGTATCGGGTGGGGCGGCCGGCGGACCGCCTATCTCTCAGCGCTGGGCTTTGCCATCGTCTTGCTCAATTTCGTGCCCGTCAGCTACTTCCTGACAGGGAGTCACGCCTTTTAGGCGTGGAGAATCGCGTGCACTTGCTGCTTGTCGGCGTCAGCCATCGAACCGCGCCCGTCGAGGTTCGCGAACGAATCGATTTCCAGCTTCGAGGGGTTGAGTCGGCGCTCCGTGCGATCGCCGCGCGAGGCACGACCCAGGAAGCCGTCGTTCTGTCTACATGCAATCGCTCAGAACTCTACGCCGCCTGCGCTGACGTATCCCGGACAAGGGCGGACCTCGCTCGCTTTTTGGTGGAGTTCCATAATGTCGACGAAGCCTCCGTGGCACCACACTTGTACGAAGTCGTCGACCTCGATGCAGCGCGTCACTTGTTCCGCGTGGCGGCCGGCCTCGACTCCCTTGTCGTCGGCGAGCCTCAGATCCTTGGACAGGTCAAAGACGCGCATCGCTTGGGCAAGGGGGCTCAGGCCGTGGGGCCCATTCTCAACCGCCTCTTTCACTCGTCATTCACCGCCGGCAAGCGGGTCCGGTCCGAAACGGAACTCGGATCAGGTGCCGTCTCGGTCAGCTTTGCCGCGGTGGCCCTGGCACGAAAGATTTTCGGCGACCTGAAGGGTCGTGGCGTGCTCGTGATCGGCGCCGGGGAAATGGGGAAACTGACAGCGCTGCACATGAAGTCTCAGGGTGTCGACCGCGTGACCATCGTGAGCCGGACGATGGCCAACGCCGCGCGTACCGCAGAAAGCCTTGGCGGCGCGTCAGCCGCTCCCTGGGAAGACATCGACGCCACGCTGAGCAGAAGTGACATCGTCATCACGGCGACCGGCGCGTCGGCACCAATCCTGACCAAAGCTCAGATCGAGAGGGCAATGGGAACACGGCGGAGCGGGCCGCTGTTCATCATCGACATTGCCGTGCCTCGTAACGTTGAGCTGGAAGCCGGCGAGCTCGAGCAGGTCTTTCTCTACAACGTAGACGACCTGCGAGCCACCGTGCGGGAGAATCTGGCTCGGCGAGCGAGCGAAGTGGCACGGGCCGAGCAGATCGTCTCCGAGGAAGTGGACAAATTCAGCGCCTGGTTCCGTTCGCAAGACGCCATCCCCACCGTGGTCGCGCTGCGCCAGCGATTTGAATCCATCCGCCAGGCGGAGCTCGAGCGGCTCAACTTCAAGCTGTCATCGCTGCCGCCAGAGGCCCGCGATCGGGTAGACGAAATCACCCGGCTTCTCGTGGAAAAGCTCCTGCTGACTCCCACCGATCAATTGAAGTCGCTGGGGGACGCGGAGACCATTGGCGCGTACGCGGAAGCGCTCACACGCTTGTTCGGACTCGAGGCGGCCCCGGAACAGGCCCCTGCCGAGCGTCGAAGCGCTCACGTCGAGCAGTTCCCGCGCCCCTCAGACCGTTCAAGGCGTTGAGCGTGCACCCTTCAGGCGAACTCCGCCTTGGCACGCGCGGAAGCCGGCTCGCCCAGTGGCAAGCTGGTGCGGTTGCCGCCAGGATCGCGGCGACTGGCGGGCCGCCCTGCCGGATCGCGATCATCAAGACATCCGGTGACCAAGACCGGGAGGCGCCGCTCTCGACGATCGGCGGTAAGCGGGTCTTCGTCAAGGAAATCGAAGATGCGTTGCTTCGCAACGAGATCGACCTCGCCGTCCACAGCGCGAAGGACCTGCCGGCCGCGCTGCCCGACGGGCTCGCGTTGTGTGCGGTCCTGCCACGGGAGGATCCCAGGGATGGCGTGGTATTGCCAGTAAACGAGGGCGAGAAACGGGATGCGTCGGGGGATCTCGACGTTGGAACGCTGGTGACCCACCTCGGCCCCTCACCGGCCATAGCCACCGGAAGCATTCGACGCATCGCGCAACTCTCCCGTGTGTTTCCCGGAGCCCGGTTCGGCGGTATCCGAGGCAATATCGACACCCGGTTGAGAAAGCTGGACGCGGGCGAGCACGACGCACTCGTGCTCGCCATTGCCGGCTTGCGCCGGCTTGGCCTCGGAAAACGTGTGACGCTGGCCCTGGGACCATCTACCTGCGTGCCGGCACCAGGTCAGGGGATCGTCGCGGTTGAAATACGAGAGAATGATGACAACATGCGGAGCATCGTTGCACCCGTGGATGACCCGGCCTCGGCGGCTGCGCTGACGGCGGAGCGGGCCCTCGTAAGAGGCCTGGGGGCTGGCTGCCAGATGCCGGTGGGCGGCCTGGCATCTGCTCTGCCAGAGGGCTCGCTCGAGCTCGTCGCGGTTGTCACGTCGCTCGACGGCGCGCAGGTCATCCGTGCGACCGGCCAGGGCACACATGACGATGCCGCTCGTCTCGGCGAACGTGTGGCGGCGGAATTGATCAGTCAAGGCGCGGACGACCTTCTGGCCGCCGCGCGCGAGACGCTGGAAGCAGCCGAAAGAGCACGGGTCTAGATCGTGGAGCCCATCGTCTATCTCATCGGCGCCGGTCCTGGGGATCCTGGACTCATCACCGTCCGCGGCCTGCATTATCTGCGTATGGCGGACGTCGTTCTCTACGATCACCTCGTATTGGCTCCACTCCTCCGTTACGCCAGGGAGGACGCAGAGAAGATCGACGTGGGTGTCGCCGCGCCGCAGCCGCTCGAACAGGACGCCATCTGTTATCTGCTCGCCGAAAAGGCACGCGAAGGCAAGGTGGTCGCCCGTCTCAAATGGGGAGATCCCTTCGTCTTCGACCGCGGGGGGGCGGAAGCCCTGTTCCTGCACGAACAGGGCGTTCGCTTTGAGGTTGTCCCCGGTATTCCTGCCGCCATCGGCGCATCCGCGTACGCCGGCGTGCCGCTCACGTACCCTGGAGCCGGTGACACTGTGACGTTCGTTCGAGGTCACGAAGGCGAAGGTCGCGAAGGTGCGTCCGTTGACTGGACGAGCCTCGCGAAGCTTGACGGAACCATCGTGTGCTATGCGGGCCCTGACCAGCTACCGAAGGTGCTGCGGGCCCTCATCGCCCACGGGCGTCCGCGCGACGAGGCGGCCGCATTGGTCTATAACGGCACGCTGCCCAGTCAGGAGACGACTCGCGGCTCACTCGACGAGCTGGCACGGTCCACGGCAGAGTCGAACGACAGGCGCCCGGCTACCCTGGTGGTGGGGCGGGTTGTCGCGCTTCGTGATCACCTACGCTGGTTTGACGAGAGGCCCCTTTTCGGCAAACGTATTCTCGTCACGCGGTCGCGCGCGCGCGCTGGACAGCTCGTCGAGCTTCTCGAATCACTGGGTGCGGAACCCGTCTTGGCTCCGATGATCCGCGCGATGCCGCCGGAAGACTTCACCCCCCTTGATGACGCGTGCCACGCAATCGAGCGCTTCGATTGGATTGTGTTTGCCAGTGCAAACGCGGTAGACGCATTCATCGGTCGGCTGCTGCTATCGCCCCTCGACCTACGGGCGCTGAAGGGCGTGAAGCTGTGCACCGTAGGACCCGCCACGCAGGAACGCTTGGCGAAGTACGGATTGAAGGTCGATCTCACGCCGCCGGAGTACCGTGCGGAAGCCGTCGCCGAGGCGTTGTCGCAGTCTGGCAACGTGGCCGGCCTGAAGATTCTTGTGCCTCGTTCTGATATCGGACGCGACGTTATCGCCGACGAATTGCGCAGGCATGGGGCCGATGTCACTGAAGCCACCGCGTACAGAACGGTCGCTGTCGATCTGGAACGCGAAGGCGGACCCGATGTCTATCGTATGCTGCTCGATCGGCAAATCGACGTGGTGACGTTCGCAAGCGCGTCCGCCGTGCGGAATCTCGTGCAAGCGCTCGGGACTGAACCGGCGCCTGACTTGTTGAAGACGACGATCGTCGCGTCGATAGGCCCAGTGACCGCCGAGGCCGCGGCACAGTTGAACATTCAGACAACGATTCTTCCGTCCGAATACACCATTCCAGCCCTGGTCGATGCCATCGTCGATCACTTCCGCAGGTTCGCGATATGACGGTAGTCGGATCTCGCTCATCGCTTCGCCTCACTCGACGCTTCCGCCGTCTCCGGAACTCTGCATCGCTGCGGTCGCTGGTTCGCGAAACGCGCCTCTCACCAGACGCCTTCGTGCTTCCTTTGTTCGTCTGTGAAGGAGAAGGGATTCGACGGGAGGTCGTGTCGATGCCCGACGTCTTCAATCTGTCGGTGGACGAGGCCGTCCGCGAGTCTGCCGAAGCAAAATCAGACGGCGTAGGCGCTGTACTGCTGTTCGGGATACCTGACCGGAAGGACGACACCGGGTCGGGCGCCTCCGACCCAGACGCCCCGGTCCAGCGGGCGATCCGAGCCATCAAGCGAGACGTGCCCGACATGCTGGTCGTGACAGACGTGTGCTTGTGTGAATACACCGATCATGGCCATTGCGGCATCCTCGTGGACGGCGAGATCGCCAACGACCCGACGGTCGAACAGATCGTCGCCGCGGCGATTTCTCACGCCGTGGCGGGTGCCGACGTGGTGGCACCATCGGACATGATGGACGGACGCGTCGGCGCCATACGCGCTGCGCTCGATGAGCGGGGCTTCGAACGGGTGCCCATCATGTCCTACGCGGCGAAGTACTGCTCGGCCTTCTACGGTCCGTTTCGCGACGCCGCCGCATCGGCGCCACAGTTCGGCGATCGACGTTCCCATCAGATGGACCCCGCAAACGTCCGCGAGGCGCTTCGGGAGGTCGAGGAGGATATCCGAGAAGGGGCGGACATCGTCATGGTGAAGCCAGCGCTGCCGTATCTGGACGTGATTGCTCGCATCAAGGACACCTTCGGCTATCCAACCGCCGCGTACCATGTCAGCGGAGAGTACGCCATGATCAAGGCAGCCGCACGGAACGGCTGGATCGATGAACATCGCATCATGCTCGAAACGTTGACGGCCATCCACCGCGCCGGAGCCGACATCATCATCACCTACTACGCTCGCGAAGCAGCCCGTGCGCTGGCCTGAGCGCAGTCTCCACGCCGACACGCTGCCTGGGCGCTGACACTGAGATGCGGACGACAACTTCTTCGAGGCTTTTCAAACGCGCCCAGCGGATACTACCAGGGGGCGTCGACAGTCCAGTCCGCGCCTTCAAATCGGTCGACGCGTCTCCCCTCTTCATCAAGGCCGCGTCAGGTGCGAGGATTTTCGACGTAGACGGAAATTCCTTCATCGACTATGTCATGTCCTGGGGCCCCCTCCTGCACGGCCACGCTCCCCGAGGGCTTGTCAAGACACTGTCCGACGCGGTACGAGCCGGCACAAGCTACGGCGCGCCGACGACCTTGGAAATCGAGCTGGCACAACGTGTTCGACGGCTGATGCCATCCATCGAACGACTGCGCTTCGTCAACTCTGGGACGGAAGCGACGATGAGCGCGGTCCGGATCGCAAGAGCCGCCACTGGTCGAGACAAGATCCTGAAGTTCGAAGGGTGCTATCACGGGCACGCCGATTCGTTTCTCGTCCGAGCCGGCTCAGGCGCACTGACCTTGGGTACGCCAACCAGCCCAGGGGTCACCAAAGGCGCGGCGGGCGACACGATGATCGCAACCTACAACGATCTCGGCTCGGTCCGACGAGCGTTCAAAGCAGCTCCCCGCACCTTGGCGGCCCTCATCGTCGAACCCGTTGCCGGAAACATGGGCGTCGTCGTTCCCGAGCCAGGCTTCCTCCGAGGATTGCGCGAGCTTTGCACGGAGTATGGAACCGTGCTGATCTTCGACGAGGTGATTTCAGGGTTTCGCGCATCCAAAGGCGGCGCACAGGGACTGTTCGGCGTCAGACCTGACCTGACATGCTTGGGCAAGATCATCGGAGGAGGACTGCCCGTCGGCGCGTACGGTGGACGGGCTGACCTGATGAACCTGTTATCACCCGAAGGTCCCGTCTACCAAGCGGGTACGCTTTCGGGAAACCCCCTGGCCATGGCCGCTGGCATCTGGTCACTCGACCGCCTGACACCGAAACTGTACAGAGACCTGGCGGCGCTCGGCACACGACTGGCGACGGGACTGGCCAAGGCAGCACGCGAATCAAACGTGCCTTTACAGGTGAATGCCTTCGGTTCGGTGCTGACGCCGTTCTTCACGAACAGACCGGTACGCGACTTCGCGTCGGCAACCGGCGCCAACACCGCGCGATACGGCCAGTTTTTTCGGGGAATGCTCGCGCGCGGTGTCTATCCTCCGCCATCACAGTTCGAGGGCTGGTTCCTCTCGGCCGCCCATACAAGACGAGACATCGACAAGACGGTCGCGGCGGCTCGCGAGGCGATGCGAGACCTCGCGCCCACTACCCCTGAGACGTAGGCTCGCCACAACCGCTACACCTCGACTTAGGCGTGTTCGGCTCGAGATGACACAAAGCTCCATCGAGCTTTGCGCGCAGGATTACCAAGAATGAGGTGTCAGCCGCGTGGGGTATTCCAGCCTGACTTGTGTGTGGGCGTCGTCTGGCTTCAGCGCCAAATCATCAACTGTTCGATCCAATTGATTCGGGCTAGGTCGTTGTAGATGACGGTAACCATCAGCATCATCAAGACCACGAAGCCGGCCAGAAGCATCTTCTCTTTGACACGGATGCTGAAATCCCGTCGGGCGACGCCTTCAAGAGCCATGATGGTGATGTGTCCACCGTCGAGAATTGGGATGGGCAGCAGGTTCAGCAGTCCCAGATTCAGGCTGATGTTCGCCATGAGGCTGAACAGTGCAATCCAGCCGAGTTGGGCCGATTCGCCGGAGAGCTGAGCAATCGCAACCGGGCCCATTAACTGGCTGGGTGGAATCTCGCGCCTGACAAGGTCCCAGATGGTGTGAATGATCAACAGGGACATTTGGACGTTTTGGTCCACGCTCATGCGAAGCGCCTGGACCAGACCAGGCTTGATGCTAACCGACTGGTCCGCCGGAACGACCCCGAGGTACCCGATCTCGCCCCGACGGTCTGGCGTGACGACCAGTTCAACGGTCTCTCCGTTGCGCCCAACCGTCAGCGCTATCGCCTCTTCGGGATGCTCCGCGATGATGTCTCGAAACTGGTACTGAAAAATCACCGGATCGCCATCGGCCGCCAGAATCAGGTCGCCGGCCTTCACGCCGTCGCGATCAGCTGGATCGCCTGGATTCACGGAACGTATGATCGGATGCGTGTCAGGCAGGACGCCAATCTCACCGATTTCGAAGCGGCTGTCGGTGACCGGAACCGGAGTCACCATCCGCGAAATCTCCTGGCCGGCGCGCAGGAGCGTGAGCTCGATTTCCCGATTGGGCCGCGTACCTATGCTGATGGCGAACGAACTCCAGGTGTCGACCTGCCGACCGGCCACAGCCACAATTCGATCGCCCGGCTCGATACCCACACGCTCGGCCGGCGAACCCGTCTCCACGAAACCCACGACCGGTGGCGAGTCCTGGTAGGCCGGCATTTCGGCGCCCTGATACAAGACGACCGCCAAGAGAAGCACCGCGAGGGCGAGGTTCATCACCGGGCCCATCACCAGCACCTGGAACCGCTCCCACTTGGACTTCGAGAGGAACTCGTCGGGCTTGCCCGCGCGCGCGTCGTCGGGGCTCTCCCCTGCCATCTTGACGTAGCCACCCAGGGGCAACGCCCCGATGCTGTATTCGGTGTCCCCGCGCTTGAAACTCAGGACGGTTGGATTGAACCCGAGCTGGAACTTGAGGATCTTGATGCCGACGCGCTTCGCGGCCAGAAAATGGCCGAGCTCGTGGACGAATACCAGCACGCCGAGGACGAACGCGAACGCAAGAAAGGTGATCAACAGTCAGAACCTCAGATCTTCAATTCTACCTCGTTGGCGATGTCCTGAGAACACCTCCGGGCCCACTCGTCAACCGCCCGCACCGCGGACAGCGTGTCAGTGCGTGCAGGCGTGTGCGCGGCCATCGTGAGAGCGATGACCTCGGGAATCGCGGTGAACCCCAGCCGGCCATCGAGGAAGCGCTCCACCGCCACTTCATTGGCAGCATTGAGCACGATCGGAAGGCTTCTCTCGGCATCGAGTGCCCGGTACGCGAGCTCGAGACAGGGGAACGCCTCACGGTCAGGTACGTCGAAATCGAGGCGCCCCGCGTGCGCGAGGTCAAGCGACGGAACGGGAGCCGACCAGCGGCCTGGAAAGGCGAATGCGTACTGGATCGGGAGCCGCATGTCGGTGACTCCAAGCTGAGCGATGACGGACCCGTCGATCAGCTCCACCATCGAATGGACAATCGACTGCGGGTGGATGACGACATCGATTTGCCGCGACGTGACGCCAAAGAGCCAGTGCGCCTCGATCACCTCGAGTCCTTTGTTCATCAGCGTCGCCGAGTCGATTGTGATCTTTCTTCCCATCTGCCAGGTGGGATGCTTCAACGCCTCCTCGGCGGACACGGACAAGAGCTCCGACGCTCCGCGGCCGTGGAACGGTCCGCCCGATGCCGTCAACACGAGGCGCTTTATCTCCGCCGGTGATCGCCCGTGCAGACACTGGTGAATGGCGTTGTGCTCGCTGTCGACTGGGAGAATGGACACGCCTCGGCGGCGAGCCGCCTCAGTCACCAGGCCGCCGGCCATCACGAGGATCTCCTTGTTCGCGAGCGCAATGGTCTTTCCGTGCTCGATCGCGGCCACGACGGCCTCCAAGGCATCGGTTCCCGCCGACGCGCAGAGCACAAGCTCGACGTCTGGATGCGAGGCAACCGCCACCAGTCCGTCCCTGCCCGTTCCCACGAGCGTCGTGCCCGGAAGGGGTCCGGACCGGCGAAGCTCGTCGAGCGCCTTGCCGTTCGCCATTGCCACGACGCGGGGGCGATAGCGCTCCACTTGTTCGGCCAGCCGCTCGACGTTTTCGCCCGCAGCCAGGCCAACGACCGTGAGTCGATTCGGGTGTGCGTCGACGACGGACAGTGCGCTCTGTCCGATCGAACCTGTCGAACCGAGGATGGCGATATTCTTCACGGTGCGGCAGATCCTCCCATTTCACACGAATAGCAGCGCGACAAAGTACACCGGCGCCGCGAAGAGCAGCGCATCGATACGGTCGAGCACCCCACCATGACCCGGGATCGAGGACGAGCTATCCTTCAGGCCCGCGCTTCTCTTCAACATCGATTCGAAGAGGTCGCCCGCGATACCGGCAGCGACGACCAGAATGCCGAGCAAGACGCGGATCGCCGCGCTCACATCTGGTAACCACCACGCGCCGAGGACTCCAAGCACGAACGATCCGAACAAGAAACCACCGAGCGCTCCTTCGACGGTCTTCTTCGGGCTGATTCGGGGGGCGAGCGGAGTCCGGCCTACGATCCGGCCGGTATAGTACTGCGCCGTATCGCTGGTCATGACAGTCAGCATCAGTAAGAACAGGGCCTCAGGTCCTCTCTCCGCCCGGGTCGCGACGAGCGCTCCGATCGGCAGTGCGAGGTACAGCGTCGGAAGGAAGGCGGCGGCGGCAGATGACAGCGCGTCTGGTCCTCCGGACCATCGAGATAGCGTTACAAGCCCAAGTGCGACCGACTGCGTCAGGAGCACGATCAACAACGCCTGGGGCACTGGCAGCCATTCGCTACCCGCCCAGGCGACGAGGGTGATACACGCGGCCAGCATCGAGGGCCAACCGGCGACAGGCACGCCGCTGGCCCGCGCAAGCACGACAAGCTCTCTGGTGGACACCAGCAGCAGAACACAAGCCAGTCCGAGAAAGGTGCTCTGAGAGGTGAGCCACACCGCTGCGATGGCGAGCAGCAGGAGAACGGCGCCGCTTAGAACGCGGGTCACTTGGCGCCGAGCGCGACCGGGGGCGGCTTGATGCCTCCGTAGCGGCGATCGCGCTTCTGGTAGGCGAGAATTGCCTCGAGCAGGTTACGCCTTCGAAAATCTGGCCACAACGTCTCGGTCACCCAGATCTCGGAGTACGCGATCTGCCAGAGCAGGAAGTTACTCACGCGCATCTCCCCACTCGTCCGAATCAGCAAATCTGGATCGGGTTGCCCGGACGTGTAAAGAAATTCTCCGAAGCTCCGCTCGTCAAGCTCCTCGGCCGCCGTCCCGGACTCTATCGCTCGGCGCGCAGCATCGACGATCTCCGCGCGCCCCCCGTAGTTCAGGGCTATGTTGAACAACATGCCGGTATTGCCGGCTGTCTGACGACTCGCCGCGTCGAGCTCTCGCCGCACGTCGGAAGCGAGCTCGTGCGTGCGCCCGATAGTGTCGAACCTCACGTTGTTCTCATGGAGCGTACCAAGTTCGAGCCGGATGTACCGCTTCAGCAGCGTCATCAGGGTGCTCACTTCGGCCCTCGGGCGCTTCCAGTTCTCCATCGAGAAGGCGTACAGAGTCAGGACGTCGATACCAAGCCGAGCCGACGTCTCGACCACATCACGCACCGAGTCGATACCGGCACGGTGTCCCTCGACCCGAGGCAGGTGCCGCTGAGCCGCCCAGCGTCCGTTGCCGTCCATGATGATGGCGACGTGGGCAGGCAGTTGGCTGCCGTCGACGTGCCGCGCGAGAGCGATGTCCGACGAATCGGGCGGAATCCACTCTAGCAGCTGCTCAAGCGACATCTTTGAAGATCCTTCGAGTCAGACACTCATCTTACTCGTACTCCACGCAGACCAGGAACAGGCCCTCGGCCGGTGCCGTCGGGCCCGCCTGCCCACGGTCGCACGATGCCAGGCCCTCAGAGACCGAGGCAATGGAGCGCTGCCCTCGGCCCACCTCTACAAGCGTTCCGACGATTGACCGGACCATATGGCGAAGAAAACCGTTACCCGTGATCTCGAAGAGAACAACAGGGTCCTCCCGGACGACGCGCGAGGACAACACCTCGCGCTCGGCGGTCTGGACATCCGATCCCGCAGCTTGAAACGTCGAGAAATCATGTCGCCCCTCGAACAGGCGAGCCGCGGTGTCCATCGCACTCACGCCAAGCACCGGCGACGGCACATGCCACGCTCGACCGCGCTCGAACGGGCTGAGAATTTCGGTGTTCCAGATTCGATAGCGGTACATCTTCCGCGTCGCTCGAAACCGCGCGTGAAAGCCTTGGGGCATTTCGCGTGCATCGAGGACTCGAATCGCGGCTGGCAGTCGGGCATTGGTGGCCCGGACCACCGTGGCCTCGTCAACGAACCGTTCGAGTTGTACGCTGACCACCTGTGCAAGAGCATGGACACCCGCGTCTGTACGTCCGGCGGCGGTCACCGTGACGCGTCGCCCTTCAAGGGCCGACACGGCGTCTTCCAACAAGCCCTGAATCGAAGTCCCGCGGGCCTGCTTTTGCCACCCCACGAACCCTGTCCCATCGTACGCCACGGTCAGCTTGAAACACGGCATGGGTGAACCGGGATCACAAGTACATCAAGTCGCCATTGGTCGCGATCCCGGCTTGACGACGGGGACGCCCTGCTGACACATCGGACACACATCCGGCTGATAGGTCGGCAGCGACATCTCCAGTAGTGGGTGGAACGGAACATCGAATGGGAGCGGTCCACCATTGCGATTGACGATGGCGGCGACACCAACGACACCGGCGCCCTCAGCGGTGGCGACCTGCATCGTCTCACGCGTCGAGCCGCCGGTGGTGACGACGTCTTCGACAACCAGCACCCGGTCCGATGCAGCAAGCTCGAATCCGCGTCGAAGCTTCAGCACGCCATCTTGACGCTCGGCAAACATGGCACGAACGCCGAGGGCTCGTCCGACCTCGTGACCAATCACGACGCCCCCGAGAGCCGGCGACAGCACGACCGTGGGTCGAAGGCTGACCGTGCACTCGGCGATAGAGCGGCCCAATTGTTCGGCCTTGCCCGGGTACTGAAGCACGAGCGCAAGTTGTACAAAGCCCGTACTGTGCAAGCCTGAGGAAAGGCGAAAATGACCGTCCAGCAGCGCACCAGAGCGACGCAACACATCGAGCAGCTCTTCGCGAGTCATCGTAGCGAGCCAGTGTCCCGAGCCCGAAACAGGTTCACAGTTCACAGACGTTCCCGGGCGCGGCACCAGGAGTGTGTCAAGCTATTTCGTAGTCGTGACTAGTATAACCGCTGATTCCGCCTGAACGAGACGGTCCGATCAGACGTCATACTATGAACATGGGTCTTCGTCGGCTTGGTCGTCCACGTCTCGAAATCCCGCAACCTCACTGGAGCCCATAGTCATGCGTGATCACCTCCTCGCGACTCGCCTGTGGCTCGCCATCGGCTTTCTTGTCTCGGCTGCCGTCCCGGTCTTCGCACAGATAGGACATCCGGCGGCCGCGGCCGAGCGATCGGGCCAGGCTCGTTCCTCGGGACTGGTGCGCCGCGTCACCATTGAGGACGCGGTTCAACTGGCCCTTGAACAGAATCTTGGAATCCAGATTCAGCGGATCAACCCGCGGATACAGGACCTTGCGATCGCCCAAACGCGGGCATCGTGGGCACCGACGCTGCAGTCGAATACCTCGAATATCTCCGCCAATCAGCCAGTCACAAACGTGTTTGCAGGCAGCCAGGACAAAGTCACCGATTCTACATTTCAGACGAGCTTCGGCATCAGCCAGCAGCTACCGACAGGCGCCAACTATTCCGTGTCGTGGGACAGCTCACGGGCCAAGTCCAGTAACTTCTTCAACACATTCGACCCCCAGCTCCGATCGAACGTGGAGTTCAATATCACGCAGCCGCTGCTCAGAGATGTTCGAATCGACGCCGTGCGACAGCAGCTCGAAACCAACGAGAAGCTGCGGGAACTGTCAGACGTCGATCTAAGGGCGACCATCACTCAAACAGTTCGAGGCGTACGAAATGCCTATTGGGATCTGGTGGCAACGATTGACAACCTCGATGCGCAGCAGCGGTCACTCGAGCTGGCCCAGCGACTGCTCGCCGACAACGAGAAGAGGGTCCAGATCGGCACCATGGCACCCATCGACATCGTAGAGGCCCAGGCGGAAGTCGCCCGAAACGAAGAAGCGGTGATTGTGGCCGAAGCGGCGATCGAGCAGGCCAAAGACAACCTTCGCGCGCTTATTTTCGATCCATCGATGCCGGACTTCTGGACGGTGGGAATAGAACCCGCTGACGCGGCGCCGTTTCAGGCTCAGGCCGTAGACCTCGAGGCAGCCGTCGCCTACGCGCTGGAGAACCGTTCAGACATTGTTCAGGCAAAGAACGGGCTGGATCGGACCGACATCAGCGTGCGATACCTGCAGAATCAGATCCTGCCGGCAGTCAACGCCACCCTGTCGTACGGACTCACCGGCCTCGGGGGGACGCAGTTCGTTCCGGTGGATTTTGGAGCGATTACCGACAGTACGTTCGGGCGGGATGTGCTTTCTCAGCGTGGGTTCGGATCAGTAATAGGAGACGTGTTCAGCAATAGCTATCCGACCTGGTCGCTCGGCGTTCAGATTCAGTATCCGCTCGGCACCAGCGCGTCGGAGGCCAGCTTGGCGAGGGCACGTCTGGAGCACTCGCAGACCCGGACTCAGATACGGAACCTCGAGCTGCAGGCCGTGGCCGAGGTTCGCAACACCGCGAGACAGGTGCAGACGAATCAGAAACGGATCGATTCGGCTCGCGCGGCCCGCGAGCTAGCAGAGCGAAGGCTGGAAGCCGAGGAGAAGAAGTTTGCCGCGGGCATCCAGACGAGCTTCTTCGTCTTCCAGGCACAGCGTGACCTTGCCCAGGCACGGACGAACGAAGTACGTGCCATCCTCGACTACAACAAGTCGCAGGTCGACTTCGAGGCGGCGCAGGAAGTGCCGCTTCGCTAGTGCCGGCGACAGGCAGACAGCTCCCGAACGCCACGACCCGCTCGACCTCACCAGGACTCCGCCACGTCGGGTACACTCTCGGGAGTGTCGAAGCTCTCGGTGACGGTGATCGCGCGCAACGAGGGTGCCAATCTCGTAGGAGCCCTGCAGACGGTGGCATGGGCCGACGAACTCATCGTTGTTGACGCACAGAGCACGGACGATACGGTCGGCATCGCGCGACAGTTCACGGACCGCGTCATCGTTCGAGAGTGGCCCGGGTACGCCGCGCAAAAGAACTTCGCAGCCTCGCTCGCGAGTCACGAGTGGGTCCTCTCGCTTGACGCTGACGAGCGCGTCACTCCAGCCCTTGCTGACGACATCCGCCGCGTTCTGGCCTCGCCCGCGGCCCATGCAGCCTGGCGCATACCAAGGGTGACCTGGTATCTGGGGCGCTGGATCCGAAGCACCGACTGGTTCCCGGATCCGAAGGTTCGCCTCTACGACAGACGGTCGGCCACATGGACGGGAGAGTACGTTCACGAGACGCTGGAAGTCAGCGGCACAATTGGAAGCCTTGCAGGAGAACTTCAGCATTTCCCGTACCGCGACCTTTCCGATCACCTCGACACCATCGATCGATACACCGATCTCGCAGCGCGTCAGCTGTTAGAGCAAGGACGACAGGCCAGACTCATCGACGTCGCCTGTCAACCACCGCTTGCGTTTCTCCGAAACTATCTGGTGCGCGCGGGCATTCGGGACGGTCTGCCAGGGTTGATCATCTCCTCGATGAACGCCCATTACGTCTTCCTGAAGTGGGCCAAGCTGTGGGAGCTTCAGGCGGCCGCTACAGCGCACCGCGACGACCCCGGGGGCCGTAGGCATTGATGACGCGACGCGCGGTCGTCGGGTTGCGGCACTCGTCGGACCAACATGTTCTCGCTGCACATTGACACCGCACGTTCGTGGCGTGGTGGGCAGAATCAAGCCCTACTAACCGTCAATGGTCTACGTGAGATTGGCCATCGCGCGACCCTGGTGGCCCATCCAGACGGCGAGCTCAGACGAAGGGCGGCCGAAGGCCTCGACCTGATCCCCCTTGCCCCATCGTCCGAGCTCGACCTGTCGGCGGCTTGGCAGCTCTCACGCGTGGTCCGGCGTCTTGAGCCAGACGTGATCCACGCCCACGACCCACACGCGGTGGCAATGGCGGCCTTGGCCGTATCGATGGGTTCCGGCCGACCCGGTCCACGCCTGGTCGCCTCGAGGCGCGTCGATTTTCATCTGAAGACCAACTCGCTCTCCCGCTGGAAATACCGACAAGTGACGAAGTTCATCGCCGCGTCTGAAGCGATTCGCCGCATGCTCATCGCCGACGGCATCCCTCCCGAACGGGTTGTCACGGTGCACGAGGGGATTGACCTCGACCATGTGGCAGCCGCCACTCCGGTGAATCTGCACGAGACGTTCTGGCTACCCCACGGGGCTCCGGTCGTGGGTAACGTCGCTGCCCTCGTTCCGCACAAAGGCCAGCGGCACCTGATCGAGGCGGCTCACCTCGTGGTGCGTGACATTCCGGATGCGAGGTTCGTGATCCTGGGCGAAGGCGAGTCGCGCGACCATCTGGAAAGACAGATTCGCGACTATCATCTCGAGAAGCACGTCCTCCTTCCTGGATTCCGGGCTGACGTCCTCGGATGTATCAAGGGGTTCGATCTGTTCGTCATGAGCTCGGTGACCGAAGGACTGGGCACCTCGCTGTTGGACGCCATGGCCTGTTCGAAGGCCATCGTAGCCACTCGTGCCGGCGGAATACCTGAATTGGTCGATGACAGCGTCAACGGTCTACTGGTCGAACCCCGCGATCACAAGGCGATGGCAGCTGGTGTCGTCCGTCTGCTGGAGAACGACTCCCTCCGTGGGCAAATGGGTGAGGCGGGGTTCAGGCGCGTGAGCGCGCACTTCACCGTCCAGAAGATGATCGCCGCAACTGCCGAGGTGTACGCGAGCGTGGCCGGCAGACACCGCGGAGCGGACACTGGGCGTCGCGAGCCGCACGATTGAAGCCACAAGCGTTCATCATGCCGAGATGACAGAGCGCGAAATCGTACTTGACCGGATCGTGTGGATCGAGCTGTCGCATCGATGATGTGATCTCGCACGCCATTGACCACCCCGGACTCGAATACCGGGTCAATCTCAGACACCTGCCGACCCGTATGACGTGTGTATCCAGCGGGACGATCAAGGCTGACGGTGGCAGACGAGACCACACGCCAAGGTCCAATTCATCGTTTCTCACCATCCAGCGAAGGAACAGGTTCAGACGCTTGCACCCGCTCCCGCCCAACGGGCGAGGAAAGAAGTACGAGACACCCGGCCTGGATGTGGCATCGCCATAGACGGCTGACACGTCCAGTTCGAGCGCCCTGGTCGAGAAACGATCGAGTGCGAGCGTAACGTCCTCGGCGCCGGAGGGATGGCCTTCCGCGAAGAACGCCTCGACGGTGCCCGATCGCTCGAGGATCTGTCGGAGGATCCAGAGTAAAGCCGCCACGTCTAGACCGCGCGTCCAGCGGTGAACGAAACCGTCAAAAGCCTGAGTGTCGGTCCGCGGGTCGAACGTCCGGACATAGGCGGCGGGGTTCGAGCCCATGATGGCGAGAAGCCGCTCGATGGACTGCAACACGCTGGTCACGCGCCCGAACGCCAATGCCGCGGCGCAAAACCCGACAACCTCCCGGTCATCAGATCGCTTGAAGCGCCGTACGATCTGAATCGGGTCTGTCGCCGAATCCCTGTAGTTGAAGCTGTTGTAGAGCCGGTCGAGCGACGCGCGAAGCCTTTCCGGATCACGTAGACGTATCACTTTGGCTATGATTCTGTCATGCGTCGGATCGTTGTCACAACGCTCGTGATTGTCAGCCTTGTGGCGATTGTGGCTGGATTGAGCGGGTACGTGTACGCGTTACGGTCACTGCCTCAAATCGAAGGAACCATTCGCGTATCCGGCCTCGAGAGCCCAGTCGACATCATTCGAGATTCCGACCACGTCCCGCACATCTTCGGGTCGACCAGAAACGACGCGCTCTTCGGTCTCGGGTACGCCCATGCGCAGGACCGACTGTGGCAAATGGAGTTCCAGCGACGGATCGGTCACGGGCGTCTTTCCGAGATTTTCGGAAAGGCGACCGTGACACAGGATCGGTTCTTGCGAACCGTCGGTTTCGGCCGTGCGGCGCAGAGCGCTGTTGATCGGATGCCGGCTGATGCCCGGCAGCAGATCGACAGCTACGTGGCTGGGATCAAC
>Ga0326597_10002870_pt1 | contig 25466 bp, 26 predicted proteins | sample RVTome_12_FD_203789 | JGI IMG/M metagenome (GOLD analysis project Ga0326597, IMG submission 203789) | Soil microbial communities from uranium-contaminated site in the Upper Colorado River Basin, Wyoming, United States - RVT100D185 | ecosystem: Environmental > Terrestrial > Soil > Contaminated >... | reverse complement strand
CCGGGCTGGACCGAAACACGTCCCGAGGGGTGATGCGGCGTGCCGGCATCGCGCCGGAGCGGTAATTTTTTCGGCGCGAAACAGGCACGCCGCGCGGGGCTTTCCGAGTGGACCGGTATTCTTATCGACGTTCCCTGCCGGGGCTTCAGCCCCGAAAGGTCAGACCGGGGGAATCCCACCACCCGGCGTTCCCGGCACTCCACTCCCGCACCGGCCGGTTCGTTACCCCGCCGGATGCGGACCCCGCATCCCTGCCTCACGTGGTCGGACGGTCCGGACGACGCCCCCCTCGGATGGGGCAGGGACGGGGCCGAGTGTAAGAGCGGTTGCGAGGGCGGGGATAAGTCCCCGTGCTGCAACAGCGCCGGGCCCGGTTTCAGCGGCCGAGACTGCGGCTAACGCACGGACGCGTGTCGCGCATGGCAGCCCGCCCGTCCGTATTGGCCATAGCACTCGCGTGTATAAGTCCTACTATTGTCCTTCCCGTACCCAACGCGTGAGGTGCTAGGATGGGTGCCTTGCGGGAACGGTTGAGCTACCTCTTTGGGCGGCGCTGGAAGGGGAACGAATTGGTCGTCTTTTTCAGCGCGCGGCTAGATGAAACGGGCACCGACGGATCGTCACCATATACCGTCGTTGGCGGTGCAATCGCAACGGTTGATCAATGGGAGAGGCTGGACCTCGCATGGGAGAGGATGCTGGCGACATACAAGGTGCCTGAGTTTCATTCCAAGGAGTTCAATGCCGAGGACGGTATCTTTCGCGGATGGTCCGATTTAAAGCGAAGACGGTTTTCAGACAGACAACACAAGATTTGCCAGAGAAATTCATTCTGCCGCATATCAGTCGGAGTCGATAATTCGACCCACGCGGAAGTGAAGAAAGAAATGAAGGGAATAAAAGGGTTTGTTCCCGATTCTAATTATGGATTGTGTTAGGTATTTATCGTTCTTTGCGTGCGCAAATATAGCGCACAGTAAGGGAGACGACGACTTCCGCCTCTCATTTATCGTTGAAGATGGGCCGTGGGCAAGCGGCGCCGCTGATGTCTACAGTAGGGTCACTGGAGCCAAGGGGAAATGGAGGCCGCCGCCGCATGGCAAGTACCTAAATGGATTTGCCGTGGTGCCAAAGGGCGAAATGAGGAGTCTTGAAGCGGCTGACTATTTAGCTGGAATTGCCAATCAGCGCTTGCTGACAAATACGTTCAAGAAATCTGAACACCCTCAGGCGTCCATTCTCTTGAACGAAAGATTCCTGAGAAGGTGGTACAGATCAATGATTGATGAAAAGGAGCGGCGACGTGCCCATAGCGCCCGGAAACGGGGCGGCTCTACTTCCCCCGCTCGGGGAGGAGAATCTTGACAGCCCGCTCAAATTCCTCGCCGCTTTCGTCCACACCAAGCTGCCGGGCGGTTTCTATGAACCGCTCGGATTGCTCAGTCTGGGTCATCTTCTTCCGCTTCTTCGACGGGGACGCGGACCCACTTCCAGCGTCGCGGGCGGGGCGCGTATTTCGACGGTCGCCAGATGCCATGGGGGCGCTCACCTCTTTGAGCTGATCCCGGGTTCCGCTTCGCTTCACCCGGGCTACGATGCTTGTCTCGAACGTGCAGGGGAGTTCTGGCCATGACCGAAGATCGTAAAGACGACAGCCAAGCCTAGAGGAATTGGCCAAGCGGCTGCTCAACACGCCGCCGAAGCCGAAGGGTCCGAAACCTGAAAACCGTCGAGAGGATCAGTCGAGGAACAAAGACGGGTAAGCGGGCTGGTTCAAAGCACGACAGGCGAATTCGGAAAGCCAGTGTCCAACCCGAGGCGGCGTTCTATATTGCCAATCATCGAAGGGGCTAGGCGCTCGTCATCAGGAACGTTCGGCAGAATCACAAACTTGCTGTTGGCGGGATTGACCGCATGGCGGACGCGGACGGGCCCGTCCGGCCCCACGATGGGGGCGCTCAATTCGGTGATCTGGCAGCCAAGCTCGACTAGCCTCGCGATGAGTACTGCTAGCTCCGTGGAGCCGCCGTAGATCGGAGGCATTAGCTATGCATGCATAGGCACTGGATCAAACAGCTTATAATCCAGCAAGTATGATGGGATCCGGAACGGTTTCGGGGCGCGCACGGGTTCTCTCTCCGCCTGGAGCCTTATCCTCGCTTCCCGATACATGTTCCAAAAGCGCTGGGGTGCCGGATCAATCCCCTCCAACGGCTCGCGCCCTAACTCAAGGCACACTGCAGCATTCGCGACGATCACCTCCAGGAATGCTGTGTGCAATTGCGGGAACGTCCGCGCTTGTGCGCAGATGTCATATTCAAGCCCCTGCGCGATCCAGAGATCGCCGTCTCTGTAGACGACCGCGCTCAGCACTTGCGATTCCATACCCATCCTCCCGAGAACTCCGCGTCTTGACGTACGGTTCCCGGCCATTTTGCACCCACACGAATGGGCGGGCAAACGTTAAGGTTCCGTTAAGAAATAGGACGAATTGCTGTGCTGCACAATAGAGGTCCGCGAGGATGACCTCTTTGTGAGGCGCGCCTGCGCGCAAGCTTCAAGGCCTTCTGCCCAGGCGTGCGCGGCTTCGTTAATCCGCCGATAAGTGAGGCGCTTGCCTGCGACTGGTAGACGATCTGGGCGGTGCGCTCGGTGTCGTCGATTTTGCGACAGGTCCAGCGGAACGAGAACTCGTGCAGGTAGCCCGGGTGAAGCGCAGCGCAACCCGGGACCGGGCCGGACAGGGATTTCCCGGGTTCCGCTTCGCTTCACCCTCTACGATGCTGCTATGCTTCGCAATGAAGCTGTCGCGGAGGACTTCCAATGGATCTCAACGGGCTACTCAAACGCCAGGGGATCGATTCAAGGCAGGTGCTGGTGATGCGGCACAGGCCGTCGTCTGAACCTCAATTTGCGGAAATTCTGCCATCTCTTGCCGCCGGACGGCCGGACCTGTTCAACGCCTATCAGGGAACGCAGAACAGACGGGTCGAAAAAGCGATGCTGGGGGCAGAGCACGTTGCATCCTTCATCGGGCACGGGCCCGGCAAGGCCCTGTTCGTCGGTCTCTATGCCATCGGCAAATGCGAGGCCATTGACCTTTGAGCAATACTGGCAAATGCCTGCCTTCGTAGAGCTGAATTCACTGGGGCACCGTGGATGGACCGGGAATGACGGCCGCGACTCGCTGCTTTTGTTCGATCTCGCCGTCACGGATTTCCATGCAGACTGGAAGGGCAAGATGCTTGTGGGCTGGCCGCCGATGGAAAGGGCATGGTGGCGGCGCGCGCATCGCAACACGATACCTGTTCTGGCGATCCTGGAGGAAAGCGCGCTTCAGGCGTAGCCCTGGTGAAGCGAGGTGCAAGCCGGGACCGATTTGGATGCGCGTGTTTGCCTGACCCGCCGGATACAGCGGACCAGCGCGCCACAACCCCACTTTGCGGCGGGGCGGCGCGTGATAAACAGAGACCATGAACGAGGCCGCGCCACCCCCTGATTCGCCGCCCGGGGCGCCCGGCGGCGTGCCGATCGGGCTCGCCGAGGCGCTTTCCGAGCGCTATCTCGCCTATGCGCTGTCGACCATCACGCAGCGCGCGCTGCCGGATGTGCGCGACGGGCTGAAGCCGGTGCACCGCCGGCTGCTCTATGCCATGCGGCTCCTGAAGCTCGATCCCGACCAGGGCTTCAAGAAGTGCGCGCGCGTGGTCGGCGACGTGATCGGCAAGTTCCATCCGCACGGCGAGCAGGCGGTCTACGACGCGCTGGTCAAGCTCGCCCAGGAATTCGCGCAGCGCTATCCGCTGGTCGACGGCCAGGGCAATTTCGGCAATGTCGACGGCGATAACGCCGCGGCCATGCGCTACACCGAGGCGCGGCTCACCGCGGTGGCGCAGACGCTGCTCGAGGGCATCGACGAGGATGCCGTCGATTTCCGCGAGACCTACGACGGCGAAGAGTCCGAGCCGGTGGTGCTGCCGGGGAATTTCCCCAACCTGCTGGCCAACGGCTCGTCCGGCATCGCGGTCGGCATGGCGACCTCGATCCCGCCGCACAACGCGGGCGAGCTGTGCGACGCCGCGCTGCTGCTGATCGAAAAGCCGAAGGCCGGCGTCGAGGAGCTGGTGGCGCTGGTTCAGGGGCCGGACTTTCCGACCGGCGGGGTGCTGGTCGAGCCGCGCGAGGCAATCGTCGAGGCGTACCGCACCGGGCGCGGCGGCTTTCGCGTGCGGGCGCGCTGGAGCCGCGAGGACACCGGGCGCGGCGGCTACGTGGTGGTGGTCACCGAGATTCCCTACGGCGTGCAGAAGTCGAGGCTGATCGAGAAGATCGCGGAGCTGATCCACGCGCGCAAGGCGCCGCTGCTGGCCGATGTGCGCGACGAATCGGCCGAGGACATCCGCCTCGTGCTGGAGCCGCGCAACCGCAACGTCGCGCCCGACCTGATGATGGAGCAGCTGTTCCGGGCGAGCGACCTCGAGGTGCGGGTGCCGCTCAACATGAACGTGCTGCAGGCGGGCCGGGTGCCGGGCGTGCTCGGGCTCGGCGCGGTGCTGCGGCAGTGGCTGGCGCACCGCCGCGAGGTGCTGCAGCGGCGCGCGCGCCATCGCCTGGCCAGAATCGCCGACCGCCTGGAGGTGCTCGGCGGCTATCTCGTCGCCTATCTCAATCTCGACGAGGTGATCGGCATCATCCGCGAGACGGACGAGCCCAAGGCCGAGCTGATGCGACGCTTCTCGCTCAGCGACAAGCAGGCCGAGGCGATTCTCAACATGCGGCTGCGCTCGCTCAGGCGGCTCGACGAGATCGAGATCCGCGCCGAGCACGAAACGCTCGGCGCGGAGGGCGGCGCGCTGGAAAGGCTGCTCGCCTCGGAGCGCCGGCAGTGGACCGCGCTGGCCAGGGAGATCCGCGATATCCGCGCCCGTTTCGGCCAGGACAGCGCGCCCGGCCGGCGCCGCACCTCGTTCGCCGAGGCGCCCGACGTCGGGGCCGATCTCGCCGAGGCGATGAGCGAGCGCGAGCCGGTCACCGTGGTGCTTTCCGAGCGCGGCTGGATTCGCGCGCTGAAGGGCCATGTCGAGGATCTGTCGCAGCTCTCCTTCAAGGAGGGCGACGGGCGCAGGTTCACGGTGCTGGCGCAGACCACCGACCGCATCGTGCTGTTCTCGACCGGCGGGCGCTTCTTCACGCTTGCCGCGGACCGGCTGCCGGGCGGGCGCGGCCACGGCGAGCCGCTGCGCCTGATGATCGACCTCGACGAAAGCGAGGCGATCGTCGCCATGGCGGTGCACCGGCCGGGCGCCAGGCTGCTGGTCGCGGCGACCACCGGGCACGGCTTCATCGTGGAGGAGGACGGCGTGGTGGCGATGACGCGCAAGGGCAAGCAGGTGCTCAACGTCGCCCGGCCGGCCGAGGCCGCGGTGTGCGTGCCGGCCGGCGGCGAGCTGATCGCGGTGATCGGCGACAACCGCAAGCTGCTGATCTTTCCGACCGCCGAGCTCAACGAGCTGACGCGCGGGCGCGGCGTGCGGCTGCAGCGCTACGCAAAGGGCGGGCTCGCCGATGCGCGCACATTCGACGCGGCGCACGGCCTGACCTGGATCGACGCGTCGGGGCGCACCTGCACGGCCGGCGATCTGGCGGACTGGCGCGGCACGCGGGCGCAGGCCGGCCGGCTCGCGCCGAGGAATTTCCCGCGCTCGAACCGTTTTGACGCGCGGCGCTAGGGCAAATGTCGCGAACAAGATTCGCTCGATTTGCCCTATCTCATTGTTTTGTCGCGCATTCCGGGCGGAAAAGTAGTTCCCACTTTTCCTGAATGCGCTCTCGGGCAAATGTCGCGAACAAGATTCGCTCGATTTGCCCTATCTCATTGTTTTGTCGCGCATTCCGGGCGGAAAAGTAGTTCCCACTTTTCCTGAATGCGCTCTCGGGCATATTGTTCAGACCCGGACCGCGACGGGCCGGCTCCAGGGTCAGGTGACGCGCGCCCAGCGGTCGCCGACCAGGTGTTCCTGCGGCCGGAAGCGCATCTTGTAGCCCATCTTCGGCGAGTTCTCGACCCAATAGCCGAGATAGAGATGCGGCAGGCCGAGCTCGAAGGCGCGGCGCACATGGTCGAGCACCATGAACGTGCCGAGCCCGCGCGCCGCCGCCGCGACGTCGTAGAAGCTGTAGATCATGGACAGGCCGTCGCGCAGGCTGTCGGTGAGCGCGACGGCGACAAGGCGGCCGCGCCCGGCGGTCCCGGCGTCCGTCTCCCCAGGCGCGCGGTACTCGACGAGATGCGTGCCGGCGGTACCGGTCTCGATCATCTGGGCATAGTCGAACGGCGTCATGTCGGCCATGCCGCCGTCCCCGTGGCGCTCGTCGAGATAGCCGCGGAACACATCGTACTGCTCGAGCGTGGCGGCGGCCGGCATGACGTCGCGAGCGATGTCGCGGTTGCGCGCGAGCACCCGGCGGAACGACCGCGTGAGCTGAAACTCGTCGACCACCACGCGCACCGAGACGCACGCCGCGCAGCCGTCGCAGGCCGGCCGGTAGGCGATGTTCTGGCTGCGCCTGAAGCCGAGATGGCTCAGCGCGTCGTTCAGCGCATGACCCTCGGGGCCGACCAGATGGGCGAACACCTTGCGCTCCACCCGGCCGCGCAGATAGGGGCAGGGCGCCGGCGCGGTAAGATAGAACTGCGTCGGCGTCTCCAGCTTGGTATCGATCGTGTTTCGCCCCATGGGCTTTCTCAGACTCCGATATACCAGGGCACGGTCAGACAATAAACGAGCCACACGACCGCGATCAAAGGGGTTCCGGCGCGCACGAAATCAATAAACCGGTACCGGCCCGGCCCCATCACCAGAAGATTGGTCTGATAGGCCAGCGGCGTGGCGAACGAGCAGTTGGCGGCGTAGATCACGGTGAGCACGAAGATTTTGGGATCGGCGCCGATCTGCGCCGCGGCGGAGATCGCGATCGGCGTGAACAGGGCGGCGGTGGCGTGGTTGGACAGCACGTTGGTAAAGAGCGCGATCAGGAGGAACAGCGCCGCCAGCAGAACCTCCGGACCGGCGCCGGCGACAAGGTCGATCACGGTGCCGGCGACGGCGGCGGCGGCGCCGGTCGCCTCGAGCGGCGCGGCAAGCGCCAGCGAGGCGCCGACCAGCAGATAGATGCGGCGGTCGAAGGCGCGCGCCGCCTGGCGCACGTTGAGGCAGCCGAACACGATCATGGCGAGGGCGCCGGCAAGCGCGGCGATCGCGATCGGCAGCAGCCCGAACGCGGCGGCGGCCAGCGTCACGGCCAGAATGACGACGGAGCGGCCGGAGAAGTGCATGCGCGGCAGCTCGGTCTGGGACCATTCGAGCAGGATGATGTCGCGGTTGGCGTTGAGCCGCCCGATCTCGTCGTGATGCACGAGGAGGAGGACGGTGTCGCCGGCCTCGAGGCGGATGTCGCTCACCGGCTGGCGCGACATGCGGCTGCGCCTGCGGATGGCGAGCACGATGGTGTCGGTTTCGGCACTCAGGCCGGCCAGGTTCACCTGGCGGCCGATGAGCCGGGAGGCCGGCGCGATCATCGCCTCCACCAGCACCAGATCGTGCGCCTTGGCGGCGCCGTCGCCGTTTTCGCGCAGCGGCGCGACGCCGTGGCCGAGGATCGGCCGGCGACCGCTCAGCGCTTCGGTGATGGCCGGACGGGTCGCGGCCACCACCACCACGTCGCCCGCGGAGAGGGTCACGTCCTCGAACGGCGGCAGCAGGGTCTCCGCGCCGCGCTGCACGAGGCGCACGGTCATGTTGCCGAGACCGGGAAACAGCCCGGCGCGCGCGCCGACGCCGCACAGCGCGTGGCCGTCCTCGATCTCGATCTCGGCGATGAACTGGCGCCCGTCGGGGCTGGCAATGCCGGAATCGCCACCGCCCACGCGGTCGAGCATGCGCGGCATCACCAGCATGACATAGGCGAGGCCGGCGGCGGCGAGCAGAACGCCCGGCAGCATCGGATCGAAGAGGCCGATGTCGACGACACGCGCATCGGCGGCGATGCCGGCAACCAGCAGATTGGTCGAGGAGCCGACGACGGTGGTCATGCCGCCGAGGATGGTCGCGAAGCTGATCGGCATCAGCAGCCGGCTGGCGCTCTGGCCGAGCCGGGCGGCGAGCGCGCCGACGGCGGGGATCAGCACCACGACAAGCGGCGTGTTGTTCATGAAGGCGCTGACCGCGGCGGCGCCCAGGAACGTCGCGGCGATGGTGAGGTTCGGCGTGCGCGCGCCGTGACGCGCGAGCCAGCGCGCCGGCGCCTCGATGGCGCCGGTCTGGTAGAGCGCCTGGCCCATCACCATGAGCGCCATGATCGCCGCCAGCGCCGAGCTAGCAAATCCCGACAGCAGCCTGTCGAGGCCAAGCACGTTGCCGCCCTCGGCGTCGACGACGGGAAAGGCATGGAAGAACAGCAGCAGCGCCACCACGGCCGCGATCGAGGTGAGCTCGAGAGAAATGCGCTCGACCGCATAGGATACGATCACCGCCGCGATCAGCGCGAAGGTGAACCACATCTGCAGCGCGGCAATGGTCAACCGCTTCCCCCCTGACACCGCTTGCGCTCCGAGCGCGGCGCGGGCGCGCATTCCGGCCGCCACTATTAGCCGATTGCGGGGCAAAGCGCAGTTGTTGGAAATGCCTCGCGCATGCGCGGCGGATGTGGGGCCGGCGGGCGATTTTGCCGGCCCGCGTCGATTCGTCTATAGCGGAGCGAGCGGCGCCGGCGGCCCGGCCGCGGCGCGTCGAGGGAGGATCGAGATGGGCGAGAAAGTGGCATTCATCGGCCTGGGCGTCATGGGCTATCCGATGGCGGGGCACCTCGCCAGCGCCGGCCACGCGGTCACCGTGTACAACCGGACCGGCGCCAAGGCGAAAAAATGGGTCGGCCAGCATGGCGGCGGGTCGGGCGCGAGCCCGCGCGAGGCGGCGTCCGGCGCTGATTTCGTGTTCGCCTGCGTCGGCAACGACAACGACGTTCGCGCCGTCCTGCTGGGCGAGAACGGCGCGCTTGCCGGCATGAAACGCGGCGCCGTGCTGGTCGACCACACCACGGCGTCGGCCGGCGTCGCGCGCGAGGTGCACGCGGCGGCCAGGCAGAGCGGCGTCGATTTCGTCGACGCGCCGGTGTCGGGCGGGCAGGCGGGCGCGGAGAACGGCGCGCTGACGGTGATGTGCGGCGGCGGGGAGGCGGCCTATGCACGGGCCGAGCCGGTGATCGCCGCCTACGCCCAGCGCTGCCGGCTGATGGGCGGCCCGGGCTCCGGCCAGCTCACCAAGATGGTGAACCAGATCTGTATCGCCGGGGTGGTGCAGGGCCTCGCCGAAGGGCTTCACTTCGCCAAGGCGGTGGGGCTCGACGGGCGCGCCGTGATCGACGTCATCTCCAAGGGCGCGGCACAGTCGTGGCAGATGGAAAACCGCTACCAGACCATGCTCGACGGCAAGTTCGAGTTCGGCTTCGCGGTCGAGTGGATGAGGAAGGACCTGGCGATCATCCTGGAGCAGGGCAGGGCGAGCGGCACGCAGCTTCCGCTGACCGCGCTGGTCGATCAGTTCTACGCCGAGATCATGGCGATGGGCGGCGCGCGGTGGGACACGTCGAGCCTGCTCGCGCGGCTCGAGGAGCACAAACCGAAGCGGTGAGGCGGCGCCCGCCCGACAAGCCCGCCAAATGCCCGGCGCTCTCCTCGCGCTCCTCTCGGCGGCAATCTTCGGACTGACCAGCGCCGCCCTCAGGCGCGGCGTGCTCAAGGGCTCGGTGCTGCAGGGGCTGGTGGTCACGGTGCCGCTCGGGGTGCCGATGTTCGCCGTGGCGCTCGGCGCGCTCGGCGCCGTCGGCGCGCTCACCGGGCTTTCGCTCTCGGCCTGGATGTGGATGTGCCTCGCGGGGGTGATCCATTTCGTGCTCGGCCGATACGGCAATTTCCGCGCGACACGCGCGCTCGGATCGGCGCAGTCGGCGCCGATGCAGCAGATCACCGCGCTGGTATCGCTGGCGCTGGCGCTGATCTTTCTCGACGAGCAGCTGACGCCGCTGAGCGCGCTCGGCGTGGTGCTGGTGATCGCGGGACCGGCCATCGTGCTGTGGCAGCGTTTTGCCAGGGGCGCGGTGAAGACCGGTTCCGGCATCCAGCTCGACTATCTGGAGGGCTATGTCTGGGGAGCGGTGTGCGCGGTCTCATGGGGCGTGAGCCCGCTCCTGATCCGCTACGGGCTGGAGGGCGGCGGCGTGATCGAGAGCATCGCGGCCGGCTTCGTCTCCTACCTGGCGGCGACGGTCGTCATCCTGGCGATGCTCGTGCTGCCGGGCAAACTCGCCCATGTCCGCGGTCTCGACGCGAGAAGCGCCGGCTGGTTCGCGACATCGGGCGCGCTCACCGTGTTCTCGCAGATGTTCCGCTACATGGCGCTCGCCGTCGCGCCGGTGTCGATCGTCGCGCCGATCCTGCAGACCACGGTGATCTTCCGGCTGGTGTTCGGATGGCTGATCAACCGCAGCCACGAGGTGTTCGGCGCCTCGGTGGTGCTCGGCGTGGTGCTTTCAACGCTCGGCGTGCTGGCGCTCACCGTCAGCGTCGACGTCGTCATCGAGAACGTGCCGCTGCCGGAATGGCTGGCCGAATTCGCGCGGATGAGATGGCCGTGACGATGGGCCCCGTGCCGCTACAGCGCGCCGGTGATCCTGCGGTAGGCCGTCTCGTCGAAGGCCTTCAGCGTGGTGGTGCGGATATGGCCGCCGGCGGCACTCTTCAGCGCGAACGTGGCCGCCGCGTCGTCGTCCGGCATGTCGAGGACGGCGACCAGATCGTAGACGCCCATGGTCATGAAGAATTCGCCGATCTCGCCGCCGAGCGAGCGCGCAAGGTCGCGCGCGCGGTCGAGCCGCTGCGGCGAAGCCTTCGCCTCGGCCACGCCCTTCTCGGTCCAGTTGATCAGTGCGACGTATTTTGACATGTCCATCCTCCCGTTTGCCGCCGCACCATCGGGCGACGGTCTCCTCAGTCGAAGACAATGCGGCGCCCCGGCCCGCATCGCCGCACGCGAGCTCAGCCGCCGGCACCCGCCAGCGCGCGCGCCACGCGCGGCGCGAAATAGGTGAGGATGCCGTCGGCGCCGGCGCGCTTGAAGCCGATCAGCGATTCCCACATCACCTTCTCGCCGTCGAGCCAGCCGCGCTCGGCCGCGCCCATCAGCATCGCGTATTCGCCCGACACCTGGTAGGCGTAGGTCGGCATGGCGAAGGTCTCCTTGACCCGCGCCACGATATCGAGATAGGGCATGCCGGGCTTCACCATCACCATGTCGGCGCCCTCGGCGATGTCGAGCGCGACCTCGCGCAGCGCCTCGTCGGAATTGCCCGGATCCATCTGGTAGGTGCGCTTGTCGCCGGTCAGCATCCGCGAGGAGCCGACCGCGTCGCGGAACGGCCCGTAGAAGGCGGAGGCGTATTTCGCGGCATAGGCCATGATCTGGGTGTCGGCGAAGCCCTCCGCGTCGAGCGCCGATCTGATGGCGCCGATGCGGCCGTCCATCATGTCGGACGGCGCGATCACGTCGCAGCCGGCGCGCACCTGCACCAGGCTCTGGCGGATGAGGACGTCGACGGTCGCGTCATTGACGATGCGGCCGTCCTCGACCAGCCCGTCATGGCCGTGGCTGGTGTAGGGATCGAGCGCGACGTCGAGGAGGACGCCGATTTCGGGCACCGCGTCCTTGATCGCGCGCGTCGCGCGGCACACCAGATTGTCCGGGTCGAGGGCCTGCGAGCCGTCATCGTCGCGCAGCTCCATCGGCGTCATCGGGAACAGCGCGACGAGCGGAATGCCGAGCCGGGCGGCGTCGCGGGCAAGCCCGACCACGCGGTCGACCGAGTGCCGCTCGACGCCGGGCAGCGAGGCCACCGGCTCGCTCACGCCTGAGCCATCGGTCACGAAAATCGGCCAGATCAGATCGTCGATGCCGAGCGTCGCCTCGCGCACCAGGCGCCGCGACCAGTCGCTCTGGCGGTTGCGGCGCAGGCGGGTGCGCGGAAATCCGGGCCCGCCCGGGGCCGCGGTGGCCGGCCGCGCGCCCGCGCCGGGCGCCCTGTGGCGTCGCTCGCTCATGCTCTCTCCCCGGTGGCGCCCACGATCTTCATATTAAACATTTGTTTAGCCAAACGCTTAAGCGCTTTTTAGGCGGCGGCCTCTAGTTTCGCTGCGGGACTGACGGATCGCAGATGCCAGAGGGTGAGTTCGTATGAGTGCAGTCGCACAGGCGCTGGTCGAGGAGGGATACTCCAATCCCGAGGATCTGCGCGCCGACTATGTCGAATCGCTGAAGCTGATCGAACGGCTTCACCGCTGCCTGCTCGACGTCATCAAGGACGAATTCGAGCGCCGCGGCGAGGACGAGGTGAACAGCGTCCAGGTGCTGCTGATCTACAATATCGGCAATGCCGAACTGACCGCGGGCGAGCTGAGGACGCGCGGCCACTATCTCGGCTCCAACGTGTCGTACAACCTGAAGAAGCTGGTCGAGGCCGGCTATATCGATCACAAGCGCTCGACCACCGACCGGCGGTCGGTGCGCGTCAGCCTGACCGAGAAGGGCAAGCAGGTGCGCGAGCAGGTCGAGGCCCTGTTCGAGCGCCATCTGCTGTCGGTCGAGAAGGTGGGCGGCATCGGGCCGAAGGAGTTCCAGACGCTGATCGATTCGCTGCGCCGGCTCGAGCGCTTCTGGACCGACCAGATCCGCTACCGGCTGTAGATTTCAGGCAAGCTCGGCGCGACCCCCGGGCCGCGCGACACCGCCGAACGGGCGGCGCGGGCACGTGCGATTACGCGCCGGCGCACGCGATTGTGCGGGCCGCGGGCAACGCTCGCGGTTGACTGGGGCGCCGCAAACGGCGATTGCTAAGCTTCCGGGAACCTTGCGAGGGAGTCGCGACCGTGGTGCCGCGTTTCGTCCAGCCATGCGCGATCGGGGCCGTCGTGCTGGCGGGGCTAGTGCTGTTCGCCGGGCCGTCGCCCGCGCGCGCGCAGGACAACCCGCTGCTCAATTTCTGGCTCAATCCGTTCGGCGGCTCCCAGCCGCAGATGACCGGCGCCAATCCGGTGGCCGAGCCCGGCCCCCGGCCGGCCGATCCGGCCTATCGCGGCCCGCGCCAGAACGTGCGCGACGCCCTGTGGGACGCGCCGTTCGATCCCGGCGGGGCCGAAGGTCCGCTCGCGGACGACGACTTCGCCGATGCGCCGCAGGCGATCGATCCGAACTACACAGTGCCGATCCTGTCGGCCGGCACGGTGGACGCGCTCAATGCCGCGATCGCGCGCTACCGGCAGATCGTCGCGACCGGCGAATGGCCGCAGGTGCCGCCGGGCGAGGACATGCAGATCGGCACGCAGGGCCCGCGCGTGACCTATCTGCGCGCGCGCCTGGAGGCCACCGGGGACCTGCGCCAGCGGGCCGGCCAGGCGGACGCTTACGATTCCTTCGTGTACCAGGCCGTGGTCAGCTTCCAGCGCCGGCACGGGCTGAGGCCGAACGGGCGGGTCGACGGGCGCACGCTGAGCGCGCTCAACGTGACGGCGCGCGCGCGGCTGGCGCAGCTCACCATCAATCTCGAGCGCATCACCAAGCTGATGGACGGGCTCGCCGACCGTTTCGTGATGGTCAACATTCCCGGCGCCGAGATCGAGGCGGTGAACGGCGGCGCCGTCGAGTCGCGCCACCGCGCCGTGGTCGGCGCGCTCGACCGGCCGACGCCGATCGTCAAGAGCCGCATCGTCGAGCTCAATTTCTATCCCTACTGGCACGTACCGGAATCCATCGTGCGGCGCGACCTGGTGCCGACGATCCGGGAGGATTTCGACTACCTGAAGCGCACCAAGCTGCGCGTGTTCACCGACTGGGGCTTCAGGAACGAAGTCGACCCCACCACCATCGACTGGTCGTCGGACGACGCCATGGACCTGAAGTTCCGCCAGGAGCCGGGCGACGGCAATGCGCTGGGCTACGTCAAGATCAACTTCCCCAACGAGCACCAGGTGTATATGCACGATACGCCGAAACGGCGCCTGTTCGGCGAGGAGCTGAGGGCCTACAGCTCGGGCTGCGTTCGGGTGCAGAATGTCGACGACCTGGTGGCCTGGCTGCTCGCGGGCCAGGAAGACTGGAGCTCCCAGCGCGTGCAGGAGGTGATCCAGGCCGGCCAGTCCAGCGATGTCGGGCTCAAGCGCGAGGTGCAGCTGCACATGACATATGTCACGGCGTGGGCCACGGTCGATGGTATGGTGCATTTCCGGCGCGACCTCTATGGCCGCGACGGGGTGGGAGAGCTCGCCGCCACCTACTGAGGTATGGCGTGTTCCGGGCGGGCGGCGAACCGGAGATGGCCGGTTAATGGGGGGTTCAGTGCCGGGCTGGCACGCCCGGGCGCGCTGGATGACGGGCGCGGCGCGGCGAAACTGGAGCTGAAGGAAGAAAGAGCATGGCAGGTCCCGACTACCGGGGAGCGATCGATGCGGCACTGGCCGCGGTGCGCGCGGAAGGGCGCTACCGCGAATTCGCCGATCTCAAGCGCCGCCGCGGCGCGTTTCCGCGCGCCGGCCTGCATCGCGGCGACGAGGTGCGCGACATTACGGTGTGGTGCTCGAACGACTATCTCGGCATGGGCCAGAACGAGGCCGTGCTCGCCGCCATGCACGCCGCGATCGAGGACGTCGGCGCCGGCTCCGGCGGCACGCGCAACATCGCCGGCACGACGCACTATCATGTGACGCTCGAGGCCGAGCTTGCTTCGCTGCACGCCAAGCAGGCAGCACTCCTGTTTACCTCCGGCTACATCGCCAACGAAGCGACGCTGTCGACGCTGACGCGCATCATCCCGGGGCTGGTAATGCTGTCGGACGAGCTCAACCACGCCTCGATGATCGAGGGCATCCGGCACGGGCGCGGGCCCAAGCGCATCTTCCGCCACAACGACGTCGACGACCTGCGCCGCCAGCTTGCCGATCTCGGCGGCGACACGCCCAAGATCATCGCCTTCGAGTCTGTCTATTCGATGGATGGCGACATCGCGCCGATCGCCGATTTCTGCGCGCTGGCGCGCGAATACGGCGCGCTCACCTATCTCGACGAGGTGCATGCGGTGGGCATGTACGGCGATCACGGCGGCGGCGTGGCCGAGCGCGACGGCGTGGCGGGCGAGATCGACATCGTCGAGGGAACGCTGGCCAAGGCGTTCGGCCTGATGGGCGGCTACATCGCGGCGAGCGCGGCGCTGGTCGACGCGGTGCGCTGCTACGCGCCGGGCTTCATCTTCACGACGTCGCTGGCGCCGGCGGTGGTGGCCGGCGCGATCGTCAGCGTGCGCCATCTCAAGACCTCGAGCGCCGAGCGCGAGGCGCAGCAGGCGCGCGCGCGCCAGCTCAAGGAGATGCTGGTGGAGCGCGGCCTGCCGGTGATGGTGAGCGCCAGCCACATCGTGCCGGTCATGGTGGGCGATCCGGTGCTGTGCAAGAAGGTCACCGACCGCCTGCTCGACAGCTATGCGATCTACGCCCAGCCGATCAACTACCCGACCGTGCCCAAGGGAACCGAGCGCATCCGCCTGACGCCGGGCCCGCTGCACGGCGACGAGGAAATGGCCGCGCTGGTCCAGGCGCTGGACGAGATCTGGCGCGGCATGAAGCTGGCGCGCGCCGCCTGACGCCCGGCGGCGCGGTCGTGGCCGGCGAGATCATCTTCGAGTTCCACTTCATGGCGCATGCGGTCAAGGTCAGCGCCGTCGACGTCGAGACCGGCACCGAAGTCTCGATCATGGGGCCGCGGCGGGCGAGCCAGGCCGAGCTCGAGCGTACCGCGAAGGCGAAACTCGCCTGGGTGATGGCGAAAGCGAAAACGGACGAGCGTTCGCGCATCGCCTAGAAATGACCTGCCCGGTTGCACCTCCGCGCGCCTTGGCGGGTGTGGGAACTCGTGCTATTGAGCGGCCCGCGCGGCGCTGCAGCAAAGGCTTCAAGCAAGCGGATTCGAGATGAAGGAACGGCCATGCCGCTGACGTCGCAACTCGCCCGGCCGGGCGTCCAGTCACGCTTTTTCACCGACGATGTCGCCGATGCGGATCCCGAGGTCGCCGCCGCGATCGACGCCGAGACGTCGCGCCAGCAGCACGAGATCGAGCTGATCGCGTCGGAGAACATCGTCTCACGCGCGGTGCTGGCGGCGCAGGGCTCGGTGCTCACCAACAAGTACGCCGAAGGCTATCCGGGCCGGCGCTATTACGGCGGCTGCCGGCATGTCGACGTGACGGAATCGATCGCCATCGAGCGCGCCACGCGGCTGTTCGGCTGCGGCTTCGCCAACGTGCAGCCGCATTCCGGCTCGCAGGCCAACCAGGCGGTGCTGCTGGCGCTCGCCAAGCCGGGCGACGTGGTTGTCGGCATGAGCCTCGCCGCGGGCGGCCACCTGACGCACGGCGCCAGGCCCAACCTGTCCGGCAAATGGTTCGAGGCGGTGCAGTACGGGGTGCGGCGCGAGGACGCGCTGATCGACTTCGACGAGGTCGAGCGGCTGGCGCGCGAGCACCGGCCGCGCATCATCATCGCCGGCGGCTCGGCCTATCCGCGCGTCATCGACTTCGCGCGCTTCCGCGCCATCGCCGACGACGTCGGCGCCATTCTGATGGTCGACATGGCGCATTTCGCCGGGCTGGTCGCGGGCGGCGCGCATCCGAGCCCGCTCCCGCACGCGCATGTCGTCACCACGACGACGCACAAGACGCTGCGCGGCCCGCGCGGCGGCATGGTGCTGACCGACGACGAGGAGATCGCCAAGAAGATCAATTCCGCCGTGTTCCCCGGCCTCCAGGGCGGTCCGCTGTGCCATGTCATCGCGGCCAAGGCGGTGGCGCTCGGCGAGGCGCTGCAGCCGGAGTTCGCCGAATACGCGCGCGCCGTCGCGGCCAATGCCAAGGTGCTGGCGAGCGCGGTCGAATCATGCGGCTTCGACATCGTGTCGGGCGGCACCGACACGCATCTGCTGCTGGTCGACCTCAGGCCCAAGCGTCTCACCGGCAAGGCGGCCGAGACGACGCTCGAGCGCGCGCACATCACCTGCAACAAGAACGGCATTCCGTTCGATCCGGAGAAGCCGACCGTGACCTCCGGCGTCCGGCTCGGCACGCCGGCGGCGACCACGCGCGGCTTCGGCCCGGAGGAATTCAGGCGCGTCGGCCATCTGATCGGCGAGGTGCTGGACGGGCTGGTCGAGAACGGCGAGGACGGCAACGCGGCGGTCGAGCGGCGCGTGCGCGACGCGGCGATCGAGCTGTGCGAGCGATTCCCGATCTATCCCCCGCACGGACCGCGTCCGGGCGACTAGGCGAAGCCGATGCGCTGTCCCTATTGCGGTAACGACGATACCCAGGTCAAGGACTCGCGCCCCAGCGAAGACAACACCGCGATCCGGCGGCGCCGCTCATGCCCGGCCTGCGGCGGGCGCTTCACCACCTTCGAGCGCATACAGCTCCGCGAGCTCGTGGTGCTCAAGCGCAACGGCCGGCGCATGCCGTTCGACCGCGACAAGCTGATCCGCTCGGTGCAGGTGGCGCTGAGAAAGCGGCCGGTCGAGCCGGAGCGCATCGAGCGCATGGTCTCCGGCATCGTGCGCCAGCTCGAGAACATGGGCGAGAGCGACGTGAAGTCCGAGATCATCGGCAGGCTGGTGATGGAGGGGCTGCGCCAGCTCGACGATGTCGCCTATGTGCGCTTCGCCTCGGTGTACCGCAACTTCCGCGAAGCCAAGGATTTCGAGGACTTCCTCGGCGAACTGACCGGCGAAAGCCCGGCCGAGCGCGAGCCGGTCGACGACTGAACGCTTTCATGCCTGACATCGATCGCGAAAGCGACGCCCGCCTGATGGCGGCGGCGCTGGCGATCGCGCGCCGCGGCCTCGGACGTGTGTGGCCGAACCCGGCGGTCGGGTGCCTGATCGTCGACGAGCGCGGCGGCCGGCCGCGCATCGTCGCGCGCGGCTGGACCGGCGAGGGCGGCAGGCCGCACGCCGAAGCGGTGGCGCTGGCGCACGCCGGGCAGGGCGCGCGGGGCGCCACGGCCTATGTGACGCTGGAGCCGTGCGCCCATCACGGCCAGACGCCGCCCTGCGCCGAGGCGCTGATCCGCGCCGGCGTGGTGCGCGTGGTGAGCGCCATCGAGGACCCCGACCCGAGGGTCGGCGGGCGCGGCCACGCGGCGATCGAGGCGGCCGGCATCGCGCTCGACATCGGCTGCTGCGCGGATCTGGCAGCCGAGCTCAATCGCGGCTTCATCAGCCGGGTGCGGCTCGGCCGGCCGCACGTGACGCTGAAGCTCGCCGTATCCGCCGACGGCAAGATCGCGGCGACGGCGGGAAAACGCACGCGGCTGACCGGCCCCGAGGCCGACCGGCGGGTGCACATGATGCGGGCCAGGGCGGATGCGATCATGATCGGCGCCGGGACGTGGCGCAGCGACGATCCGGAGCTGACCTGCCGGATCGCCGGGATGGAGCGCCGTTCGCCGGTGCGGGTGGCCGTCGACCGGCGCCTCGAGCTCGCGCCATCCTCGCGGCTCCTCGCCACCGTCGAGCGCGCGCCGGTTTGGCTGATGGCGGGCGAGCGGCACGATCCGGCGCGGCGCGCGGCGCTCGAGAAGGCTGGCGCGCGCGTGCTGGTGTGCCCGGTCGAGACCGCCCGGGGGCTCGACGCGGCGGCCATGCTCCGGGCGCTCGGCGATCAGGGCATCACGCGCCTGCTCGTCGAGGGCGGGCGGCGCCTGGCCGAAAGCCTGCTCGCCGCGGATCTGGTCGACGAGGCGGCGATCATCGCCACGCCGCACAAGATCGGTCCCGGCGGCGTTGCCGCGCCGGACCTGTGCGCAGTGCCGGAGCGCGCCGATCCGCCGCGTTTCGTCCTTGTCAGCCGCGACCGGCTCGGTGCAGATACCGTGCGCCAGTACCGGAGATCGCGATAGCGCGCCATGTTCACCGGAATCGTCACCGATATGGGCCGCGTCGCGGCGATCGAGCGCCGCGCGGGCGGCGCGAGGCTCGCCATCCGGTCCGCTTACCGGGCGGAGACCATCGGGGTCGGCGCGTCGGTCGCGTGCGCCGGCGTCTGCCTCACCGTGGTCGAGGTCGAGGCAACCGCCGGCGGCAGCCGCTTCGCGGCCGACGTGTCGGGCGAGACGCTGTCGTGCACCACGCTCGGCGCGCTCACACAGGACCAGGCGATCAACCTCGAGCGCGCGCTCAGGGCCGGCGACGAGATCGGCGGCCATTTCGTGCAGGGCCATGTCGACGGCGCGGCCACGGTCACGGCGCGCGAGGCCGACGGCGACAGCGTGCGCTTCACGCTGCGCGTTGCCGCGCCGCTCGCCCGCTTCATCGCGCCGAAGGGCTCGGTCGCGCTCGACGGCGCGGCCCTCACGGTGAACGAGGTGGAGGGCCGCGACTTCGGCGTCAACATCATCCCGCACACCGCCGCGGTCACGACCTGGGGCGCGCGCGGCGTCGGCGACAGGGTCAATATCGAGGTCGACCTCGTGGCGCGCTACCTGGCGCGGCTCGGCGAGGCGGGGCGGGGCTGAGGCCGTGGCAATGCATATCCTGATCGTCGAGGCGCGCTTCTACGAGGACATCTCCGACGAGCTCAACGCGGGCGCCATCGCGGAGATCGAACGGCGCGGCGCAAGCTACGAGATCGTCGTCGTGCCGGGAGCGCTGGAGATTCCGCAGGCCGCCAACCTGGCGCTCGCCCATGCGGCGTTCGACGGGGTGGTGGCGCTCGGATGCGTGATCCGCGGGGAGACGTCGCACTACGATATCGTGGCGCACGAATCGGCGCGCGCGATCATGGATCTGGCACTGGCGCGCGAGGTCCCGGTCGGCAACGGCATTCTCACCGTCGACAGCCACGAGCAGGCGATGGCGCGCGCCGGCGTGGCGGGACGCAACCGCGGCGGGGCGGCGGCGGCGGCGTGCCTCGACGTGGCCGAGATCAAAGCCGGCCTGGTCGCCCGGGCCAATGGCTGAGATGCGCGGCGAGGCGCGGGCGCGGGCGCGCTCGATCGCCCGACTGGCCGCCGTGCAGGCGCTCTACCAGATGGACATCGCCGGGACCGATCTCGCCGACATTCTGTCCGGTGAGGGTCCCGGCGCCGCCGTGCGGGCGGGCGACGACGAAGAGGACGCCGGACCCGATTTCGCCGCCGCCGACCGGGATCACTTCCGCGACGTCGTGGCCGGCGTGGTCGGCGCGCAGGCCACGCTCGACCCGATGATCGACGACGCGCTGGCGGAAGGCTGGTCGCTGACGCGGATCGATGCCACCCTGCGCGCCATCCTGCGCGCGGGCGCCTATGAGCTCAGCGCGCGCCACGACGTCCCGTTCAAGACCGTGATCAACGAGTATGTCGACCTCGCCCATGCCTTCTTCAGTTCAGCCGAGCCGGGCGTCGTCAACGGCGTGCTCGACCGGCTGGCGCGCGCCTGCCGGGGCGCGGCGTGAGGCAGCGGTGACCCCGGCAAGAGGCTCCGGCGCGGCGCCGAGCGAGCGTGAACTGATCGAGGAGGTGCTGGCGCCGCTCGCGCGGGCGGACGACGGCTCGCTCGGCCTCACCGACGATGCGGCATTCCTCGAGCACCGGCTGGGCCGGGATCTGGTGATCACGCAGGACACGCTGATCGAGGGCGTGCATTTCCGCGCGGCGGACGCGCCCGGGCAGGTCGCGCAGAAGTCGCTCAGGGTCAATCTTTCCGATCTGGCCGCGAAAGGCGCCGCGGCGCGCTGCTACTTCCTGTCGCTGGCGCTGCCGCAACGGCTCGACCGGGCATGGATCGAGGCGTTCGCGGCCGGTCTGCGGCGCGATCAGGAGGAATTCCAGGTGGCGCTGTTCGGCGGAGACACCGTGCGCTCGCCCGGCCCCTTGATGGTCAGCATCACGGCCTGCGGCGACGTGCCCGAAGGCACGATGGTGCGCCGCTCGGGCGCGCGTCCCGGCGAGCGCATCTATGTGTCGGGAACCATCGGCGACGGGACGCTCGGGCTGGCCGTGCTCGACGGCGGCATCGAGGCGCTCGACGGTCTCGACGGGCCGGCGCGCGGCCAGCTCGCCGAGCGCTATCTGGTGCCGCGACCGCGGCTCGCGCTGGCCCCGGCGCTGCGCGCCCATGCGAGCGCGGCGATGGATGTGTCGGATGGCCTGGTCGGCGATCTCGGGCTGCTCGCCGGCGCGTCCGGCGTCTCGGCCGAGATCGCGGCCGCCGCGGTGCCGCTGTCGGCGGCGGCGCGCCAGGCGATCGCGCGCGACGGCGCGCTGCTCGGCCGCGCGCTCACCGGCGGCGACGATTACGAGGTCCTGTGCACGGTGGCGCGGCAATCGTGCGCCGCGTTCGAGCGGGCCGCCGGCGAGGCCGGCGTCGACGTCACCGCGATCGGCACGATCGTGGAAGGCGGCGCGGCGCCGGTGGTGCGCGGCGCAACGGGTGAGCCGCTGGCGTTCGAGCAAGCCTCCTATGCGCATTTCTGAGCCCGGCCGGCGCGTGTCGTGTCCGGCCATGCGCGCGCCATGAGCGGCGCGGCCCATCCCGCCGCGCCCCTCGACGACGCCCGGGCGCGGCGCAACGCGCGCGTGCTGGCGCTGGCGCAGATGCTCTACGGCAGCGTGGCGATCGGCCTCGTCACCAGCGCCGGGCTGGTCGGGCAGATGCTGGCGGAGAACAAGGCTCTGGCGACGCTGCCGATATCGATCTTCGTGCTCGGCACGGCGACGCTGACGATCCCGGCCTCGCTGCTGATGCGCCGCGTCGGCAGGCGGGCCGGATTCATCACGGGCGCGGTGCTGTGCATCGTCGGCACGCTCCTCGCCGCCGCCGCGATATGGGTCGGCAGCTTCGCGCTGTTCTGCGCCGCGATGGCGCCGGTCGGCGGGTATCAGGCGTCGAGCATGTACTACCGCTTCGCCGCCGCCGACACGGCGAGCGAGGCCTTCAAGCCGAAGGCGATCTCCTGGGTGCTGGCCGGCGGCGTCGCCGCCGCGCTGGTCGGGCCGCAGATCCTGGTGCACTCGCGCGACCTGCTGGCGCCGGTGAGCTTCGCGGGTGCGTATGTCGCGCTCGCGGCAGTCGCGCTGGCCGCCGTGGCGGTGCTCCGGTTCGTCGATATCCCCAACCTGCCGCCGGCGACGCATGGCCGCCCGGCGCGGCCTCTCGCCAGCATCATGGCGCAGCCCAAGTTCATCGTCGCGGTGATCTGCGCCATGGTCAGCTACTCGATGATGACGCTTCTGATGACGGCGACGCCGATCGCGATGGTCGCGTGCGACCTGTCGATCGAGGATGCGGCGTTCGTCGTGCAATGGCACTCCGTCGCCATGTTCGCGCCGAGCTTCTTCACCGGCAACCTGATCGCCCGATTCGGCACCACGCGGGTGATACTCGCCGGCATGGCGCTGCAGGCGCTGTGCGGCGTGGTCGCGCTCTCCGGCATCGACATCGAGGAGTTTACCATCGCCCTCGTGCTGCTCGGCCTCGGCTGGAACTTCGGCTTCGTCGGCGCGACCACGCTGGTTACCGAGACCTATCGGCCGGAGGAGCGGAACAAGGTTCAGGCGGCGAACGATTTTCTTGTGTTCGGCTCGGTGGTTACCGCGTCGTTCATGTCGGGCGTGCTGCTGCAGGCCTATGGCTGGTCGACGGTGGTGATGGCGCTGTTCCCGTTCGTCGCGCTGATCGCGGCGATGCTGCTGTGGCCGGCATCGCGCCGGCGCCGGGACGCGCCCGTGTAAGCGGCCGGCGGACTGACGCATCAGGCCCCGCGCGTGCTGTTGCTTCGCATATCGACATTTGGCATGTTCCGCGCACTTTTCTCCAGGGGGCTCACCCGAACGGCACAGACGCGCCCAGGCCGCGTGCACGGCGCGGCGACGGCCCGGTCAGACAGGAAAATCGAACATGAGCGCGATGATATGGATCATCATTGGCTGCGGGCTGGTGGCATTGCTGTATGGCGTCTGGGCGGCCCGGTCGGTCATGGCAGCGAGCGCCGGCACGGAGCGCATGCAGGAAATCGCGCGCGCCATCCAGGAAGGCGCCGGCGCCTATCTGAAGCGCCAGTACACCACCATCGCCCTGGTGGGCGTGGTGATCTTCGCGGTCGTCGCCTATCTCCTGTCGCTGCCGGTGGCGATCGGGTTCGCGGTCGGCGCGACGCTTTCGGGCGCGGCCGGCTTCATCGGCATGCTGGTCTCGGTGCGCGCCAACGTGCGCACCGCGCATGCCGCGAGCCACAGCCTCGACGCCGGGCTCGCCATCGCCTTCCGCTCCGGCGCGGTGACCGGCATGCTGGTTGCCGGGCTCGCCCTGCTCGCGGTCTCCGTCTACTACGCGGTGCTGACGGTCGGCCTCGGCCTCGGCACCGCCGACCGCCAGGTGGTCGACGCGCTGGTGGCGCTCGGCTTCGGTGCGTCGCTGATCTCGATCTTCGCCCGTCTGGGCGGCGGCATCTTCACCAAGGGCGCCGATGTCGGCGGCGACCTCGTGGGCAAGGTGGAGGCCGGCATTCCGGAGGACGATCCGCGCAACCCCGCGACCATCGCCGACAACGTCGGAGACAATGTCGGCGACTGCGCCGGCATGGCGGCCGACCTGTTCGAGACCTATGCGGTGACCGTGGTCGCGACCATGGTGCTGGCCTCGATCTATTTCGCCGGCACCGAAATGGTGGAGGCGGCCATGCTCTATCCGCTCGCCATCGGCGCGGTATGCATCCTGACCTCGATCGCGGGCACCTTCTTCGTCAAGCTCGGACCGTCAAAGTCGATCATGGGCGCGCTCTACAAGGGCTTCATCGCCACCGGCATCCTGTCGCTGGTGGCGCTGTGGCCGGTGACCGAGCTGGTGATCGGCATGGGGACCGAACTTTCGTCGCCGGCGCGCAGCTTCACAGGGCTCGACCTGTTCATCTGCGGCGTGGTCGGCCTTGCCGTGACCACCGCCATCATCGTCATCACCGAATACTACACCGGCGTTCCGCACCGCCCGGTGCAGTCGGTGGCCCGCGCCTCGATCACCGGGCACGGCACCAACGTGATCCAGGGTCTCGCCGTGTCGATGGAGGCGACCGCGCTGCCGGCACTGGTGATCATCGCCGGCATCATCGCCACCCATATGCTGGCCGGCCTGTTCGGCATCGCCATCGCCGTGACCACGATGCTGGCGCTGGCCGGCGTCGTGGTGGCGCTCGACGCGTTCGGGCCGGTCACCGACAATGCGGGCGGCATCGCCGAGATGGCCGACCTGCCGGCCGAGGTGCGCTCGACGACGGACGCTCTCGACGCGGTGGGCAACACCACCAAGGCGGTAACCAAGGGCTACGCCATCGGCTCGGCGGGCCTCGGCGCGCTGGTGCTGTTCGCGGCCTACACCGAGGACCTCAACTACTTCATCGCCAACTCCGCCGACTTCGCCTATTTCGCCGGCGTCGAGCTCAATTTCTCGCTGTCGAACCCGTATGTCGTGGTGGGTCTCTTCTTCGGCGGGCTGCTGCCCTATCTGTTCGGCTCGATGGGCATGATGGCGGTCGGCCGCGCCGCCGGCGCGATCGTCGAGGAGGTGCGCCGCCAGTTCCGCGAGAAGCCCGGCATCATGGAAGGCCGCGAGCGGCCCGACTACGGCGCCGCGGTCGACCTGCTGACCCGCGCGGCGATCAAGGAGATGATCATCCCGTCGCTGCTGCCGGTGCTCTCGCCGATCGTCTGCTTCCTCGTCATCAGCGCGATCGGCGGCAAGTCGGCGGCGTTCTCCGCCGTCGGCGCGATGCTGCTCGGCACCATCATCACCGGCCTGTTCGTGGCCATCTCGATGACCGCCGGCGGCGGCGCCTGGGACAACGCCAAGAAGTACATCGAGGACGGCCACTACGGCGGCAAGGGCTCGGAGGCGCACAAGGCGGCGGTAACCGGCGACACGGTGGGCGACCCCTACAAGGACACCGCCGGACCCGCGGTCAACCCGATGATCAAGATCACCAACATCGTGGCGCTGCTGATGCTGGCGGTGCTGGCGCACTGACGCGCCGGGCGGGCGGGCTAGCGCATAATCCAACCGGAGCGAAGCGAGGATCGATAGGATTATGCGGCCAAAACAAACAGATAGAGCATCTATCCGATTCAATTAGATCGGATTGCGCTCTAGTGTGGCGGATTTGAAGTTCCTAAGATTTCTCAGCCGAGCTCCGATAGGAACTTCAAATCCAAAAGCCACACTAGAATCATAAACTTGCTAGTACCTCTGCACAGAGGTTATGACTCTTTGGCCGTGTCTGGGTAGGCGCGCGCGAGTTTGGTTCGCGCGCGCTCGGTGGTGAACATCCAATTGATGCGTGCGCCGTCGGCATTGCGC
>Ga0326597_10002869_pt1 | contig 25471 bp, 24 predicted proteins | sample RVTome_12_FD_203789 | JGI IMG/M metagenome (GOLD analysis project Ga0326597, IMG submission 203789) | Soil microbial communities from uranium-contaminated site in the Upper Colorado River Basin, Wyoming, United States - RVT100D185 | ecosystem: Environmental > Terrestrial > Soil > Contaminated >... | reverse complement strand
CGTACAACCGCCTTTCGCCCAATGAGATTCGTAGCGACATAAGCCGGACAGCTAACGTGTTGCGCGACGGACTCGGCGCCGATATTCGTCCGTTCTCATATCCCTACGGGCGGTTTGATGACCGCGTTTGCGTCGCCTGTCGGGACGTTGGTTTTGCTCATGCGTTTACCACGCAGAGTAAATGGTCCACGCACCAGGATGATGTGTTGTCGCTGCCTCGAGTGGATACGATTCATGTCGCGACACAACTCGGAGAGGACGCGGTATGTCACTCCAAGTAACGGCGGAGACGGAAGCGACTGCGTTGCGAGAATCAGCCGATTTGCTCAACCGGTTCTTGCAGGCCTATTGGTTGCGTCCGGAAAACGCGTTATGGATGACGCTTCGCAGTAAGGCACTTTCGCGCGTGCCGCTCGCCGGACCTTGCATGGATGTCAGTTGTGGCGACGGCGTGTTCATGTTTCTCCACTGCGGCGGCGTTCTTGATCCCGATTTCGACGTGTTCACGTCCGTCGGAGACGTGCCCTGTGGCATGGGTAAAACCGGCTCTGCCGGCGGCATCTTGCCGGTGGGTTCTCGGGCTGGAAGCCCGTGCCACACCGTCGAAGATATGTTTGACCACCTGTCCGACGGTTATCGTCCGGCCATTCTTTCGCCGCCGGCGCAGCGCATCGACCAAGGCACCGACAACAAACCGTCCATGATTGCCAAGGCGAGACAGCTCTCCCTCTACGAGTCGCTGGTCGAGCATGACAACAACGAAGCGCTTCCGTTTGCAGACGAGGCTTTTCAAACGATTTATTGCAACGCCGCTTACTGGGTTTCGGAGATCGACCGATTCCTCGCTGAACTCTGGCGAATCACAAAGCGTCAAGGTGACGTCGTCTTGCAAGTTAAGCTCTCCAGCCTGCGGGACTATACGCTGGCCGCGCATCGCCAAGTGTTGGGCGACAGATTGCTCGACATTTTGGAACGAGGTCGCACGGCCTGTTGGCCTACACTGGCGGATCGATCCACGTGGGAGGCGCGATTTGCGCGTGCGGGATTCGTAATCAAAGAGGCACGCCCCTTCGTCACCAAGACCCACGCCCACATCTGGGATATCGGCTTGAGACCCATCGCCCCCATGCTCGTCAAGATGACCAGCGCGCTAACGCCGTCCACACGCTCTACCATCAAACGCGAGTGGGTCGATCTATTCCGCGAAATCCTCGATCCCTTCTGCAGCGAAGACTTGGATCTCTTCGATTCAACCGCCGACCCCGCAGAGATCCAATACGTACTCACACCAGCCGAATAGTCATCAGCAATCAGTTTTCAGTGCTCAGTAACTGACGACTGACAACTGGTGCCTCCTTCTTGTGTGCCACTACTATTGAGCAGTGCCCTTCCGTCGAGTCAAGGAAAAAAATGCTATGCCGCCCTTTCAGGGCTCGCGCTGAGTCGGGCGATCAATCCCAGGGCGTTGCCCTGGGCTGTTATAGTGTCCCCTTTCAGGGCAGAGAGAAAATGCAGCGCATCGGGCTAAGCGAAGTGCCCGCACGTGGAGATCGTTAATCGACTTCGAAACCCCTATCTCAGTCGCCGAAAGTGTCACGCACCCCCTTCATCGCGTGATTCAACCTGATGGCAATTCTTGCAGTAAATGCTAAGGATCGTAATACACTGAATATGTTTTGGCCGCCACGACCGATCGAGCTTTACGGGTTGGCTGACGCTGCACTACACTAGAGGTGGCATGAGCGAGCGCCGGCCGCGTTTTGGTTACGGGATTCTGTTTTCCTTGATGGGCCGCCCCGACAAGGGATCCCGCTCACTTTGGTGTGATTTACTCATGATTCACAGGCTGGTGGCGGCCGCTTTCGGTCGGCTCAATAAATCATGCTTGAAGACGGCAACGTGGGACGCTACCCTGCTTCGCTTTGGTAAGAAAATTCCCATGCACGGAGTGATTCATGATGCAGGTTGAACCGCAAGGCCGGTCTTGCACTATTCAGGAGCCCCAAGTGTCCGTATCAAGCACCGCCCACGCCAAGGCCATCGAACTCGGAAAGCACGTCCTGCGCATGACCACGGCGTCCGGGTCGGGACATCCATCCACGGCGCTGGCCATTGCGCACATCACGGTTGAGCTGATGTATCGAACCATGCGCTACGATCCAAAGAACCCATGGAATCGAAACAGCGATCGGCTGGTGCTCTCGATCGGTCATGCCGTTCCGATGGTCTACGCCGCGTACGCCGACCTGGGCGGCGTGGTAGGTGATAACCCGAACAAACCAACACAACTGACCGTCGATGACTTACAAACGCTGCGCGAGCAGAACAGTGTGCTGGATGGTCATCCGAATCCGGCGGAGGCGTTTCCGTTTTTCGATGCCGCTACTGGGTCACTGGGGCAGGGGCTATCCGTGGGTGCAGGGTTGGCCCTCGCCGCGCGGCTGGACAAGATCGACAAGCGAATATTCGTAGTGGCCGGCGATGGCGAATTGCGTGAAGGTCAAATGTGGGAAGCGGCTGACTTTATTGTCGATCATAAACTATTCAACGTCGGGCTGATCGTCAGTTGCAATGGCCACGGCCAAGCCGGAGCCGTCTCTCTTCAGCAATCGTCCGATGCGGTCGCCGCAAAGGCCGCCGCGTTTGGATGGAACGTGATCGAGGTCGATGGTCACGACCCTGAAGAGTTGGCCGAGGCGTTGGGCAAAGTCGGGAAGGGGAGCAAGCCGACGGCGGTTGTGGCTCGGACGGTGAAGGGATGGGGCGTCGATATGATGCTCGGCAAGAATTACCACGGCAAACCGGTACCGGCCGCAGACCTGGAACGGGCGTGCTCGGAGCTGGACGCTACGGGCGAGCAATTGGGTGCGGCGTCTAGTGTCGAGATGGCACCGTCGGCTCCGAAGGGATCGAGCAAGCCTGTCGCCAGGAAAAAGATCACGCTTCCGTCGTTCGAGGCTGCGCTGGATCGCGTGGGTCAGAGCGCCGTGCTGAAAGAGAAGAAGCTTGCGACGCGCGTGGCGTATGGTGTTGCAATGGTGGCATTAGGCGGCGTGAATGATCGCGTCGTCTGCCTGGATGGCGACGTCAGCAACTCCACGTTTTCCAATATGTTTGCCGAGCATCATGCCGACCGTTTCTTCGAGTGCAAAATCGCCGAGCAGAATATGATTTCGGCGGCGGCGGGCATGGCGGCTGGCGGAAAGATTCCTTTCGCCAGCAGTTTCGCGAAGTTCCTGGCCCGTGCGACGGATCAGATTGACATGGCCTGCATCACGCGGTCGAACCTCAAGATTGTGGGCTCGCACGCCGGCGTGTCGCTGGCGGCGGATGGCCCCTCGCAGATGTCGGTCGCTGATATGGCCTATTTCCGCAGCATGACCAAGGTCGATACCGGTTCGGGCTCAATCGCGTGTCGGGTGTTCCATCCTTCTGATCCGATCTGTGCCTATCGCTGCGTGGAGCTTATGGCCAACGTCGAGGGCATGTGTTACTTGCGGACGCACCGCCCCACGGCCGGTTTTTTGTATGCCACTAATGAGGCATTCGCGCTGGGCGAATGCAAGCAGTTGCGTGAAGGATCACAGCTCACGCTGGTGAGTAGTGGGTTTATGGTCTACAGCGCCCTGGATGCGGCCAAGCAGCTCGCCGGGCAAGGGATAGAGTGCAACGTCTTCGACGCTTATACCTTTCCGTTCGACGCCACGCCCATCTTGAAGGCGGCTCGCGAGTCCGGTGGGAACATTTTGACGGTCGAGGACAACTTCATCGGCGGATTGCATAGCGAATTGGCTGAGGTTGCGGCCATCAAGGGGGATCTGCGGGTCCACGGGTTGACGGTCGGGCGGATTCCCAAGTCGGCCCGAACCTCGGAAGAAGTTTTCGCCCATACGGGCGTCGGCGTCGATCGGGTTATGAGCAAAGCCAACGAGCTTCTTGGCCGTTAGCGCGAACTCCGGGCCGTTGGCGAACGTAACGTCGGGTAGAGGCTTCGATGCGACGATACTTGAACAAATATATTCGTTACGCCCTATGTGCGCTCGCCGTGGGATGCTGGCCAATCGCGCACCTGCTCGCTGTACAAACAAGCGCTGCGGTGCCGGCGAAGGCGTTGGACTCCAAAGCGAGCAAGTCTGCATCGCCGTCGTTTGATGCGGCGGCACACCCTGAGCTGGCGCGACTGGAGCTCATCCTCGGTTCCTGGAGTGTGGCGGAAACGCACTACGATCGCCGGGGCCACGTCGTAGCGACCGTCAAGGGGGCGGAGGAGGTTGCTTGGATTCTCGATCATCATGTCATTCGTCGATCGTATCAAACGGAGACCGGTTCCGGCCTGTATCGCGCCAGTGGCATGTTGACCTATAACGCCACGTTGAAGGAATACCGAGGCGTGTGGTTCGACAACGTCTCTGATTCGGGTCCGTCACACGTCAAGGGGGATTGGCTGGAAGAGACGAAGTCACTGGTTTTCACCCTGGAGTCGATTGGTGCGGACGGCGAGACGCGGCGTTACAAAATTGTCGAGCAGTTCCCCGACGAGCAGCGGCGCATCGCAACTACATACTTGCTTTCCGGCGATGAGGTGGTCAAGAAGATGGAGGTCACGTACGTACGCACGATACCGTGCCCAGCGCGAATCCGGGGCGTGTTCAACGAATTAGCCGGACCGGGCAAGAAATAGTGCCCACGATCGTGCTCCGATTCGCGATCGTTCAGTGTCGTATTCAGGGCACTATTGATCCTAAGTCGGTACTGATCGTAACCTCCGGATCTCGCGTAGTTTCATCCGGCGTGCAAACCGCCGATGTGATCACTATGCCGGACATCGCCAGTGCAATTGCGTTCTTGACGGTCATACCCAATACGAAGCCTAAGGCTGACAGGAGTCCGACCTTGGTACTCTGGGCGAATTTCTTTCGCACGGCCAATTCTGCGATCATGGCACCGCCAAAGCAGCCGACCAGCGCTCCGGCGATCGCTCCGATTACGGTCCCAACGACGGGCATCGGTAGAGAGAGCAAGGATGCAAGGAAGAGCATGCCGAGGAATCCACCGATCAATCCACCCCATGCGGCCTGGCGCGATGCGCCGGCTTTTTGGGCGGTGATTGCGGTCAGGGTAAACTCGGCGATCTCGCCCGTGACGGCGATGGCGACGACGATCCAGGCGAGCGTCGTGCCGATCCCCATCCAATCCGACCACCATCCGTAACCCAGCGCGGCGGCGGCGATCAACCACGTGCCGGGAAGGCGCAACGCCGTCATGACCACGCCGGATAGGCAGGCAATAACCAGTGCCGTGATGATGACGTTTTCCAACAAGACCGCCTCTTCGTTTTACGATTGTACAACGGATCAATCACTGCCACGCCCGTGACCCAATGGAGACGGGGGCTGTGCGCACCTCTGGCGAGCACCGCCCCCGGCCTATCCGTTGCGTCGTTTCTTGCGACGCAAGCTCTATCGCATGGTCATGAGGGGATTAGCCTCGCGACGTGCGGTTGGTTATCCACCGAGCAGCGTCAGTACGTTCTGCGATTGCGCATTGGCGATCGCGAGAATACTGTTGCCGGCCTGAACCAAGATCTGCGACCGGGTCAGTTCCGAGGTCTCAGTTGCGAAATCGGTATCGCGTATGGTGGCTTCGGCCGATGTCAGGTTCTCCGTAGTGATCTGAAGCTGCCTGATGTTGGGTTGGAGCGTGTTGCGCTCAAACGCGCCGAGCCGACCGCGCAAGACGGCCACCTGCGTGATCACTTCCTGAACGACCTTGGACGCCTGTTGAAAGTTTTCTGTGTTCAGCGCCTTGTTTTGCCCGCTCTTCAAGTCGGATAGGAATCCTAAGAGGTTATCGCCCAGTTTGTTGGCTTGCATGCTCTTGACACCAATGTTCTCTTGCAGATTGGTGCTGACCTGCGGGCCGAGCTGGAACAGCGCTCCGCCGTCGGTGATGGCGAAGCTCGATGTATCCGTCGTGGTGGACCCGTTTCCGAACGTTTCCGCGAGCGTCATCTCCAGCTTGAGAAGCGTTGAGCTGAACGAGAGGTTCAAGCCGTCCGCCGTGGCGGAGATGCCGTTGACCGTGGCGATGGCATCGCGCCCGGTTGTGCGTTCGTTGGTCACACCGGTGCGGTCGGTGACGTCGAACGTGCCGGTTGTGCTGAGTTTCTTGACGGAGACAAAGGCGTCGCCTCCATATTCCAGGCTTTGGAGGCGCATGCCTTGTACGCCGCTGGTGCCGCTGAGCGAGGCCGTGACGCCGGTGGCATCAACTTGAGCGTTGATCTGCGTGACCATGTCCACGGTCGACGCACTCGCTGGGAAAGTCAAACTGACTACGCCGTCGTTTCCGCGAATGTCTAGCGTGACGGCTCCTCCTGTAATCGCGGATTGTGCGTACGCCAATTCCGCCTTTTGGGCGGACTGCCCCATCTTGACGGTTACGCCGACCGACGTTTGCGTGCCGAACTTCGCGCCCAGAATGTTGACGTTCGCCAATTCGGTGGTTGTCACACCGCTGGTGACGTAATCCAACTCGCCGTTTAGAAGTTTTCGCCCCGCGAAGGTCGTTGTATTGGCGATGCGGGTAATGGACTCAATCGCGTTGTCGATCTGCAATTGGTTTGCGGCGATTTCATCGTCGGAAAAGGCGCCGCTGTTCGCGGCTTCGACAACCAGCGCTTGAATGTCAGTCAGCAGTGATTGTACCTCATCGAGCGCCCCCTCTGTGGTGGCGATGACATTGATGGCTCGCTGCGAGTTGTTCACGGCCTGTTTGACGACCGCGATTTCCGAGCGCAATCGTTCGGAGACGATTAACCCGGCTGGGTTGTCTGCCCCTCGATTGATCTTCAGGCCGCTGGATAGGCGTTCCAAAGAGAGCTTCAGCGATTCTTGCGATATCGACAAGTGTCGTTGTGCGGTCAGCGACGGAACATTACTATTGATCCGTGACATGATTAATCCTCCCTGACTTTCCCCAAAGATTTCTTATCTTTCGGGGCATGTCTCTAAAATCCATGACCACCCGGCCATACCGGGTGAACTCGTTACCGTGATCGACCCACGTGGTTCGACTGATGGGGATCGTCTACATCCTTCTTCTTATCCCCCGCCGGTTTTTCTTCGTATGGTCCCGCGTCTTCGCTATTGCTCTTCTTGTCATTCTCCTCGTGCTGGAGAACGTCTGCTACGTCGCGCGGATTGAGCTTGGACGATTGTTCATTCTCGCGCTTGATCGCGTCATATACTTCTTTGCGATGGACCTGAATGCTGCGCGGTGCATTGATACCGAGTCGCACCTTGTCACCTCGAATGTCGACGATGGTGATCTCCACGTCGTCGCCAATCATAATAGTCTCATCGCGCTGCCTTGATAGCACCAACATAGTCGGCTCCTTCCATGCCATGCCGATGCGCCGCTTGCGATTTCCGGAAGATCCGGAAACAAGCGTGCGCGTTGCTTTCGTCTTACTCTACTGTGCCGCACACCCGACGCCTTTGACATCGGGCCTGAATACCGTGTGATCTGCGATTAGGATCTGACCTCAATCTGCATCAAACCTACTTCGCATCAACTGCGTTCCATTCATTGTAGTTCGCGTTGACCACGGTCGGCCACTGATATTTTAGGCCGTTCGAGCGACCGCTTGTTGTTGGGGCACGCGCATCAACGGATGCCGGGTGGAATACCGCTTGTCACTGAGCACCAATTGCTTTCCCTGACGGTTTTCGGCGTTGACGACCAGCGGTCCTTGTAGATTGCCGGTAAGCAGATCGCTTATCTTATTGACAATGACAAATACCTGACCGTCGTCGGCCTTTGACAGATTCACCGACTCGAGGTCCTCTAGTTTCACCGGGACATGGTAGTCGGCGACAAACAATCGCGGATCGCACACCACGAACGCCAGGTCGGGCGTGTCCACCGATTGCAACCAGTAGAACCCACTGCCCTCGCCCGTCTGCACGAGCGCGTAATGCTTCTGCTTGGCGAAGCCCAGCAACCCTTCGCCGAATGTAATCAAACGGTCTGGATCTACCTCAAGTTGTCCAAATCGCGACGTATGAATGATCATCGCGAGTCTCCTTTGGTCGCCATGTTTCGGCTGGCATCCTTGACGCCTCGCATTCGTAGAAAGGCGAGAGCGAACCAGTCGTATCAAGGATTGAGCGTCGCGATCGACCGACGATCGCTTTCCATTTTCGCTCGCGCCCACGCAGTCCCTCATGAACCGCGTTCCGATCACTCCGAACCGGATGGCCGATTAAGGACGCGACTTCCCGACCATTCGAAAGTCGTACCCTTACTTAGTGATCTACGTGCCTCCATTCCGCTCTTGCCTCATTCCCTTACCTCAAGAAATCCATCAACGACAATCCCAGCAGGTTGGAACTGGTCTGCATATTGGCTTGCAGTTGAGTCAAGCTGCCCTGCAGGCGTGTAATGGCCTCGGCGTAATCGAGATCCTTCACCTCCGAGAGGAAAGTCTGTGCTAAGAGCGCGGAATCTTCGATCTGCCGGCGCTTGGCACCCATCGATTGCGAGCGCGCGCCAACAATGCCATGGATTCGCGTGACCTTGTTGCGCAACGTATCGAGACGTCCGCCGGCCGCGGAGATGCCTTGCGTGTCGTCCGCCAGCAGCGCCTTTTCGAGTTCGATCAATGCGTCGAGAATGCCATCGGTACGGACGGCGTTGACGTCCGCGCCGAGGAGATCGGCGCTTGGATCCGTTACCGATTGGACCAAGCCCAAGTCAGAAGCGGCGGACGACACATTGAGTGCACCGACAGAAAGAGCGTTTGAGCCGCTCGTCGAGTCTTGCAGGACAATTCCGTTGCCGGTGTCGGCGAACGCGGCCGTCACGGTAACGCCGGCGTCGGTCGCTGCTTCGTTGATCAAGTCGATCACGTCACCGATCGTTACGGCGCCGTCCAGATTGACATCGACCGTTGATCCATCTCTCGTCGTGATCCGTAGATCGTTTTCACCCTCTATCGCGGATACCCCACGGCCAAAGTTCAGTGCTTCGAGCGGAGTGGCCGTATCAAATGTTCGGAGCCCCAGATCCGTGGCCGTGGTGCCGCCGTTTTCCCCGATGGCTAGCGATGTGCCGGAGACTTGGTTCAGCACGTCGATTCTTGTTCCCGCGTCATCGATCCGGGCCAAAACCCCCACGCCGGCGTTATTGATGATGTTGATGAGGTCTTGCACTGTTTCGGCGTCGCTCAGGTCAATCGTAGCCGTCTCTCCGCCGTTGGTGATGATCATTCCGGTGTCCGTGTCGATGCCGGCACCGCCGGCCAGGTCGGCGATGGGCGTGAGCCGGGCGATTCGGGGTTGAAGGTTAATACCTTCGACGGCGGTTGAGGTGGGCTCGATGGTGGCAATGCCCAGGGAGGCGACGACGAGACCGGCGCTGGTATCGGTTATCGATACGGGGGCGGCACCTGGCATTATCGTCAAGCCGCTGTCACTCAGTGTGGCCGTTAACGAGGATCCGGCGCTCGCGGCGGCGCTATCGATCAGGGCAACGATGTCCCCTATGGTATCTGCGCTGCTTAAATCAACGGTAAAGGCCCCCGCGCCGGTGGGTTCGTTGAAGACGATTGTACCGCGTTCGATGCCATGCCCGTTGGCACCGGCGAGGTTGTCGAGCCGGGTGGTCTCAGACAATACCGGGCTCAGATCCACATCGGTTGCGATGCTCTGCGACAAGGCATCGAACACGCGGTCGCCGGTCATGTTGATCGTTGATGTTACACCGTCGTCGACGCGTGTCAGCAGGTTCCCCATGTCGCCGACGTAGGCCACACCGCCCAGTGTGTCTATGAACGGGCGATCGAGCGTTTCACGACCGCCGAAAATATAACGCCCATCAAACTGTCTGTTGCCCACGGATTGAAGCTGTTGGCGAATGGCCGCGACAACCACGGCTTCGGATTCCCGTTCGTCTCTGGAGGTCAAGTTGCCGACGGTCTGGCTGGCAATGACCGACGCCTGAATCAACAGGTCGTTAACTTCCGTCAGTGCGCTGTCTGCGGATGCTAAGAAGTTGTCACCATGTTGCACGTTGGTAACGAATTGTTCCTGCCGCGCTAATGCCTGGGTGAGGTCCAGGGCGCGGGTGGCGGCGATCGGATCGTCGCTCGGCGTAAGGAAGCGCCTGCCCGTTGCGATCTGAGACTGATTATCGAATAGCTCGCGTTGCGTGCGCTGCAGCGAGTTGATGACGAAGTTCAGCCTCATGTTATGACTGACTCTTGATAAGTTGATCGAACTAACGGCCATGACGTATTTAGTGATCTTGAACAAAGCTTCGTGCGTTACCGACCTCGAGTCGGGGATCAGCGTGGTCTTCAATCCCACGCCACGCGCTGATTTTGAAAGATCAAGACTCCTTACCGAATCAAAGCAATCAATTGCGAAATTAAATCGTCCACGACCGAAACAAATCGGGCCGCACCCTGAAAAGCGCGTTCATATTGAACGAGCGCTATCGCTTCTTCGTCCAGATTTACGCCGCTGATGCTCTCACGTTGCGCCGTGAGCGATGCAAGCACGGTTGATGCTGCTTCGGCGTTGCCGCGGGCTGCGCCGGAAGATACGGCGACGTTGCCGGCGATGGCGTTGTAGAAACTCGTGATCGACGACTCGCCGAATCGGCCAAGTACGACCGTGTCCAGCGCGGCAATCCCGCCGGCGATTGTGCCGTCACCCGGCGCGAACACGGAGGCGGCGGCAAGAAGCGACGGCTGTTCGACCAGTTTTTCGTTGACAGAAATGCTACGGGCGTCGTTTCCGGTGAAGAACGTATTGATTCCCAAGGCCGACAGCACACCTGACGTATCCTCACGTGGGGTTTGCCCGTCGTAGCCGAAGGTGAACGACAGACCATCGTCTGCGTTAATCTCGAGTTTGTTGTCGCTAGTGATGGAGGCGGTCAGACCTTCCACCTGTGTATTGATGCCATCGACCAGGGAGTTCAGTGACGTTCCTGTGCCGGTTCCATCCAAATCAACGTCGATGCGATGCGAGACCGGCGTGCCGGTGGCGTCGTCTGCGATGGTAACGTAGAAGCTTCCGTTTTGCGGTGGAAACGCGAGTCCGGCTGTCGGGTCATCCAGTGCCGCATCGGTGGCAAGTACGTCGCTTGTGCCCGTAACGGTCCGGAACCCGGATAACCCTTGTCCATCCGCATGAATCCGGTTGACCTCCGCAATGATTCCGGCCGTGAGTTCGTCCAACGCGGCGATTTGCGTGTCGCGGTTACGGCTAAGAATCAATCCTTCAAGCTGTCCGCCCCTGATTTCCATTTGCTGATTGGTATCCGCAAACCGTACGGTGGTTTGAGTAGACTCACCATCCAGCTTGGTGACGGCGACAAGTCCGCGTACGGCGCTGCCCTGAACCAGCGCTTCACTGCCGACGTAGACGTTGACGGTTCCGTTTGATTGCTCTCGTACCGTGACGTCGAAGAGCGTGCTCAATTCGCGGAGCAGTGCGTCGCGCTGGTCGCGCAGTCCTGTGGCCTGACCAGACCGTCCCGCCTCGGCACGCGTAATTTCTTCGTTGAGGCGGCCGATTTCACGTGCGATTTGATCGGCTTGCCGGGCAATCGCACCGATTTGACCGTCAATATCCTCACTGATCTCGGTGAGTTGGCTTCGCAGATTGCGGAGTGATTCGGCCAACCGCGCGCCCGTGGTGATCGTTAGATCGCGAACGGCCAGGTCTTCGGGCGTATTCTGCAACTCATCGAAGGTGCTGAAGAAATCAGACAAGCGATCGCCGATGCCGGCGCCGCTCAGGTCGTCGAATAGGGCTTCCACCTGCGTGAGCGAGCTTTCCTGCGTGAGGGCCGACGTCTGGGCCCCGATCGCCAGGCGCAGCCGCGTTTCGAGTGCCTCATTGATGTTGCGCTGGATTTGCGTGAGGGCGACGCCGGCGCCGGGTTGTAGATCTCCGTTTATTGGTTGACCTTGGATGGGATCGAGGCGCGGCGATAGGCGTGTGTGATCGGGGCTGCCGGCGCTGCTGATGTTGTTTCCGACTACTTGCAGCGCGCTTTGGTAGCTCAGCAAAGCGCTTCGACCGATCTGTAATGAAGAGTTAAGCAGTCCCATTTTGGTTTACCCTAAGGTCTCGAAGATTCTCGTCTGTTGTGGCCCGGTCACGGCCCCTTGACCGGAGTATCCGACCGGAGTGTCATCTTCCGGACGAATAGCGGCAAACACCCAGCGAAGGTGGTTGATCGTTTCCCGTGCGACGGCTCCTGCGACGCGGTTTGCCTTAGCGGTTTTGCAGGCCGTGTGTCGTAGGCGCGTCGCTACATCGACCAGCCGCCCCCCCGTGATTTCCGAAAGGTGAGCAACGACCTGCGACACGGTCATGTTGCGGGCGCGGTTCTTGGAGAAGCCCAGTTCCTCGCCGATGCCCATCATAAGATCACGTCGAAGCGTCTCCCGGGCTTGGAGTCGCTTGGCGAGTGCGCGCTCTTCGTCGTGAAGGGTCCGGAGCTTCGCAACGTCTGCACGCCTCATCGCATCCATCTTGACCCGTATCAATTCAATCAACTTCTCTTGCAGCTCGCACAACCCATCGAGAAGGGTGATGAGATCATCTATTCGTCTTGGTTCTACGATGCGTACCATCACTTGGTTTCCGGTGCCGTCTTGGCCGACAGGTCGTTGATTCGTTCTTGCTGTTCCTGCAAGGAACGGTACAGCGCTTCGCTGAGTCCGCCTTGCATGTTGGTCCCCATCTGTTGCGCGAGAATGCCGTGTAGCCGTTCGGAGAATATTTCTTCGCCGCGACCGCCGTGGCCGTAAGGGCCATTCATCGTGCTCTCGCGCATGCTCTTGAGCAGCGTTCCGAAGAACACCGTGCCCGCCACCTTGCCCGTGATCTCACGAAGCTGGACCAACTTTGGATCGGATGCGGTAGACGTCTGCGAATCCATGCTTATTGCGTTTACGGTCACGACTATCCTTCATACAGCAGTTTTCCGTGCAGTTTTCCCGCACGGTGGATTTCCTCGATAATCGAGACGCGATCATCGAACGGAACCTTGAGCCGATTCAACGACTCAAGTAGATCGCGTACGTTGGGTTGCCGATTCGCGGCTCGATCCAGCGAAACGAAGGATTCCTGCGTTACGGCCGGTCGAGGCGTAACGCCTTCCTCGTCGGGATGGATCACCGTAATCGTCATGCCGCGTTGCGATACGACGACGGGAGACAATCGGGTGTCGCCCGTGATCACGATGGTGCCTGTGTTGCGATTGATTGTGACGCGGGCCTCGTTGGATTCCATCAAAATAGGCGTTTGCTCCACGTCGCGAATCCAAGAGGCCCGATCGCCGCGTTGGTGCTGGGGGATCAAGACGATTACGTTGCGGCTGTCCATGGCGAGCGCCACCCGTTCAACGTCCGCGGAGATTCCCAGTTCTTTATCCACCGCCTGGGCAACAGCGGCCGCCATCGACCAACCGGTATGGGCATCGTCGAGAACCAGCGTGATGTACGATTCGCCGGGTTCGATCCACGGATTGCTCAATCCGCTCGCCCGCAAAGCCGCCCCTGATGCTACGACGTTGATGAACACATCGCGTTCCACGCGTGCCCCGTCCCGAATCGTGCCTGAGGTCTCGGTCGGGCCGTCCACGCCGATTCGTCCTTGGGCAAACCCGAACAACCCTTCTACATTGCGATCATGGTACACGAGCGGCGTGGGCAGCAAGCGTCCGCCGATCAGGCTCTTGGCCGCCAGGGCGGTGACTTCCACATCGAGGGTGTCTCCTTCCCTGGCGCCATGATCGGGAATGACGACCTCAACCATGACGATCGCCACATTTTTGGCACCGGCGACATCATCGAGCGACTCGATATTGGCACCAAAACGCTGCATCATGGAAGCGAGCGCCTTCATAGTCGGGACAAACTTGCTGCCGTCACCGGTCTTCTCCAATCCGGTAACCAGGCCGTAACCCATCAGGACGTTGTGCCCCTGCCCCTGCAAGCGTGACACGTCGCCGACGCGAGCAACGGGGGCCTGCGCAAACGCCGGGCTGATTGAAATACAGGCAGTAAGAATAATGATGCAGTTTTTCATGGTTCTAAAACGGGCTTATCGAGTCGAACATTTTCACAAGCCATCCACGCGTGGTCGATCTCTTCAGTGCACCTTCCGTTGAAACAACGATGTTCTTTTGGGCGACTTGCGTGCTCAAAACCGTGTTGTCGGGTGTGACATCCTGCTTGCGGCAGTTACCCGTAAACGTAATGACACTCACCTCGTCGTCGTGCTTGACGCGAGCCTGCGCTTCGAGCACCAGCACGCCGTTGGGTTTGACGTCCAGGATCTTGCCGGTGACACGAGTGGTCAATTGGTCTTCGCGCTTCGCATCTCCTTCGCTTCTGAGTTTCTGTTCTAACTTGTAGTCAATGTTGGGTTTGCCTCGACGAAAGTTGGCGGAGCCGATGCCCTTGTCCGTCAATTTGATGAAAGCGTCCAATTCGCTTGTGAGGTCGAACTTTTTCTTGGTTTCCAGCTCCGCATCAGCCTCAAAGGTGCGACGCTCGCGAACGATGATCGTAATCAAATCCCCTACGCGAAATGTCTTGGGCTGTTGCGTTTTGGTGGCAATCCAGGAATAGCGATCGTAAGTCTGGTTGCGTACGATCTCGGGCTCTTCACGCGGTGCCACTTTCGGCACTTTACCGACTGTTGCGCGACGCCGCTGTTCTCCAAGCGATGACGTTTGTCCCTGCGCATCGAGGGTCGTTGTGACCAAAACCACCAGGGCGGATAGAATGATCCGGATGACGGTCATGATTGTCCCCCTCGCGCTATGGTGGTGTTCGATTTATGGGTTGTACTTCGTCCGACACGCACCTCGCCCGGCCCCAGGACAACGGCCTCAAGTTCAACACGGTCACGGTTCAGCGATCGAACGCGAATGACGTCGCCCAGCAATCCGTTTTGCATCGCCTTGGCCGTAGTGACCACGCGGACCGATCCGGAGACGGAGGTCAACGTGACCAGTTGCCCCCGCGTAACCAGCGGTACGGATTCGAGGGTCTCGGGGTCGATGACGGATCCAGTTGGAATGAATCGCTTGGCGCGCTGACCGATCGCACGAGCGGGGTCGGTCAGGCCGGTTTGATCCAATCGTGAAAGCGTCAGTGGGATCAGTTCAACCTCTTGTCGTTGGATTGTGGCACCCTGGTTGATGGCACGGCGTGCGACAACGGTCTGGCGCATCAGAGAAACTTGCGCGACCACGGAAAACGTTTGAGCGATGCGTCCCTCGGACAAGACATCGACGTTGAGCGGGATAAGACCCAATGGTTGGCTTTTCCGGGCGCGGATTTGGAACTCATAAGTCGGGCCGGAAAGATTCAGGAACTGTTCCGAATCGCGGTCGAATACGACGTCCGCTCGACCGCCGTAACGAGCCAGCAACTCGTCAAAATGATTGATGATCGCCTGGCGGAGTGTCAAGAAACCGTCGTCAGGCAGTAGCGTATCGTCGCCCCGTACAACTTGCGCTGGTGTGCCGGAAGCAATCCGAGGCGTGTTTCGGACGTGGCTTTGTTCTGTTCCACTCGTGCCCACGCGAATCAGGGATGGCCGATTGACCGTGCAATGTGTTGCGCCGCCGAGCGTTACCGTCGCGAGATTGGCGCCGCCGGCCATTAAGGCAGCACGCAGCATGTCCATTCGAATAATTTGTGTCTCACCGGGTGCCGGGGCGTCGGCAACGATGACGTCGGTCAGCTTGCGCTCGGATGTTGTGCTCAATCCACGCAGCTCGCATAAATCGCCGATGCGGATCTTATCATTGACGACAACCGCAGATGGAAAGAGCCGGATGCTCCCGGCATGAACGTTGGAAAGGGGGGCAACGATGGCGAGGGCGATCAATGCGCCGTTGCGTGACCATCGCGATGGTAGATGGATACCGCATCGCGTGGGGGCGTTGTATATCTCTTCGCAATCCTTGCGTCTCATGGCTGCATCCTGCACGTTTGTGCGTCTACCTCATGTCATCTTTTCTGCGAGCGTCTTAGATCAACCCATTAAGTGGGATCGACTAGAACCGTCTCAAATTCGCCACGATTTGTAGTGACTCGTCTGCGCTCTGAATCGCTTGGCTATTCAGCTCAAAGGCCCGTTGCGTCGTGATCAGATCGATCAACTCCCTCACCGGGTCGACGTTACTCATTTCCAAGGCACCTTGCACCGTGGCACCGAGCCCGTCCGATTCCGGCTCGGCCGTCAATGGTGGTCCGGAGGCATCCGTCTCCAGATAAAGGTTGCGTCCGATTTGCTTGAGCCCCTCCGGATTGACGAATCGGGCCAGTTCGATTTGACCGACCGTATTAAGGGTGTTGGCTCCTTGCTGTCGAACGCGGGCTTCGCCGTTTCGTCCGATCGAGATTTCGATCGCGTCATCCGGAATGACAATGGGTGGCTCAAGGATCGCGCCGCCGCTGTTGGCCAGCACCACATTACCCACCGCGTTCTGTACGAAGTTTCCCGCGCGGGTGTAGGCCGTGATGACGTCCCCGTCTTGAACGGCTTGAACCTGGAAGAATCCCTGCCCTTCGATCTGAATGTCCAAAGGCTTGTTGGTCTGGTCTACGGCACCGGGTGAGAAGTTAAGCTGCGTCCCGGAAACCTTGACGCCCGTACCGACTAAGATGCCGTGTGGGATGGGCTCATCCTCGGCGTTGGGGACGCCCGGTTCGCGTTTGACCTGATACAGCAGATCCTCAAAGTTCACCCGCGACCTCTTGAAGCCGTTCGTGTTGATGTTCGCAAGGTTGTTGGCGACGACGTTGAGTTTCTCGTCGAGTGCCCGCATCCCGGAAGCGGAAGCTTGTAATGCTGTGATCGCCATTTATTGAGTCATTCCTAAGTTACGCGTCCGACGGTGTTGATCGCTCGGCCGATCGACTGATCCTGGAGTTGCAGCATCGTCGCGTTGAGCTGGTATGCCCGCGTTCCTTCAATCATGGAGGATAGCCCGAGCATCATGTCGAAGTTAGAGGCTTCACGGGCCTCGGGTACCATTCGGCCTTTGATCGGTGCCATCAGTTTATCGTCCGCAGCCTGAAAGAGGTTCTCGCCGACCTTTCGCAGGGATTGCAGATCGTCCGTCGATACCAATCCGATGACCGCAACGGGATTCAAATTCTGTCGGATCGTGCCGTCCGGAGACAACTTGATCTCTCCCGCAGCTCGGTCGATTTGAATCGGTGCGTTGTCGCGGTCCAGCACGCGCCATCTTCCATTACCCGCAGAGAGCACGAGTTCGCCCTGTGTATTGAGCGTAAACTCACCATTGCGCGTATATCGTGTCATCTCGCCGTCGCTAACGGAAAAGAAGCCGTCGCCTTCTATGGCCACATCCAGAGGCCTGCCGGTTGCCTCGATGCCCCCTTGCCCGAAATTTTGGTGCGTGGGCTTAACGTTCACACCGCCGGCTAAGTCGTTGAGCACCGGGTGTGCTAGTCCCATCTGGTTTGAGGATGATTCGCTTTCCACACGGCGTTGCGTGACCACGGCCAGGTCATGCTTGAATCCACTGGTGTTCATGTTGGCCATGTTGTTGGCGAGGATGGTCTGACGGTGCTGGTTCACCTTCATCCCCGCCGCAGAAAGCCATAATCCGTAACTACTCATGATCCAGTCTCTACCGGAATAGGCTGTTGATGTAGCGTCCGCCCCTTGTGGCGGACGTTCGTTACGATCAACAAAACTGATGACATACTGTTTAGGTTCAACACGAGTTTGGGTTCTTGTCCGATCCAATATCCAAGGGTGCCGGGCTATCTTGTCTTTGGTTATGGCCGTTGGCGCTCAAAGCCTCTGCGGCGCGCTGACGCACCAGCTTACCCAGCGTGGCCCAGTCAGGTGTCTTATTTATGACACCACTTTCCGGGTTGTTATTTCGATCGGCGGTCAAACGCATTACTGTCTCTTTCTCAGGTCAGACGCCGCAGCGCGGTCTGGCCCCGCCCGCCTATACCACTGTGCGTGCCAGAGTGGCTCCGGCGCTTCGTCTTACGTCACATGGTGTGGCCGAACAGTCTCATAAACTATTGAAAACAATAGAGATATATGCGTAGCACTTTTTTCGGTGGCCGCGTCTCCGACGCCGCGTGGGTACCGGTGGAAGCGCAAGGTTTGCTCATCGTTCGGCAACAACCGCCACAAGTGGAGCATGTTCTTCGGCGAATTGTAGCGTCCCCCCCGTGGTGGACGTGGTTAGGCGAAACCCTCGTGAGATTCTACGGCCGCCACGGGGGCGGCCGCTACGTCGGCGTGGCGATGATCACGGTCAATCGGGCCGAACTTCTACCGACTGCCCAGGGCGGGTGCCGATGCCTCGGCAGCCAGAATCCGACAGAGTTTGTCTTGGATCTTGCGGTAGGGAGTACTCGGACCTTTGTATCCATTGAAGATCACGGCGAAGGCGAAGCGCGGCCCCTGTTGACCGTCGACGTAGCCCGCCAACGCACAAATGCCGGTCATCGTTCCCGTCTTAGCTCGTACGCGCCCCGGCAAATCCTTGAGGCGCCTGCGCATCGACCCGTCTTCGGCGGCGATGGCCAAGCTGTCATACATCACGCGACCTTCCGGTCGACGATGCGTCCACGCCAGCAGAGCGGCCAGTTGCCGGGTGGTACAAAGATTCTCGCGACTCAGCCCCGACCCATCGGAAACACGCAATCCTTTTCGATCGATATCCGCCCATTCGAAAAGTTCGCTCACCGATTGGGCTCCCAGCGTCCAACTCCCTTGTGGATCATCGCGCCCCACGCGTTTTGCCCATGAATACCCGGCACGCTTGAGCAAGCATTCGGCGAAGAGGTTTTGACTGTCTTTCCCCGCGCGATGGAGCACGTCTCTGATCGGTGTGGTTCGATGCCCAATAGAATCGAATGTTCGGGGTAGGTTACCGTCAGGGTTACGGACGCGCTTTCGTACTGTTTTACCCTTGAGCGTGATTCCTTTGCTTGCCAGCGCCGCCTCCAATGAGGCCCCGAACAGCAGACCCGGATCAGGAAAGGAAACCGGGCCGAACTTCCATTTCTTTTTGCAGCCACCGGTGATGCGATATTCAAACGAATCATAGGCGTGGTGCAGAGTCGGATTACCCTTTCCCCCGGTTCGACACTGGTTGACGATGTTGAGCAGTCCGTTGGCCGGTAAGTAGGACACAAACGCGGGGGCGCCCTTAGACGCCCCCGGACGCACGGTCATGTCAATGCAGTTATCGTTGAAGTTCAGTGCGCCGACCGGCGCCGCGTACCAGTTGTCCAAGTCGTCGGCCTCCCACGACGGATGGAGCCGCACATCATCGAAGATGGATTCGTCGAGCACAAGATCGCCACTGATCGTTGTAATGCCATGCCCCAGAAGCGTGTCTGCCCAGCGATCGAAGTCGGAGGTGATGGTTTCGTTGCGTCGGCGGTGCAGGCGCTCGTCGCCCAGTGCGGGATCGCCATCCCCAATCGCGATCAAATCCCGCCCGTTGGTCGCCAAAGTCGTCTTGAATTGGAAGTCCGGACCCAATTCAGAGAGCGCCACGGCCATGGTAATAACTTTCATCGCACTGGCGGGCACCAGCGGAAGGTCGGTCTGCAAAGAGAACACGGTGGACCCGGTTGCCAGATCGATCACGCACGCGGAAGCTCGTGTTCGGCGGTGTGGGGGTTTGGCAAAGGCCGATGTCAGCGAGTCGCCGAGCGGCGATTGTGCGTTTGCTCCGAATGCCCAAAACCCGCAAGACAGCACAACCGCCAACGTCACCAGCGCCCTTTCAGCAGGGCAAGCGGATCGAAAGGGCCCGCGCGCGGACGCAAGATTGATCTTGTCCCTCGTTATCTGCGTCCAGCTTCTAATTGCACGACCCCGGCATCAAGTTCATAAGAGTATTTCTGTCTTATCGACAGCGCGCCCCGATCCTTCTATAGTACCTCCGCTGAATTTGTTCGCAAAAACAAGACCGCACACCATACCGGAGCAATCGCGTGTCTCCCAGCGCCGTTCAACAAGATAGGCCTAGCCATCCGGATTCCATCTCGCCGAGCATCTGCAACATCGCCGCATATCTGCCCAGAATGGCCGAGACCGTTCCGAACCAGCCGGCCATCATCGTGACCCGATCGCGCGACCGCAGCGGTAGGGCAGTTTATGCCCAGCTTACATTCGCCGAGTTGGAGATTCTAACGAATCGCTACGCCAATGGGCTGGCTACAGCCCGGTTTCACCGAGGCATGCGCGTCTTGTTGATGGTCCGACCGGGGATTGAATTCGTCGGCCTCACCTTTGCGCTCTTCAAGCTCGGGGTTGTACCCGTACTGATCGATCCCGGCATGGGCGTGGGCCGAATGCTTGAGTGTATACGAATGGTGGATCTTAAAGGCTTCATCGGTATTCCGCCGGCGCACATCATGCGCCTATTGCGACGGAGATCGTTTCGATCGGTCAAGCATGTGGTCACCGTCGGACGTCGCTGGGGTTGGGGCGGGTCCACGCTCCATTCGGTATCCCAATCTGCTAGCCCGTCATTCTCGATGGTGAATACCGCGCCGGAAGAAACGGCCGCCATTCTTTTTACTTCCGGCAGCACAGGACCGGCGAAGGGCGTGGTGTATGAGCATGGTATGTTCGGCGCTCAGGTCCGTGCCATTCGATCTTGCTACGGCATGCGACCCGGTGAAGTGGATCTTCCCGCGTTCCCACTCTTTGCTCTGTTCAGCACCGCCATGGGGATGACCAGCGTGATTCCGGACATGGACGCCTCCAAACCGGCGCAAGTCAACCCCGCGCGGATCGTCGAAGCCGTCCGCGATCACAACGTGACCAGCACCTTCGGTTCCCCCGCCATCTGGGGACGGGTCGCGTCGTATTGCGTCGAGCGTGGCATAACATTGCCATCGCTCCGCAGGGTTCTCGTGGCCGGAGCACCCGTTTCCTATGCCGTCCTTGCGCAACTTCAAGAAATACTGGGGCCGGATAGCGACGTACATACGCCCTACGGGGCTACCGAGTCACTTCCCGTATCGAGCATCACTGGCCGGGAGGTTCTGGCGGAATGCAAGGAACAAAGCAAGCGGGGGAGTGGGACGTGTGTGGGGCGTCCACTCTCCGGGATTGAACTACGCATCATCAAAATCACCGACGATCCGATCTCGGTGTGGACTGATGATCTCGTCGTATCTGACGGCGAGATCGGTGAGATTGTCGTCGCCGGCGACGTGGTAACGAAAGAATACTTCGGACTACCAGATGCAACGGCGGGTGCCAAGATCGTTGACGGCGATCGTATCCGGCATCGCATCGGCGACGTGGGTTATCGTGACGATCGGGGACGCATCTGGTTCTGCGGCCGGAAGGCGCATCGCGTAATGACGGCGAGCGGAACGCTATATTCGGTATGTTGCGAGGCCATTTTCAACGAACATCCCGACGTAGCCCGTTCCGCGCTGGTTGGCGTTGGAACGCCGGGCAGCAAGCGGCCCGTCGTCGTCGTTGAGCCGAAAGCGGGCCGATACCCAAGCGGGTCGCGTGCGGAGGCGTTTCGAGCGGAGCTCGGGGAGCTGGGTCGGGCACATGATCACACGAACAAGATCGAGGAATTCTTATTTCATAAGTCGTTACCCGTTGATGTCCGTCACAACGCCAAGATCAATCGTGAAGAGTTGGCCCACTGGGCGGCGGGGCGTCTTCGATGAAGGCGCTGGTTACCGGCGGTGGCGGTTTCCTGGGTGGTCACATTGCGCACATGCTAAGCGTGCGGGGTGACGACGTGACGGTGCTGGGACGAAGCAAGTATCCCAAGCTCGAAAGCGCCGGCATTCGCACGATACAGGCGGACGTTCGCGATGCGCAGGCGGTGGCCGATTCGTGCCGAGGATATGACATTGTGTATCACGTCGCCGGCCTCCCCGGAATCTGGGGACCGAGGAAACTCTACCAATCGATCAATGTGGACGGCACGGCCAATGTGATCCGCGCCTGCCGAGAAAACAGGATCGCCAAACTCGTTCATACCAGCACACCCAGCGTAGTCTTTGGAACCGCACAGGTTTCCGGCATCGATGAATCTGCGCCATACGCGACGCGCTTTCTCACCCATTACGCAGCCGGCAAAGCCGCCGCCGAGAAAATGGTGCTCGAAGCGAATGGTGCCAACCTCATGACCGTCGCACTGAGACCGCACCTGATTTGGGGACCGGGCGATCCGCATTTGATTCCTCGCGTGATTGATCGGGCGCGACGAAAACGCCTGATTCAGATCGGCGATGGCCGGAATCTGGTTGACATCACCTACGTCGAAAACGCAGCCCAAGCCCACCTCCTCGCCGCCGACGCGCTCGCTCCGGGGGAACCCCCGGCCGGCAAGGCTTATTTCATCAGTCAGGGCCAGCCGGTTGTTTTTTGGGATTGGCTCCGAGAATGGCTCGGACGAATCAACGCCCCGCCCGTGCGAAAGTCGATCTCCTTCCGCGCCGCATTTGCCCTTGGCGCTTCCCTGGAACTGATCTACCGTGCCGCAATGATAAAACGGGAGCCTTTGATGACTCGATTTGTTGCTACACAACTTGCCAAAAATCACTATTTTGACATAAGTGCTGCTCGTAAGGATTTCGGTTACGTTCCGAGGGTGTCTACGGAAGTAGGAACTGATCGCCTAGTCGAGTGGATTCTGGAATCCGGATTAGCTGGGTGATTTCGTGCGGAATGGTACTGGTCTGGCGTGTACGGTTTACGGGAATTGAGGGGTTCGCAACCCATTCCTTTCCGGCGGGAGTATGGTAAGATGCGGGCTTTGGTCTGCCCGCGGCTTCTTTGGTAACTTGCCGGGGACTCGGAAGATTATTGGTAAGGCGCGGGTAAGATGCCGGTTTCGGAACGTATAGTCATTACAGGTGTCGGATTAACCGCCCCCAATGGCGATTCGTTGGACACGTTCCGGCAAAGTTTGCTACGCGGCAAATCCGGCGTGACGAGCATCGAAACGCGGTTCATGGGCCGGGTGCTGGCTGGGGTTTGCCATTTCGACGAGCAGAAATATCAGCCCAGAAAAGAGCGGCGCCGCGGGACCCGGGCGGGCTCGATTTCGATTTATTGCGCCCACGAGGCACTGGTGCGGGCCGATCTAAGAGTTGACGATTTGGATCGTTCGCGGGTCGGCACCTACATCGGTATCACCGAGCATGGTACGGTAGAAACCGAAAACGAGATTGAGGCCATCCGAGGGTACGACTATGACACCAAATGCTGGTCGCACCATCACAACCCTAGAACAGTGGCCAACAATCCCGCCGGGGAGATCACGGTCAATCTGGGGATCACCGGCCCGCATTATACGATCGGCGCGGCTTGTGCGGCGGGTAACGCCGGATTGATCCAAGGCGTACAAATGCTCTGCCTCGGCGAGGTGGATGTGGCGCTGGCGGGCGGTGTTTCGGAATCGATTCATTCGTTCGGTATTTTCGCGAGCTTTGCGAGTCAAAACGCTTTGGCACGGCATGATGACCCCACCAAGGCCTGCCGTCCGTTTGACAAGGCGCGCAACGGCATCGTTGTTGCCGAGGGTGGCTGTGTGTTCGTGTTGGAGCGTTTACGAGACGCGAAGAAGCGTGGGGCGCCTATTCTCGGTGAGGTGGTGGGCTACGCGATGAATTCGGACGCCTCCGACCCGGTTTTGCCTAATCCGGAGCGAATCACGGAGTGTATGGTGTCGGCGATCAAACGGGCGGGAATCGGTCCGGAAGAGGTCAGCATCGTCAGCACGCACGCCACGGCCACGGAATTGGGTGATCAGCAGGAGGCCAAGGCCCTTCGGCAGGTGTTCGGTGATTGCGGTACGGTTTACACCAATAACACGAAGAGTTTCATCGGCCACGCCATGGGCGCCGCCGGGGCGTTGGAATTAGCCGGCAACCTCGGTTCATTTGACGACGGGGCGATACACGCGACAATCAACATCACAGATTTGGATCCCGCCTGTGCGGTCCGGAATCTGGTATGCAACGTGCCGCAAGAGGTCCAGAGGGTTGAGTACATTCTGAACAACTCGTTCGGGATGCTGGGGATCAACTCAGCCGTTGTGGTGAGGCGACTGCCTTGGTAGAAGGCAGTGAAGAGATATGCTAGAGCCCAGCAAAGCGCCATAAAGGATTTGAGAAAGCATGGGAGACCACTCAGTTAAGGACATCATTCTCGAGATCATCGCAACCATTGCGCCGGATGCCGATCTCAGCGACGTGAAGAGTGATGTGCGTTTGCGCGATCAACTCGACATGGATTCTATGGACTTTTTGGATATCGTCATGGAGCTGCGCAAGCGATATAAGATCGAGGTTCCCAAGGAAGACTACCCCAGCCTTGCTACCCTGGACGGCTGCGTCTCCTATCTCGCCCCCAAGTTCGACGCCGTGGCGACGACATAGCAACCTGAACCTACCGGAGCCCACTTTCGACCGCGCGGCAGAAACCGCTATCATGGACCCATGAAATACGACGTTGTCATCGTCGGAGCGGGCATGTCGGGATTGGCGGCCGGCATCCGACTGGCATACTACGAGAGGCGGGTCTGCATCGTCGAAAAGCATTACGCTTTCGGCGGGCTCAACTCCTACTACACGCTCGACGGTAGACAGTTTGACGTCGGCCTCCACGCGGTGACGAACTATGTCCCTTCCAACAACCGATCCGCCCCGCTTCCCAAGCTGTTGAGGCAACTCCGGCTAACTCGGGAGGACTTCGGCCTCTGCGAGCAGAGCTTCTCCGAGATTCGATTCCCAGGTCGGCGTCTGCGATTCTCAAACGATTTCAGTTTATTGGAACAGGAGATCGCCCAGCAGTTTCCCCGCGACGTGGATAACTTTCAACGTCTCGTCGCTCACATTCGCCCGTTCGACGATGTGCGGCTGGACGCTACCTATCAATCCGCCCGCAAGATCCTCGGCGAATACCTGACCGATCCGCGGCTCATCGAGATGCTGCTGTGCCCGCTGATGTATTACGGAAGCGCGGAAGAGCGTGACATGGATTTCACGCAGTTCGTGACCATGTTCAAGAGCATTTTCCTCGAGGGTTTCGCCCGTCCGCGCGAGGGTGTTCGGCGGATCATTACGACGCTGGTCAAGAAGTTTCGCGCGCACGGCGGAAAGTTGATGATGAGTTGTGGTGTGGAGCGCATCGAGACTTCCGGCGGACACGTGACCGGCGTCGTGCTGGAATCTGGCGACGCGCTTGAAGCCGACGTCGTTCTTTCCTCCGCCGGATACCATGAGACGATGAGCCTATGCGACGACGCGCCGGAGGCGAAACGGACAGACGATGTCGGCCGGATATCCTTTGTTGAGACCATCGGTGTGCTCGATCAACCACCGAGCACATTGGGGCACGCCGCCGCCATCGTCTTCTTCAACGACTCGGAT
>Ga0326597_10002868_pt1 | contig 25474 bp, 24 predicted proteins | sample RVTome_12_FD_203789 | JGI IMG/M metagenome (GOLD analysis project Ga0326597, IMG submission 203789) | Soil microbial communities from uranium-contaminated site in the Upper Colorado River Basin, Wyoming, United States - RVT100D185 | ecosystem: Environmental > Terrestrial > Soil > Contaminated >... | reverse complement strand
CTAGAGAGTTGAGCACGTAAAGTCACGCAGCCCTCGGGAGCCGAGCGATCCGCTGAAGGTTGGCGACCACGGCGACGCGTCGGAGGTCGAGCGTGTTCTTGCGCGTCCCTTTGTAGCGGGCCCTGGGCCCTTGGATCTGATCGACGCGGGCGAGCGAGTGCTCGACGGTCGTCCGGTGACGGAGATGGGCGCGGCCCTCGGGCTCGTGTTGGTGGGCCCGCAGCGTCTGCAGGAAGGCTTCCTGCGGATGGATGGCGAGCGAGCGCCCGCTGCGCGTCGCAGCCGTACAGGCCGCGCGCTGCGAGCAGGCCTGGCAGACCGCCGCCGGAAAGTGGATTGTCGTGGCGCCGACGGGGATTGGGGCGACCTGCTGGGCGGGACAGATGACGCGCGCGGCGGGGAGATCGATCGTAAACGCCTGCTTAGGCAAGCGCCCGCCATTGGTACTGGTCCAGGCTTTGGCGCGAATGGCCACCCCCTGGGCGTGCAGCGCGGGAATCCGCGCACTCCCCAAGTACCCGCGATCGATCTGCAGTTCCGCCAGCGGCCCGTGCTGCACGACATCCGCCTCCACGAGCGCCAGGACATGGTGCTCGGGCTCGTTGGCGGGTCGGACGACGGCCCCGACAATGAGGTCGGCGTCCACGACTTTGATCACGTGCCGTTTGTAGCCGGTGAACAGGCGCGTGCGCGTCTTGCGCCCATGGCGCATCTCCGGGTCGCCCAGCGACGGCATGCGCTCGGCGGCGACGCCGCGGCGGATGCGGCGCTGCCCGGTGGTCGGGTCCGGTTCGAGGTCTTGCGCCAGGACGCGGCGCAGCGCGCCGAGCGCGGCTTGCACGGGCGGCGCCTCCGCGACCGGCACGTGCGTGGCCACCCACGCTTCTACGCGGTCGACCTCGGCCAGCAACCGGGCGAGCGCGTCGGCCTGCGCGCCCGGATCGCTCCAGTCGATATCCAAGGCCGCCTTCAGGCTCTTGGCGCCCAGCAGCGTCACGCCCGCGCCGCGCAGCACCTGGTCGCGCGGAATCTGGAGGGTCGCGGCGGCGCACGTCACCACCGCTCCTCAGGCGCGGCCCAGCAGATTCCAAGTGTCTTCGACACGCCCCGCGCCCACCAACGGCGACGAATCGAGCGCAGCGCGTAAGGCTTGCCAGCCGAAGCGGCCCGTCTGCTTCGCCAGCGTCACCGTGCGGTCCAACAATTTCTGGTCGAGATTGTGCGCGATCATCCGCTCGCGAAATTTCACCAACGCCCCTTGGGAGAAGGGGGCCTCGGACGCCCCCAGGCAGCCCAGCACCAATTGCCAGCGCTGGTCCACGCGCGCGGTCATCACCGCTTCCGCATCGCCGACCTGATCGTAGGCCTGCCGCACGGTCACCATCGCCAACAGCGCGGCGGGCAACGGCGCCGTGCCCCGCGGGTGATACACCGCCGCCAACTCCGCTTGAAACGCCTCGTCGAACAGCTCGGCGCGGACCGTCCGCAAGAACACGTAGAACTTGCCAATGCGGTGGAGCGTCGCCGCGAGGCGCGCTTCGTCAGGGCTCAGCTCACTCGGAACCTGCCAGCGTATAGGTGTGGGCATGCGCCCATCAGATCACAGGACGATCCCGGAGTCGATCCCCTTACGTGATCAGGTCTCTAGTCTTAGCCATCCGCAAGACTTGCTCGGCAGCGCCGGCGTGCCGCATCGAGCTAGACCGTGACGTGGAGGACCACCTGATACGAGCCGGGCGTGGCCTCCTCACATAGGGCACGAAGGCGTGCCAGAGCGGTCTGTGCCTCTGGGTCAGTCCGCATCGCGGCCACATCTTCGGCCGATCGCCACGGGCCAAACGAGTAGTACAGCTGTGGATCGGTCGTGCTCTGGACCAATGTGCCCTCTATCGGTGGCTTCGGGAGACGTGAAAAGACCTCCCCAAGGTCCCGCCATGCCGCAACGAATTCCTCAGCCTTCCCAGGCGCGACTCTCCACTTGGCGAGCGTGTACGGAGTGCCTTCCATTCCCCTTGCAGCTCCTTTCTATTACTTTCATCTCACTCGCTCACCCCGCGACCGTTCCGCCCCAGGGTCAAGGTACCGTGCCTGAGCGTCATCAGGTCATGAGAGCGCGTGTCGGACTTGGGCGATATCTTCTTTCGAGGATGGGACCTCAGAAACGAGAGGCGTCCGAATACGCCAGATGAGGCCGCATGTTAGGCGACCCGTTCACCCACATAGAGTACCAAGCTACCCATTTCGAGATCCACGTGAACGTGGACGAATCCAGCATCTGCCAGGGCTCCCTGCTGCTCCTGCGGGGTCATGTAAAGCGCGGTACTCCTCGGCGAGTCATCGAACGGCGTGTGATCGCACACCATAAAAAGTCCGGGGACCGCCAGAACGTCGTGAATCTGTTCGTACAACCGCGGCGCATGCCGCTTGTGCCGCAGTTCGTGAACAGCTTGCATTGAGACCACGCAATCGAACGGGCCCGCGACGCGCTGCGTCCAGTCCTCAGACTTGAAACTGGCGAGCACACACGAGGCTGCGGGAAAGGCCGCGAGGCGTTCCCGACTGAGCGCCAACATGGGCCCCGAGAAATCCAAGAGCGTATAGCTCTTGAGGTGTGGGCATCGCTGCAACACGCAATGCGCGAGGAGGCCAGGGCCCGAACCGAGTTCAAGAACCCGAGCGCTCGGCACTAGCGTCGCAACTCGGTTCGCGATGTGGTCTCGAATCTGCGAACGCCAGGGCCGCGCCCGGTCAGCCGTCTCGCCATAGGCCGCGGCTTCTGCAACGCTGTCCCAGTTGTTGCCGTAGGGCACGTCCTGTTGCGGCAATGCGTCCATCGTGGTTCCCGCCAGAATCAGGTTGCCTAGGTAACACGCACCACAAGCAGCGCTTCGCGAGTCGGCGAGCGCCGTCGGCGGCATGCGATATTCGGCAGCTCAACCCGGTTCCAATTCTCGCAGTAGCGCGGCACCACAGTCTGTGGTCCTAGCCAGTCTTGTTGCCGTCGGCTGCAACCGCTGGTTAGCCTGTTCATTGCCCTTGCCAGCGCGCTTACGCCGGTGTGGGTTGCGGCTCTCGAAGCATCGCCCACGCCGGTGGTCCACCCGTGCCGAGGGTGGCTTCCTGAAGAACGGCAAAGCCGAGTCGCTTGTACAGCGCGAGATTGCGAGGTTCGCTCGTCTCGAGATAGCAGGGCTTTGATTCCCGATCTGCAACCGCGAGCCCCTCGCGAATGATCGCCGAGCCGATACCCTGGCCATGCAGCTCGGGGTCGACGGCGACGCCGAAGAGATACCAGTGAGGTCCAGGAACCCGAGCCTTGTGAATCTTGTCCATGACCTCGTTAGCAGCCATGAACCTGCTAAATGGCCCAAGTCCCGCGCGAAACGGCAACCCGAGCATTCCCGAGCGAATCAACCCCGGGATCGTAATTCCCGGACCAGGCGGAATCCAGACACAAACGGCCCTCGCGTCATGCGACGCCGTGACTGTTCCGTAACGCAACCCATACCCGACGAGGACTCGCATGAGTGCGCGCGTACCAGCAGGTCGCCCCGCAGCGTCCGGAAACACCCACGTGATCATCGGGTCCGGCAAGAAGGCACCGGCCGCAGTCGCGACGGCGCGATCAAGGGCACTGGCCGACAGTGGCTCGATGGCGGTCATTGCGCAAATATTCCTCGGCGCGATCGGTGACGTTTCACGGTGTCTGGCTAACCTTAGTAGTAGGCCGACCAGCCTGTCTCGGCCGACCCTGCACGGTTCGCAGCATAGCGCCAAGACAGCCCCAACGGGAATGTCTGGCGAGTGCCGCGGGGACGGATGCTCGACGACGACACGTGCCGGCTCGAACCGATCGACAATCCCTTCGACCCGAGAGTGTTACCTATGGCCCGTGTATGAGAGGGCTGCTCACGTTGCCCACGTCGGAACTAACCTAGTCTCATGAATCCTGCCGGCATTCGGCCGCTGGTTACCGCCTGATGCGCTCATCGCTAGCCCCGTGCTGCTGGTCCTCGCCGGGCTCCTTCATCTTGGGACCCTCGTGGTGCTCAGCCTACCAGGAAGCACACGGCCTATCACCCTTGGCGACACCGCCTTTCTCACCGGGGTTGGACCGCTGTATTTGATCGCCGCCAGAGCCATGGCGCAGAGACGTCGGTGGGGCCGATGGCTGGGTCTGGCGGTGTCAGGCGTCGAGGCGATTCCAGGCGTGGTGATCCTCTACGTTGTCGTCGTGTTTTCCGCCGATCCGGCGAGCGACCGCTCTGCCAGGCAATTCGGGTTTGTGACGCTGCTTCTCGCTCCGCTCGTTGTCTTCGCGGTCCTCTGGCTTCACCGCAGTCACGACAACCCCGCGTGAGCCGCCCCGACTCCCGAGAACCTGCACGACTGACTCGGTGATGTGAGAAGCACCCAGCAACCCCGAGCTGGTCGAAGGGCGCGAGCGCAAGGGCCACCGAGAGGCATATCCCAGCCGACCCTGAGAGGCTCGCAACAAAGTACCAAACCGACCTCGGTAAAAGATGTCTGCCAATTAGTGAAGGCCCAACGCTCGTAGCTAGCGATGACCCTCGCTGAACTCGTCGCATTTAGCCACGGTCCGCCGTCCACGTCCACCGCCTTGTTAGCTCGTCGATTGCCTCAATGCGTTTGGAGGTGTTTTCACTCGCTCCGTTTGAACAGGCGCCGGCGAGCAGCCACGTGCTGCATCCGGCCGTCGGCGCCTGGATTGAGGAACCTAAAGAAGCCCTGCCCAGTCGTGAAGAGGCCGTTGCGGACCGGGCGCAGCGGAACCGGCGCGGATTCCTCCAGGGTGTCGGTGTCGTAGAAGCGCACCTTCCCGCGTATCCGGAGCGCGATGCCCTCCTCATGCGGGATGACCCGAAAGGCCACGGCGACGCACTCGTACTGGCCGACGTACGGGCGCGGGTCGACCGGAGCGTCTGTCGCCTGCTGCTCAAGCTCGTCATAGACGGCCTCCAACGGCTTCGCGCCAGCGGCCTCGTACAACGGGTTGATGATGTCGTTCACCACAGCCATGCCATGCGCGGCGTTTGTGAGGACGGCGGCGACCGTCTGTGCTGCCGGATCAGCATGGAGCCACGACACAATGCCCGGCCCGCCGCCGTCATGGCCAGCAAGGCCCTTGTCAAGAGTCATCCAGCCCAATCCGAAGCCCCCACCCCCAACGCCCCGCCACGCCGCCGTCTGCCGCCGCATGCGGCGAGCGCTGGCCGCCGACACGAGACGGTGCCCGTTGTCGCCCACTCCGTCGTTCACATGGGCCAGCGCGAAGGTCGCGAGGTCTTTCGCCGAGAGCATGGCCGTGGTGCCGGCCGGTGCCAGGGCCGGATTGAGAAAGGCGGACGAGGTGCGGGTGTTCGCACCGTCCGGGTTCAGAAAATGCCCAACCGAAGCGCGGTGGAGCAACGCGTCCGCCGGCTGCACCACTGAGTGCTGCAGCTCAAGCGGCTCGACGATTCGTTCTTCGACGAGGGTGTACCAGCTCTTGCCAAGGAGCCGCTGCGCCAGGTAGCCCGCCAGCACCGCACCAGCATTGCAGTACGACAGCTCCGCGCCGGGCGCGTGGATCTGGCCCTGTCGCGCGATCCGAGGGATGACGTCCTCGATCCGTTGTGCATCTGGCCCAGCGTCGGGGAAATACTCACCATCGATGCCGGAGGTGTGGTTCAGGAGCATCTCGACCGTGATCCGTTCCGTGGCATCGCGATCGGCGACCTGAAAGTCTGGGAGATACTGCTTGAGCGGCGCCGCCAGCTCAATCCGGCCTTCGTCGACCAGCTGCATCACCAAGGTCGCGTTCAGCACCTTGGTGATGGAGCCAATGTGCATCACGGTTTCGGCCGTGACGTCCACGCCCGTGGTGATATTGGTCACGCCGGCCGCCGCAACTTCCCACTGGCCGGCGCGGAATACCGCGGCGCTCGCGCCCGGCACCTGGTGCTTCTGGATCGACGCGGCGAGCCGGCTGGCGAGAATGTCTGTAGTCGACCGGCCTGACACGACGGGGACCGACTGCTCACCAGCAGCCGCCGGGTCTAGCACACGTCCCGCGGCAGTCACCGCGCCGACCGCCCCTAAAGCGCGCAGAAGGTCCCGTCTCTTCATCATCGACTCCCGGCCCGATTCGTTCGGGCGATAGAGGCTCAGACGACCCCACGCGCCGGACGCATACCGGGTAGCTGGGCGGATAACTCGAAGCGGCGCGTGCGCAGTGTACCTAAGAACCGTACTGAGAGGTACCAAGTACGTACACCTGTCGATCGGATTGCCTCGCTGTTCGACACTAAGCCCGACAAGCCGATCAGCAGCTGGAAAGTGGCATGGACAACGGCGAGAGAGACCGCTGGCGTGAGCTGCCGCTTTCATGACCTCCGACATACGACCGTCACCCGCCTCTTGGAACGGGGCGTGTCGTTCGCGGTCGTAGCTACCATCATGGGCTGGAGCCCGGCGACGAGCGTGCGGATGGCAAAACGGTACGACCACATAGAGGCTTCGGCGCAACGTGAGGCGATGCAGCGACTAGACACCCCGCAGCCGCCAGCTCAAGAATCCACGCCCGCCGACAAGAGCGTCCATTGACTTAGGATCCTCTTTCGACGAGGGTCCCCACCATTCCCCCACCATCGGGAGAAGCATGGAGCAACGAATTACTGTAAGTGATTGAAACGAATTGGCTCCTCGGGCTGGATTCGAACCAGCAACCCTCCGGTTAACAGCCGGATGCTCTGCCGTTGAGCTACCGAGGAATGAGAAGTGCGGCGCGCTGAGGGACCGCGTCGAGCAGTTGCCATAGTCGAGCAGCTGCAATACACGGGTGCCACCGCGAGCGGCGGACGAACCTCTGGATTTTACGTGTTCTTCTATCGCCGGACAACCCGCTTTCGTCGGCCGACCCGGCCTTTCTCGCCGCCGGTGAAACCAAGTTGCACCCCGGCGCCAATCAGCCCGAGCGCTATCCACGCAATGGGGACCCACTGCTGGTCCGGCACGGGATGCATGGGGTACACCACCCACACGTCTCCGCGAGCCGCCGCCGCCAGCGCCGTCTGATCGCCGAGCGCGGCCATCGCACCGACGATCATCGTCCATGCACCGCCAAATCCGGTGCCGACGATCACGAAGTAGCGCTGGAGGTACGTGGCCGCGGTCGCACCCGCGATCGCCAGGAGCAGCACGGCCAGAAAGTGCGGATCCCGTTCACCAGCCGCGAACGCCAGGTGGGCCACCACCGCTCCCAGGCCGGCGCCGACAAGCGCCACGCCGACGAAATAGGCCGCTATGAGAATCGCCGCACCCACGAGCCCCCCGCCCACCGCGGCAGCAATCATCGGCCATGTGTCGGTCGGGCCAAACACCGAACTGGTAGCCAACGCGCCAAGAATGAACCCAAACAGCGCCAGCACGATCCGAAACAGCCGGTAGCCAAAGAAGCACGCGACGACACCACCAACGAGCAGCACGATGGCCGCGGGCAGCTGATACGACGCTGGCAGCACGTTCACAGATCCCTGCGCCCTTCCATGGCGCGCGTCATCGTTACCTCGTCGGCGTACTCGAGATCGGAACCCACGGGCACGCCCATCGCGATCCGCGACACGCGAACGCCAAGCGGTTTCAGCAACCGCGCCAGATACAGTGCCGTCGCCTCCCCCTCGACGGTCGGACTGGTCGCGAGAATCACTTCGTTCACGCCGCCAACACCAACCCGATCGAGCAATCCCTTGACCTTGAGGTCATCGGGCCCCACCCCGTGCAACGGCGACAGCACGCCCATCAGTACGTGGTACTGCCCGCGGAACTCACGTGTCTTCTCGACCACCATCACGTTCTGCGGCTCTTCGACGACGCAGATCGTGCGGGGATCGCGGGTGGGACCGGTGCAGAACATGCACGGATCCTCGGCGGTGATGTTGTTGCACGTCGAACAGTACGTCACCTGTTCCTTGACGTCCCGAATCGCCGCGCACAACCCGTCGGACTCGTCGCGCGGGGTCCGGAGGATGTGGAACGCCAGACGCTGCGCGCTCTTGGCGCCGATGCCGGGCAGCCTCTGCAACTGCTCGACGAGTCGGGACAACGGTTCAGGAAGCGACACGTGGGATTCGGGGTGTGAACGTCAGGCCTTGGGTTTGGGCTTCGGCCTCAGAGTCCGGGAATGTTCAGGCCTCCCATGAGGCCGCTCATCGACTGGCCAAGCCGCTCATCGACCTTGCGAGCAGCGTCGTTGACCGCCGCGACAATCAGATCCTGCAGCATCTCCACGTCGTCTTTGGACACGACCTCGGGATCGATCCGGATCGACTCCACCTGTTTCGCGCCATTGACGGTGACGGTCACCATCCCGCCGCCAGCGGTGGCTTCAACCCGCATCTCGGCCATCTGCTTCTTGAGACGCTCCTGCATCTCCTGCGCCTGCTTCATCATGGCTTGGATGTTCATTGGCGTTGGTCTCGACTCTCGTTTTCAGTCTCTTCGTCTCTCGTCTTTAGTCTTTTGGCTCTGGGCTCTGGGCTCTAACGAAGAACGAAAACGCCAGAGACCAAAGACCCTTCTACATCTCCTCGACGTCGCTAATCTCTGCCGGGAACACCTCGAGCATGGCTTGCACGGCCGACGAACTCAGCGCCTCGGCTCGCAGATCGCGCGTGCCGGCGGGCGTCCCCGGTACGACGGGCTTCGGCGCGGTCTCGTCACTCGCCGGACCTGCCGAGGGGGCCACCTGCACCGCGATGACCGAGATGCGCCGACCGGCCACCCGCTCGGCCGTGGACTCGAGCCAGGCTCGCGTGTCGTCGAACTGCGCCCGCAGGGCACGGTGGGTCGGCAGAAAGGCGAACGTGATGGCGTCGGGCTTTACCTCGATGCGCTGGGCCTGCGCCACGACCGTGTTGTAAAAGAAGCTCTTCCCCGCCCGCACCTCCGCGAGGAACGCATCCTTCATCGACCTGGTGGCCGCTGGCTCGGCTGCTGGCCGCGGCGCGGGTGGTGGCGGGGATCCGACCGGCGGCGCGGGTCGAGACTTCGAGACGGCGCGAGGCGCTGACGCGACAGACCCGGCGGCAGACGCGCGAGGTGCCGCACCGCGCGACCCCGACGTGGCAGCGCCGAGCGCGGGGGCTTGCAGACGGGCACCACCGCCTCCCTCGCCCATGCGCTCCATGAGATCGGTCAGCGGCACGAGCTTCCTCAGATGCATCCACCGCAACAGCGCCATCTCGAAGTGATACCGGGGCTGTGCCGCAGTGCGGATGTCCAGCTCCGCCTTCGCCAGCAGATCGAACGCGCGCATCAGATCCTCGCGCGAAAACCTCGTCGAGAGCTCCTCCAGTTTCGCGCACTCCTCCTCGGCCACCTCACCGTCGTGTGCCCTGGCCGGATCCACCGACAGCACCATCATGTCGCGGACGACTCGCGAGAGCTCCCGGCAGACCAGTTTCAAGTCGTGCCCGCTCTCCACGGCGCGGTCCGCTGCGGCAAAGGCCCGCGGGCCATCCTCCGACACCACGGCCTCGACCAGTTCGAACAGCAGATCTCGTCCCACCAAGCCAAGCACCGTCGACACCTCATCGAGGGTAATCGTCTGGCCGGCAAATGCCATCACCTGGTCGAGCGCACTCTGGGCGTCGCGCATGCTCCCTTCGGCCGCGCGCGCCACCAGCGCGAGCGCCGCGTCCGGCACCTCGAGCGCCTCGGCATCGGCAATCGCCCGGAGCTGCTGCACAATCGCCTTGGCCGGGATCGTCCGAAACTCGAAGACCTGAGACCGCGAGAGAATCGTGTCGGGAATCTTGTGCAGCTCGGTCGTCGCCATCATGAACACGACGTGCGAGGGGGGCTCTTCGACCGACTTGAGCAGCGCGTTGAACGACTGCGGAGAGAGCTGGTGCACCTCGTCGATGATGAAGACCTTGTAACGGTCGCGCACCGGCGCAATCGACAGCCCGGCGATCACCACCTCACGAATATTGTCGATCCCGGTGTGACTGGCCGCGTCGATCTCGAGCACGTCGATATCGCGTCCCTGCGCCGTCTCCACGCAGGCGTCGCATTCCCCGCACGGATCGGCGGTGGGTCCCTTGACGCAGTTGAGGGCCTTGGCCAAGATCCGGGCGGTCGTGGTCTTGCCGGATCCGCGCGGGCCGGCAAATACGAACGCGTGGGCAAGCCGGCCGCTGGCCAGCGCATTGCGCAGCGTACGGGTGACCGGCTCCTGGCCGATGATCTGGTCGAACCGCTGAGGGCGCCACTTGCGCGCCAGAACCTGATACGACATTCAGAGTTACACGTTCGAACGTGAAGTGACGTGCGGAAGTTACGTCTGTAAGTTGAAAGGCGACGTGTGGTGAGCCCCACCGCGACCCGGTGCACCTAAGCACACATCAGGGTCTACTTAGCGCTGCTGCCTTCCGGCCCTGACGCGGTTCGCAGGCTGAAGTCGCACAGGGTCCGGGCCGCGGTGCGGCTCACCACTGGGCAGTGTAGCGTACGTCGGCAGGCCCTCAGTCCCCTGGCTGGAGCAGGCGCAGCGCCAATTCCTCATAGAGGTCGACCGCGGCGCGCAACTCGTCGATCGGCACATGTTCCTCGGCGGTGTGTGCCACGTGAATGGAGCCGGGCCCGAGCAGGAGCGGGGTGCCCCAGCCGGTCAGCAACGGCACATCGGTCGTATAGGGAAAGACAGCGGTCTCGAAGCCCGGCAGCGTATGCATCCGTACGGCAGGCACGTCGTACACCGGTTCGACCGTCACGAGCCCGTCCACGACCGCCAACTCGGCCCGAACGGTCTCGGCATCGCCAACGGTCCTGAACAGCAACTCGGCCGAGGCACGCGGCGACACCACATTGGGCGCCACACCGCCCTCGATGACGCCAACGGTATAGTGCGTCCGGCCAAGCAGCGGATCCTCGGGCAGCCTCACGCCTCGAATCACCATCAAGGCGTCGAGCAGCTTGTCGATCGCCGAATCGCCAAGCTCAGGAAACGCGGAGTGCGCCGCCCGTCCTTCAGCCCGCAACCGGACGCGCAAGACGCCTCTCGTGGCCGACCCGAGACGGTTGTCCGTCGGCTCGCCGTTGACCAGATAGCGCACGCCAGCCGGCGCCTGCTGTGCCGCCACCCGCGCGCCGTCGCTCCCACGCTCCTCGCCGACGACGAACAGGAGCCCGACGCGAGACTCCCCGCGCTCACGTAGCCGCTCGACCGCCGCCAGCTGTGCGGCCAAGATCCCCTTTGCGTCGCACGCCCCGCGACCAAACAGGAGCCCCCGCTCCTGGCGGCTCGCGAAGAACGGCGGCACACAGTCGATGTGCGTCGACAACACGACCTGCGGCGAGTCGCCCACGCGGGCGAAGACGTTGAACCGGCCCTCGGTCACCGGCTGCTCGACCACCTGGTAGCGTCGCTGGCGAAGCCACTCGGCCAACCAGGTGCCGGCGTCGCCTTCGCGGCCAGTCGTCGAGTCGATGTCGATGAGACTCCGCGCGAGCGCGACAGGATCCAGCACCTCGGTCATCCAGGTACACCCTGGCGAATTCTCGCACCCGCGCGGCGTGGTGTCATGGCCACTGGTCGACCATCACGGTCGAGCGGCCGACCCGAGCAACTTCAGATCCTGCAGCACGCTCACGATCCGGTCGCGCGAGGCGGCGCCTGGTGGCACCAGCGGCAGGCGATAGGTCTCGTCCAGGAGCCCCATAGCCGCCATGGCCGCCTTGATGGGAATCGGATTGGACTCGATGAAATTGACCAACAGGAACGGCATCAGCCACCCGTGCAGCCGACGGGCCGCGGCATAGTCGTCCTTCTCGGACAGCTCGATGATCTGCACCATCTCGGAGGGCACGGCATTGGAAGCGACCGAGATGAGCCCTCGCGCACCCACGGCCATCGCTGCCACCGCGAGCGGATCGTCGCCACTCAGGAGCAGGAAGTCGTCCGGCGTCCGGGCGACGATGTCAGTCATCTGCACGACACTGCCAGAGGCCTCTTTGATGCCAACGATATTGGGGAGCGCGGACAGGCGAGCCACCGTCGCCACTTCCATATTCACGGCTGTACGCCCAGGCACGTTGTACAACACGATGGGGAGCGTGACGCTCTCGGCGATCGCCCGGAAGTGCTGAAACAGCCCTTCCTGGGTCGGCCGATTGTAATAGGGCGTGACCGACAGGAGGCCGTCGGCACCGATCTGTTGGACCTCGCGCGCCAGCTCGATAACCTCGCGCGTGTCGTGGCCGCCGGCGCCCGCGAGTACCGGAACGCGACCCGCGACCTCATCAACCACCAGCTGCACCAGCCGGACCCTCTCATGCTGGCTGAGCGTTGGCGCTTCACCGGTGGTGCCGCAGGGCGACACGAAGTGGACACCCGCTTCGAGCTGGCGACGCACCAGGCGGCGTACGGCGGCTTCATCGATCGCACCGTCGCTGGTAAACGGCGTCACCAGGGCGGTACCGACGCCGGTAAATGGGGTGCGCATCTCGAACACTCCTTGCGGGGATCTCCCTACACGACGCGGTGGCCGAGCACGTCCGCCATCGTGAACCATCCCTGACGGCCCTGAATCCACCGCGCTGCCAACAGCGCCCCGGCCGCAAAACCGCGCCGGTCACGCGCGGTATGGGTGAGTTCGATCGTATCCGACAGGCCGTCGAATCCAATGGTGTGAGTTCCCGGGATCGCGCCTGCGCGGGTCGACGACATGTCGATCGTGCGATCGTAGGATGCCGCGACCATCGTGTCGCGCAGCATCAACGCGGTGCCCGAGGGCGCGTCCCGCTTGGCGCTATGGTGCGCCTCGTGAATCCAGGCGCCAAACGCGTCGTGCGGTTGAAGCAGGCGAGCGGCCTCGGCCGCGATACGCTGAAAGAGATTCACGCCGATCGAGAAGTTCGCCGACGCCACAACGCCGAGTCCCGCGCGGGCGGCCTCGGCGCGAAACCGCGTCTCGTGGGCCGACCATCCGGTCGCCCCAATCACCACGGGCAGCTTGCGCTCGACATAGCGGGCGAAGTTGCCCTGCAGGGCATCGGCCGTGGAAAAATCAATCGCAATGTCGGCGGCAGTGTTCCAGCTGCCCATGCCGACATCGATTCGGTCTACGACCTCGAATCCCTGAGCCGGCGCCAGCTCTTCGATGAGGCGCCCCATTCGCCCGTACCCCACCAGCAGGAGTTTCATGCCGACCGCCCTGGGCCGAGGCGAGGCACGGAACCGGCCACGAACGAACCGTTGAGTGTCTGCACGATCATGGTCTGACTGACGGCTCGAACGTGTTGGGCGGGCCGATGCCGTCGTGCGGCTCCGGCCTCGGTACTCACTCTACGCGACGGTCGCCGAGACAGCGCGTCGGCGGTGCGCGTCGGCGGTGCCCAGGATGATCCGCAACACGCGGCGGAGCGGCTCGGCCGCACCCCACAGCAGCTGGTCGCCCACCGTGAAAGCCGCCAGATACTCGGGCCCCATCGCCAGCTTTCGCAGCCGACCGATCGGCACATGCAACCTGCCCGAGACGGCGGTCGGCGTCAGATCACGCAGCGACGATTCGCGCTCGTTCGGCACCACCCGCACCCAGTCATGGGCGCCGGCAAGTATCGCCTCGATCTCGCGAAGCGGCACGTCGCGGGTGAGCTTCACTGTGAGCGCCTGACTGTGGCACCGCATGGCGCCGATGCGAACGCAGATGCCGTCCACCGGAATCGGCGTACGCTGGCAACCCAGGATCTTGTTGGCTTCAGCGAGCGCCTTCCACTCTTCCTTGCTCTGGCCATTGCCGAGATCCTTGTCGATCCAGGGCAGCAGACTACCCGCAAGCGGATGCCCGAACTGCTCGGTGGGAAGCGCCGTGCTGCGCAGCGTGTCGGTGACCGAGCGATCGATATCGAGAATCGCCGAGGCCGGATCGGCCAGACGCCCGGCCGAGGCCGCATGCACGACTCCCATCTGGGAAATGAGCTCGCGCATGTTCTTGGCGCCGGCCCCCGAGGCGGCCTGGTAGGTCATCGCGCTCACCCACTCGACAAGCCCGGCCTTGAAGAGCCCGGCCGTCGCCATGAGCATGAGACTGACGGTGCAATTGCCACCGATAAAATCATGGACGCCCCTGCCAAGCGCCGCGTCGATGACGTCGCGGTTGACCGGGTCGAGCACGATGACCGAGTCGTCCCTCATCCGTAGCGTCGAAGCCGCGTCGATCCAGTAGCCGGTCCAGCCCGCCGCCCGAAGGCGGGGATGCACGTCGGTGGTGTAGTCACCGCCCTGACAGGAAATGAGCACGTCGGCCCGCATCAACGCCGCAATGTCCGTCGCATCCTTCACCGCGGGCGCCGGCTTGCCGATCGCCGGCGCCGCGGCGCCGGCCTGCGATGTCGAGAAGAAGATCGGGTCGATGAGGTCGAAGTCTCGCTCCTCGCTCATGCGTTGCACGAGCACGGACCCGACCATGCCGCGCCAGCCGATTAGACCTACCTGCATACGTCTCCTGTAACCCTGGATGATATCAAGGCAAGGGACCGCTCGACCATGGGCGCGACGACACCGGCCACGCCCCCCCTAGCTCGCCGGTTCGAATGTCAATGCCACTCCGTTGATGCAGTAGCGCAGGCCCGTTGGTGGCGGGCCATCCTCGAACACATGGCCGAGATGACCGCCGCACCGGCTGCAGTGCACTTCGGTGCGGGTCATCCCGTGGGTGCGGTCCACCGTGGTTCCGATGGCACCTTCCAGGGGGGCGAAAAAACTCGGCCACCCGGTGCCGCTCTCGAACTTCCGGCCGGTCGCGAACAACTGCTGCTCGCAACCGGCGCACTTGAATGTGCCCGGGCGGTGTTCCTGGAGGAGCGCGCACGACCCCGGTGCTTCGGTTCCATGTCCGCGCAACACCGCGTACTGCCCGGGCGTGAGCGTTCGACGCCACTCTTCATCTGACTTCTCGACGGGAAACGGCTTGGTCGATGTCATGGGTACCTTTCTCGCACGACAGTACGACTCCGACTGTGGATAATCAAGCGCCGGTCGGATCGCCGCGGCACGGGGTTGTGATAGCGTGGCGTCGTTTTTCTGCAACGAGGAGGAAGGGCTTTGGAGATGAAGACACAACTACTCAAGTCGTCGAGCGTCCTTGTTGGCATGTCTTGCGTCGTGGCACTGACCACCCCGACGGGAATCACACAGGGCGTACCCAACCAGGCCATGGACGCCAACGGCGCGCCGATGTTCAAAGTGGACCCCTTCTGGCCGAAGCCGCTGCCCAATCGCTGGAGCATGCAGCAGGTGACGGGCGTGGCTGTGGATTCGATGGACCACATCTGGTTCGTGAATCGCGGGAGGGTCGCAGAAGGCGATGAAATCGGCGGGGACGGCAACCCGCCACGGATCGACTGCTGTGTCCTGGGTCCCGAGATCATCGAGCTCGACCAGGAAGGCAATGTGCTCAACGCGTGGGGGGGGCCCGGATACCATCCGCAGTGGCCGACCGCGATGCAGACGGTCATCCCCGACTCGAAGGGCTTCGTGTGGATTGCAGGCACGGCCCCCCAGGACAGCATCATGAAGTTCACCCGCGAGGGTGAGTTCGTCTGGGACTTCGGGCATCGTCCTCCGCCCGAGGCGGGGATGATGCCGGAGAACAATCAGGAGACGTCTTATCTCATCAACAAGGGGCGGTTCCAGCTCGACGAAGTCGCCAACGAGCTGTACATCATTCAGCAGAAGCGCGTACTGGTGTACGACGCGTCCACCGGCGCCTTCAAGCGCGGCTGGGGCGGCCATGGCATGCCGCTGAGCGAGGTGTCCAACGAGCCGATCCCGCCGTACACGTGGACCGGCGGACCGCCGCCCCCCGAACGTAACTTCGTGCCCGACCTGCACTTCGTCGAGATCTCACGCGATCGCCTGGTCTATATCGGCGAGCGCGGTCAGAACCGGATCCAGGTGTTTACGACTGACGGGACATTCGTGAAGGAGTTCTTCGTGGCACCCAACACACCCGCCCGAGGTGAAGGGTGCGGCGGCCTGAACAACACAAAGATGCCTCCGTGCGGCACTACCTACAAACTGGCAATCTCACGCGATCCCGAAGAGAAGTATCTATACGTCGCCGACGGCACCAACAATCGCGTGTGGATCCTCGACCGCCAGGGCGGCGAGACGTTGGGATCGTTTGGCGGCAACGGCCGCTATGCCGGCATGCTCCACTGGATCAACGGGATCGCGACCGACTCGAGAGGAAACATCTACACCGGCGAAGTCGAACAGGCCAAACGCATCCAGAAGTTCGGGCCCGTCCTTCGCTGACACGGTCTTCATGACAGAGCGTGCTCTCCATCGTGTGGCGCTTCTGCCGGCATGGTCTCGGCTATGCTTGTCGACACGGGAGCATGGCTCATGGGAACAAGGGCAGGCATGATCGAATCGCCTCTGGAGCGGAAATGGCGCGCCTTGCGGGCTGGAACGTTCGACGACTGCGGGTGCCGCAGACAACCCGTCGCGGTGGCTGGCAATCTGTGAGACCCACGGACAAGGCAACGCTGGATCTCTTCGCCGAGTTCTCCGCGACGTTCCCTCCCGCTCACCCACCGTCTTTTCGAAACAGGCGCTCTGCCGATGGCTTTGCTACCGTCCGCCGCGTGAAGCGCCGGCGTCAGCCGGTGCGGGCCCCCTCCTACCACCTCAACCTCCAGGGCGTTGCTGTCCAGCTCACGCACAAACGCATCAAACACCTTCGCCTCAGCGTCCACCCACCTGCCGGCGACGTGCGCGTGTCGGCGCCACTCGGACTGACCACAGATGCGATCCGGCAATTCGTGATCGGCAGGCTCGACTGGATTCTCACGCAACAGCGAAAACTGCAAGCGCGCGAAACGCAGAGGCCAGACGCCTACGTGGATGGTGAATACCACTCGGTGTGGGGGCAACAACGTCCGCTGATGGTGATCGAGCGAGACGCAGCGCCGTTGGTCGAGCTGAAAGACGGGATACTCCTGCTGCACGCGCGCCCGGGCTCGAGCGCCGGCGAGAGACGCGTGCTCCTCACGGAATGGTACCGCTCACTGGTCGAAGCGTCTGCTCGTCCGCGAATCGCTGCATGGGAGCCGCTGATGCAGGTGACTGTCGCACGCGTGTCCGCGCGGATCATGAAGACCAGATGGGGTAGCTGCTCTCCTCACTCCGGGCACATTCGCCTCAGCACCGAGCTGGGCAAGAAGCCCCCCCACATCCTGGAGTACGTCGTTGTCCACGAGATGGTGCACCTGCTCGAGGCCAGCCACAACCGTCGCTTTCGCCTGCTGATGGACCGGTTCATGCCCGACTGGCGGGTGCGACGGACGGAGCTGAATGGACGCGCCATCGGCAGCGGTTAGCCCAGGAAACGTGCTGCCGCAGCCTGTGCGCTATCATCCGTCGGTTGACCCTCTTCTATCCCTTGCGCCCCTTGCGCGCTGAAGTTGCGCTGCGCTGTACAGACGGCTTCCCCTCGATGCCCGCTCGCCACACATGACACGCGACAGGGCGGCCGGTGCCAGCGGACCACTGGCGCGCGCGCAGATCGTCGTGGCGTCCGACGTCAGGCGGCCCCTGGTCGCCTGGGCCGAACTCTGGGCCTATCGCGAGGTGCTGTACGCCCTCGTCTTGCGAGAAGTGAAGATCCGATATGCCCAGACCTTCGCTGGAGCGGCATGGGTGATCCTCCAGCCGCTTCTCACGACCATGGCATTGAGCGTGCTCATGCGCCGGTGGATGGGGGTACCGGCAGCCGAGGGCTTGCCGTACCCGCTCTTCGCGTACGGCGGCCTGGTCCCATGGATCTATTTCACGCACGTGCTGACCAAGTCGTGCGGGTCCCTGGTCGGCTCGGGACTGTTGTCGAAGGCGTACTTCCCGCGGCTGCTGCTGCCGCTGGCGACGGCCGTCGGTGGTTTGATCGACCTCCCCGTGGCGGGCACGGTGCTGGCGGGGCTGATGATCTACTATGGCGCCTTCTACTCCTGGAGCCTGGTGCTGCTGCCAGCCGCCCTCTTCCTGGTCCTTCTCGTCTCGTTCGGGATCGGCGTCTGGCTGGCCGCGCTCAATCTCTTTCATCGTGACGTGGCGCATGCCCTGCCGTTCACGACGCAGCTTCTCTTCTTCATGACACCGGTCGCCTATCCCATAAGCCTGGTCGAACCCTCCTGGCGCCTGATCTACAGCTTGAATCCGATGGTGGCCCCGATCGAGTGCTGGAGGTGGGCGCTCTTTGCGAGTCCCACGCACATTGCCCTGCCGCATCTGGCCACATCGCTGGCCGTAGACGCCGCCATTATCGTGAGTGGTCTGTGGTACTTCAGTCGCCACGAACCGACCTTCGCCGACGTGGGGGAAGCATGAGTGACTGCGCCATCCGCGCGGAGGGTCTGGGCAAGTACTTCCGATTCAACAGGCGGCACCGCGCCAGAAGCCTGCACGAGACGGTCGAGCGACTGGCTCACACTCCGCTCGGCCCCTTCCGCCCGGCGGCGACCTCGGACGATGGCGGCTTCTGGGCCCTGCGCAATGTCTCCTTCGAGGTCAAGCACGGCGAGGTGGTCGGCGTGTTGGGCGCCAATGGCGCGGGCAAGTCTGTCTTGCTCAAGATTCTCTCGCGCGTCACGGCCCCGTCGGAGGGCCGCGCCGAGTTGTCCGGCCACGTCGGCGCCCTCCTCGAAGTCGGTGCGGGCTTCCATCCGGAGTTGTCGGGGCGCGACAACGTCTATTTCAACGGCGCAATCCTGGGCATGCCGAGGGCCCAGATCCGCCAGAAATTCGACGAAATCGTCGCCTTCTCTGAAATCGAATCGTTCATCGACATGCCGGTCAAGCTGTACTCGAGCGGGATGCGCATGCGTCTGGCGTTCTCCGTGGCGGTGCACGTAGAGCCCGATATCCTGCTCATCGATGAAGCGCTCGCCGTCGGTGACGCGTCGTTTCGTGCCAAGTGCCGCCGAACGATCTCGAAGCTGGTCGAACACGACCGTACCCTGCTGGTCGTCAGTCACGACGCCTCGGTGATTGGCGAGCTCTGCACGCGCGCGATCCTCATCGAGGAAGGCCGGATGGTCGCAGACGGCACCACCGCTGACGTGCTCGATCGGCATGGCGGCGCGCCGCGCAATTGACCGAAGGCCCGCGATCTCGCGTGACGCGCCTCGCGACCCGAATTCCGGTGTTTGTTATGATGTCGTCATCTGACAAGCGCGGCCGCTGACGTATGTTTGCGACTGGAGAGGCATGGCGACGATTCACTCGACCTCTGACGACGTGAAGCCAGCTCGATGACCGAGCATGACATCGACGACCTCGGCTTCCTCCGCACAATGCTCGCCCTGGTTGGCGGTCGGTCCGAGATGGTGCAGCGCCACGTCTCGACGCTCGACACGGAACGTCTTGCGGACAAGTGCCAGCGCCATCAAGTCGCCGGTCTCGCCTATCTTCTCTTCGACGAATTGCCCGCCCACGTAACGGTGCCAGAGGGTCTCCTGAACCGCCTTCGGGCCCCGTACCTGGAACAATGGGCGCGAACCGAACGCCTCCGTCTCCACCTGGCGCAACTCGCTTCCATGCTGCGTGAAGAGGGTGAGGAGTTCCTGCTCCTGAAGGGCCTCTCCGTCTCGGCACGGTTCTACGGGCGCTCGGACTGCCGGGCCATCGGAGATCTCGACATCCTGGTGCCGCGCGCGCGCGCGCATCGAATTGCCGACGTGCTCGAGCGGCGCGGCCTGACGCGGCGCTCCCCGCGCTACCGCGCCAACGCCTCGGCGCTCGATCACGTGCACCACGTGGAGTTCGACTACGAGGGCGATGCGGTCGAGCTGCACCATGGGCTGCGGGTACATCCGAGCTTCCGTATCGACGAAGATCGCCTCTGGTCAGAGTGCGGGTCCGTGCAGATCCAGGGGGACACGTACGCGACCCTCTCCGACGAACATGCGCTGCTGCTCCACCTCCTCGGTCTTCACTCGGACGTGCACATCGGCACCGCTACCGGTCGCTGGTTCGTCGACGCCTACCAGATGCTGACCGGACTGGGATCCACGTTCCCGTGGAACGACTTCCTCGAAGCGCGCCGTGCTGACGGCACAGGTACGATTTGCATCAATTCGCTGGCGCTCTTTCTGGTATTGACACGCAGCGACGAGCACTTCTCGACACTGAGCACCGCGCTCGATCGTCGTCGTGACCAGATCGTGCTCGAGCCCGATCGGCTGGCCTACCTCGATCTACTGCGGGGCACCTCGATGCTGACGCGCAAGACCTGGTCGCTGCGCCAGTACGAAGGAGGCATGCCTCGGACCGTGTCGTGGTGGCTCTCCGGCATACCGCAAAGAATCGCGGCCAAGCCAGAGGCATTCACCGAAGATGTCATCGCACACACACGCACATCACCCTGGGAGGAGTCGCCTCGTGCGCGCGTAGGCTCCACCATTGAAGACGAGTTCGGCGTCGATCCGTCTGCCTTCCAACGGACCGTGCTGCGTTTTGGCAGCCTGACCGCGCGCGTGTACTACCAACGGGCTTCCTACCTTGACGCCGTTGAAGAACTCTTCCGTCTTCGGCCGGGGGGCGCACGCGACGCCGTACACTCGGGCAACGGCACCAACACGGTCGACGCCATCATGTACATCTTCGATGGGGATCGCGATCGGTTGTCGCTTCACGCACTGCCGGACCGGCCGGTCGTCGACCGTCCCCTGGAACGGTTGGTGGAGATTCAGCAAGGCGTCGCGCACGGTTGGATCTACCGAGGCAAGTCGCCGGTCGAGCTCTACATCGCCATCGATCGTGAGCACGAAACCCCCACGCTATTGCTCCATTCGCTGATGGTGGTAATCAACAAGATCCTGTCGCACCAGGATCGGTACCACCTTCACGCAGCCGCCGTCGCACTGAACCACAAGACGTCGCTGTTCGTCGGCGGCAAGGGGGCTGGCAAGTCGACCATCAGCCTCGGCTTGGGCCGGGCTGGTGGAACGGTCCTGTCCGAGGATCACGTGATGCTGCGTCGGGCCGACGGCCGGTTTCTGGTGTCCGGCTGCGACTCGAAAATGCATTTGACCGAGAAGAGCGAGCGTCATTTCTTCGATCTCCCCCTCGAGGCGCGAGTCGTCCAGAGCGCCGGAGTACCCAAGAAGCAAGTCGACATGGTCGGCATGGTCGACTGCCGACCATACGAAGAGCGTCAGGTCGCTGCGCTGTTCTTCTGCGAGGTCGGCGACCAGTTCGCGATTCGTTCACTGTCGAAAGAGGAGGCCTCGGCGCGTCTGCTCGAGCCACTCACCGAGCGCCACCGTTTCGTGGACCCGGCCGAACAGCAGTCCTTCGTCGCGCTCTTCTGTCAACTCGCCGAGTCGTGCCCCACCTGGGCGCTCACGCTCAGTCCCAACATCGCCGATCTATCCCGCCTCGCGACGTTCGTGCGCGAGGCCAACGCCGAAGCCGCGGCGCCCGAGATATTGAATCTACGCTGACAGTCTCGACAACCGTCTCGCCCTGGAGGACGTTCGGACAAGACCCGAGGACATCTCGGTCTCGACGTGATGCCGTTCCGTCGACGACTACAACTTGCGAAGGCTCGAGACCGCGCTCATGACGACGAGAAGCTTGTCGTTGTTGCCGTCGCGGTCGGCGGGGAAGAGAAAGAGCGTGGGCCGACTTGGGTCCAATGTCAGGCTGGTACCGACGATAGCTTCGCCATCCGTGAAGGTCACGGCGACTTTTCGACCAGTGGCCGGGCCACTGAACTCATTCCTCCTGGTCCTCTTGGCGTCGCCCTCGAAGCGTTTCACGAAGAACACGGCCTTGAGGCCCTCCAGGGGAACGATGACGGGTTCCTCGTCTGGAGGCTGGTCGAGGAGCCGCAACACGAAGTTCGGCTTCGTCGGATCTACGTTCATGGAATGCCCCTTGAGAAGGTGGCCGTCCTTGAAGTGGGCGACGATCCTCGCTGGGGGTGGCACTATCGACAGCTCCGGCGCACACACACCTTGTCGGCGTAAGACGCCTCCATCTTCATCCTGTCTGGCGAATCGCGACCTCTCCGCCCGCCGTCATGCCTGGGATCCGCACGGGGTGACTATCTGGCGACCCAGGTTCTCGGTCGTTCCGGCCACCCCTCGCACGCTATCCCGACTCCCCCCGGCATCTTCGGTGACGGCCCTGTCGGGCCGGTCGCTGACGATCGCGCCGGAAGAAGGCGGCACGCCCGGCGCTGAACGCCACTTACGGAGCCGTCGTTCTGAACTCCGGAGCGCGATGGCCACCTGCCGCCCCGAACTGATTGTTTTCCTGGCAGATGTATTCCATGATCTCATCGCCTGGCGGCTGCAGCCTCGCCGTGAACTTGACTGTCCACGGCTCCGTGTACGCCCCCGGATCGTCGATGGTCACCTCGAGTTCCAAATGGCCTTCGTCGACGCGGGTCCACCGCTCGATCGTGTGCAGTTGCTCGGTGTGCGGCGTGCCGCTCCGATCGAACCAGAACTTGTCGTTGAAACCCACAGTATCGATGACCAGCGTATCGCCGTCCCATCGTCCGATCGAGTGGCCGTACCAGGTCGGATCGAGTTCTGTGGGGTGTTGACGGCCATCCATGAAGATCTGCCGGTAGCTATGGATGTTGCCCTCCTCGAGCTTGAAGATGTGCGTCGGAGGCTTGTGTGTGTAGTTCTGCACGAAACGAAATGGATACGGATTGGCGCGCGGAACGCCCATCGGCAGACACCACAAATGGGGATCCTGCGTTTCGTTCTCCGCCCGCCACGCCATGAGATCCTTCGCCCAGGGCAACATGATGCGGTCCAGGGTGCCCGGTGCCAATCCGCCCTGCCGTGCGATGTCGCCGACCGGGCCGCCGCCGACCCAGAGCCCCGACAGATCCACCGTGCCGTCAGGCAGCCTCGGCGTCGGCCCCGTCGGCGGTGGGGGCCGATTCACGACTTGCTGCCCCAAAGCACCCACATTCCCGAGATCGTTGTCGCCCGTTTCCTGGGCGGCCGGCGCGGACCCCTGCGCGGATAATTGAACGGCGAGGGCGAGCGCCACGCCGCATGCGAGAAGCGTTTTCACGAGAACCTCCCAATGAAAGCCGTCTGCGCGGACCCCAGACCCGTGACCCGTGCCACGCCGGACACGTAGATCCTATACCGGCCGGCGCATACGGTCGAGGCGATGGCTTCCGCTGTTGTGCCCGTGCATCCGCCTCGGGTCACCGAGTTCCGAAGATCCGCCGAACGTGGGTGTCTGGGAGCGGCTGCGTCACCTGGGAGACCGCCCAGGTGGCGCCCACCGACACCAGCTCGCCGAGGGCGGCGCAGGAGTACGGGTTTGGCGCCTCCATCCTGAGCCACTCCCCCACCCCACGGAACGGGCCGAACCACGCCGGCTCGAGGACGCCGCTGTGCAGGATGACGAAGGCGGTCATGCCACCGACCAGTCCTGCATAGGCACCAGCGCGCGTCACGCGCCGCCACAGGGCCCCGACCACCAACGGACCTGCAAACGCCGCCATCATGCCGCCCGCACCGATCCACACGAGCAGCGCGATATTCAAGTTCGCCAGCGACCACGCCATGAACGCGCACAGCACGAGCACGAGCAGCGTGCTCCAGCGACTGATCCCGAGGACCCGGCGGTCGATCTGCTCTTCGGTGAGATGAGGCAGGAATCGCGGCACGATCGACCGGCGGTAGATGTCGTTGGCGAAGATCTGCGACGAGGACACCACCAGCCCGTCTGCTGTCGACATGACCGCCGAGAGAATGCCGATCCCGATGAGCGCCGCGAGCCAGTTTGGAAAGAGCGCGATGAAAAGCGCGGGCAAGGCCTCGTTCGGACTCCTGCCGGGCGCCAGGAGCGCGTCCCCCAGCGCTGCCCGCGCCAACAAACCGCCGAGACCGATCATCCCGAGGGTCACACCAGCGCCGAATGCCAGCGTCGCAAAACGCATCCGGTCGTGGTCCTTCTTGAGTGCCCACACCTTGTTGCCGATGTGCGGCAGCATGCCCAGGGGCACGTGCGCGAGCAGCACCGCCACGATCGACCACCAGGAATGCGCCAGCGGCGTGCTGCGGTTGAGCGCCCCCACCAAGTTCGGGTCTTGCGCACCGAGTCGATCGAAGACGGCTCGCATGCCGCCGTCGAGTCCGAAACCCATGAGGAACAGCACAATCGTGAGAACAGCGACCAGCAGCATCAGGAAGCCCTGCACACCATCGGTCAGGATGTCGGCGTGGGCGCCGCCGAGTACGACGTAGATCAGCAGCACGCCGGTGGTGATGATCAGTGCCCACCTGGGCTCGAGCCCGAGCATGGTTTCGAACATCACGAGACCCGACACCATCTGCCCGGCGAGGTAGAACAGCAGAACCAGCGAGAAGACTGAGACCAGCAGCCGTATACCGTCGCTCTGATATCGGTCGCCCAGGTACTCTGGAATCGAGCGGTTGCCGAACTCGTGTCCCGCCGATGCCACCAGCGAGATTGAGATCAGGATCCCGATGTACACGCCCGCAGGGTAGAGAAGATTGATGAAGATCGTGGTAGCCCCGTACTCGTAGGCCAGACCGGGGCTGCCGAGAAACGTTGCGCCGCTGGCGATGCTAGCCGCGAAGGCCAGACCGAGGAAATACGGTCCGTAGCTGTGCCGTGCGGTCGCGAAGTCGTCGGCGCCAGCGATCCGCCGGCTCGCCACCCAGCCAAACGTCAGCATCACCCCGATGTAGAGCACCAGGAACAGCCACGACCACGCCACCAGCCCCATCTCAGCCCTCTCCCCTCACGCGACGGTCACGAGAGTGGCGCAAGCGTACCCGCGGCAGGCGATGGCCACAACTCCCCCCTCAGACGCAAGAGCGAGCGAGGCTCTGCTCGCCTTGGCTCGCGGTGAGCCGCCCTCGCGTCTCGATCAGCGTGGCCGCGCCACGACCAGTACGAAGTCGCTGGGCAGCGCGCCAGTGTCGATCAGCGTGTCCTCGATGTGAACGAGCATCTCGAGAACGGCCAGGGAGTCAGAGTCATCCGACCGGAAGTTGCCCGCAATGCCGTGGAGCAGAAACTGAAGCAGGGTGCCCCCGCTATTGTGGCAAGCCACGATCTCGAAGCGCGCTTCGAGCACCTTCAGAATCTCCGAGGATCGGACGGATTCCGAGGGATCTGCCTCCTTCACGTCGCGCGGATTGGGGAAGAGCGGGGCAGGCTGCACCGGACGTCCCGGGTCGAGAAATGACCGCCGGTAGCGTTCCGGCACGAGGGCAAATGCCGCCCGAATCGCGTTCTTCTGATGAATCGGGAAGTCGAAGCGGTCGGCACCCAACGTACTCGTTCACAAAGATGACGCCGCCGGGCCTGACGGCGGCCGCCACGCGATCGCATACCACTTCGAGATCGCGAACGTGGTGCAGCGAATTATTGAACCACATCGCATCGTACGCTCGCTCG
>Ga0326597_10002867_pt1 | contig 25475 bp, 18 predicted proteins | sample RVTome_12_FD_203789 | JGI IMG/M metagenome (GOLD analysis project Ga0326597, IMG submission 203789) | Soil microbial communities from uranium-contaminated site in the Upper Colorado River Basin, Wyoming, United States - RVT100D185 | ecosystem: Environmental > Terrestrial > Soil > Contaminated >... | reverse complement strand
CAGTTTCGAAGCAGTTCTTCAAGGAGAAGCGTAGCGCATCGTCATCTGCAGCGTCTGTGAGCATGTGTCCACAACTGAACAGCGGGGGCTGGTTCCGATCGCACACAGTTGTGCACGGCATGGGCAAGGTCCGCAGAGCCACCGGTCTCACGGACCGATAGTCCGTGCGAGGGCGGCGGAGTGTCTCCGCCACCCGCTCAGCGGCGGGACCGCCACCGCCGACATTCACGTCTCGACCGATTCTGGAGGTATCCGATGCGTATCACGAACAAGATCGTCGCGCTCTTGCTACTCCCGGCGTTTCTCGTCTCTTCGCCGGCGTTCGCCCAGCAGGCGCGTGTCGTGGATGCCGCCGTGATGAGTCAGGCGCTCGCGGACAAGGCCGAATCCGAGAGCGCACAGCGTGAGCTGGTGCGGCGCGTGCTCGATCGTGCGGACGTCCGCGAGATGGCCGCGCGCATGGGGCTTAGTGTCGAGCAGGCCGATTCGGCTGTGGCGACGCTCAGCGGCGCGGAACTTGGCACGCTGGCCCAGCACGCCGACGCGATCGAGGCGGCGGCCCTCGCGGGAGGCGCGGGCTCCATCGTCATCTCCCTGACGACGCTGCTCCTGGTCCTGATCATCGTGATCCTGCTGGCGAGGTAGCCGCGCCATCGCGCGTCTCATGGCCCGCCTTCCGGGATCTGTGGTGTCTGCGGTGGCCGCCCTGCTCGCGTGGGCGGCCGTCGCTGGCGCCGCCGTTCGTCCCCCAGATCTCGCGGCACCTCTCGTCGCCGATCAGATCAGCAGCACGCGTCTGCTCGACGTGCCGTACCTAGACCGAAGACCTCTGTGGTGGGGCGGCCGTCGCCATGGTGCTGCGCTACTGGGGCGAGCGTCGGGTTTACCCCGAAGACTTCGCGGAGCTCGTCGATCGCAGCGCCTCGGGCATCCGTACCGACGTGCTCGCGGCGGACGTGAGCCGGCGAGGCTGGCAGTCGCGTCCGTTCACGGCCGGCGCGGAATCGAGCGGCGAGTGGATTCGCCAGCAGATCGACCGCGGGCGCCCGATTGTCGCCCTCCTCGAGGTGCGTCCCAACCGCTATCACTACGTGGTGATCGTGGCCTGGACCGGTGAGCAGGTGATTGCGCACGACCCCGCGCGTGGCCCATTCCGCGTGATGTCCCAGGCCGAGTTCGACCGCGCATGGCTTCAGAGCGAGATCAGGCTGGACGTGGCCGCACCGTCCGGGAGCGGCGAGCTGTGGACGGCCGCGTGGCGATGGTGGGAGGCCCGCCCGCGGCTCGCCTTCGCCCTGGCCGTGCCGGCGGCCTCCTGGTGGCCCGGAGTCACGACGATCGAAGGGTTCTGGGAACGGCCGTCGTACGAGACACCGAGTGCGGAGCGGCCCGGGACGGCTGCGATCCACAGGGACGAGCGCCGGCGCGCGGCGTTGAGCGTCACCGATTGGGCCACGAGCCACGTTCGCTGGAAGGCAGGCGCCGCGCTCGACCGATGGGCACGGGACAGCCATCTCTCGGTTGACGCGGCTCTCGACCTGCGACTCGCGGGCGATCGCGTTTCCATCGGCATCGACACCGCGGCATGGGTGCCGATCGGGTCGGGCGGGCGATTCGCCAGGGCTGGGGTGTCGTCCGCCTGGAGATCAACGCGTGACAACGACAGACCGTCCTGGTTGATCCTGGCCGGGCTCGCAGCGACGAGCGCCGCCGCGATGAACTGGCTCACGCTCGCCGTCGGCTGGCAGACCGCTTCGCGGGATGCCTGCGCCCGGCGGGCGCGCAGGCGCGGTCCCCGGTCGATGCTAAAATGGAAGGGTTCCGCTCGCGGTCCTGGGTTGTCCTCGGCGTCGGGTGGCGGCTGACTTGCACGACGTCTTCATGCGTGCGGCGCTCGAACAGGCCCGCGAGGGCCGGCGTCAGGGCGAGGTCCCGGTCGGCGCCGTCGTCGTGCTCGACGGCCGGATCGTGGGGACCGGATTCAATCAGCCCATCGGGGCCGTCGATCCGACGGCACACGCCGAGATCGCGGCGCTGCGCGACGCCGCGCGGCGCGTGGGCAACTATCGCTTGACGGGCGCGACGCTCTATGTGACGGTGGAACCGTGCCTGATGTGCGTGGGGGCGATGGTCCACGCGCGGATCGGGACGCTGATCTACGGCGCGCCGGAGCCCAAGGCGGGCGCCGTCGTCTCGACGATGCGGGCGCACGAGCACGCGGCGCTCAACCACCGGATCGCGGTCGTCGCGGGCGTGCTCGAGGACGAGTGCCGGGCGGTGGTGCAGGAGTTCTTCAAGGAGAAGAGAACGAGCAATGCTGAAGTCTGAATGCTGAATGCTGGACGGTCGGAGGACTTCAGCATTCCTCCTTCAGCATTCAGCATTCGACAGCGTCAGTCCCAACGGAGAGGTACCGAAGTGGTCGTAACGGGGGCGCCTCGAAAGCGTCTTGTCGCCAAAAGCGGCACGTGGGTTCGAATCCCACCCTCTCCGCCACATCAACTCTAAGTAGGGCAATCACTTACAAGAAGACGAGCCTTTCGCCTCGCGCGGGGAAGGTCCCAGCGCACCTGGATCGGCGGCATTGGCGGATATCGATGCCACTCGAGCTCGGAGCGAGCGCCCCCAGTAAGCAGCTTCAAGTCAGCCGGTTACGCCGACGCGGTGGACCCGTGCGGGCTCGTCGCGGAGAGGGTGGGAAACCGACCCATGTCGCCTGCCGATGCCGGCAGGATGAAGGGCGGTACACTACTGCGTCCTCATGTTGGCCATCTCCACGAAACGGCACAAGCCGTTCGCCAATCTCATCTGCCGCGACGTGCGGCAGTCCGGCTCCAAGAGGCCGGGGCTGGCGACGATGAGCGCCGCGCAGCGACCGCGTGAAGTGGCCACGTTGAGCCGGTTCAGCGAGTACAGGAATTCCATACCGCGAGGCGCGTCCTGCGGGCTGGAGGTCGCCATCGAGTAGATGACGGCGGCGCACGTCTGGCCTTGGAACTTGTCCACCGTTCCAACCTGAACGCCGCGAGCGGCCATTCGCGCGGCCAAGCGGTTCACCTGGGCGTTGTAGGGGGCGACGACACGGAGGTCTGCAGCCGTCATTGGCCGGGTGATGCCATCCTTGTCGGTCCACTCAGCGCGGAGGAGCGCTTCGACTAGCTGTCCAACCGCGTCGACTTCTTCATCGGCAGCGTTGCGATTTCCCTCGTGAGCGACGGGTATCCACCAGAGTCCGGCTCCCTCGTACGTGCCGCTTCGCAGCTCTTGATTGGCCAACGGCGGGATCGGTTTCAGCCGGCTGTCATAGAACAGCTCCGACGTGAAGGCGCACACGTTCGGCCCAAGGCGCCAGGTCTCCGGCATGAAGAGCCCCAGATCTGGCGGCATCGTCTCGTGCTCGCCCAGTACGTGGCTGAGGGCTGACACGCCGATGCCGTCAGGGTGGCTGGCCTTCTGCGGCTGATCGAGCTGTTGCGGGTCCCCGAGGAGGACCAGGCTGCCCGTCGCAGGCGAAACGGCCAGCGCGTTCGCAAGGGAGAACTGGCCGGCTTCGTCCACGAACAGGATGTCCACCGATCCTTCGGCAACCTCGCTCGCCCACAACCAGGCCGTCCCTCCGAGCACCTGAATCTCCTGAGCGACAAGGGCCTGTACCGCATTCTCTGCCCTGCCCAAGAACATCACGTCCGGAACTGGCGATTCTTCCTGCCCGGGCTTGCGCCCAAGGCGAAGCCGATCGGTCGCGTGCTCCTCTTCCTCCTGCCTCCGGATCTCATCGAATAGATTCTGAATCACCTTGTGGCTCGTGGCAGTCACGCCCACTCGCTTGGCGGCGGCCACAGCTGCGCGGATCATCCGGGCTCCGATGTAGGTCTTCCCGGCACCGGGCGGACCCTGGATGGCCAGCGTGGTTTGATCGAGCGCGGACACGAGTCGGACCGCACAATCGGGGACCGTTTCACCTTCCTTGGTCCCGAATGCGCCGGTCAGCAGCCGAGGAGGACGACGGCAGAGCAGATCAAGCCCGGCGCATGGCTGCGCGTACTGCTCCGTGTGCAGCCGCGTCGCGAGGCACATGACCGACCACTGCACGTCGAGGGTACCCACGACGTCATACGAGAACGCAGCCGACGGGTGGTCGTCTCCAGATTGCTTGCTGCGCTTCACATCGACTGTGCATTCAAGCTTGTCGAGCGCTACGATTTCACCCAGCGTTCCGCCTTCCAGACGCTGTAGCCGCTTGCCCTCCGAAAGTTCCAGCTCCTGGGGCGGGTATCGGTAGCGGTGGATCACACTCCCGGTGGGCTTGCCCTTCTTGCTGAGCACAGGTCCAACTTGGGCCACATGCTCCAAGCCCGCGATGGCATTCGCCTCATCCAGCAGGTCGTCCTCCGGCAGCTCCTTCAGCCGGAAGAAGCCCCACCATTCGGCGTTCTCCTCGCGATGGTGCCAGTCGATCAAGTAGGCAAGCAGCCAGCGCGCATGCATGGGATGGTCAGGGCGGCTGGCCTCTGGAGACACGTCTGCGAGCAGCTTCGTTCTGAGTCCGATTGCGGCGGCCGAGCGCTCGGTCGCCTGCGACGCGTTCGGCTCCTTTACCTCGGGGCGCGCGACCGCGGCACCCACTGCGAGCTGTTCGTCTCGAAGTTTCTCAAGCCAGTCGCGCAGCCGTCGCGTCGATTCCACGTCGTCTCGGTTGTACCGCTCGACGACGGCGGCGACATCCGTGCTGACGGCACCCGGCTCCCGGGCCTCGAGCGCCAACTCCACGGCAATTCTGGCCATCCCGGCCTCACGCAGCAGGGCGTCGCGCTGGTACCCGTAGTACTGCTCGAGCTCTTTGATCGAGTAGCTCTCGACACCGGCCCGGATCGTCTGTCGGACCACCGCAAAGAGGTCGACGAAGCACCCGGTCCGCAGCAGATCGTCCAGCGCGTCCTGGCGCGTGGCGTACCGGCCAGCCAGGCGCTTCATCGCTGTCGGCTCGTACGGCGCGAAGTGATACACGTGCAGGACAGGATTTGCCGCCCGCGCCTCGAGGATGGCGTCGATGAGCTGCTCGAAGGCAACCTGCTCTTCGGCCGGCGTCATCGCCCACCAGCGCGAATACACGAATTGCCCGTTCGTATCGACGTGGCCGAGGCCGAACAGATAGTCGTGCCCGCCCTCACGAACGAACCGGGCGCCCTCGAGATCGAGGAATAGGTCGTCAGGGGAGGGCTCCGGCAGCCGGCACAGTCCCTGGCCGGGAGTGATGGGCAGGAGTGTGAATGCCGGTTTGCCTGTTGTCCGTTGCTCGAGCTGGACCTTCGCCTGCTCCGCGAGCCGGTTGTAGGTCTCCGCCGAGCCGCGGCTCGGCGTGAACCGGACCGGAACGGTCAGTGCCGCTGCGGCGGCGAGAGTGGTGACTCCCCGTGCTACCAGTTCGGTCCGCTGCGTGCGCCCGGCACCGGCAATGAATGAGAGGTGGTCATCCTGCCGACGCTGCGCATTGCAGCGCTCCCACCATGGGCAGACGTCGCAGTGTTCGACCGGTTCGGGATAGCTCACGGCGAGCAGCGCATCGGGCCCTCGCTTCAGGGCTTCGATCATCCGCTTGCGTACCATCCGGAAGTACGCGGCGTAGTCGGTGACCCGGTGTTCGTGGACGGAGAAGGGATCACCGGGCGACACTACGAAGAACCGTTCTGGTGCCACGCCCTGCGCGTTGCCCAGCAGCTCGGCGTACAGCGCCAGCTGCAGCACAGTTCCGCCGCGTGTCTCTCGCGCGAGCTTGGTGTCGTACGCCTCGTAATGGAAGTCGCCGAGCGACGACCGAACGCCGATGGGACAAGGCACCTTGCGCAGGATGTCCGCGTACCCCACCCATCCGTCGCCTGAGAACGCGCCCTGGTAAATCACGTCAGCGCTCGACGTGAGGGCGTCGAGCGTCCAGACGACGCGTGCCGCTGGAGAGCCTTCGGATGGAATCTCGACTACTGACAGTCTCTGGTCCCGAAGGTGCTGCAGGTATGCTCGCTCATGCGCCTCACCGCGCTCCCGCAGAAGGCGAAGCATGGTGTCGATTCGCATCTCCGGCGGATCGAGCTGTCCCAGCGCCGCAGCGAGGTCGAGGGCCGTCCTATGCGGGCACGCGAGGAAGTTCGAGAGGTCGGTTGCGGCGAGAACGAGAATGTCGTCAGTAACTCGCATGGACGTCCAAGAGAATAGTGCAGCGCGAGCTTGGATCGGCGCAGCCAGAACGTGCATGAACTCCTGGTTGCTGGCCCGGACGAGGCGAGGCCGATTCGGGGTATCTCGGCCTGTCGCGCAGACCGCGCCGAAGGGAAAAGGGGCCTCCGAGGATTCTCAAGAATAGGCCCGTTTCCGGGAACCTCGTCAATAGCGGCGTTCCGCAGTCCTCCGACAACGGCTCTGCGCTATACTCTGCCGGTCTGATCGCGGTCGTATCGCGATTCTTCAGGAAGCTGCGGAGACCCCATCAGCGTCGTCTCTCACGTGCACGGTGAACGTTGGGGTGGCCTCTTGCCGTGACCGCATCCACCCTGCTCGCCGCACGGTCCGCCCACTGAGGGGCCCCGCCAATCCGTACCGATCGTCCGACGGCCGCCCACCAACAGCGGGCGGTCCTCATTGTCGACCTGCCGGAGGCAGACGATGTCACGAGCGGACCTGGTTGAGATTGGCCGGCCGACCACCGTCTTCAGCGTGTCCGGCAAATCGCTCGGCTTCCGACTGGAAGTGCATCACAAGGGTCTGCACAAACATCGCGTCATCAAGGGTGCCGATCTGCAGATCCTGCAGCGAAAGGCGCAGACGCAGGTCGCCGCGTGGCAGCAGCAGTGGGCCGTGAAGGAAGGCGCCTTGGCTCGAGACGCCGAGCGCGCCAAGCGGCAGGCGGACAGGACCGCAGGAATACGGCTCGCGGAAGAAGCGACGGAGCGAGCGCAAGCCCTGCTGCGCCGGCTTCAAAATACCTTGGCCGAAACCCTGCCGAAGAACGATGCGATCGACTGGGACGATCTGAAGGATAGGTCTCCCTTCCCGGAGCCGACGCCTACGCCTCCACCGCCACCGCGTGAACCGACGCTGAAGAAGGCGCCGCAGGAGCCCCGCCGCGACCAATTCGCCCCGAAGCTCGGTCTGCTGGACAGGTTGCTGCCGTCGAGACGAGCTCGGAAGGAAGACGACGGAGAGGCTCAGTACGACAGCGCCGTGGCGACCTGGCAACGAGGCGTGCAGGCGGTCGAGACCGCCAACGCCAAGGCCCAGGAGGATCACCGGCAGCTCCTGGTCGACCTCGAGAAGACGCACGCGCAGGCGGTCGCCGAATGGGAAGCGCGTCGCCAGGCCTTTCAGCGTGAACAGGTTCAGACCGCAGCCGCCGTCGACGCGCAGCGTGACCAGTACCAGCAGCGCGAGCCGGAGGCGATTGAGAGCTACTGCGACCTCGTCTTGACGCGCTCAGCGTACCCTGAGTGCTTTCCGAAAGAGTGGGACCTCGAGTTCCTGGCGGACGCGCGGATCCTCGTCGTGAACTACTTCTTTCCCGCGCCGCAGGACATGCCAGCGGTCGGCGAAGTCCGGTACGTGGCGAGTAAGAACGAGTTCGTGGACAAGACACTGACGACGGCACAGATCGACAAGCTGTACGACGAGGTTCTCTACCAACTGACGCTGCGGACCATTCACGAGCTGTTCGAAGCCGACGTCGTGGGCGCGCTCGATACCGTGGCGTTCAACGGCTACGTCCGGTCGATTGACAAGGCCACGGGACAGGAGATCACCGCGTGCGTGCTCTCCGTGACGGCCAGACGCGACGAGTTTCTGGCGATCAACCTCGCCAACGTCCATCCGAAGGCCTGCTTCAAATCGTTGAAAGGCGTCGGCAGCTCGAAGCTGCACAGCATCACCCCCATCGCGCCGATCATCGAGATGAACCGCGAAGACCCGCGATTCGTGGCGTCGCACGAGGTGGCGAGCACGTTGTCGGAGGGCTCGAACCTCGCGGCGATGGATTGGGAGGAGTTCGAGCACCTCATTCGCGAGGTGTTCGAGAAGGAGTTTGCGTCGGCTGGTGGAGAAGTGAAGGTCACCCAGGCGAGTCGAGACGGCGGCGTCGACGCGGTCGTCTTCGATCCCGATCCCATCCGCGGTGGCAAGATCGTCATCCAGGCCAAGCGGTACACCGGGACCGTGGGAGTGTCGGCCGTCCGGGACCTCTATGGCACCGTCATGAACGAAGGCGCGACGAAGGGCATTCTCGTGACGACCTCGGACTATGGGCCCGACGCGTACGAGTTCGTGCGAGGCAAGCCACTGTCGCTCTTGAACGGAGGCAATCTGCTTCACTTGCTCGAGAAGCACGGTCACAAGGCCAGGATCGATCTGCGCGAGGCAAAGGCGCTTGGCGCCGACAAGCCGACCGCTTGACCTGCGCCGAGACGACGGTCGGACCCTGCCTCGGTGCTGACGGCTGCACCCGGACTTCTTTGGCCATCTCTCTAAACAATTAAGAACAAACAGTTTAGGTATTAAGCGTCTCTATCGCTTCAGACTGGCTCGCCGGTTGTGTCGACAGGACCCGAACCCGTTCGCGGATCCCGGTAGAATGAGGGTGGACGGAGCCATGGATCTGCAGAACCGGCGCCAGGAGATCCTCAACGTTGCGGCGAGCCACGGGGCGCACAACGTGCGCCTGTTTGGCTCGATCGCACGCGGCGAGGATCATCCTGAGAGCGACCTTGACCTCCTCGTCGAAATGGACTCAGACCGCTCGCTCTTGGATCTCGTCGGCCTCGGTCAGGATCTTGAGGAGCTGCTCGACTGCAAGGTGGACGTGCTGACGGACGGGAGCCTCCATCCGGCCCTGCGCGAACGGATCCTTGCCGAGGCACGCGCGCTGTGAAAGACGACCGCGTTTATCTCAGTCACATCCGCGACGCCATCCAGGACATCGAACAGTACGCGTCCGTTGGGGGCGACGCGTTCACGAGTGAGCGGATGCGTCAGGATGCTGTGATCCGCAAGCTGGAGATCATCGGCGAGGCCGTCAAGAAGCTCTCCAATGACACCAAGCAGAGTCGTCCGGAGATCCCGTTCGAATCCCATCCTCTCCGCCAATATCTAAACGCTGACAACCCGGTGTGATGGGGCTCGTTCTGCCGCAGAGCCTCGCCGTGGCGGCCGCCGGCATCACCGTCGGTTTGGCGGCCGCGTCGGTGATCACGCGGTATCTCGTGGGCCTGCTGTGCGGCCTCACGCCACTCGACCCGGCCACGTTCATCCTGGCGGCCGTCCTGTTCGCCGTCGTGGCCGCGCTCGCGTCGTGGGTGCCGCGCGCGTGTCATCGGCGGCGATCTCCGTGTCGCTAGCGCCCAGCCGGAGGAGCGGGGACGGTGATCTTTAGCTGCGGCGCGTTCTCCGGGTCCGGAAACTCGCCGTTGGGTTCTTGGCGCAGGCTCGCGCGGAGGTCGTAGTCGCCGGGCGGGAGCGGCGCGGCCGGTGACGCCGGCAGCATCGGAACGGGCACGACCACCACATCGCCGGGATAGACGGCGTGCGGAAGGTCCACGAGGGCCTCGGCCACGGGCGCCCCTCTCCCGCCCGCAGGGAACCACCTCACCACGACGCCGACGGCGCCCGCCGCGCCCCCAGGGTCGGCGGCGCTCGGCCAGGGCCGGCTTCCCTCGTTGGTGACGTGCAGCAGCGCACGGCGCGCCCCGGTGGCCGTGACCGTCTCCCGAACGTCGGAGGCAAACGTCATCCGGTACTCGGGGCTCTCAGCCGGCAGGTCGGCGGGCGCGAGCGGCCACGGAGCCCGGAACAAGTTGAGCGCTTCCACGCCCACGCCCAGCTCGCGGTCGTCGCCGCCGCCGGGCACGAACGTGCTGCTCGTGAGCGTGATCGTAGTCCGGTCGCCCGGCGTTGGACAGCGATCCAGCGAGAACGTTCGATACCAGGGGTCGGGCGGCAGGCGTCCCTCGAACACCACGCAGTCGTCGAGGCGCACCGTGAACGCCTCGCCGGGTCCTGTCAGGACGAGCCCGACGCGCAGCGAGCGCGGCGGCCGGCCGGGGTCGAGCGAGGTCGTGACCGTGGCCGTGTCGGCGGTCCAGCGGAACGAGCGATCTCCAGCGATTGGCTCCCGCTCGTAGAAGCCCGTCTGCTCGACGTTCCACATGTCCCCGGCGATCGACAGCGCCAGGTTTAGTCCGTCGGGCTGGCCCGCCGAGCGCGGCGCCCGCCGCAGGGCGGGCGACTCGGCCTCGTCGACGACGAAGATCTCCACCTCGTTGTCGCCGGTGCGGAACCCCTCGGGCGTGACGAGTGCCGCCCAGGTCCGTACCAATGGATCGGGGGTCACCTCGGCCCACGTCGTGGCGCGGATGGTGCCGTTCACCGCGACCGCCAGCGGGAGGCGATCGAGTGGATGGGTGGACGCCACCCGACCGGTCAGCCGCGCGGGAAATTCCGGACCGTCCAGGTCGACGTCCGAGAACCGCCAGGAGTCGTCGAACGTGATGACGAGGTCGGTCTCGGTCGCCCCGGTGCGAACGTCGGCGACCGAACGGCCGATCAGATCGGCGTGCGGGCCCATCAGCGGGTGTCGATCCTGGCTGTCCAGCCCGAACCAGTCGATCTTGCGTCTGACCACGCCGTCGAGTCGGGCCTGCAGCTCGTCGGGTGCGATCACGAAACGCCGTCTCGCGCCGTCGCAGTAGGCAACTTTGTCTCGCCGCTCCGGCGAATCGGTCGCGACGGCCGACACGCCGTCCGGCGTCCACGTCGGCTTCATGCCCAGCAGGTCGGCTATCGTCGGCAGGATGTCGATCGTTTCGACGTTCCGATCGCTCACGACGCCTTCGTGCTGCCCCGGGGCCTTGATGAACAGCGGTACCGACAGGATTCCGGGCGCCGTGCGCTGCGACACACCTTTGAAGGACATGCCCGGCTCGAAGCTGGCGCCGTGGTCCGCGGTCACGACGAGGAGCGCCCGATCGTAGAGGCCCACCTCCTTCAGACGGGCGACGAGCTGGCTGAGCAGGGCGTCGGTGTAGCCGACCTGCAGCAGGTGGCGCTGGTAGACCTGCGCCACGAGCCATTCGTTCACGGTCCAGCGCCCGTCCGGACGCAGCCCCGTCAGGGGCGCGTCCTCGTCGAGCGCCTGCCCGGACGGCAGGTAGATGTAGGGCTCGTGCGGCAACAGCACGTGCAGGAAATACAGCGTCCGATCGGGGCGGCTCGCGTCGATGGACCGGATGAACGCCAGCGCGCTCGCGCGCCGATCCCGGTCGCGGGCTTGGCCCCAGCGCGTCTTCCAGGTCGGGGCCGTGAAGAAGTCGCGCCAGTTCTCGGTCAGCGACGGCAGAAGGCCTTCCAGATCCGCCGGCAGCACGACGTGGAGATACACGACGCCAAGATCCGTCAGCGTGCCGGTGAGCCGCGCGACGAAGGGCTCCCGGTCGGCGCCGCACAGGCGTTCCGGACACAGCTTGGTAATCGGCTCGACGACGTCGAACGAGTACGAAGATCCGAGCAGCGTGAACAGGTTGCCGGGGTACTGTTGCGCGGTCGGCGACCGGTCGGGCCGCGGGAAGTTCCCGGTCACGATGGCGGGCATGGCCCAGCCCGTCAGGTCCGCCGTGGTCGTTGCCCGCCTGAACCACGTCGCGTCGGCCGCGAGCGCCGAGAACCCCGGATAGCGCGCCGCGTTGATCCCGCCGTTCCCGTCGAGAATCGACGCCAGGGGGAGCTGGTCGAACACCACCATCACGATCGGGCTGTTCGGCGGCGTCGGCGCCTCGACGCCGAGCGTGGTGTCGGTGGGGACGACGAACGACCGCACCGCCCCGTCGAGGAGGAACGCCGCCGGAAACACCAGCAGTCCGGGAGAGAGCCACGTCACGAATGTCCCGACCGCCAGCGAGCGGTGGTACAGCACGCCGGCGACCGCCGCCGCCACCGCGGCGAACCCGAACGCCGCCGGCGACGGCCAGCCGCCGAGACGCCGGGCCATCTGAAGCGCGATGAGCGCCACGAGCGCCGACACCGCGAGGGAACGTGTCGCGCGCGCGGGCGCACGGCCGAACAGCCGGGCGGCCAGGACGAGCGCGACGAGCACCGCCGCGGGCGCGGCCGTGAGCAGCAGCGGGAGCCCGACGAGATCGCTCGGCGCCAGCCGATGCGCGGCGAAGAACTCGGGGTTCCGCCTCAGCACCTCGAGCAGCGGCTCGGCAATCGCGAAGCTCGACAGGATCAGCAGGTGCAGGGCATCGCGGCCGAAGGTCTCGCGGCGGCTGGTGGTGGCCATGACCGGATCAGCGGCGGGTCGCGTGGTACAGGAACCGCGTGCCGGACCCGAGGCGCTCGCTCCGCACGACCCTGAACCGCGCGGACAGGCCGCTCTCGAAGACCGCCCGGTCGTAGTCGTAGTACTGATCCGCCTTGTTGAGGAGGAGGCGTTGCACCATGGGGTCGCCGCGGTCGACGAACTCGATCACGAGGTCGGCGCCCAGCGCCGCGAGCCAGTCGAGCAGATCCAGCAGCGGGATGTTGGCGCTGATGACCAGGTGGTGAATCAGGGCCAGGCAGAGCGCCAGGTCCGGCGTACCGCGGTCGCCCAGCGGCACGCGCTCGCGGCCGCGCCATCCTAACGCCGGAGACGGGTCCGCGAGATTGCCGACCAGCGGCAGGATGGTGCGGTTGCCCTCGGCCGCGAGCGCCCGGTAGAGCCGCTCGATGGCGAGCTGGTCGGCGTCGAGCGCGACGACGCAGTCCGCGTGGTCGGCGGCCACGCGGGTGAAGCGGCCGGTGTTGCAGCCCAGATCCCACACGAGGGGCCAGCGGCGCGCACCGGCCACCGCCGCCACGAAGCGTGTCTTGCGCTCCTGGTCCTCCGTGCCGTAGCCGTGTTCGGTGGCGTACTCGGACCAGGTCGATCGGTCGGCCTCCCAGGTCAGGCCGTCCACGAGCGCCTTCAGCCTCCTGACGTTGGCGCGGATCAGATCGACGCCGAAGCCCGCCCGCTTCAGCTCGGCGCGCATGTTCTTGCCGCTCCCGCCATAGCGCGCCTCGGCCTTCGCCTGGAGCACGACGTGCGTGAGAACGCCGCGGCGCAGGAGGTCGCGGGCCGACATCATCCGCCGGCAGTCGCCGGGCGGAACACCGTCGAGGCTGCCGCGGAGCCAGGCGTGCGGCGCCAGGTCGCGGTAGGCCTGTAGCATCAGGGGATAGAGAAAGAGCTGGCAGAACTGACGGTAGCCGACCCAGGGCTCGCCCGGCGCGAGACGCTCGAACGACCCGATGTCGATGAACACCGGCTGCGACCCGCGCCACTGCACGTTGTAGGCCGAGGCATCCTTGAGCACCATCCCCTCGTCGAGCGCCTCGAGGAGCAGATCCAGCTGCAGCCGCGCCGCGCCGCGGAGCATGCCGAAACACCACTCGTACGGGTACGACACGAAGGGGATCGTCTCGTGCTTCAGGACGGCGACCCAGGGCCCGCCGGACAGGCCCTCGGCCGCCTCGGCCGAGGCGAGCGGCTCGGTGGCCACCAGAGAGCCGTCGTCCTGGCGGCGCCGGAAGAACCGGGTGGCGCTGAGTTGCTGCCACTCGCGCTGGGCCTGCTCGGAGAGGGCGCGGTAGACCAGACCGTCGCGGCGAAACACGCGTGCCGTGCGGTCCCTGAATGACGCCGGCTCGAACGCGTCAGCCATCTTGCTTGGCGGGAGCGTCCTTCGGCCGGATCCGCAGCAGCACCAGCAAGCGCCCCCAGTACAGGCGGAGGATGACGGCGATGGCGGCCGTGCCTCCGAGGAGGATCTGCAGGAACATGCTGCCGCTGCCCGGGTCGAGATACGCGTGGACGGATCGCTCGCAGAACAGCAGTCCCCAGACGACCAACACTCCAACCACGGCTAGCTGTTTCATCACTCAATCTCGACTCAATCTCGGACGTGGGGAACACGGAAGCCCTGTGCGGTCAAACGAGTCCGGAGCGCTCGGACAACGCTATCCCCCGTAGAAGGCCGTAACACGCGGGCACAGCCTTAATCTGATGATCAGAGTTCCAACTTTGAAACACGACACGCGAACCGGCCTGTCGGCCGGCAAGCATTGGCAGCACATCAGTATACGATACGAAAGGTGAGCTGGCCACTGGAGACTTGGCGTGCAGGAGTTCTTCAAGGAGAAGCGGTAGCGCACACCAGAACGCCAGGGAGAGGTACCGAAGTGGTCGTAACGGGGGCGCCTCGAAAGCGTCTTGTCGCCAAAAGCGGCACGTGGGTTCGAATCCCACACCCTCTCCGCCATCCCTAACTAATCCATTACCCGCTCGCCAAGGCAAAGGCGGGGTGCACGGGCCAGAGAGGTCCGATTCGAGGGGTCCCGCCGCTCGTGGGCGGCTCCAGTCGGGCCGTGGTGGATCAACGCTCGGCGGTTGTCCTTCACGACGAACGGGACTGGCTGTGGCTAACTCATTACGAACAAAACACTTAAGCGTGTGGAACGAACGGGGAGGTCGGTTGGCTGAACAGACCAGCCACCTAGGACGCGGTGATCCGCAAGCTGGAGATCATCGGAGAGGCGGTCAAGAATCTCTCGGCCCGGATCAAGCAGGCGCGCCCTGAAATCCCATGGAAACAGATCGCCGGCATGCGCGACCGACTGACGCACGACTACTTCGGCGTCGACCTGACGCTGGTCTGGGTGGCCGTGAAACGGGACCTGCCGACTCTCAAGACCGCGACCGAGGCGCTGTTGTCGAGTGGCGCGGGCGGTGAGGATGAGCGCGAGAACCGAGCCCGTCTTGATTCGACGCGCAGCAGGGCGGACGCCGACTGAGTGCTACGCGCCGGTGAGGAGGTCGTGCACAATTCGCATCACATCCTCTTCCCACAGCGGCTTGAAATGAATCCGCGCGCCCAGCATCTCCAGCTCACGTGCGACCGACTCCTCGACGAAGTAGTCACCGGTCACAACGGCCACCGGAACGTGGGCATGTGGAACCGTGGCCCGCAGCCGACGCAAGAACTCCAGACCGTCGGTGATCGGAAGGTGCAAGTCGAGGAGCACAGCCGCCGGCGCCGCGTGCTCCAGTTCCGCCAAACCCGATGGCGCGTCGAGGGCCACACGAACCCGGTAGCCTTCGGCCTTGAGCATGCACTCAAAAGCCTCCACCGCGCCGGGATCATCCTCAACGACGAGAATCGAGGCATCGCGCACGCCAGAATCAGCCGCGGCTGGAAGATCGTCCAACATGCTCAGCGTCTGCTCCCGGACACAGTCGATTCTCGCCCCGCTTGGCCAACTTGATGGTCCAGGCATTCGCGCACCTTCCTCGCCAGGGTCTCGGCCGCGAACGGCTTCTGGAGAAAGCTGGCGCTGTGGCTGATCGAGCCCAGCGGGATGACCACCTGCTTCGCAAATCCCGACGCGTAGAGCACCTTGATCGCGGGCCGGCGTCGCACGAGGCGTTGAGCGAGGTCGGGGCCGTTCAGCCCGGGCATGATGATGTCACTCAGCAGCAAGTGGATCGGCTCGCGATGCGTCTCCCCAATCGCGACCGCGTCAAAGACATCCCGCGCCTGCAGGACCGTGTAGCCGTACCCTTCGAGTATCTTTCCGATGAGGGCGCGGACGCTCGGCTCATCTTCAACAAGCAGAATCGTTTCCGTTCCCTGCAGGGTCGTCACGGACGGCGCCCCCGACCCGGCGGATTCGATCGACTCGTCCACTCGTGGCAAGTAGACGGTAAAAGTCGTTCCGGCGCCAGGGGTGCTCTCGGCCGTGATGTAGCCGCCACTCTGCCTGACGATCCCGTACGTTGTGGACAAGCCAAGGCCGGTGCCTCTCACGGGCCCCTTGGTCGTGAAGAACGGCTCGAAGACGTGCGCGAGGACCTCGGGTGTCATCCCACTGCCGCTGTCCTTGACGGCGAGCGAGACGTAGTCGCCAGGTTCGGATTCCGGGTGCCGGCGAACGAACTCCGGGTCGAGGACGGCGTTGGCGGTCTCGATCGTCAGTGTGCCGCCCTGCGGCATCGCGTCGCGCGCGTTGACGACGAGGTTCATCAGCACTTGCTCCATCTGGCCTGCATCCGCCTTCGTGCGTCCGAGGGAGGGCGCCGCGACGATGTCCAGGCGGATGTCGTCACTGATGACGCGGCTCAGCATCCTGTTGAAATCGCGCACCACCTGATTGAGGTCCAGAACCTGCGGCACCAACAGCTGCTTGCGACTGAACGCGAGCAGTTGGTGCGTGAGGCAACTGGCCCGTTCGCCCGCCTTCCTGATTTCGTCGATATCGGCCGCGACGTCTGGCTGATCCCGGACCCGATCAAGCACCAGGTCGCTGTACCCGATGATCGCCGTCAGGAGATTATTGAAATCGTGCGCGATGCCGCCGGCCAGCTGTCCGATGGCCTCCATCTTCTGCGCCTGCAGGAACTGTTGCTCCAGACGCTTGGCCTCGCGGATGTCGGTCAGGACGAACATGGTGCCGCGCACGCGCCCCTCGGCGTCTCGAATGGGAGCGACGGACAGACTGATCGCAATCAGGGACCCATCCTTGCATTGGCGGCACGTCTCGATTCCCGACAAGACCTCGCCCTGTCGCACTCGCGCGCGCAACGCCACATCCTCAGTCTGCCGGTCGTCGGGGATCAGCGGGTTGGGACGGCCCATGACCTCCGAGCCGCTCCACCCGAACAGGCGCTCAGCGGCGCGATTCCATATCGTGACGCGCCCGTCCTGATCAAGCGCGACGATGCCGACCGGCGCGGCCTCCTCGAGGGCGCGTAGTCGTTCCGTCACATCCCACAGGATCTCGGTCGCCGTTCGCGCGTCCTCTGCTGGCGTTGGCCCAGTCGTCTCATCACGCAAGGGTACATCCTCGGGCTTGACACAAACCTGGATCATCTATCGGCGTGACCCGCCGGAATACTTGGCGCCACGACGTCCAAGGGTTCCCCCCTTCGCGGCATTGACGGCGCTGTTCCGCTGGCTCGGCATGGCAAACCTAGGCCGACTCTCGTCGGCCGCAACATCTGAGCCATCCTGTGTCATCTGCAGGTAACATCCTGTACTGCGGGTAGTTACGAGGCCTTTTACGGGCGAGCCCGTCAGGCGCGACCCTGGTCAGATCTGGAACAGTCGGGGCGAGAATCGTCGGTCGAGCCGGGAGGTCGCAACTGCCCGACGATCGACGCGTGGCCAAGTTTGCCCACGTTTGCCCCTGTTTGCACCCTTCCGCGATCCGCTGCTTGTCGATGGTTGTCAGCAATGCCGAGAAACTAAGGAGATGCCGCTAACTGAGAGCACTCCGCGACTGCTGGTCGTCGACGACGAGCCGCTCGTGCTGGAGATCGTCGAGCGATTCGCCAGGCAAGAGGGGTTTGAGGTCGCCATCCGGAGCAGCGGGCGGGAGGCGCTCGGGTGTCTCCCCGACGTGAAACCGGACGTTGCGCTGGTCGATCTCCGCATGCCGGGGCTCAGCGGAATCGACGTGCTCCGGGCCGTTCGCACCGCCGATCCCACGTGCCAGGTCATCCTCATGACCGGCAACGCGACCGTCGATACGGCGATCGAAGCGGTCAAGTCGGGCGCCCTCGACTACCTCAGCAAGCCGTTGGACTTCGAGCGGCTGCGCGAGCTGCTCGTGACGGTCCGCAAATGGATCGAGCGGCGCGAACGGCTCCTGCAGATCGACGCTGACGTCGCGAAGCGATTCGAGTTTCACGGGATGATCGGCCGCAGCCCCACGATGCAGGAGCTGTTCGATTTGATTCGCCGGCTGGCGCCGCACGTGCGCACCGTGCTCATCGCCGGGGAGACCGGCACCGGAAAAGAGCTGGTCGCCAGGGCGTTCCAGAAGCTGGGCCCGCGCCGGAATCGGCGGTTCGTCACGGTGAACTGCTCGGCCGTCGTGGAGACGCTGTTCGAGAGCGAACTGTTCGGCCACGTCCGCGGCGCGTTCACGGGGGCGACCGAGGCGAAGGTCGGGCTCTTCGAGCACGCCGACGGCGGGACGTTGTTTCTCGACGAGGCGGGCGAGTTGCCCTTCACGCTCCAGGCGAAGCTGCTGCGGGCGGTGGAGCAGGGGGAGGTGCAGCGCGTCGGGTCGCTCGACAGCCGGCGGGTCGACGTGTGCGTGATCGCGGCGACCAATCGCGATCTCAGGGCGGAATCGGCCGCGGGCCGCTTTCGCTCCGACCTGTTCTACCGGCTCAGCACCATCGAGATTCACCTCGCGCCGCTGCGCGAGCGCCGCGAGGACATCCCGTATCTGACGGCCAATTTCGTGCGGGAGTTCGCCGAGCGGCTGAACCGTCCGATCACGGGCGTGACGCCCGCCGCCGAGCGGCTCCTGCAGCAGGCGCCGTGGCCCGGCAACGTCCGCGAGCTCAGAAACATCGTCGAGCGGGCGTGCATCCTGAGCGAGAGTCGGATGCTCACCGAGCGTGAGCTCGTCGCCGCGATGTCGACACCGTCGCCCGCGGCCGCGGCGGGCGCAGGCGCGTCCAGCGCGCCTCCGACCGGCGGGCACCTGTTCGCGACCGCGCAGCGAGATCAGATCGAACAGGTGCTGCGTGAGGTCGGCGGCAACAAGACCGCGGCGGCGCAACGCCTCGGCATGAGTCGTCGGTCCCTCTATCGGTGGCTCGATCGGTTGAACATCGGCAAGTGAGCCACGCAGTGCGCCAGGCTGTGCGCCGCTGGCGCACGCGCACGCCTCCCTCGGAACGGTTCCAGGCGCTAACCCCAATCGTCACAAGCCGTTGCACGTTTTCGGCAAGCGGTACGGCCCTGGCTCAATCCAGATCGACCGGCGCAATCACACGCACGGTTCTTCTGGGGAGCCAGCCATGCTTCGCACATGTGTTGCACTATTGTTGACCGCGTTCCTCGTCACGATGCCCGTCGCTGCGGCTGGGCAAACCTCGCTTGCCGGTGCTGCCGCCGGCGCCGTCGCTGCCATGCCTGCCGCCGATGACGCCGTGGCGCCACTGACGCGGATCCAAATTCGCGCTGGCACGAGGCCGTCCGCCCTTCCGGCGCTGTATGTGAGCCTCGCGGCGCTGCAGGGCTACGACGCGTATTCCACGCTGAAAGCTTTGAAGCAGGGAGCGGTGGAAGTCAATCCGATGATGCGCGGGGTTGCCGGAAGTCCGGCTGCGTTGATCGCCGTCAAAGGTGCGGCGACGTTCGCGTCAATCTACGCGGCGGAGCGCCTGTGGCGCGAGCATCATCGCGGGGCCGCGATCGTCCTGACGGCGGTGACTGCTGGCACGATGGCCGTGATCGCTGCGCACAACGCGTCCGTTCTTCGCGCGCAGCGCTGAATCGGCGCTCGTGGATGAAGGTCGCCGAAGGCGAGACACCGGGCCAGATGAACCAGCGATGGCCAATCCCACCCTCTCCGCCATCCTTCGCTCGCCGTCGGCGAGCTCGGGCCGCGCAAGCCAGATCCCCGCTCCCGACTCGCGCGCCGGTTGCCCGCCGTAGCGGTAGAGCCGCGAAGGCGGGCGCCTTGCTGCGCCTCGGTCTTCCGTCCTTGACCGCTCCGGACACGGCTCGATAGGCTGGTAAGAGAAATGCCAAGAAAAGACAGCCGAATCGAGCGCGCGATCGACGCGCACGTTCACGGCCGCTCTTCGGATCCCTTCGCGCTGCTCGGCCCGCACCTCCAGGACGACGGGAAGGCGGTGGTCGTTCGCGCGTGCCACCCGACCGCCGAGCGGGTACAGGTGGCGCGCCGCGACACCGGCGCGGTCGTCGAGATGAACCGCCGCCATGCCGACGGCCTCTACGAAGCGGTCTTCGACGGCGAGCCGGCGATCTTCGACTACCGCCTGCGCGTCGCCTATCCCGGCGGACACCGCGTCGAGATCGACGACCCCTACCGCTACGGCCGCGTGATCAGCGATTACGACCTGCACCTGCACGCCGAAGGCTCGCTCCTGAGGGCCTACGATCGCCTGGGCGCGCACTTCGTGCAGGTGGGCGACGCGTCGGGCGTGCACTTCGCCGTCTGGGCGCCGAACGCCGATCGCGTCAGCGTCGTCGGCGATTTCAACGGCTGGGACGGCCGCGTGCACGCGATGCGGCGGCTCGGCGGCACCGGCGTCTGGGAGATCTTCGTGCCGGGGCTCGGCGACGGGGAACGCTACAAGTTCGAGATCCGGTCGCGCCACCACGGCGCGCTGCTGCAAAAATCCGATCCCTACGGGTTCCGCTTCGAGGTGCCGCCCCGCTCGGCCTCGCTGACCCATCGGCGCGACGGCTACGAGTGGCGCGACGCCGACTGGCTGGCGCTCCGCGCCGAGTCGGGGGGCTGGCTCCGGCGCCCGATGGCGGTGTACGAGGCGCATCTCGGCTCGTGGGCGCGCGTGCCCGAGGAGGCCGATCGCTACCTGACCTACCGGGAGCTGGCGGCGCGGCTGGTGCCCTACGTGAAGAAGATGGGCTACACCCACATCGAGCTGCTGCCGGTGGCCGAGCATCCATTCTCCGGCTCGTGGGGCTACCAGGTGGTCGGCTACTACGCGCCGACGAGCCGGCACGGCTCGCCCGAGGACTTCAAGTTCTTCGTCGACGAGTGCCACCGGCACGGGCTCGGCGTGATTCTCGACTGGGTGCCGGGACACTTCCCCAAGGACTCGCACGGCCTGGCGCGGTTCGACGGCACGGCGCTCTACGAGCACGAGGATCCTCGTCAGGGCGAGCAACAGGACTGGGGGACGCTGATCTTCAACTACGGCCGCAAGGAGGTGAAGAACTTCCTCGTCGCCAACGCGCTGTTCTGGCTCGACGAGTTCCACGTCGACGGCCTGCGTGTGGACGCCGTGGCGTCGATGCTCTACCTCGACTACTCACGGCGGGCAGGGGAGTGGGTGCCGAACCGGTTCGGCGGCCGCGAGAACATCGAGGCGATCGACTTCCTGCGCCACCTCAACACCGTGACCCACGAGCGGCACCCGGGCACGGTCATGATCGCCGAGGAGTCCACGGCGTTCCCGGCCGTGAGCCGGCCGATCTACGTCGGCGGCCTCGGGTTCACCTACAAGTGGAACATGGGCTGGATGCACGACATCCTGGTCTACGCGAGCAAAGACTCCGTGTTCCGGCGCTGGGAGCACCAGCACCTGACGTTCTCGATGCTCTACGCCTTCACGGAGAACTTCATGCTGCCCTTCTCGCACGACGAGGTCGTCCACGGGAAGCGGTCGATGCTCGACAAGATGCCCGGCGACGTCTGGCAGAAGGCGGCCACGCTCCGCGCGCTCTACGGCTTCATGTACGCCCACCCGGGCAAGAAGCTCATGTTCATGGGGAGCGAGTTCGGGCAATGGCGCGAGTGGTCGCACGACCGGAGCCTCGACTGGCACCTGCTCGACGACCCGACGCACGAGGGCCTGCGCCGCTGGGTGCAGGATCTCAACTGGACCTACCAGCAGGAGGCCTCGCTGCACGAGCTGGACTCGGAGCCGGGGGGCTTCCAGTGGATCGACTGCACCGACCACGAGAACAGCGTGGTGTCGCTGATCCGCCGGGCCGCAGACCCCCGCGATCTCGTCGTCGTGGTGCTGAATTTCACGCCGGTCCCTCGCGCCGGCTACCTGGTCGGGGTGCCGGACCCGGGCCACTACCGCGAGCTGCTCAACAGCGACGCCGGCACCTACGGCGGCAGCAACGTCGGCAACCATGGCGGGGTCTGGGCGCAGCCGATTGCGGCGCACGGGCACTACCACTCGCTGCGCCTGAGGCTGCCGCCGCTCGGCTGCCTGATGCTGAAGAGAGAAGCGTAGAGAGGCTCTGGGCTTAGGGCGTTGGGCCTGTCACCTGGTTACGGTGCATCCGGTGTGGCACTGTGACCCCAGAGCCCAGAGCCTGATACCTGCCCACGGGCGGCGTGCCTCCGTGCCATAAACTCCATGGGCAGGGTACCATCAAGGAATTGTGATATATCTCTCTGTATAGGGTGCCTCCCGATGAGGTTCGGATGGCCGGCGGGCGGACCGTTATTTCGGGACTCTCTGCCGACCGCACCTCGTTAATCCGTGTTATCCGAGACGCGCCGAGATCCAAACCGTTGGATTTTCTCGTTTATGTTCTTCGATTTCATGGACGCTTTCGCACACCTGTCCCGGTCGGGTCAAGCGAGTTCGACCCGTCCGGGCCGGCAGAAGCGGGTTTCTTGGCTGCACGGAGATTCCCGGATCGTAATTTGCTAGGCATTTCAGTACTTACGTAGCGGCCGATCCGTCGGGACACCGCTCGGCCCGCCGTGGATCGCGCCCGCAAGGCTCAGGGGTCGTCAGATCGTCGGGCGCCGCGCGTCCGACGCGAGATGGGGTCGTCAGAAGGTCCCTGGGAGTCGGCTTGGGCGAGTTCGCCCTGAGATTCGATCGCGCGTGTCTTCACTGTTAATTCAGAGGATGGGAGAGTGATGAGAGAACGAATGACGAAGCTCATAGGGCTCACAGCCCTGTTCGCCGCGGTGCTGGCCTTGCCGGCAGCGGCGCGCGCCCAGGTGTTCACGGGGCGTATCGACGTGACGGCGGTGGACGCGACGGGCGCGATCCTGCCGGGCGTGACCGTCGCGCTCACCGGTCCCCAGAGCCAGGCCGCTGTTACGGACGCCCTGGGCGAGGCCCACTTCCTCAACTTGGCTCCAGGCACCTACGTCGTCACGGCTTCCCTCCAGGGCTTCACCGACTACAGGAATCAGAACGTTCCTGTCGTGGCCGGCGGTGCCGTGCCCCTGCGGATCACGCTGGGGGTGGCTGGCGTCGCCGAGCAGGTGATGGTCATGGCCGAGTCGCCGGTCATCGACGTCAAGAAGCAGTCGACGGCGACCAACGTCACGGTGGACGAGCTGCAGAACATTCCCTCCTCGCGCGATCCCTGGGTTGTGCTCCAGACGGTCCCCGGCATCATCGTCGACCGCGTGAACGTCGGCGGTGCCGAATCCGGGCAGCAGTCGAACTACCAGGCGAAAGGCGCCTCGGGGGCCGAGAACACCTGGAACATGGACGGCGTGCCGATCACGGACATGGCCGCCACGGGGTCGTCGCCGACCTACTACGACTTCGACATGTTCCAGGAGATGCAGGTGACGACGGGCGGGGCGGACGTGACGAACCCGACGCCGGGCGTGCAGCTCAACTTCGTGCTGAAGAGCGGATCGAATATCCCGCACGGGTCCACCCGCGTCTACTTCACCAACGAAGGCCTGCAGAGCAAGAACCTCACGACCGAACTCGCCGAGTCGATCGGTGGCGAGACGAAGAAGGGGAACCGGACGGAGCAGTACAGCGACTACGGGTTCGAAGTCGGCGGGCCCATCATCAAGGACCGCTGGTGGGCCTGGGGCTCCTACGGCAAGACCGACGTCCGGCTGCGCACGCTCATCGACACGCTGGACCGGACGATCCTGGAGAACGTGAGCTTCAAGACGCAGGCGCAGCTCAACGACGCCACCCGCACGAGCTTCACGTACTTCCGCGGAAACAAGCTGAAGTACGGGCGCAATGCCAGCCCGACGCGGCCGGATGAGACGACGTGGGACCAGAGCGGGCCGACCAGCTTCTGGAAGGGAGAGGCGAACTGGGTGTTCGGCAACAACCTCTTCCTATCCGGTCGCGGCGCCTACACCGGCGGCGGTTTCCAGCTCGTCCCGCGCGGCGGGATGGACCAGGACGTTTACCGCGATGTGAACCGGGTGTGGCACGGGTCGTTCGTCCTCTACCAGACGGATCGGCCGCAGTACGCCGCCATCGCCGACGGCAACTACTTCCGCGGCAGCCACGAGGTGAAGTTCGGCTTCTCGTGGCGCAAGGCCGTCGTCGACTCGCTCAGCCAGTGGCCCGGGAGCAAGGCGTACACGCTCCACCTGGGCAGCTACCCGACCAGCGGCCTGATGCTGCCGATCTTCACGGGCGACCAGGTGCGGAACAACGAGGGTCTGTACACCAGCGCCTACGTCGGCGACACGATCTCCCGCGACCGCATGACCATCAACCTCGGCGTGCGGTTCGACCGGTCGGTGTCGTCGGTGACCGAGTCGACGCGGGCCGGCAGTCCGCTCATTCCCGACGTGCTACCGCCGCTGACGACGCCGGCGAGATCCAACACGCACGAGTTCAACACCGTGTCGCCGCGGGTGGGCCTCACGTATGCCCTGGGCGCCGAGCGCAAGACGCTCGCCCGAGCGAGCTACTCGGCGTTCGCCTCGCAGCTCGGGGCCACCGATTCCGGCTTCGTGGCGGGCCCGCTGTACTACTCGTACATCTACTACCTGGCCATCGACAGCAATCGCGACGGTGTGCCGCAGCAGGACGAGATCCTCTTCGACGTCGGTCCGCTGGGTTGGTACGGCTTCGATCCGGCGAAGCCGAACGACACGGAGAGCGTGAACCGTGTCGGAGAGGACCTGGGTTCACCGCGGACGCACGAGGTGATGCTGGGCATCGATCGCGAGGTGATGACCAACTTCGGTGTGAGCGCAACCTTCACCTGGCGGCGCTTCAACGACCTTCGATGGAAGCCGCTGATCGGCGTTCGCCAGGCCGACTACGTCGAGGAGGGCCGCGTCACCGGAAGCCTGCCTGATAGCGGCGGCAGCTTTGACGCTCCGTACTTCGCGCCGACGGCGGGCGTGCTGCCGCCGGGCAACGGCCGCGAAGAGCTGAACCGCGAGGGGTACCACCAGCGGTACTGGGGCTTCGAGCTGAGCGCCACCAAGCGCCTGTCGAACCGCTGGATGGCCCGCCTCGGGTTTTCGACGAACGACCACCGGGAGTACTTCGATGATCCCGCGAAGTCGATCGAGGATCCGACACGGACGCCAACGAGTCCAAAGCTCGATGGCGGCCTCGTCGTGCGGAACACCGGCGGGAGCGGCAAGAGCGCCATCTACATGATCCTGCCGAAGTACCAGTTCATCGCCAACGGGATCTACCAGGCGCCCTGGGGCATCAACTTCGGCGCCAACCTGGTGATGCGCCAGGGCTTCGGCCAGCCGTTCTTCGCGGGCGACACCGAAGTGGACGACGTGTCCAGCCCGCTGAAGGACGTGCTCGTCGTCTCCGACATCGGCGAGAACCGCCTCCCGAAGGTGACCTCGCTCGACTTCCGCGTCGGCAAGTCGTTCACGTTCAATCGCGCGAACCTCGTGTTGGACGTCGACGTGTTCAACGTGTTCAACAACGCCACGGTGCTCGGCCGGCAGTACGACGTCAACGCCGGAACGGGCCCGACCGGGTTCAACAAGGTCCTGGAAATCATGAACCCGCGGATCGTCCGGTTCGGCGTACGGCTGACCTTCTAGCCCCTGGCGTCCACAACGCCTTGGGGCTGGTCGCGCCACCCCGTAGCGGGTAAGCTGGGCCCGGGGGCTCCGGTGACGGGGCCTCCGGGTTTTTCGTTTGGTCCATCGTTTCGTCCGGCTGTCATCATGTCACGAACCAC
>Ga0326597_10002866_pt1 | contig 25481 bp, 25 predicted proteins | sample RVTome_12_FD_203789 | JGI IMG/M metagenome (GOLD analysis project Ga0326597, IMG submission 203789) | Soil microbial communities from uranium-contaminated site in the Upper Colorado River Basin, Wyoming, United States - RVT100D185 | ecosystem: Environmental > Terrestrial > Soil > Contaminated >... | reverse complement strand
AGGAAGACGTACAGCAGGACCGGGGGCAGGCAGGCGAGCAACGCGCCGGCCATGAGCCCGCCCCAGTGGTAGACGTCGCCCTTGATCAGGCTGGTGACCGTCCCCGTCGTGAGGACCTGCTGATCGCTCGAGAAGAGGAAGGCCAGGGGGATGAGAAAGCCGGACCACGAGACGGTGAAAGCGAAAATGGTCGCGGCGATCAGCCCCGGCACCGCCACCGGGAGGAAGATCCGGAGGAGCATCTGCGAGTGGTTCGCCCCGTCCACCAGCGCCGCCTCGTCGAGCTCCTTGGGGATGGACGCGAAGTAGCCGATGAGCAGCCAGGTGCAGAAGGGCACGATGGCCGCCGGATACACGAGAACAAGCACCCACTTGGAGTTGAGCAGCCCCAGCCACCCGACGATCTTGAAGAGCGGGATGAAGAGCAGGGAATCCGGCACCAGGTAGACGAGGAATACCGCGGTGCCGATGACGCCCGCCCCAGCGAAGCCCAGCCGAGAGAGCGAGTAGGCGGCGAGCACGCTGATGACCATCGAGAGGAGGACCACTGGGATGGTCACCATCACGGAGTTCTGGAAGTAGATGAGAAAGTCCGTCTTCGCGAAGAGATCCCGGTAGTGCCGGAGGGTGGCGCCCTCCTGGATGAAGAAGGGGATCCCCTTCAACCCCTCGATTTCCTGGTTGGTCTTGAACGAGGTGATGGCCATCCAGTACGGGGGGAAGAGGAAGAAGATCATGAACAGGGCGATCAGCCCGTAGCAGACGAGGAGCGTCACGTTGCGGCGGCTGCGCTTGGTCCGGCTCATGCCGTGCTCTCCCGGATGCCACGCAGGATAAAGAACGCGGACACCGCGAGGATCGGGAACATGAACAGCGAGACGGCGGCCCCCAGCGGCACGTCGCCGGTGGCGATGCCCAGCTCGAAGGCGTAGGTGCCGAAGAGGTGCGTCGACTGGCGCGGCCCGCCCCGCGTGAGTACGCGCACGATGTCGAAGGTCGCGAGCGTCACGATGGTGGAGAACAGCATCGTAATCGCGATGATGTTCTTCAGCATCGGCAGCATGATGAAGCGCAGCCGCTGCGCGGGCCCGGCGCCGTCGATGGCCGCGGACTCGAAGAGCTCCTGCGGAATGGACTTGAGCCCGGCCAGATAGGTGATCATGAAGAACGGCGTGCCGTACCAGATGTTGACCAGGATGACGGAGAACTTGGCCCAGTAGGGGTCGGAGAGCCAGGGCTTGGGGCTGACCCCGACGAGCACCAGGATCCAGTTGAGCGCGCTGTGGGTGGGCTCGTAAATCCACCACCACCCGAGGCTCGACAGGGCCAGCGGCATGACCCACGGGATCAGCGACAGCCCCCGCCAGATCCGCTGGCCCCGGGTGGGCAGCGTATGGATCACCAGGGCCAGGGTGAAGCCCAGGATGGCCTTCCAGAGCACCGCCAGGAACGTGAAGATGAAGGAGAACCGCAGGACCATCCAGAAAGTGTCCTGGGAGAGCAGGTAGTGGAAGTTGGCCAGCCCGACGAAGGCCGTCTCCCGCTTGTTCAGCATGGAGAGGTAGATGGAGTAAAAGAACGGGTAGACGACCAGGCCGCCGATCAGACCGATCAGCGGCAGGCACATGAAGATGCCGATGGCCGATCGCGAGCGCAGGCGCACGCGAAGGCCCCGCCGCGCAGGACGGACCCGCGCGGCGGGGACGACATCGGCGACGGAGCCGTGTGAGCTCATCCGCGCTCCGACGCTACCGGCTCTTGTAGCCTTCCAGTTCCTTGGCCGCCCACTTCACAGCCTCCTTGGGAGCCGTGCCGCCCGACGTGACCTTGCCGACCATGGTGGGCAGCAACCACTTGTAGTAGATCTGCACACCGTACTCTTGCTTCGCCGGCCACCCGGCAACGATCAGCTTCTCGTCGCCGCGCACGGGGTAGTTGTACTGCCCGCCCCTTGGTGGCTCGATCTCCGCCCAGATGGGGTGAGTGAAGAAGGCCGGCAGCGCGGGGTAGTCGTACCCCTGGGAGGCTGTGATCAGCTTCCACTGCACGTCCTTGGTAGAGAGGTACAGGAGCAGATCCTTGGCGGCCTGCTTGTTCTTCGACCACTTCCAGATGCCCCAGGAGAAGGGCAGGGCGCCGCGGAAGCGGGCCTTGGGCCCGCGCGGGGCGTCGTGGTGCCAGACCTGGGCGGCCACCGCCGGCTGGTCGCGCTTGGCCACCGTCCAGGCGCTGGGGGGATTGAAGATGGCCGAGCCCTTGCCCGAGATCAGCCAGCGGTTGTTCGAGGCGTCGTCCCAGCCGTAGATGTCCTTCGGCATGTACTTCGTCAGCTCCTTCAGGTACTCGATGACCTGGAGCGTCGCGTCGGACTCGATGGTGATGTTGCCCTTCTCGTCGATGGGGAACACGCCGTGGGAAGCGAAGAGCGGCCCCAGCCAGTCGTTGGAGTCGGTATTCTCGGCGATGGAGCACCCGATGGGGAAGCCTGCGGCGTGCACCTTCTTGGCGCCGGCGAGGAACATCTTCCAGTCCCAGGCTTCGATCTTCTTCTTGTCCCGCTTCTTCACGTCGGGGGGGAACAAGGCCTGCACGTCGATCCCCGCGTGCTGCTTCCAGTAGTCCATGCGGGTCTCGAGCGGGTAGGTATGGGAGCCAATCGGGGCGGGCAGCGTCACCCAGCGGCCGTCCTGGAAGTTGAGATAGGTGGCGTTCTCCTGGAACTTGCCGTACTGCTTGATGAGGGTGTCGGCCACGTCACTGACCGGCTCGAGCTTATCCTTGTACAGGGTCGGATTCCAGGTGCCGAGGGTGATGATGTCGTGACCGGAACCCGCCCGGTACTCGGCGGCGGCCGTCAGGTCGAGCTTGTTGCCGATGGAGGTGATGAAGTCGATGCCGATGTCGACCCGGTTGCTCTTTCCCCACTCCATGACGATGCCCTTCAGCACGTCGTTGGCGCCGGGGACCCAGTGGTCCCAGAGGCCGAACGTGAGCTTGGTCTGGGCGCGGGCGACCTGGGGGAACCCCACGACCGATGCGGCCGCGGCCCCCGCCGCGGTTGCCCTGAGGAAGTTTCTGCGGGTCTGCACTGTCATATGAACCCTCCCTTCGAGGTGAGCGGAGCCGGACAGACAATCAACGGCCCGAGGCGAGGCTGTCCCACCTCGCTGAGCTTGGTTTCTGGCGGGATATTAGCACAACTCGACGCTTACCGGGGGGTCTCCTCGGCTGGAGTGCCCGGCTGTTCAGCGCTTCACCGAGCCCGTGAGTCTCGTGACCCGTGGAGCACGCTCGCTTCCGCGGGGCGCGGTGGCGACAATCCCGAGAGACTTCACACCTAGCGCGGGTTCGCGGTCTCCCTCGCCAGCCTGACCGCCACGTGGACCGGATCCGGGAGCGGGCCGGCGTCCGACTCCATCTTCCAGGCGCCGATCTGGGCGAGACCGCGCGTCAACTCGCCGTATTTCGCGCGCGGGACGACCAGCTCCATCGTCGCCGCCTGCTCTTTGCCACTCCTCGTCCCGCCGAGCCGGGCGATCAGCGTCCTGACATGTCCCTCGGCTTCTCTCCGGTCTTCAACGGAGAGCTGGATCACCACGTCCGTTCTGGACGCCACGGTCGGAGAGGCTGACTCCCGGGCGGGCTCCGGCTTGGCCGCGCGGCCGGGAACGGCTCGCTTGGCCGGCCCCGCCTTCGTCGTACCGGATGCCTTGGCCGGAGGAGCCGACTCCGGGGCGGGCTCGGGCTCGGCCCAGGATGCCGGGGCGGCGGGCTCAGTCGGCGCCGCATCCTGTGGCTCGCGTTCGATGGGCGACGCGACGCTTGGCGGCGGGAGCCGTTCCTGAGGCGCAACCTGGGCTCGGCTGTCCGTGGCCGAGCTCCTCATTTCGGACAGAACCTCGGACAGAGCCGGCAGCGCGCCTCGAAGACCGGCGATCAAGACCTCATGCCGCCCTTGAACGGCGAGGATGCCGAGCCCGATGACCAGCACGAGGATCGCCGTGACGGTCGCGTTCCTGATCAGGCTCCGCAGGCGTCGCCGGCGGCTGGGACGGGCGGATATCTGCGCGAGGGCCGCAGGCTGCATCCTGTGGCCCCTTGGCGCCGTTTGGTATAGCTGATCCAGCACCTGCGCACACTCGGCACACTGGCCCGCATGCGCTTCCACGGTGGCCGACTCTGTCAGGCCGAACTCGCCGACCTCGAGCTCAGCAAGTATTCCGCGAGCCTCATCACAATTCACGGTCCGCTCACCTCCGTCCCGCTGTCCGCTAATGGCGGGACCGACATCCCCGTGAGCAGTGTCGGATTCGCCAGCACTCGCCCCGTGTCCACGAAGCCCTTCAGCGACTCCTGGAGGGCCGCCCGCAGCTCCTGGACCGACACCCCGATCGCCGCGGGTAGCCCGGTAATGAGGTTGCGCCCCTTGACGGCCAGCTTTCTCACCTGGGTGGTCCCATCATACGGGACGACGACAGCGACACAAGGGCGCCGCAGTGCACGGGCGAGATCACCTGGATGCTCTCCGGCACCCGTCCGATCATCGCCTCGGCCTCTCGGCCCACGGCCAGCACCTCAAGCAACTGGCGTGCCCGGGCTTGAAGGGTCCGTCCCCTGGCGGAAACCGTCTATTTCAGCGTGGGTACGGAGACATCAGAGTGGAGATAACTGTGTATCGCACCCCCATCACGGCTGTAGTAATTACACGCCAGTGGAGATTTTATACGCCTCCGGGCGCGCCGGACCCGAGGGCACCGCCTCGGCACGAGGGAAAGCGGTCGGCCTCGGCGAGCGGCCTTCCGTCGGCGGCTAGCGCGCGTTCTTGATGGCCTGGGCGATCAGCTTCGCGCCCTCGTAGTTGCGCTCGGGCGGCTCCGAGCTGTACGCGAGGCGGATGAACCCCTCGCCCCCGCCGTTGGCGTAGAAGGCCGGCCCCCACGTGAACTGAATGCCCGACTTGACCGCCGCCTCCCGGAGCCGCTCGATCTTGGTCCCCGTGGGCAGCTTGATCCAGATGAAGAAGCCGCCCTCGGTAGATCTGGCTTTCCCTCTGTGCACGTCGATGCCAATATGGTCCATGGCTGGCCTCTCCCTTTCTGCGGCGTTGACCGCGGGGTGCTCTTGTGGGGCAGCTTATGCCCGCACGTCAAGCGGGGAGGCCAGCCGGCTTCATCCTATCTATCCTCATGGAAACTAACTAAACGAATGCTTCATCTTGGACACAGGAGAACGAGCTTATGACGAGGCCAATCTTCGTCCCGACCGCAACCCCCGTCGAGAACGTTGGATTCACCCCGGACCCCGACGACCCCCACGGCTGGCCTCCCGGCCTCCCCGAGGGCGAGCGTCCGTTCGACTGGAAGCCCGAGTTCCCGCTGCATGGCGAACGGCCGCTCTTCGGGTTCTGCAACCTCAGCCTTCGCGCGGGTTGCTACCAGCTCTTCCTGAACCGTACCGATGGCATCACGTTCTTCTCGGATCGCTTCGAGGGGACGATGCGGGTCGAGATCGGCCGCGGCGACACGACGGTCAGCGGCGACCTCTACAAGTTCCGCCGCTTCGACGACCTCGTGATCGGGCAAGTGGGAAGGGTCTTCGCGGCCCCTCTGCCGATTATCCCCATCAAGCCGCGGAACCGGTACTTCTCCTACCTCCGGGTGGTGGGCATCTCGACGCCGCCCGTCCTCACGCAATTCGTGCGCATCCTGCCTCCCATCTTCAACCCCTGCGCCATCAGCCTGACGGTCGAGGAGTTCCGCTACACCCATCCGACGGGCGGCCAGGCGAACGGCAGCTTCCCTCAGACTCCCACTCGCACGCTCGTGTTCGTCCTCACCAAGGCAGCGGTCCCGGCAGGGTTCCAGGGACCGGCGTTCGAAGGCGACGTCTTCGAGAACGGCCGGCGGCTGCCGTTCAAGGTCTCGCTCTTCTGGGTCTCCGCGTTCTTCCGCCGTGCCCGCCTCGAGCTCGAGAACGTCACGGGGGTCGCGATCCCCGGAAGCGTCGGCGCCGACTCGTTCCAGTCGACCTACGCCAAGGCCGGCTGGGACGTCACGGTCGTGAACGGCGACGCCAACATCGCCGTCCCTGGCGGCGTCGCGCCCTCCTGGTCGGAAGCGGAGCTGCACGCGTTCATGCTGGCCAACCGCAACCCAGCGGCGAACCTGGACCGCGAGTGGCAGACCTACCACGTCTCGGTCCCGCTCGACTTCACGCCGGACAGCGGCATCTTCGGCATCATGTTCGACCAGCTCGCGGACGAGCGCGAAGGCGCCTGCAACTTCATCCAGAACCTCACGGGCATCCACAACGACAATCGCGCGCGCCTGAGGAGCGCGATCCACGAGGTCGGCCACGGGTTCAACCAGCTTCACCCCCCGTCGGAGGTACTCGCGAATGACAACTCGATCATGACGCAGAGCGGAGGAGTGCGCCAGGTGATTCAGAACGCCGGCGGCACGTACCCCGACGACATCAACTTCGCGTTCAACGCCCACAACAGGCACCACCTCATCCACGCGCCCGATGTCGTCGTGAGGCCCGGCGGCGAGGACTTCAGTTTCGGGCACGACGGCAACTTCGCTCCCGAGGCGCAGGATGACGCCAAGGAGCGCGGCGTCGCGCTCCGCGTCGCGGCCTCCGACGGACGGCTGAAGCTCGGGCAGCCGCTCGTCGTGAAGGTCGAGCTTGTCAACGGCGGAGCGAAGCCGGTCTCCGTGCCCGCCATCTTCGGCACGAAGCTGCACAACGTGTCGATCGTGGTCAGAAGGGCCGGAAGGGAGGAGCGGCGGATCCGGTCCTTCGTGCTGATCTGCCATGAGGAGCTGCACCGCGACCTCGCGCCTGGAAAGTCGATCACCTGGGAGGAGGTCATCTATTGGGACCGGAACGGCGTCGTCTTCCCCGATCCCGGGCCTTACGCGGTGTCCGTCGAGGCCCGCTGGTTCGAGAGCGGCCAGCCTCTCGCGGCTGAGGCGTCCTCGGACGTCTGGGTGGACTACCCGCTCTCCGAGAAGGAGAACGCGGTCGCTGCCGCCCTCCTCGACGACGAGGTGGGCAAGTACGTGGCGCTCGGCGGCAACGCCGTGCACCTCAAGCGTGCCGTCGCCCGAATCGCGGAGGCGAAGAAGGCGGAGCCGAAGCACCCCGCCATCCGCCGGATCGCGCAGATCGACGAGCGCGGCCGTGAGATCAAGAAGAAGCGATCGGCCGGAAAGAAGCTCCGAAAGTAACGACCAACATCGCGGCCCGAGGCCAAGGCGCGGGCTTCGCCCGGCGCCGGGGTGGCACACGCCCGGCCAAGCGACCGGTCTCGGTGCTGCGCACCTCGACGCGGATCGCGTCCGGCAGGGGAGTAGGATTCGTGGGTTAAACCGCAAGTCCTGCGCCTTCGCGATGCCGTAGGTGCGGCTGCCGACGGTGCCGGCGACGTGCGTGCCGTGGCCATCGCAATCGCCGCTGCCGTCGTAGAGGAGCGCGTCAGCGGGATCGTTCGCGAACGCATCGAAGACGAACGTGGCGCGTCCCTCGAAACCGACGTGCGTGTAGCGGATACCGGTGTCGATGATGAATGCACGGACCTTGTGCGCATCGTAGTCGTAGGTGTAGGTGCCATCGAGCGGGCGGAGCCGCTGGTCGACGCGGTCGAGGCCCCAGCTGAACTTCCCCTACTTCGAGGGCGGCCCCGCGTTCGCCTGGCGCATCGAGGACGCCCTTGACGGCGAAGCCGTTGGTCGTACCGCGTACCCCATCGGCGAGCACGTACTGCGGGTGGTCGTCGTCGACGAGGCCGAGCAGGCCGCCGTGGTCGGTGATGCCCGAGGACGGTGTCACGGGCGTCCACTGGATGCCGTCCCAGGACAGCACCTGGCCCGCACCGGGCGCCGCGTTCGCAACGGGCCGGCCCTGCAGCGCGATGACGCTCGGACCCGGGTACGTGCCGGCCAGGTCGCCGACTGCCGCGTCGCCCGTCTTCACCGCCTGCTCGAACACGACGGCCTCACCGGCCGCCGCACCCAGCGCGAGGCCGACGATGCGGAAGCCGGCGGCGTTCAGGTTCGCGATCAGCGCGCGCGTCAGAGCGTAGGAGCGTAGACGGAGCGTGAGCGGAGCGCAGACGACATAAAGACCATTGTCAGACATGGCCCGCCTCGCCCGTGCAGATCGAGCATCAGCATGCGAGAGCTCAGACGACCTCGAGCCACTCGAACCACACCGGATGATTCATCTTGTACCACTTGAGCACCTTCCGGATCGCCGCCTGCTTCTCGCGCGACATCACCACCTCGTTGATCCATTCGAAATGAACGCGGATGCGCTCGCCGTCGTGCTCGAGCGCCTGCGAGATCATTGTCTGGAGCTCGTTGCGAATCCGACCCGAGTCGGAGATCTTGACCGGTCGCGAGGTGTGATCGACGCCGGAGAGAAACCGCACGAGAAGCGGGCTGAAGATCTGTCGGGTCGTCTCGAAGGGTTCCATGAGCCGCAACGTGAATGTGATCCGGCTCGAGGCCTTGCGCGTCGCGAGCCGCGTGGTGACGCGGTAGATGCCGTCGGCCACCTGCGTGACGCCGGGTGCGCCAGTGTAGGGGTCGTCGCACATGTACCCAATGCTGGCCAGCACGTGCCAGTTCTTCTCCGGCAGGAACTCGTCGGCCTGCAGCGCCTGCTTGCCCAGAGGCATGTTGGAGACCGTCGCCTCGCGGATCGCCTCCACGTATGTCCGGACCCGGCCCGCGTCGAGTTGCCGGCCGCCGATGAGCTCGCCCAGCCGCTGTAAGAAGTCGGGTGCCGACGGGTCGAGCTGCATCAGCCGGGCCTCGGCGTCGCTCGGAAAATCGAAGGAGGGTGAGAACAGGGCCATGGTCGAGTGGACATCGAGGACGTCGGAAAGGCTGGCCGCCTGTACGGCCTCGGCGGTCGCCGCGTAGCCGTCGCAGAGGAAGACGTGGGTCGCCTTGGCTTCGTCCCGCCAGCTTCCGACCAGGAAGGTGGGCGCGTAGGTCCCCGAGTCGGTGAACACCGCGAGCCCCGACGGGGCTTGCCACCCGTCTTCGACCAGGTGGACGCCGAGCTTCTCCCATTCCTCCCACAGCCGACCCAGGCGGCCGATTCGGCTCTTGCCGCGGAGGGTCCACACGTGGATGTGCTCGCGGCGGATACCGGGATAGGCCGCCTCGATCGCTTCGGCCACCAACTTGCGCGGGGTGCGGTAGTCGAGCAGGACGGAGCCGCGCTGAGCCGCCTCCGCCACGCGCCCGGGCACAGTCAGGCAGCCCATGTACGACTCGTACGGCCGCGACAGCCTGAGCGGCGAATCGAAGAGATGGAAGACCGCCATCGGCCCGGTGGGCCGGCCCTCAGCGAAGCGTGAGGTGTTCTCGAGCGTGTCGACGGCGGCGCCCCAGAGGGTGATGCCGCGGCCTTGCAGCCATCCGTGGAACTGCTCGAACGTGTGCCCCGGCTCGTTTAGCAGCCGCCGCACACGGCGGTCGACGGTCCGGGCGAGCTCGGGCCTGGCGTAGACACGACCAAAGCCGAGCATCGGGTTCGCGCCCATCTCGGGTGTCTCGCCGGCCTTGGGCATCAGGCCCTCGCCCAGGCAGACCATCAGCGCGTGGTTCTCCGGCAGCGTCCGCGTCAGGTGCCAGAGCCCCTCGCTCATCACGTAGGCGCTGACGGCGTCGGCGGACTTCTTGATCTGGTTGAGGGTCGCTTTATCCTTGCCGGCTCCCGCGCCGAAGTCGCCGAAGAGGCGGGTGCCGAGCGCGGTCGCGGCGGAGGTCATGGCCAGACAGCGGGCGATGCCGCGCGGCGTGAACGTGTACGCAGAGAGGGGTTCGGCCTGCGCGCGTTCGACCTCGACATCCTCCAGCCAGAGGTGAAAGCGAAGCAAGACCGGGCGAGTGTCGAACGCCCACTGCGCGACGAGATTCCGCTTGTCGATCTGGCTCATCGGCCCCTCGCAATTCGCTGACGTTGTTTATCGTGCCGGCATTCTCACAACCCATGACGGGACACAGGTACTCGACCGGCATTCGCTCTGAATCCGCGTCAGGTCGTGCTCATCCGTAAGCTTCCCCTCCCCCGCAGCTCAGGAACCCGCGAAACTTCCGCGCGAGGAACTCGGGCTGGCCGGCCCGTCGGCCCGGTCGGCAGCGGCGCGCAGGAATTCATCCAAGTGATCCCGGATGACCCCGTGGAGCACGCTCGCTTCCACGTGGCGCGGCGGGGGTGCTCTCGTGAGACATCACATCTAGCGCGCGTTCTTGATGGCCTGGGCGATCAGCTTCGCGCCCTCGTAGTTGCGCTCGGGCGGCTCCCAGCTGTACGCGAGGCGGATGAACCCCTCGCCCCCGCCGTTGGCGTAGAAGGCCGGCCCCCACGTGAACTGAATGCCCGACTTGATCGCCGCCTCCCGGAGCCGCTCGATCTTGGTCCCCGTGGGCAGCTTGATCCAAATGAAGAAGCCGCCCTCGGGCTTGCTGATCTCGACATCCGTCCCGGACAGCACTTCCCACAGGCCCTTCAGCATCGCGTCGCGCTTGTCGCGGTAGATGTCCACCAGGCGCGCGACGTGCGGGATGAGGTTCTCGCGCATGTAGAAGGTCGCCACCCGCGAGACGTAGGGGTTGACGCCGCCGCCGAAGAGGAAGCCCTGGAAAGCCGGGATCATCTGGCGCGGCGCGCAGAGCCAGCCGAGCCTGACGCCCGCGCCGAGGATCTTCGACAGCGTGCCCGCGCGGATGACCCGCCCGCCCTTGTCGAGCGCGTAGAGCGACGGGTGCGCCTGCCCCTCGAAGCGCAGCTCGCCGTAGGCGTCGTCTTCCAGGATCAGCGTGTCGTACTCGTGCGCCAGCGCGATCAGCTCCTCGCGCCGCCGCCGGGACATGGTCGGCCCCGCGGGATTCTGGAAGTTGACGATGGTGTAGATGAGCTTGCAGCGGAGGCCCTCGCGCCTGAGCGTCTCGAGCTGCCGCCGCGCGACGGCCGTGTCCATGCCTTCCGCGTCCAGCGGCACGTCGAGGACGCGCGCGCCGTGGCGGCGGATCGTCGCGAGCGTGCCGGAGAAGGTCGGCGCCTCGCTGAGGATCGGGTCGCCCACGTCCACGAAGGCGCTGAAGGCCAGGGAGAGCGCGTGCCCCGAGCCGTTCGAGACGATGATGTTGTCCGTCGGGACCTCGAGGTTCTCGAAGAGCCGGTACTTGTGGGCGACCAGCTCGCGCAGGCCCTTGTAGCCCTGCGGCTCGCCGTAGGACAGCGCCGGCGCGCCCTCGGCCTTCATGACGTCGGCCGTGGCTTCAACCATGCCCTCATACGGAAAAGACGAGGGGTCGGGGTGGCCGCCGCCGAATTCGAAGAGCGCCTCGGTCACGGGGCGCGCGGGCGGGGTGGAGGCGCCCCAGCCGATCCGGGCGCGGGTGGACAGGAGGTCGTCGAGACGGGGGTTCGTTGGAGTGGTCATGGGTGGTAGCATACGTCAACTTCGGCCATGGCGAGACTCAGCCGCTATTCCCGCTGGGACGGCACCCAGGCCGTCCCCGACCTCGACGCCGACCAGCTCCTGTCGGCCATGTCGGACGATCTGCTCGCCGACGGCGACCTCTGGAACGCCCTGCGCCGCCTCTTCCAGCGCGGCGCGCAGGATCCGCAGGGCGGCCGCATGCCGGGGCTCCAGGATCTCCTCAAGCGCCTCCGCCAGGAGCGCCAGCAGCGCCTCGAGCAGTACGACCTGGGCTCGGCGCTCGAAGACATCAGGAAGCAGCTCGCCGAGATCCTCCAGACCGAGCGCGCGGGCATCGAGCGCGACGTGCCGCCGGGCGCCCAGCAGGAGCAGAAGCTCCAGCGCCTCGACGCGCTGCCGCCCGACCCCGCGGGGCAGATCAAGGCGCTCCAGGAGTACCCCTTCACCGATGCCGAGGCCAAGCGCAAGTTCGACGAGCTGATGCGCTCGCTCCAGGAGCAGATGCTCAAGCCCTTCATGCAGGGCATGCAGCAGGGGCTCCAGAACCTGACGCCGGAAGACTTGAAGCGCATGCGCGAGATGCTGAGCGATTTGAACCGCATGCTGCGGGAGCGCGCCCAAGGGGGCGAGCCGGACTTCCAGGCCTTCAAGGACAAGTGGGGACAGAACTTCCCCGGCGCCGAGAGCCTCGACGAGCTGCTCGAGCAGATGGCCAGGCAGGTGGGCCAGATGCAGTCGCTCATGCAAAGCCTCTCGCCCGGCCAGCGCCAGCAGCTGGAGGAGTTGATGCAGTCGCTCTTCATGAAGGACGAGCGGCTCGAGGCCGAGATGGCCCAGCTCGCCATGAACCTCGAAGATCTGCTGCCGATGGACGCGCTCCGCCGGCCGTACGACTTCGAGGGCGACGAGAACCTCTCCATGCGCGAGGCCATGCGCGTCATGGAAGAGCTGCAGGAGATAGATCAGCTCGAGCGTCAGTTGAGACGCGCCAAGGACCCGGACGATCTGGACAAGATCGACAAAGCGGACGTCGAGCGGCTCCTGGGCGAGGAGGCCGCGCGGGACCTCGAGAGGCTCCGAGAGCTCGCGAAGAAGCTCGAAGAGGCGGGCTACCTCGAGAACAAGGGCGGCAAGCTCCACCTGACGGCGCGCGCCATCCGCAAGATCGGCGACAAGGCACTCCGCGACGTCTTCGACCACCTCAAGCGCGACCGCTTCGGGCGCCACGCCGTCTCGCGCCGCGGCGCGGGCGGCGACCGTACCGACGACGCCAAGCGCTACGAGTTCGGCGACCCGTTCCTGCTGGATCTCCGATCCACGCTCATGCACGCCGTCGAGCGCGGCGGCCCCGGCACCCCCGTGCGGCTCGCGCCGGACGACTTCGAGGTCTGGCGGACCGAGCTCTCGACGCAGGCGGCCACGGTCGTCCTGCTCGACCTCAGCCGCTCGATGCTCTACAACGGCTGCTTCCTGCCGGCCAAGAAGGTGGCGCTGGCACTCCACGCGCTCATCCGCGGCCAGTTCCCGCGCGACAGCCTGCACATCGTCGGCTTCTCGCTCTACGCGCGCGAGTTCAGCGCGGCGGAGCTGCCCGAGCTGTCCCCCAGCGGGACCAACATCGGCACCAACATGCACGCGGCCTTCATGCTCGCCCGCACGCTCCTCGGCAGGCAGAAGGGCGGCAACAAGCAGATCATCATGATCACCGACGGCGAGCCGACCGCGCACATGGAGGGCGGCGAGGCGGAGTTCTCCTACCCGCCGACGCGGCGGACACTCCAGGAGACGCTCAAGGAAGTCCAGCGCTGCACGCGCGAGGGCATCACCATCAACACCTTCATGCTCGAGCGGAGCGCGATGCTGGCGGCCTTCGTCGAGCAGATGGCGAAGATCAACCGCGGCCGCGCCTTCTTCGCCACGCCGGAGCGTCTCGGCGAGTACGTGCTCGTGGACTACGTCAGCAACAAGCGCCGCGCCGCCTCGTAACCGGACCCCCGCGTGTCGGCAATCTCCGTCCTCGCCTTCCGCGGGCGCGAGATCGCGTTCCTCCTCGTGCCGGGCCATACTGATGCTCATGCCCGACGTGCTGATCGTGGAGAACTGCCGGACCATGAACCGGCTGGGCATCCTCGACACCTTGGGCGCGATCGGCCTGCCCTGCATGGCCTCGGCCTTCGGCATCTTCCTCCTGCGCCAGATCTTCAAGACTGTGCCGAAAGAGCTGGACGAGGCGGCGCGCGGCGAGGGCGCCGGGTCGTTGGAAGTGCTCTGGAAGGCCTACGGGCTCGCGTCGGTCAGCTACCACTGGAACAACCTCCTCTGGCCCCTCGCTCTTCCAGCGCCAGTTCGTCCAAAGCTTCATGCGCAGCGGCATCCGCTGATCCCGCGGAACTCTCGCCAAGAACCGAACTACTTTATCGGGTCAAGGAACGGTGTATCCGGATCGCTCGTATAGAAGATCACCAGCCGCAGCGGCTCGGTAGCGCTGCGGTTGTACCCCGTCATCTTTACGTTTGGCGGTTCCACCAATGCCTGGCCCGCCTTCACGACGACCGGCGCACGCCCCTCCAACTCTAACGTGAACGCACCTTCCAAGATGAACACGGTCACCGGGAATCGGTGCGTATGGAACACGGTCTTATCGCCTGGCTTGAAACTTGCCGTCAGGACGCGCACTTCCTGCCTTCCGCCCTTGGGCATGCCGGACACCACCTCTTTCAAGATCATGTCGGGCCGTGCGGTGCCCTGCGCTTGCGCTATCGACGGCACACTAATGAGCAGTGCGGCAAACACAAGACCAGATTGCGTCGACAGCTTCATGAGTAGTCTCCTTACAGCGTTGTCATGGGACGGTGAGAGTCAGGGAGGACGACCAACTCGAAGTATACGGAACTGCATGGCGCCGGGAATGCTGCCAAGCCGGACAGCCTAATGCTTCCCGGGACGTCTCCCTCATTCACCCACGTGGTGAGCCAACGGCTCCTACGCGGCACGACTATAGAGGATGCTGTCGCGGCGGGCAAGGCGAGACTCGACCCCGGTCAGGGCCTGGGCTGGTCCATCATCAGCGCGGCCTCCGCTCACCTCTCAGGAGCCCGCCGCTTCCAGGCCCAATCGGTAGCCCTTGATGGTCACGCCCGCCGCCGGCTGGATATCAAGTTCCGGAGCGCTCCGGAAGCCCAGCCGCTCGTACAGCCGCATGGCCGCCTGCATGATGTCGGCGGTGTGAAGCGTCAGAGCCGCAGCTCCAGACTGGCGCGCGCGGCGGATGCAGGTATCCATGAGCGCGGCGCCAACACCCCGGCCCCGAGCCTCCGGCGCGACGGCCAGGAGGCGCACCTCCGGCCAGGCGAGCGTGATCGATCCGCCGCCGGGCCTGGCCATCACGCCCCCGGCCGGGTAGAGCAGGACCGTGCCGACAACGCGGCCCTCCTCTTCCGCCACGATCTGCGCGTCGAGCGGCGCGTCGGCGAGCGTGGCCAGGATGTTCTGGCGGTAGGCTTCCCAGTGCGCCGGCATCAAGGCGGCGTATTGCTCGTAGGCGGCCAGCGTGACCGCCTCGATGGCGCCGCGGTCGTCCGACCGAGCATCCCGGACGCGCAATCCGGCCATCGAGGTCAGAGCCAGCCGGAGCGCTTGAAGCGGTAGTACAGGTAGACGCAGGTGGCGAGCAAGCCCGCCATGACGCCCGGGTAGCCGTAGTGCCATTCGAGCTCCGGCATGAACTTGAAGTTCATGCCGTAGACGCCGGCGACCATGGTCGGCACGCCGATGATGGCCGCCCACCCCGCGAGCTTCTTCATCGCGTCGTTCTGCGACACGGCGGTCAGGGACAGGTGCGCCTCGAGGGCGCCCGTCAGAAGCTCGCGCAGCGTGTCCACGTGCTCGTTGATCCGGATCGCGTGGTCGTAGACATCGCGGAAGTACGGCCGCGTGTCCTCGTGGATCAGCGGCATGTCGAAGCGGATGAGACGGTTGCAGACGTCCACGAGCGGTGACACGGCCCGCTTGACCTCGACCAGGTTGCGCTTGAGATCGTAGATGCGCTGGACGGTCTTCCGTTCAAAGGTCTCGCTGAAGATCTCGTCCTCGAGACTCTCGAGCTGATCTCCCAGGGTGTCGAGGACGGGGAAGTAGTGGTCCACGATGAAGTCCATGACGGCGTACAGGACAAAGCCCGGGCCCTTGGCCAGGAGCGCCGGGGTGCTCTCGCAGCGCGTCCGGACCGTGGCGTAGGCGGGCGTGTCTCCGTGCCGGACGGAGACGATGTAGCGCGGCCCGACGAAGAGATGCGTCTCGCCAAGCTCGATGCGCTGCTGATCGGGCGTCAGGATCGCGGGGCGCAGCACGACGAAGACCGAGTCGCCGTACTGCTCGAGCTTGGGCCGCTGGTGGGCGACCTGCGCGTCCTCGACCGCCAGGTCGTGGAACCCGAACTCCATCTGGATCTCCCGGAGCAGCTCGGGGGAGGGGTCGTGCAGGCCGACCCAGACGAAGACGTCCGGCTGTTTGAGCGCCTCGCTGATGTCCGGAATCGCGACCTCGCCGACGCGCCGGCCTTCGGCATAGGCGACGGACTTGACCACCCCCTCCATCGGACCCCTTAGGGCGCCGCGCCGTCGCCGACGAGGACGAAGGGCGCCCAGAAGGACGGGTGCGACGTCGCAGGGTCGCCGAGCAGCTTGAGCTGGGCGGTTTGAAGGGCCGCGGCGCGGCCCGCGTTCTTCGCATACGCATCGAAGAGGGTGGTCGTCAGGATCACCGTCGGTTGTGACGCCATCGCCCAGTGAGAAACGAGAAGCGACCGCGCGCAGCCGCCCAGGCGCTGAGAAAAGTTCTTCTCCCAGGCGCTATCTGTCAGGAGCTTGTCGAGCGCAAAACCCTTGCCGACGTTGAAGGTCCAGATATCGCAGCTCGGCCGCGTCCAACCCTCGCAAACGAGACTGAAGCGCCGAAAGCCCGTGTCGGTTCGGATGCCCACGAGCTTGAGCCGGCAGGCCTCGCCCGTCCGGTTCTTGCCGACGGCCAGCTCGTCGCCCATGGAGACGAAGGGGTCGGCCGCGAGGGCGTGCCCGGCGGCGGCCGGCGCCAGCGCCGCGAGGAATGCGGCGGCGACCCATCGGAAGAGTCTCGCGGCGCCCATGGACTCCTAGCCTACTCCAAGTCGCTCGGCGGTCTCCACCCCACTTCGGGCCTTGCGAGGGGGCCTGCCTTCGTCTAGCATCGGTCGGAAGGGGGCCTCAGATGGCGGTGCGACCCCTGCCCGAGCTGTACGACGAGTTCCGGGCGGTCCTGCGCGTGATGAATGAGTCCAAGATGGAGGACATCGCCGGGTAGCGGCGGAGGACATGCAGAGCCTCCAGATCGAAGTCGAGCCGGCGCCGAAGGACGTCCGCTTCCTCGAAAACCGCCTCTACGAGTACAACGTCGAGCAGACGGGATCCGACGACGGCAAGTGGCTGTCCATCTTCGTCCGCGACGACGCGGGCGAGGTCGTGGCCGGCCTTCACGGGTGGACCTGGTCCGGGGCCTGTCGGGTCAAGAGCCTCTGGGTCCGACAGGACTTGAGGCGACAGGGCTACGGGCAGCGCCTCCTCGGCGCGGCGGAGAAGGAAGCCCGGGCCCGGGGCTGCGACCAGCTCCTGCTCGACCCGTTCAGCTTCCAGGCACCGCTCTTCTACAAGAAGCTGGGCTACGATGTCATCGGCGTCGTGGAGGGCTTCCCCCGCCGCCCGCACTCGGAATACCACCTGAGAAAGACGCTGCGCTAGAGGAGCGGCCCTGTGACCGTCAAGCTCGGTCTCTTCACGATGCCCATGCACCACCCGGACCGCGACTACGCGACCATCCTCGCGGAGGACCAGGAGGCCATCGTCCTGGCCGATCGCCTGGGCTTCACCGAGGCGTTCGTGGGCGAGCACTTCAGCTCCTGGAGCGAGCGCATCACCTCGCCGCTCATCTTCCTCGCCACGCTCATCCCCCGCACCACGCAGATCCGCTTCGGCACGGGCGTCATCAACCTTCCCCAGCTCCACCCGGCGACGGTCGCGGCGCACGCGGCCATGTTCGACCACCTCTGCCACGGGCGCTTCATCATGGGGATCGGGCCGGGCGGGCTCGTCAGCGACCTCGAGATGTTCGACGTGGGCCAGGCGGAGCTGCGGCCCCAGATGGTGATCGAGTCCATCGAGACCGTGGTCAAGCTCTGGTCCCAGGATCCGCCCTACGAGATCGACGGCCGCTTCTGGAAGATCTCGCTGACCCAGGGCATCTGGCCCGAGTTCAAGGTGGGCTACGTGCCGCGCCCCTATCAGCAGCCGCACCCGCCCATCGCGCTGTCCCTCCTCACGCCCAACTCCAACAGCGCCAAGACGGCGGGCGAGCGGGGCTGGATCCCGATCTCCGGGCAGTTCTTCCACCGGCGCTATCTACGCGGCCACTGGGAGAAGTACGTCGAGGGGTGCGAGGCGGCCGGACGGCGCCCCGATCCCGACATCTGGCGCGTCTCGCGCAGCGTCCTCGTCACCGAGAGCGATGCCGAGGCCGAGGACTACCTCGCCGACCCCGACAACGGGCTGTCGTTCTACTACCGCTTCTTCCACCACAGCTTCTCGAAGGGGCGCAAAGCGCTCTTCATGCTCAAGCCGGACCTCGAGGTGCCCGACGAGGACGTCACCGTGGACACGGTCAAGCGCGCGCTGATCATCGCCGGCAGCCCGCGCCGCGTGCTCGACCAGCTGGTGGCCCTGCGGGAGGAGACCGGTCACTTCGGCACGCTCCTCATGGGCGGCCACGACTGGGACAAGCCCGCGATGTGGAAGCGTTCCATGGAGCTGCTCGCCAACGACGTGATGCCGAAATTCTCGAACCACACCCAACAAGGAGGCCGTACATGATCGCTCTCAGACTGCTCGTTTGTGCCGCGCTGGTGCTTGCCGCGGCCGCGCCGGCCTTCGCCCAGACGAAAGAGCTGGTGATGGGCAACGTCAACCCCGCGAAGCACGGGACGACCCTGGCGGCGCAGCAGTTCGCCGACAAGCTCGGCGAGCTGACCGGCGGCAAGATCAAGGTGATCCACCACCACTCGGGCGCACTCGGCGGCGAGCGCGAGGTCGCCCAGCAGATCCAGCTCGGCACCGTCGACTTCGGCCCGATCACCGCCGCGCCGCTGTCCACGCTGGTGCCCGAGATGTCGGCGTTCCAGCTGCCGTACATCTTCCGCGACTACCAGCACGTGTACGCGGCGCTCGACGGCAGCGACTTCATCCGGAAGTATTACGAGCCGGTCCTCGACAAGAAGGGCCTCAAGCTCGTCGGCTTCTACGCGGCGGGCTACCGGGGCATCTACGGGCACTTCCCGATCAACTCGGTCGCCGACGTCAAGGGCAAGAAGATCCGCGTCCAGGAAGACAAGATCCTGGTGGCGACCTTCAAGGCGCTTGGAATGATCTCGACGCCCATCGCCTTCCCGGAGGTGGCGACCTCGCTGCAGACCAAGGTGATCGACTCGGCCGAGGGCGGGATCAACACCTTCTACCACAACAAGTTCTACGACATCGTCAAGTACGTGGCGGATGTCAGGCACACGCACCAGGTCATCGTCCTCATCATGTCCAAGGCCTCGTGGGCCAAGCAGGACCCGGCGACGCAGAAGGCCATCATGGAGGCGGCCAAGTACTCCGAGCAGTGGAACCGCAAGTTCATTCTCGACGAGGATCGGGACATCCAGGCGCAGGTCAAGGCGAAGGGCGTGACCATCACCAAGCCCGACGCTGGGCCGTTCCGCCAGGCGACGGCGAGCGTGTACGAGGAGTTCTACGCGACGCCGGCAGGCAAGGACGCCCGCAAGGTGGTCGATCACATCCTGAGCGTCAAGTAGCGTGGCGGGGGGCCCGCCGGACGCAGGGCGCGGCGAGCCGCTCGGGCACACGGGCGCCCGGATCTACCGGGGCCTGGGCTACCTGGGGGGAGCGGTGCTCGCCGTGATGACCCTGGCCGTCTTCCTCCAGGTCGTTCTCCGATTCTTCGGGCGGACGGGCATCGACGGCCTCGACGAGGTGCCGCGCTACCTCTTCGTGTGGCTGGTCATGATCGGCGCCGCGGCGGCGATGCAGCGGGGCGAGCACACCTGCGTCGAGTACTTCCGTCTCCGTCTGGGCCCCCGGGGGCGGGTGGCGACCACCGCCGTCATCAACGCGGTGGGCATGCTCTTCTTCCTGTCTCTGATCCGCACGAGCTTCGTGCTCGTGCCGAACTCGCAACTGCAGTCCAGCGCCGGGCTCGGACTGTCGCTCGGCTACGTCTACGCCGCCGTCCCGGTCGGCGCCTTCCTTATCCTGCTTCCGATGGCGTGGAACCTCATCGCCGCGCTCCGAGCCCTATGGCAGAGACCCTCCTGATCGTCTTCCTCTTCTTCGTCGTCGTCGGGATGCCCGTCAGCATCGCGCTCGGGGTGGGCACGCTCGCCGCCGCCGTGTTCTTCCCCTCGCTGAACCCGATCATCATCCCTTCGCGCTTCGTCGGACTGCTCTCGGACTCGTACCTCCTGCTCGCCGCGCCGCTCTTCATTCTGGCCGGCAATATCGCCGCGCGGGGCGGCGTGGCCCGCGCCATCATCGACCTCGCGACCGTGCTGGTCGGGCGGTTCCGCGGCGGGCTCGCCTACGTCAACATCGTCGACAGCATGATCTTCGGCGGGATCTCCGGGTCGGCGGTGGCCGACGTCTCCGCCCTTGGCACCTTCCTGATCCCGCAGATGGTCCGCAAGGGCTACGACAAGGACTTCGCGACGATACTGACCGTCTCCACCGCCATCCTGGCGCCGATCGTCCCGCCCTCGATCGTCGCGGTGATCTACGCCTGGATGGCGGACGAGTCGGTCGCCGCCATCTTCGCCGGCGGCTACCTGCCGGGCCTCCTGGTGGGCATCGGCATGGCGGTGCCCACCTTCATCATCGCGAAGAAGCGGAACTATCCCAAGGAGCCCCCGCCGACGATGCGCCAGTTCGGCCAGGCGCTTCGAAACGCCATGCCGGCCATCATGATTCCGATCATCATCATGGGCGGGATCCTCCTTGGCTGGTTCACGCCCACCGAGGCGGCCGCCGTCGCCGTCGTGTATGCCCTCGTCGTCCCGCCGCTCTTCTACCGGGAGCTGTCGTGGCGTGACATGCCGGAGATCTTCGCCGACTCGGCGCGACTGTCCGGCGTCATCGGCCTCATCATCGGCGTGGTGGGCGCCTTCGGCTGGGTGCTGACCTATTCCAAGTTCCCCTTCCGGGTCGCCGACGCGATCACCGCCGTCGCCCCGAGCTGGTGGCTCTTCATGATCTTCGTGATCGTGCTCTACATCTTCCTGGGCACCTTCCTCACACCGTCGGAGATCATCCTCGTGACGGTGCCGGTGCTCCTGCCCGGCGCCCAGGCGCTCGGCATCCACCCCATCCACTTCGGCATCGTCTGCGTGATCGCCTCGGCCGTCGGGCACATCACGCCACCGGTGGGCCTCTGCCTCTTCGTCGGCATGGCCATCAGCGGCCTGCCGATGGAGACGCTCGTCAAGCCGCTCATGCCCTTCCTGGCGGGCATCGTCGCCGTCCTCCTGCTCGTGACCTTCGTGCCGGAGACGGTGCTCTTCATCCCGCGCCTGCTGGGCTTCTTGCAGTAGACGGCCGCAGGCCGCGGCGCGCGCTCCTTGACGGCGCCGCTCGCGCCGGCCCACGGCCGCCTGCCCCAGTACTCGCCGGGCGGCAGCGTGGTGCCCTTTATCCAGATTCCGGGCGCCCCCGCGACCCAGGCCCCGCGCCGCTAGCTCGAGGCGGCGGGCTCGCCGCCACGCGGCCCGTGCACCGCCGCGTCATACCCGAGATACAGCCGCTTGACCTCTGGGTTCTCGAGCAGAGCCTGTCCGGGGCCCTCGAACCGATTCCGCCCCAGCTCGAGGACATACCCCCGATTGGAGATCTCCAGCGCTCGGGCGGCGTTCTGCTCCACCAGCATCACCGTGAGACCGTCGCGGGTCAGCTCGACGATCCTGTCGAAGACGTCGTCGACGAAGCGAGGGCTGAGGCCGAGCGACGGTTCGTCGAGCATCATCATCTTCGGCCGCATCATGAGGGCGCGCCCCATGGCCAACATCTGCTGCTCGCCTCCGCTCATCGCGCCGGCCAGCTGACGGCGGCGCTCGCGGAGCCGGGGGAACAGGGAGAAGACGTACTCCAGGGACGTGTTGATCTTGCCCTTGTCCCGCTCGAGGTAGGCGCCCATCTCCAGGTTCTCGCGCACGGTCATCGGGCCGAACACGACGCGCCCCTGGGGCACGTACCCGAGGCCGAGGCCAAGGATGCGGTCGGGCTGCCGGCCGACCAGGTCGTGCCCGTCGAAAACGATCTGACCGCCGAGGTGGCGGATGAACCCCATGATGACCTTGAAGGTGGTCGATTTGCCGGCCCCGTTAGGCCCGACCACCGAGACCACCTCGCCCACGTTCACGTGGAGTGACACACCGTGGAGGATCTGGAGCGACCCGTAGCCGGCCTCGACGTCGCGGAGCTCGAGGAGCGCCACGCTAGCCCATCCTGGGCGCGCCCTGCGACGGCCCCGCGCCGTCCGCGCGCCGCCGGCGGCCGAAGTAGGCCTCGAGGACGCGCGGATCACGCTGAATCTCGGCCGGCGGCCCCTCGGCGATCTTCACGCCGTAGTCCATGACGAAGATCCGGTCGCAGTGGTTCATGATCACGTTCATGTCGTGCTCGACGATCACGATCGTCTTGCCCTGCTCTTGCAGCCGGTGGATGTGCTCGAGCAGGTGCTGGAGGAGCGTCCGGTTGACGCCGGCGGCCGGCTCGTCGAGCAGGATCAGGTCGGGGTCGGTCATGAGCGCCCGCGCGAACTCCAGGAGCTTCTGCTGCCCGTAGGAGAGTCGCCCGCCGTACTCGGCGCGGAGATGGCCGAGGTTGACGAACGCGATCAGCTCCGCGGCCCGCTCGCGCGCGACCCGGTCGGGCACGCCCAAGCCGGTCACCGACAGCATGTTCTCGAGGACCGTCATCTCGCGGAAAATGCGCGTGATCTGGAACGTCCGCGTCACGCCCTTGCGGAAGATCTGGTAGGGCTTGAGCCCTGCGAGGCTCTCCTTCTTGTAGATCACCTGACCGGAGTCGGGTGCCGTCAGCCCGGTGAGCAGATTGAAGGTCGTCGTCTTGCCCGAGCCGTTGGGACCGATGAGCCCGGAGATTTTTCCGTGAGGGACGACGAAGCTGCAGCCGTCGACGGCCCGGATCCCGCCGAAGGTCTTTCGGAGGTCGCGGGCTTCCAGGACGATCTCGTCCGCGCCCAGTCCCATCAGTGGACCATACCCTTGCGGACCCAGCCCCGGTCGATGGCGAAGCCGACCAAGCCGCGCGGCATGAAGCGCGCGACGAGAACGATGAAGAGGCCGTACGCGATCAGGTGGGCCGTCGGGAAGTTGACCCAGGTCAGCTCCTGGGCCGTGTAGAGCAGGACCGCGCCCAGGATGGGGCCGATGACCGTGCCCTTGCCGCCGAGCATCGACATGAGCGCCATGGCGATGGTGATCTGGACGAAGAACACCGACGGCGGATCGATGTAGAGGACCTTGTAGGCCTGGATGCCGCCGGCCACGGCGGGGAACACCGCCGAGAGCACGAAGGCCTCGAGTTTGTAGAGCGTGGCGTTGATCCCGAGCGCCTCGGCTGCCCCCTCGTCCTCGCGGATGGCGTTGAGGCGGACCCCGAACCGGGAGTGCCCGACCGCGTAGGCGACCGCGATCGTCAGCAGCATCAGGACCAGCATCGCGTAGTAGGTCTCCATGGAGGTCTCGGCGCTCGGCAGGCTGATGCCCAGCCCACCGTGGGTCAGGCTGTCCCACACGGTGACGACGACACGCGTCCCCTCCGCCGCGCCCAGCATGGCGATCGCGAAGTAGGGGCCCTTGAGGCGCAGCACCGGATAGCCGATCGCCACCCCGACAAGCGCGGCGACCCCGGCGGAGACGCCGAGCGCGGGGAGCCAGAACCAGCCGTAGTCGGCCACCAGGATGGCGCAGGCGTAGGCGCCGATCCCGTAGAACGCCACGTGGCCGAACGACGTGTAGCCGGTGAAGCCGCTGATGATGTTCCAGGACAGCGCGAGGACGACGTACATCATCGTGAACAGCACGAAGGAGCGGAGGTAGACGCTCAGCGCGGAAGGGAGGAGCGCGAGCGCGATCCCGCACGCGCAAACGAGGGCCAGGTTCCGCAGGTGCTCGCGCCAGGTCACCGCGCCGGCTCAGCTTTCCTTCACGCCCATGAGCCCACCCGGGCGGATGAGCAGGACGAAGATCATCAGGCCGTAGGCGGCCAGCTCGACCATGGCCGTTCCGTTGGGGACCATGAGCGAGACGAGGTTCTCGAGGACGCCCAGCATGAGCCCGCCGATCAGCGCGCCCACGTAGTTGCCGCGGCCGCCGAGGATGACGATGGCGAAGGCCTGCAAGGTGTAGACGACGCCCGTCTCGGGGTTGAACCCGAACTGGATGGACACGAGCGCCCCGCCCGCCACGGCCAGCGCTGCCGCGAGACCGGTCGTGATCAGGTAGATCCGCCGCACGTTGATGCCGCACACCATCGCCACCTCGGCGTTGAGCGCGGTCGCCCGGACCGCCTTGCCCAGCCGGGCCAGCTTGAGGAACAGGTAGACGGCGATGGAGATCACCAGCGCCATCGCGAAGCTGATCATCCGGTTCCGGCCGACCGCGATGGTGCTGGTGAGCTGGATCGTGCCGGGAGAGTACGGGATCGTCCGGAAGTCCGTGGTGAAGATCAGCTCCACGGTGTAGATCATCGTGAGGCCGAGGCCGAAGGTGATCAGGAGCCCCGTCAGCTCGGGCGCGCCGACGGCGGCGTTCAGCAGCAGCTTCTGCACCGCCACGCCGAACAGGAACGCGATGGGCAGTGTGATCACCAGCGACAGCAGCGGATCGATCCCCAGGTAGAAGAAGGACACCCACGTCAGGTAGGCGCCCATCATCACCATCTCGCCGTGGGCGGCGTTGATGATGCGCATCACCCCGAAGATCAGCGTGAGGCCCACGGCGAACATCGCGTAGACCCCGCCCTGCATGACGCCGCCAACGATGACGGTGGCGAGGTTGCCGAGCCACGGCCCGGAGGCGTGCGCCGTGCCGGCCCAGGCGCCCACCACGAAGGGCAAGGCGTAGGCGCACGCGAGAAAGGCGCCGAGCAGATACAGGCTGCGGACGTCGCTGCGCTCCATGGGTCAGAGCGGGCTCAGCGCACGCGATGCCGGCTCCGGGGCTACCGCTTGCTCCACTCCGGCATCGGCAGCTCGGGCTTGGCCTCCGCCCACTTCTCCGGCCATACGACGCGACGCTGGCCCTTGAGGATCTGGAACGTGAGGCCCTCGGCGGCGTTCATCCCCTTGGCGTTCACCTTGTAGCGGCCGAAGACCGTCTGCACGTCGATCGTGGCCATGGCCTCGCGCAACTTCTCGTTGTCGAAGGCGCCGGCCTTCTTGACCGCCGCCTCGGTCGCCTGCAGCGCGCCGTAGGTCGAGCCGGCGTGGTAGTTCGGCTTCTCGTGGTAGCGCTTCTCGTAGCTCGCGATGTACTCATTCATGCCCGGGTGCTTGAGGATCTTGGGCAGCGGCTCCCACTGGCTGAAACCCAGGACGTACTCGGCCGTGCTGCCAAGCTGCTCGGCGAAGTTCGGCAGCCCCGGCCCGACCGTGCTCGAGTACAGCCTGAAGTTCATGTTCTGCTCGCGCATCTGGCGGAGCTGGGCGGCGGCGTCCGCGAAGTAGCTGTTGGAGAAGACCGCCTCGGCGCCGGCCGCCTTGATCTTCTGGAGCAGCGCGGTGAAGTCGGTTTGCTTCTGCGGGTAGTTCTCCTCGACGACGATGTCGATGCCGAGCTGCTTGGCCCAGTCCTTGGCGCCCTTGCCCGACTGGCGGGGAAAGAGGCTGTCCTCGCCGATGACGGCGGCCTTCTTCACCC
>Ga0326597_10002865_pt1 | contig 25484 bp, 25 predicted proteins | sample RVTome_12_FD_203789 | JGI IMG/M metagenome (GOLD analysis project Ga0326597, IMG submission 203789) | Soil microbial communities from uranium-contaminated site in the Upper Colorado River Basin, Wyoming, United States - RVT100D185 | ecosystem: Environmental > Terrestrial > Soil > Contaminated >... | reverse complement strand
CTCTCTTAGCGTATCTTCGGTGGACTACATGTCCACCATCCGGCTGACAGCGTTCTCGCACGGCGCCGGCTGAGCCTGCAAGCTCGGCCCCGCCGAGTTGGCGCAGGTCTTGCGCCACGTGCCCACGCTGACGGACCCCCGCATCCTGGTCGACGCCTCGACCCGGGACGACGCCGCCGTGTACCGGCTGGCGCCGGACCGCGCGCTGGTGGCGACGGTGGACTTCTTCACGCCCATCGTGGACGACGCCTACGACTTCGGGCGCATCGCCGCAGCCAACGCCTTCTCGGACGTGTACGCGATGGGCGCGACGCCGCTCCTCGCGTTGAACGTCGTCGGCTGGCCCCGCGGCAAGCTGCCGCTCGAGCTCTTGGGCGACGTGCTGCGCGGCGGCCAGGACGTGGCGCGGGAGGCCGGCGCGTTCGTGCTGGGCGGCCACTCGGTGGACGACCCCGAGCCGAAGTACGGGATGGTCGCGATCGGCGAGGCGCATCCCGATCGCATCGTCACGCTCGCGCGCGCCCGGCCGGGCGACGTCCTGGTGCTCACGAAGCCGATCGGCACGGGGGTCCTCACGACGGCGCTGAAGCGCGACCTCCTGACGGCCGCCGATCTGGCCCCCGCGGTCGCGTCGATGACCACGCTGAACGCCGGCGCCGCGCGCGCGATGCTCGCCGTGGGTGTCGACGCCGCCACCGACGTGACGGGATTCGGCCTGCTCGGCCACCTGCACAACATGCTGGCCGCGAGCGGGGTCGCAGCGGAGCTCGACGCGGCGGCGGTCCCCCTGTTCCCCGGCGCGGCGGAGCTGGTGGCGCGCGGAGCCGTCCCCGGCGGCACGCAGCGCAACCGCGACGGCCTAGCCGCCCACGTGCGCTTCGCGCCCGGCGTGGACGAGGCCACCCGCGTCCTCCTGCACGACGCCCAGACCTCCGGCGGGCTGCTGCTCGCGGTGCCGGCGGAGCGAGCGGACGCCCTCGTGGCGGCCCTGCAGAGGGAAGGCACCCCCGCGGCGGCCCGCATCGGCCGGGTGACGGCGGGACCGGCCGGGGCAATCCAAGTCCGTTGAGGTCCAGTGGCCACAATCCCCGAGTACCGCACCCTGACGCCCGACGCGCTCGATGCCCTGGAGCGCGCGGTGCGGGAGCGGCGGCGGGTGGCGCTGCGGCGGCGGGGCACCGAATATGTGGTTGTGGCCGAACGACTCGAGACGAGCGGGCGGGATGAAGCGCTGGCGGGGCGCCTGCCGATGACGGGGGAAGTCCTGACCTTCCGCCTGCGGGACCTGGAAACCTTCGCGGTGCTCCCATGAGCGCCCTGTCCCAGCCGTGTTCACCCGCCTGCTGATCGGCCTCGACGGCAGCCCCAGCGCGGACGAGGCGCTGGAGCAGGCGGTCGTGCTGGGCCGCCGCTTCGGGGCGACGCTCGTCGTCGGGCATATCGTCGAGCGCGCGCAGGCTATGCCAGAGGGCGCGGCGCTGCTCGAGCGGGCCGCCGAGCGGGTCCGCGCGGCGGGGCTGCACGCGGAGGTCGAGCTGAGGAGCGGCGACCCCGACACGGAGCTCGCGGCGCTGGCGAAGGGAGTGGACGCGGTGCTCGTGGGGCGGCGCGGCGGCACCACCCAGGGCGCCGAGCTCGGGCCGACGGCCGCATCGCTGATCAAGATCGCCGAGCGCTGCGTGATCGTGTGCGGCGCCCGGCCGTCGCCGATGGGCGCGTGCGCCATCGCGTTCAACGGCGGCGAGACGAGCCGGCGCTCGCTCGATTTCGCGGCACGGTTCGCCAGCATCCTAGAGAGCACGATCCACATCATTTACGCCACCGCCGATCACGCCGCCGGCGTGCGGATCGTGGGCGAGGCGGAAGCGGTGCTGTCGCTCCAGGGGGTCGCGTTCGTCACGCACATCGAGCCGGGGACGCCGGGGGAGGTCGTGGCGCGGGTCGTGGCCCGCACGAACTGCGACGCGCTGTTCGCGGGCGCGCACGTCACGCGCGGCCGCACGAGCAAGGTCACCGTTTCGCACGCAGAGGAGATCCTGCGGCACACCGACATCCCCGTGGTCGTCCAGCCGTGACCGCCGCGCCCATCGTCGTGCTCGTCCACGCCGACGAAAGCTGCCTCGGCAACGATGCCTCGAAGCCCAGCCCCGGGGGCAACGCCGCCCTGGTCGAGGCGCCGGCCGGCGACAGCGTGGCGCGCTGGGACTTCTACGAGTGCGCCCCGCAGACCACGAACAACAAGATGGCGCTCGCCGGCGCGATCGCGGCGCTCGAGTGGATCCGCCGCCAGTGGAAACACGCCCGCGTGCGCTACGTTTCCGACTCCGAATACCTGGTGAAGGGCATGAACGAGTGGATCAAGGACTGGAGGGCCCGCGGCTGGCGCCGCAAGGGCGGCGCGATCGAGAACCTGGAGCTGTGGCAGAAGCTGGAGCAGGTCGCCCAGGCGCATGATATGGACTGGACCTGGGTGCGGGGACACGACGACCACCCCAAGAACGAATACGCCGATTTCCTCGCGACCCGGGCGGCGGAGCGTCAGGAGCGCTCCAACGGCCTGGTCCCCTCGGGATTCGACGACTGGCTTAGCCAGCAACGCGCCGGCGGCAAGTACGCGGCCTACGATCCCGACAAGGAGCTGCATGAGCGTCTCTAAGGACGGCGTCGCGGCCAACACGCACCCCTACAACCTGCTTCCCATCGGTGCGTCCGTGCCCCCCGTTGACCGTATCCCGTTGTACGAGGTTTACACGCGCATGGCGGAAGAGCTCGCCAAGCGCTCCACCTGCGCGCGGCTGCAGGTGGGAACCGTGGTCACCGACCAGCGGCTCGAGAACGTCCTGGCGATCGGGTACAACGGCAACGCGCGCGGTCTGCCCAACAAGTGCGACTCGGCGGTGCCGGGAAGCTGCGGCTGCATTCACTCGGAGATGAATGCGCTGGTCAAGGCGCCGGGCAACGTGCGCGACAAGGTCGTCTTCGTGAGCGCCGCGCCGTGCGTGATGTGCGCCAAGCTGATCATCAACTCGGGGGTCACGCACGTGTTCTACCGGAAGGCCTACCGCGATCCCTCAGGACTCGAGGTACTCGAGCAGGGCGGCGTCGTCCCCGTCCTCTACGACCGCTGGGTCGCCGAGTGGCGGGGGCAGCAGGCTCCGCGCTGAGAATGGACGAGCTGGATCGGCTGTTCGAGCGGTTGGTCCAGGCCCTGGCGGACGAGGCGCGGCTGGCCGTGCCCTTCCCCGCGGCTGACGTGTACGAGCGGCTCGTGCCGTACCGCTCCAACCGCTCGCGTCTCAAGGTGGCCACGCACCAGGATTACGAGATGACCGTGCTCCGCCTGTTCGCGGGCGAGCGGGGGTACGTGCGGCTCGAGCCCGACGACGTGCGCGACGCGATGCAGCGCGAGATCACCGAGGCCAATCCCGACCCGGCGTACTTCCGCAACTTCCCGGACGCCCGCGCCATGGTCAACGGCCGGGCGGCCGAGCGCGTCCTGCTCGCCGACCAGGCGTACGCGCCGCCCCACCTCTCGGCGGTCGACGCGGACGACACGAGCGACGACTCCGTGGATTACACCGGGGAGAATCCGATCCCGCCCGTCGTGATTCCCTTACCCACGCGGCGCGACGTGCCCGCCGGCAACCAGTGCGCGTACTGCGGCGGGATGCTCCCCGGGAGCCGCAAAGTCAATTTCTGCCCCCACTGCGGGCAGCCGCCCTCGGGAGAGCTCAAGTGCCCCGCCTGCGGGAGCGAAGTGGACGTGGGCTGGACGTACTGCATCTCCTGCGGCCGAGGCACGGGCTTCGAGTGAACCGGCACCGCGTCGCCGTCATCGCGGGAGACGGGATCGGGCCCGAGGTCGTCGCAGCGGCCATTCCCGTGCTCGAGCGCGCGGCTAAGAAGCACGGCTTCGCGCTCGACTGGGAACGCCTGCCCTACTCTGCCGAGCACTACCTCAAGACGAAAGAGACGCTGCCCGAAGCGGCGTTCCACCATCTGCGCGACGAGGTGGACGCGATCTTCCTCGGCGCCCTGGGTGACCCCCGCGTTCCCGGTAACGAGCACGCGCGCGACATCCTGCTGGGCCTGCGGTTCCGGCTCGATCTGTACGTCAACTTCCGCCCCGTCACCCTGCTCCACCCTGATCTGACCCCGCTCAAGACGACGAAGCCGATCGATTTCGTCATCTTCCGGGAGAACATCGAAGGGGTGTACCTCGGCCGCGGCCGCGTGAGCGGCGACGAGTACATCGCCGAAGAGGTGAATACGGGGAAGGGCGTCGAGCGGATCATCCGCGCAGCCTTCGCGTGGGCCCAGACGCACGGCAAGACGCGCGTGACGATGAGCGACAAATCGAACGCCGTGCCGGCGCACAAGATCTGGCAGGAGAAATTCAAGGCGGTCGCGGCGGAATACCCGAAGATCGCCGCCGAGCACCGCTACGTCGATGCGTTGGCGATGGAAATGGTGCGGGAGCCCGAGCGCTTCCAGGTGATCGTCACCAACAACCTGTACGGCGACATCCTTTCGGACCTGGGCGCGGGGCTCGTGGGCGGGCTCGGCCTCGCGGCGAGCGCGAACCTCCATCCCGGGCGCGCCGGCTTGTTCGAGCCGGTGCACGGCTCGGCTCCGTCGCTCGCCGGAAAGGGCGTCGCGAACCCGATGGCGGCGGTCCTGACGGGCGCGCTGATGCTCGAGCAGCTCTGCCACCCGGAGGCGGCGCGGGATCTCGAGCGGGCGGTGAAGGAAACGCTCGCCGCGAGTGTCCGCACGCCCGATATCGGGGGAAAAGCCGGCACAAGGGAGGTGGCGGCTGAGATGGCAGCGCGCGTCTGACGCCTCGCTATATTCCCCGAGTCTCGCTGTGGAGTCTTCCCTCATGAAAACCCAAGGTGCCGGCAAGGATGTCGTCTTCCTGTCCGGCGTCCGCACCGGATTCGGAACGTTCGGCGGCTCCCTCAAGGACCTGTCGGCCATCGATTTGGGCGCCCACGCCGCGCGTCACGCGCTCGAGCGCGCCCGCGTCCCCGTCGCCGAAATCGGCCATACCGTGTTCGGCAACGCCCTCCAGACCTCCGCCGACGCGATTTACCTCGCCCGGCACGTCGGGCTCAAGGCGGGCCTGCCGATCGAAGTCCCCGCCGTGACGGTGAACCGGCTGTGCGGCTCGGGGTTCGAGGCGATCACGCAGGGCGCCCAGCTGATCCTTTTAGGCGAGGCCGACGCAGTCCTCGCCGGCGGCACCGAGTCGATGAGCCAGGCGCCCCACGTGGTGCGCGGCGCCCGGTGGGGGCTGCGCCTCGGCCCCTCCGCGCCGCTCGAAGACCTGCTGTGGGAGTCGCTCAAGGATCCGCAGTGCGACCTCTCGATGGCCGAGACGGCCGAAGGGCTGGCGGAGAAGTACAAGCTCACCCGCAAGGAAGTGGACGAGGTTGCCTTCGGCTCGCAGCAGCGCGCCAAGCAGGCGTGGGACGCCTGCGTCTTCCAGGATGAAGTGGTCGGCATCCCCATCAAGAGGAAGGGGAAGGACGTCGAGTTCCGCGCCGACGAGCACATGCGGCCCGACACGACGCTCGAGGTGTTGGTCTCCCTCAAGCCGTACTTCAAGAAGGACGGCCTCGTAACGGCCGGCAACGCCTCAGGGATTGCTGACGGCGCGGCGGCCACGGTCATCGCGAGCGAGGACTACGCCAAGGCGCGCGGCCTGAAGCCGCTCGGTCGTCTCGTGGCGTGGGCGGTGGCTGGGGTCGAGCCCAAGTACATGGGAATCGGCCCCGCGCCCGCGGCGCGCAAGGCGCTCGCCAAGGCGGGGATGAAACTAGAGCAGATGGATCTCGTCGAAGTGAACGAGGCGTTTGCGCCGCAGTACCTGGCGGTGGAGCGGGAGCTGGGCCTCGACCGCGCCAAGACGAACGTGCATGGCGGCGCGATCGCCATCGGGCATCCCCTCGCGGCGAGCGGTACGCGGATCACGATTCATCTGCTCCACGCGCTGCGCCAGCAGAAGAAGCGGCTCGGCCTCGGCTCCGCCTGCATCGGCGGCGGCCAGGGCGCGGCGGTGATCGTCGAAGCCTTCCCGGCGTAAAGGAGCCACCATGGGCAACGTCCTGCTGACGGCCCTCGCAGCAGTCGGGTTGTACTTGTTCTCGGGGCTCCGCGTGCTGCGGGAGTACGAGCGGGCAGTCTATTTCTTTCTGGGGCGCTCCTGGGGCTCGAAGGGCCCTGGCCTGATCTACCTGCCGCCGCTCTTCGCCAAGATGCAGAAGGTGTCGCTGCGGGTGATGGCGATGGACATCCCGCCGCAGGACGTGATCACGCGCGACAACATCTCCATCAAGGTGAACGCCGTCCTCTACATGCGGGTGAAGGATCCGGTGAAGGCGGTGATCGGCGTCGAGAACTATCTGTACGCCACGAGCCAGCTGGCCCAGACGACGCTCCGCTCGGTGTTGGGCGAGACCGAGATGGACGAGCTGTTGATGAACCGCGAGAAGATCAACGCGATCTTGAAGAACATCATCGAGGCCCGCACCGAAGAGTGGGGTGTCGAGGTCTCGGCGGTGGAAGTGAAGGACGTCGACTTGCCGCCGGAGATGAAGCGCGCGATGGCGCGGCAGGCGGAGGCGGAGCGCGAGCGGCGCGCCAAGGTCATCAACGCCGAGGGCGAGCTGCAGGCCGCGGAGAAGCTGGCGCAGGCGGCGCACATCATCGGTCAGGAGCCCGCGGCGATCCAGCTGCGCTATCTCCAGACGGTGAACGAGATCGCGTCGGAGAACAACTCGACGACCATCTTCCCCATTCCGATCGACCTGTTCCGCGGCTTCATGGAGAAGATCGCCCCCCCCCAGCCCAGCGCGCCTGCGGCGCGGGCGTTGCCCGAGCGGACGGCCGGCGAACGGCTGCCGGCGCCCCGAGCCACGGGCAAGGTCAAGCGGTAGGCATGGCGGGCGAGCTGATCAGCCGCGAGGCACTCGAGCGCATCATCAAGCGGGCGGCGGAGCTGCAGGCCGGCGCGCAGGACATTGGCGACGGGCTCACGCAGGACGAGGTCGTCGCGCTAGGCAAGGACGTCGGCATCCCCAGTCGCTATCTCCAGCAGGCGATGCTCGAGGAGCGGACTCGGGCGGTGGTCGAGACCAGGAGCGGATTCTGGGCCTGGCTCGCGGGACCGCGCATGCTGTCGGCCGACCGCGTCGTGCCCGGTGACCGGGCGGCGGTCGAGCGGGCGCTGACGCGGTGGATGGAAGGAGAAGAGTCGCTCCAGGTGAAGCGGCGCTACTCCGACCGCACGACCTGGGAGCCCAAGGCCGGCGCCTTCGCCACGATCCAGCGGGCGCTGGGATCCAAGGGTCGCCGCTTCGCCCTGGCGAACGCCCAGGAAGTGACGGGCCAGGCGACCCAACTCGACCCCGGGTTCTGCCACGTGGGGCTGGCGGCGGACGTGCGTCCCAGCCGCGCCCGGCGGCTGCAGGGCAGCACGGTCGTGTTCGCGCTCGGCGCCCTCTCCACGGCGGCGTTCGCGGTGACGTTCGGCCTCGTCGCGCTGGTGCCGGCGGCGGTGCTGATTCCGACGGCGGCGGCGATCGCGCGCCACCACCGCGTGGACAACGAGCGGGTGCAGATCGCGATGGAGCAGGTGCTCGACCGCCTCGAGCGCGGCGAGATCCGGGCCGAGCACGCGCTGCCCGGTATGGGACAGAATCCTTTTGTGCGCATAGCGGACGAGGTGCGCAAGGCCTTTGGAGCGCCATGAGCGAGATCAAGAAAGTCGGAGTCCTGGGCTGCGGACTGATGGGCAGCGGCATCGCGCAGATCGCGGCTGCCGCCGGCTACGACACCGTCGTCCGAGACGTCTCGAAGGAGTTGCTCGACCGCGGCCGGGCGGCGATCGAGAAGTCGCTCGCCAGGTTCGTGGAGAAGGGCAAGCTCGAGGCCGCCGCCCGTGACGCGACGCTCAAGCGGCTGACGTTCACGACCGCCGTCGCCGACCTGAAGGGCGTGGACATCGTGATCGAGGCGATCACGGAGGACTTAGGGCTGAAGAACGCCCTCTTCAAGGAGCTGGACGGCCTGTGCGGAGCGGCGACGATCTTCGCGTCGAACACCTCGAGCCTCACCATCGCCGAGATGGCCGCCGCCACCAAGCGCGCCGACCGCTTCGTGGGGCTGCATTTCTTCAATCCGGTGCCGCTGATGCAGCTGGTCGAGGTCGTCCGGACGGTGACGACGTCTGACGAGGCGTTCAAGCGCGCCTTCGCCTTCGCCAAGTCACTCGGCAAGGAAGCCGTCGCCGCCAAGGACAATTCGGGCTTCATCGTGAACCTGCTGTTGGTACCCTATCTGTTGGACGCGATTCGGGCGGTGGAGCGGGGCGTGGGCAGCGTGCCCGACGTCGACAAGGCGATGCAGCTCGGCTGCGGCTACCCGATGGGCCCGCTCACCCTGCTCGACTTCGTCGGGCTCGACACGACCTATCACATCGCGGAGATCATGTTCAAGGAGTACCGCGAGCAGCGCTACGCTCCCCCGCCGCTCTTGAAGCGCATGGTGCTGGCCGGGATGTACGGCAAGAAGAGCGGCAAGGGATTCTACGACTATTCGGCGAATCCACCCACCGTCAACTCCCTGGGACTCTGACCTATGCTCGGCTACGACGCGCCCCGCTGGCACGCGGTCCTGAACGACCTCCCCGCCGCCCTGCTCGTGGTGGCGGTGCTCTTCGACCTCGGCGCCGCCCTCTGGAAGCGCGAGTCGCTCAAATGGGCGGGCATCTGGACGCTCTGGGCCGGCGTCATCGGCGGGTGGGTCGCCGTCGTGGCGGGCGAGCTGGCCGAAGAGTCACTCGAACACGGCGAGGCGATCCACGAGCTGATGGAACGCCACGAGACGCTCGCCATCGTTACGATGAGCATCTTCACAGCGATCCTCGCGTGGAAGATGTACCGCCGCTTCGCGCTCCCGGCTGCCGAGGAGCTGGTCACGCGCGTCTTGAGTCTCGCCGGCCTCGTGGGGATCGTGTGGGTGGGGATCGTGGGCGGCAAGATGATGTTCGAGCACGCCGCCGGCGTTCCGACGAAGACGATGGAGGCCGAGATCCAGAACCGCGCGGCGGGGCGGGGCGCGACCGCGGACTCGGCACAGGCCGGGCACGTCGATCCACCGGGCACTCCGCCCCATACGCATTAGATGCGGCGAGCAGGGTTCCTCGTCGTGGTGCTTACGGCGTGCAACCCCGTCACGACCCGCCCGGCCTTCGCACCCTACCCCGAGGCCCTCCACGCGGTGATCAATGCGCCGCCGGCCCGGGTGACCGAGGAGGCGCGGACGTGGCTCGCGGCCCAGGGACCCACCGCGCAGCACGCCAGCACGGTGGACGGGTTTCTCGAGACGGGCTGGTACGACGCGACCGACTCCGCGAGCACGCCGGTCAGGGTCAAGATTCGGCTGTGGGCGGACCCCGACGTACCGGGCAAGTCACGCGTAACGGTGGAAGCAGTCTACCGGCCGATCGAGGATCCGTCGCGAACGCCGCGGGACCTGGAACGCGCGGTGCCGGAGGGCTCGGCGGGCCAGCGGCTGGCGGAGCGGTTGCTGAAGGCGCTTAGCGAGAAGCTGGGGGAGACGAGGTACTGACCCACCCCCGCACCCACTGCTCCATCTGGGCGAGGTCCAGGACAGCATCCCGGCACGGCCCGTTGGGAAGCTGCATCGTGAGACCGAGCACCGGGAGCTTGCCTGCGACGTCGCGCAGGCCGGTCATCATGTCCCGCTCGCACGCGACCGCCAGGACGGCGCGGGGGCGGCGCTCGCGGATCACCCGCCGGGCCAGCTGGCCCCGCGTCGCGACGAACACCGGTACCTCGTAGCGCCCCGCGATCGCCAGCACGCCGTCGAGCGCCTGCTTGGAGAGGCAGCGCGGAATGAGCACGAGCAGCTCCCCCTTCCCCACCTTCCGCCCCCGCCGCACCGCCAGCGTGTTGTAGATGTCGATCGCGGCGTGCTCCACCCAATCCCGCTTCCCGAAGAGGCGGGCGACGAGCGACGTGTAATTCATCAGCTGAAGGAAGGGCCCCCGCTCGAGCAAGCGTTCCGGAAGCAGGTTGGTCCCGCTGTAGAACGAGCCCGCCCCGAGCCCGAGCCACACTGCGTTGATCACGATCGCGGTGCCGAGCACGATCCAGAGTGCACGGGGGAGCACCGGCCAAAACACGGCGAGGCGTGGCCCGACGAGATACAGAAGAAGGGCGACAAGCCCCGAGCCGAGGGCCAGGGTCAGGGCCGCAAACCGGAAGAACAGCCCCGGCGGCGCTGAGAAGTCGCCGCCACCGGGCAGCGGCCGGCCGTTCCACTCGTCCCACTCGTGCCCCAAGCGCCGATCCACTTCGATGTGAATCAGCTGGGCGCGGGGAGGAGGCGTGGCGGGAGGAGCCGACGCAGCGGTGGCCATAGACGCAGGAAGGTACCGCGGCGAACTTCCTGACACCAGACACTAGGCCACCTGCCCCTTGCCGCCGAAGCTCCTCACCGACGCCCGCACCCGCGCAGCCTACGCCGAAGGGGCCGGCATCTATCGGATCGTCCCGGCGGCGGTCGCGATACCGTCGGACATGCCGGAGTTGGCGGCGCTGGTCCGTTGGGCGACGGAGACCCGCACCGCCCTCATCCCCCGAGGCGCGGGGAGTGGGATCCCGGGCGGGAACGTCGGCGCGGGCGTGATCGTGGACCTGAGCCACGGATTCACAGGTCTGACGGTCGATCCCCAGCGCCGACTCGCGCGCGCCGGCGCGTCGGTCACGTGGGGGCAAGTCACAGACGCCGCCAGGGCCTACGGCCTGCGCCTCCCCCCCGATCCCGCCTCGGGCGCCTTCGCGACGAGCGGCGGCATGGTCGCCACCAACGCCGCGGGGCCGCGATCGGTGCGGTATGGCAGCGTACGGAGGTGGATCGATGCAGTGGAGATCGTGAGTGCTGATGGGGAGGTTCGCACGGTAAGGCGAGGAGCACGGAGCACGGAGCAGTTCGTCCTGTCACCCGAGCAGCGGCGGTCCGTCGAGGCAGGATTCCCGAAGACGAGGAAGAACTCCTCCGGCTACGCGCTGAACCATTTCGCCGAGTCGGGCGACGAGCTGGACTTGCTGATCGGCTCAGAGGGAACGCTCGCGTTCGTCACCGCGGTCAACTGGCGCCTGGATCCCATCCCACCCGACCTGGCCGGCGTGGCGCTCGGCTTCACCGATCTCGCCGCCCTCGCCGCAGCCGTGCCGTTCCTCGTCTCCCTGAACGCTTCGGCCGTCGAGCTGCTCGACCGCACCCTGCTGCGCCTCCTCCCCGATGCTCCGGACGTCGCCGGCCTGCTGCTCGTGGAGTTCGAGCGGGAAACCTCTGCCGCGGCGCGGGGCGTCGTGGGGGACGCCGTCCGCGGCTTGAAGCACCAGGTGGCCTACGTCGAGACCGCGGTGCACCGCGCCGGGCTCGAAAAGTTGTGGCAAGTGCGGCGCCTCGCCTCCCCCGCCCTGGCCCGGCTCCCCGCCTCACAGCGCTCGCTCCAGGTAATCGAGGACGGGTGTGTCCCGCTCGAGCGCCTGGGGGAGTACGTCGCGGGACTCCGCCGGGCGGCGGAGCGCCACGGCGTCCCCGTCGCGATCTTCGGGCACGCCGGGGACGGGCACGTGCACGTGAACGCCCTGCCCAACACGACGGGCCCGAGCTGGCGGGAGGCGCTCGAGGGGCTGTTCGCCGACGTCACCGATCTCCTGGTCCAGCTCGGCGGCGTCCCGGGGGGGGAGCACGGCGCGGGACGGCTGCGGGCGGGGGTGCTCGAGCGCTTCTACGGACCCCATGTGATGGCGCTGTTTCGCGACCTGAAGCGCGCCTACGACCCGCTCTCCATCCTGAATCCCGGTGTTATTATTCCCGCGGCCGATTGGGCGCCCCTCGCCGCCCTGAAAGTGGGCGAGGACGCCGCACCGATTCCCGACGACATCGCCGCGCGGTTGCGAGACCTGGAGCGGAGCGCGGCCTGGGCTACACCCAAGGTCGACTTGGCTCGGTAGCACCCGATACCCGATACCCGGTACCCGACACCCGATGGAAATCTTCCGCGACCCCCGCGTCACCCTGCTCGCCCGCCCGGAGTTCGTCGAGCCCGAGCACTTGAAGGTGCAGTGGCGCGGAGAATCGACCGACGGCGAGCGGCTCGCCGAGTACGCCGGTCGGCTCTGCTACATGAGCCAGGGCAATCCGGTCAACCGCACGACGGCCGAGTACCTGGAAAACATCAAGAAGCAGGGTCACGGATCGGTGCTGGAGCACGCGGTGTACGTGCTGCTGATCGAAGGCATTTCCCGCTCCTGCTCGCACGAGCTGGTGCGCCACCGCGCCGGGTTCGGTTACTCGCAGATCTCGCAGCGCTACGTGGACGAGTCGCACGCGGCGTTCGTGCTGCCCCCCGCGATGCTCGGCGACGCGGCGCTCGAGGCGGCATGGGAGCGGCAGGTCACCGAGGCGCAGGCGGCGTACGTGCGCGCCGTCGAAGGCCTGATGCAGCGCTACGAGTGGGTGACCGACAAGGTGCACCGCCGCAAGTTGGCGCGCGAAGCGGCGCGCAGCGTGCTGCCCAACGCAACCGAAGTGAAGATCGTCGTCTCGGGAAACGCGCGCGCGTGGCGCACGATGCTCGAGCTGCGCTGCGGCGAGGGCGCGGAGCTCGAGATCCGTCGCATGGCGGTCGCGTGTCTGCGATTGCTGCAGCGCGAGGCTGGATCGCTGTTCTCCGACTTCGAGATCTACTCCGCCGAGGACAAACAGGAGGCCGCGCGCGTCGCATACCACAAAGTCTGACGCGAAAAAAAATCCGAACCTGCCTATTGCATATCTCGCCCGCATTTCGTATTCTGATACCGGACAACGCATTGCCGCTTTCCAGACCGCACGACTGAGCGGCCTTTTTTGTAGGAGGTATCCCGAGACCACATGCGTATCGGTCTCGCGTACAACGAGAAGCCCGACTCCGCCCCCGCCCCCGCGTCCGATGCGTACGCCGAGTGGGACGACGCATCCACCATTACCGCGGTGGAGCAGGCTCTCGGTCTCTTCGGCAGGGTCGTCCGGCTCGAAGCCGACGCGCTCTTCCCCCAAAAACTCTCCCTCGCCCGTCCCGACATCGTCTTCAACATGGCTGAGGGCACGAGCGGCCTGGCCCGCGAGTCCCACGTCCCGGCGATCTGCGAGTACTTGACCATCCCCTACACCGGCTCCGACCCGCTCACGCTCGCGCTGGCGCTGCACAAGGGACGCACCAAGGAAATCCTCGCCTACCGCGGCGTGCCCACCGCGCCGTTCCGCGTGATCGAGCGGCCGGCGGACCTGAACCGCATGCCTCTGCCGTTCCCGCTGTTCGTGAAGCCGATCGCCGAGGGGTCAGGTAAGGGCATATTCGTCAATAACTTATGTGACACGCCCGCAGCGCTGGCGGAGCGCGTCCTGTTCCTCTTGGAGCGCTACGCACAGCCGGTCCTCGTCGAGACCTATCTCCCCGGCCCCGAGTTCACCGTCGCGATCCTCGGCAACGGCGCCGACGCGCGTTGCCTCCCGGTGGTCGGCTTCGACTTCGGGACGCTCCCCGAGGGCGTCGCGCCGGTGTACGGCTACGAAGCGAAGTGGATCTGGGACACCCCCGAGCGGCCGCTCGACATTTTCCAGTGCCCCGCCGACGTCGCCCAGCCGCTCTACAAGGAGATCGAGCAGGTTGCGCTCGACGCGTACCACGCCGTCGGCTGCCGCGACTGGTGCCGCGTGGACGTGCGGGTCGATCGCTTCGGCGTCCCCAACGTGGTGGAGCTGAACCCGCTTCCCGGCATCATCCCCGATCCCGCGATGAACTCCTGCTTCCCCAAGGCGGCGCGGGTCGCCGGCTACGGCTACGACGAGTTGATCCACGAGGTCGTCCGGATCGCCTGGAAGCGGATCACGGGACGCACCCTGGCGGCCCTCCGCGCGGAGGCGACGGCGTGAAGGTCGTCATCCTGTACGACCCGGGGGCCGACGACTGGACGACCGAGGACGTCGCCGGGGTGATGCAGGCGGTGGACGACATCGCCCGGATCTTCGAGGGACTGGGCCACCAGGCGCAGCGGGTTCCGGTGCGGCACGACATGCGGTGGTTCACCGTCTGCCGCCGCGCCGACCTGGTGTTCAACCTGTGCGAGGGCGTGCTCGGCGTTTCCCAGTGGGAAGACCACGTGGTGGCGACCCTCGAGTTCGCCGGGATCCCCTACACCGGCTGCGGCCCGTGGACGATCGCCGCCTGCCGCCGCAAGGGCGTGGCGAACACGATGCTGGCGCAGGCCGGGCTGCCGGTGCCGCGCTGGACGCTCGCCCAGGGCAGGATCGCCGACGACTTCCCGCTCCCCGCTATCGTCAAGCCGGCCGCCGAGGACGCGAGCGCGGGGCTCGACATGTTCTCGGTGGTCACCGACCGCAAGACCCTCCGTGCCCGCGTCGCGGCGATGACGGAGCAGTTCGACGAGGTGCTCGTCCAGCAGTACATCGCCGGCCGCGAGTTCAACGTCGGATTCGTGGGCGATCGCGTGCTGCCGGTCGCCGAGATCGACTTCACCGGAATGCCGGAAGGCAGCTGGCCGATCCTCACCTACGCCGCCAAGTGGCAGACGGGGTCGGCGGAGGACGTCGGCAGCCGCCCGGTGTGCCCGGCGGCGGTGTCGCAGCGCCTCGCCGAGCGGCTCACCCGGGTGGCCGAGGCGGCGTGGCGAACGATGCAGGGGAAGGGCTACGGGCGGGTCGACCTGCGGGTGGACGACACCGGGCGCCCCTGGGTGCTCGACGTGAATCCCAACCCCGATCTGACCGACGAGGCGGGCCTGTCGCGCATGGCGAAGGCCGCGGGGTGGGAGTATCCGGAGCTGGTGCGCCGCATCGCCGAGGTGGCGCTGCGGGAGGCGCAAGGCGCCAAGGCCGCGCATGAGCTGCTCGCTGCGCCCCGTCGGGCGCGCGCATCGCGCACGGCTTGAGCAGCTGACGCGGGCGACCGGCCGCTTCCGGGAGGAAGAGGTCGCCACCGCGGTCGAGCTGCTCGACGAGCACCTGGCAGGGGATGACGACTACCGGTTCACCGGAGCCTTCGACGGCGACGACCTGGTCGGCTATGCCTGCTGGGGTCCGACGCCCGGGACGGAAGGGACCCACGACCTCTACTGGATCGTCGTGGACCGGGATCGGCAGGGGGCGGGCGTGGGGACGCTGTTGCTGCGCGAGGTCGAGTCCCGGCTCACGGCGCTCGGCGCCCGGCTGATTGTCGTCGAAACCTCGTCGCGGGTGGATTACGCGCCCACGCGGGCCTTTTACGAGAACCGCGGCTACACCAGAGCCGCAACCATCCCGGGGTATTACGCGCCCGGTGACGATCTGGTGGTCTACACCAAGGATCTCACGGATGGAGACCTGGCAAGAGCTGCTTCGTAAGAAGAGCATCGCGTCCCTCGACGCGCTGGCCGCGCGGTTCGGGCCGGAGCACGCCGGGGGGGGCGAGATCGACCGGCTCCGGCAGGCGGCCGCGAACTTCGAGTTCCGGATCTCCCCCGCCATGGTGGACCTGATCAAGTCCCCCGGCGACCCGATCTGGCGCCAGTACGTGCCGACCGTGCAGGAGCTCGAGGTGCGCGACGGGATCGTGGACTCCCTGGACGAGGACGCGAACTCGCCGGTCCCGAACATCACGCACCGCTACCCCGACCGGGCACTCTTCCTCGTCTCCCCGGTCTGCGCCTCCTACTGCCGTTTCTGCACCCGGCGCCGCAAGGTGGGCGACCCCGAGAAGATCCCGATGTCGCAGCTCGAGTCGGCGTTCCGCTACCTGGAGGAGCACAAGGAGATCCGCGACGTCATCATGTCGGGGGGCGACCCGCTGCTCCTCTCCGACCGGCGCATCGACGACATCTGCCGGCGGCTGCGCACCATCCCGCACCTCGAGGTCCTGCGGATCGGGAGCCGCGTGCCGTGCCACCTGCCCGAGCGGATCACGCCCGAGCTGTGCGCGATCCTCAAGCAGTACCACCCGTTCTACATCAACACGCACTTCAACCACCCCGACGAGCTGACGCCGGCGGCGGTGAAGGCCCTCGGCATGCTGGCGGACGCCGGCATCCCCCTCGGCTGCCAGACCGTCCTTCTGAAGGGCGTGAACGACGACGTCGAAGTGATGAAGGAGCTGATGCAGAAGCTGCTCGTCGCGCGGGTGCGGCCCTACTACATCTACATGTGCGACCAGGTCGCCGGCGCCGAGCACTTTCGCACGACCATCGAGAAGGGGCTCGAGATCATCAAGGGGCTGCGCGGCTGGACCTCGGGGCTCGCGGTGCCCCACTTCGTGATCGACGCGCCGGGCGGGGGCGGCAAGATCCCGCTGCTGCCGGAATACGTCGTGAAACTGACCGACAAGGAAGTCGTGCTGCGGAACTACGCCGGCAAGCTGTACCGCTACAAGCAACCGAAGACCGACGCGCCGAAGCCGGCGAAGAAGCGGATCCCCGGGCTGGAACCGGTGCTGGCGGGCTGACCCCTCCTCCCCTCACGCTCGATCTCGTCGCCGCGCTCTACCGCGAGCACGCCGGCGCCCTGCGCGCCGTGCGCGCGTCTCAACGGCAGCTCTACGCGCAGCGCAGCGACGCGCGTCTCGAGCGTTTCGCCCCATACCGCTGGGCCAGCGCGGCCCTCCGTCGCGCCCATCTCCCGGCCCACTACAAGCGCCGCTTTCGGCCCAAGTTCGACGATATCGAGGCGGAGATCACCTACCTGCTGGTGCGGCGCTTCCGGCCGACCGTTGTCCTCGAGGTCGCCCCGTACTATGGGTGGTCCACGACGTGGCTCCTCCACGCACTGCGGGACAACGGCGCCGGCCGCCTGGACTCCTACGACCTCGTCGACTACAGCCGCTGGACCGTCCCGCCCGCGCTGGCCCGGGGGCGCTGGCGGTTCACGCAGGGGGACATCCGGGACTTCGTGGATGAGCTGTCCAAGGGGATCGGCTTCTTGTTCTTGGACGCTGCGCACACGGTCGAGTTCGCGCGGTGGTACCTGGACAACCTGTTCCCGCGGCTCGCGCCCGGGACGATCGTCGGCGTGCACGACATCTTCCGCGGGCATTTCGCCCCGATGCCCGAAACCGCCGTGCTGCTCGAGTGGCTCGAGCGCCGGGGAGTCGCGTGCATCACGGCGGCGCCCGGCGCGGGACGCGATCCCTACGACCGGCTCGTGGCGGTGAAGCGAGAGCTCGGCCTGGCGGAGCCCATCCACGACTCGGTGAAGAACCCCATGGCGTTCTTCCGGCTGCCGCCCTAGGGGCGACCGCGGAAGGGTCGGAATAGACGCTTGACGGAGTCGGGCGGAATTGTATATTTATGCCGTCCGCCGCATAGAAATGCACCCCGACTCCGAGGCGCTCCGCATGCCGTCGCACCGCTGCCACGCCAATTCGCTGCTGAGCAATCTGGTACTCTCCCAAGGGAGCGCCGGGGCGAAATAGCGTGTCCAGACCACCGAGACCGATCCCCGAGCCCGCTCCCTCCGAGCGGGCTTTTCATTGTCTGCCTCCCGCGTCGCTCGACCCCTGGCGGGAGCACGACGCGTGTGGGGTAGGGTTCGTCGCACACGCCGCCGGCGAGCGGTCGCACGCCGTGCTGGAAATGGCGCTGACGGCAGTCGCGCGCCTCGCGCACCGCGGCGCCGCCTCGAACGACCGCTCGGGCGACGGCGCGGGCGTGCTCACCCAGATCCCGCACCGGCTCTTGGGCCCCGCCGGTTCGGTCCGGCCCTTTGCCGTCGGCATGTTCTTCCTGCCTCAGGCGGGCCCGGCGCTCGAACAGGCCGTCGCTCTGATCGAACGCACGCTCCAAGAGCTGGAGCTGCCGGTGATCGGCTGGCGGGACGTGCCGCTGGACCCGGCCGCCCTCGGACCGCTCGCGCGCGCCAGTCGTCCGGCCGTGCGGCAGGCCTGCGTCGAGCCGCCCCCCAAGTGGGCGGGAGACGAGGAGGTCTGGGAGCGCCGCCTGTACCTCGCCCGCCGGGTGATCGAGCGCCGCGCCGCGCAGCAGGGCGTCGCGCCCCTGTACGTCTGCTCGCTCTCCTGCCGCACGGTCGTCTACAAGGCGCTGCTCGCGGGCACCGAGCTCCCTACGTTTTATCCCGATCTGCGCTCGCCCTTGTTCGAAACGGCGATCGCCGTCTTCCACCAGCGCTACTCGACCAACACCCTGCCGAGCTGGCCGCTCGCTCAGCCGTTCCACCTGCTCGCGCACAATGGTGAGATCAACACGTTGTGGGGGAACCGGAACGCGATGCGGGCCCGCGAGCCGGCGCTCGCGTCGCCCGTCTGGGGAAAGGACGTCGATCGCCTGAAGCCCGTCATCTGGCCGGAGGGAAGCGATTCGGCGAGCCTCGACAACGCCCTCGAGCTCCTGGTGCGCTCGGGGCGCGACCCCGTACACGCCCTCATGATGCTCGTCCCCGAGGCGTGGGAGGGCAGGGCAGACCTCGATCCCGCGCTCCAGAGCTTCTACGAGTTCCACGCTCCCCTGATGGAGCCCTGGGACGGCCCCGCCGCCCTCGCCTTCTCGGACGGCGTGATCGCCGGCTCGGCGGTCGACCGGAATGGCCTCCGCCCCTGCCGCTACAAGATCAGCAGACGCCGCCTCGTGATCGCATGCTCGGAGGTCGGCGTGGCCGATCTCGATCCGGGGGACGTCGTGGAGAGCGGCCGCCTCGGGCCCGGCGAGCTGCTGGTGGTAGACACGAGCCGCGACGCCGTGCTCCACAGCGTCGAAGCGAAGCGCGAGGTGGCCGGCCGCTACCCCTACCAACGGTGGGCGCGCCGCGTGGCGTGCGACCTCTCCGCCGGCGGGACCTCCCTCCCCCCCGGGCCCGCGCTCCCGCCGCAGGAACTGGTTCCCCGGCAACGGGCGTTCGGCTACGGCTTCGAGGACCTGCGCCACGTCCTCGAGCCGATGGCTTCGGCCGGTGCCGATGCCATCTGGAGCATGGGGGACGACACGCCCATTCCCCCCCTCTCCCGCACCGGCCCCAGCGTCTACGCCTACGTGCGCCAGCGGTTCGCCCAAGTCACGAACCCCGCGATCGACCCGCTGCGCGAGTCGGAGGTGATGTCGCTGGCGATGTACCTGGGGCGCCGTGGCTCGCTGTTGGGCCAGCGCCTGCCGCCGCTGCCGTTGTTCCGCCTGGAGCATCCGATCCTCCTCAAGCGCGAGATGGCGGCGCTGCGCCGCTCCCCGGGGTTCCTCGTCGCGACGCTCAGCGCGGTGTGGGACTCTGGCGCCGGGCCCGAAGGCCTGTCCCCCGCGCTCGATCGCCTGTGCCGCGAGGCGACCCGCGACGCGCGCCGGGGCGCCACGACACTCGTCATCACCGATCGCGATGCCGACGCGCGGCGCGCGCCGCTCCCGATGCTCCTCGCGATCGGTGCCGTGCACCAGAGGCTGCTCGAGGCCGGGCTCCGCACGCGGGTGAGCGTGGTCGCCGAAGCGGGAGACGCGTGGGACATCCACCACTTCGCCGCGCTGTTCGGGTACGGCGCCGAGGCGGTGCACCCGTGGCTGGCCCTGCAGTCGGTGCGGAGCGGAGGGACGGGCGAAGACGTAGAGGGCACGTTCCGGGCCGCGGCGGAGAAGGGTCTGCTCAAGATCCTGTCCAAGATGGGGATCTGCACGCTGCGGTCGTACGCCGGCGCCCAGCTTTTCGAAGCGCTCGGCCTCGGTGCGGCGGTCGTTGACCGCTGCCTCTCAGGCACCGTCTCCGTGATTGGCGGTATCGGCTTCACGGAGATCGCCGAGGATGTCTTGGCGCGCCACGCCGCCGCTCACGCCCCCCCCCCGTCCCAGGAGGGTCTGCCGGACAACGGGCGGGTGCGCTACCGCAAGGATGGCGAGGACCATGGGTGGGCGCCGCCGCTCGTCCGCGCGCTGCAGGACGCGGTGCAGTCGGAGAGCGCGGCGGGTTACGACGCGTTTCGAGCGCGTGTCGAGGCCCGCGGGCCGGCTGGGCCTCGCGACCTGCTCGCCTTCCGCGCCACTCAGCCGATCCCGCTCGAGGAGGTCGAGCCGGTCGAGGCGATCCGCCGGCGGTTCATCTCGAGCGCGATGTCCCTGGGCGCGCTGTCCCCCGAAGCCCACGCGACCCTCGCGATCGGCATGAACCGCATGGGCGCGCGGTCGAACACGGGCGAAGGCGGTGAAGACCCCGCGACCTACATCCCGCGGCCGACCGGCGACCGCGCCGACAACCGCATCAAACAGGTCGCGTCGGGCCGTTTCGGCGTGACGACGGAGTACCTGGTGCGAGCCGACGAGCTCGAGATCAAGATCGCGCAGGGCTCGAAGCCGGGGGAGGGCGGCCAGCTGCCGGGCCACAAGGTCACGGAGTTCATTGCGCGGCTGCGTCACGCGGTGCCCGGGATCCCCCTGATCTCGCCCCCGCCCCACCACGACATCTACTCGATCGAGGACCTCGCGCAGCTCATCCACGATCTCAAGCAGGTGAACCCGGCGGCGCGCGTGGGAGTCAAGCTCGTCGCCGAAGCAGGCGTGGGAACCGTCGCGGCAGGCGTAGCCAAGGCCTACGCGGACTACGTGCTCATCTCCGGCCACAACGGCGGCACCGGCGCCTCACCGCTCTCGTCGATCAAGCACGCGGGCTCTCCCTGGGAGCTGGGCCTGGCGGAAACGCAGGCGGTCTTGCTGCGCAACGGGTTGCGGGAGCGGATCGAGGTGCGGGTGGACGGCGGGCTGCGCACGGGGCGCGACGTGGTGGTCGCCGCCCTGCTCGGCGCGGAAGCGTTCGGGTTCGGGACAGCGGCCGTCGTGGCGCTGGGGTGCGCCATGGCGCGGCACTGCCACCTGAACACCTGCCCCACCGGCATCGCCACTCAGCGCCTGGACCTGCGGCGGAAGTTCCGCGGCACGCCGGAGCAGGTCGTCGCGTACTTCACGCTGATCGCGGAGGACGTGCGGCGCATCCTGGCGGCTTTGGGGCAGCGGCGCCTCGACGACATCGTCGGCCGGGTGGACCTGCTCGAGCGCGTGCACCGCCCCGAAACGCCGCGCGCGCAGCTGCTCGACCTCTCGTTGCTGCTCGAGAGCTCCGCCGGCGCCGAGCCGGGTCGGCCGCGGCGCCGCACGGCCCTCCGCAACGACCGGCCGGACGTGGTGTCGCTGGACGCGGAGATCCTCCTGGCCTTGGGGCCCGCGCTCGAGCGCGGTGAGCCGTTCGCCGGCTCCTACCGGATCGGGAATCATCATCTGACCGTCGGCGCGAGGATCGCGGGGCACATCGCGCGCCACCCCGGCCAATCCGGTGCACCGGCGCCTGTCCGGCTCCGTTTCACGGGCAGCGCGGGCCAGAGCTTCGGCGCGTTCGCGCTGCCGCGCATGCAGCTGCGCCTCGAGGGCGAGGCCAACGACCACGTGGGCAAGGGGTTGTGCGGGGGGGACATCGTCATCCGGCCGTTCCGGACCGCCGCCTACGTGGACGGCGGCCGGCAGCACGTGATCCTCGGCAACACCGCGCTGTACGGCGCCACGGCCGGTCGACTGTTCGCGGCCGGCAGCGCGGGGGATCGCTTCGCCGTTCGGAACTCCGGTGCCGTGGCCGTGATCGAGGGCGCGGGCGACCACTGCTGCGAGTACATGACCGGCGGGGTGGTCGTCGTGCTCGGGCCGGTGGGCCGGAATTTCGGCGCCGGAATGTCGAACGGCCTCGCCTACGTGCTCGACGAAGGCGAGGTGCCGCTCACCGCCCGCTGCAATCCGGAGATGGTCGTCGTGAGCGGCCTCGACGCGGCCGACGAGCGTCGGCTCCAGGGGCTCATCCGGCGCCACTTCCAGAAGACGGGGAGCGGGCGCGCGCGGGCCATCCTGCAGGGATGGGCGATCTATCGCACGTCGTTCAAGAGAGTGTCGCCGCCCGTCCCACCTGTCGCAGCCGTTGAACCGGTGGATCACCTCGCATCGACTGGGAGTCCCGCATGAAGCTCATCACCACGATCGTCCGGCCCGAGCGCCTCCCTGAGGTCAAAGAGGCGCTGTTTCGCGCCGGCATCACCGGCATCACGCTGAGCCGCGTGAGCGGGCACGGCGGGGAGCAGCAGCAGATCGAGCACTACCGCGGCACGGCGGTCGTCATGGAGTTCCGCGACAAGGTGAAGATCGAGATGGTGTGCTCGGAGCCATTCGTGGAGCCCTGCATCAACGCGATTCTCTCCTCCGCCCGGACCGGCGAGGTCGGGGACGGCAAGATCTTCGTGCAGCCGATCGAGCGCGTGATTCGCATCCGAACCGGTGAAGTCGACAACCGCGCGCTGACCGCGGTGAACGCCGACGAGGTGCAGCGCGCCGCGCTGGAGGCCGCCGACCAATGAACCCATCGATCTCTGCGGGCGACACCGCCTGGGTCCTGCTGTCGAGCGCCCTCGTCCTCCTGATGACGGTCGGGCTCGCGTTCTTCTACGGCGGGTTGGTGCGGCCCAAGAACGTGCTCAACACGATGATGATGAGCCTGATCGCGCTGGGGCTCATCGGCGTCCAGTGGGTCCTGGCCGGGTACTCGTTGGCCTTCCATCCCGGCGGCCCCTGGCTCGGCGGCTTCGGTTGGCTCGCCTTGCGCGGCGTCGGGCTCGAACCCGACCCCACGTACGCCGCCACGATCCCACACCAGGCGCACGCGATGTTCCAGGGGATGTTCGCCATCATCACGCCCGCGCTCATCTCCGGCGCGATCGTCGAGCGGATGCGGTTCCGGGCGTACGCGGTGTTTCTCGTCCTCTGGGCCACGCTGGTGTACGATCCGCTGGCCCATTGGGTGTGGGGGACCGGTGGCTGGCTCTTGAAACGCGGCGCGCTCGACTTCGCGGGCGGCACCGTCGTGCACGTCAGCGCCGGCGTCTCGGCGCTCGTCGCGGCCTGGATGCTGGGCCCGCGCAAGGACTATCGCCGCGTGCCGCTCGCGCCCCACAACGTGCCGCTGGTGCTGCTCGGCGCCGGGCTCCTCTGGTTCGGCTGGTTCGGGTTCAACGCCGGGTCGGCGCTGGCGGCGAACGGGATCGCGACCCTCGCGTTCGTGAACACCAACACCGCGGCGGCCGCCGCGCTCGTGACGTGGGCGCTCCTCGACCTGTCCCGCGGCGGCAAGATGACCGCGGTGGGCGCCGCGACTGGCCTCGTGGTCGGCCTCGTGGGGATCACGCCCGCCGCGGGGTTCGTGACGCCCCTGGCGTCGCTCGCGATCGGCACGATCGCCGCGGGCGTCAGTTACACCGCCATCCAGATCCGCGCGGCCAGCCGGCTCGACGACGCGCTCGACGTCTTCTCCTGCCACGGCCTGGCGGGAGCGACGGGCGCTCTGCTGACCGGCGTGTTCGCTTCCAAAGCCGTGAACCCCGCCGGCGCCGACGGGCTGCTCGCCGGCAACGCCGCGCAGCTCGGCGTACAGCTCCTCGCCGTTCTGGCCGCCGCCGGCTTCGCCGCCGCCGGCACAGCGGTCATCCTGAAGCTGGTGCAGGTGACGCTGGGCGCGCGCGCCGGCGTCCACCAAGAGCTCGCGGGGCTCGACCTGAGCGAGCACGGGGAGGAAGCGTACTTCGGGACGGACCTGGGCAGCTTCGCGGGTCCCGGCGCCGCGCTCGGCAGCAGCGTGATCGTCCACTCGATCACGCCGCTGCCGGCGACACCGCTGCGGAAGCCAGCCCTCGCGGGGTAGCGCCGCGCGGCGGCCCTGGGCATTCTTCTCCCCCATGGCCGCCACGTCCCCGCCGACCAAGTTCAAGGTCGGCTTGGTGCAATTGAGCATGACCGCCGACCCGGCGGCAAACCTCGCCAAGGCGATCGCCCAGGTGAAGGCCGCCGCGCGGCAGGGTGCGGCGCTCGTCTGTCTCCCCGAGCTGTTCCGCACCCTCTACATCGGCCAGCGCGAGGATCACGCGCTGTTCGACCTCGCCGAGCCCGTCCCCGGCCCCTCCACCGAGGCGCTGGGGAAGGTCGCGAAGGAGGCGGGTGTAGTGGTGATCGCGTCGCTGTTCGAGCGCCGCGCGGCGGGGCTGTACCACAACACCGCGGCGGTCATCGAGGCCGACGGCACGGTCAAGGGGATCTACCGCAAAATGCACATCCCCGACGACCCTGCCTACTACGAGAAGTTCTACTTCACCCCCGGCGACTTGGGCTTCCGCGCCTTCGACACGAGCGTCGGGTCCATCGGGACGCTCGTCTGCTGGGACCAGTGGTATCCCGAGGGGGCGCGGCTCACGGCGCTCCAGGGAGCGAACATCCTCTTCTATCCCACGGCGATCGGCTGGCACCCGGCCGAGAAGGCGCAGTATGGCGCACAGCAGCTCGACGCCTGGCGCACGATCCAGCGCAGCCACGCGATCGCGAACGGCTGCTGGGTGGCGGCGGTGAACCGCGTCGGCTTGGAGAAGCTCGGCGGTGAGGGACCCGGAATCGAGTTTTGGGGACACTCGTTTCTATGCGATCCGTTCGGCGTGGTCGTGGCCGAGGCGGGGGAAAACGAGGCCTTGATCGTCGCCGAGGTGGACCTCGGGCGGGTGGAGGAAGTCCGCCGCAACTGGCCGTTCCTGAGGGACCGCCGGACCGACGCGTACGGCGGCATCGAGCGCCGCTTCCTCACCGATTAATCGTGCTGGGCTTCCGCATGCCCGCCGAGTGGGAGCCGCACGCGGCGACCTGGATCGGCTGGCCCCACAACAAGAGCGACTGGCCGGGGAAGTTCGCCCCGATCCCGTGGGTGTACGGCGAGATCGTCCGCAAGCTTGCGCCGGGGGAGATGGTCCGGATCCTCGTCAACTCCGCCACCCACGAGGCGCAGGCGCGCCGGACGCTGACGAAGTGCGGCGCGGACTTGGCCCAGGTCGAATTCCTTCGTTTCCCCACCAACCGCGGGTGGACCAGGGACTTCGGCCCGATCTTCGTCAGGAGCGAGGGGCCCCCCCTCCCGCCCGAGGTCGCAATCGCCCGGTTCCACTTCAACGCCTGGGCCAAGTACCCCGACTGGAAGAAGGACGATAGGATCCCCGGCCTCGCCGCCAAGCGCCTCAACCTGCGGATGCTCGAGCCCAAGGCCGGCGGCCGGCCCGTCATCCTCGAGGGGGGCAGCATCGACGTGAACGGCCGCGGCAGCCTCGTGACGACCGAAGAGTGCCTCTTGGACCCCGCGGTCCAGGTCCGGAACCCCGGGCTTTCCCGCGCCCAGCTCGAGGCCGTGCTGCGCGACTCCCTCGGCGCGACGAACGTGCTCTGGCTGGGCAAGGGGATCGCGGGGGACGACACGCACGGTCATGTGGACGACCTGTGCCGCTTCGTGGGGCCGCGCACGGTGGTGCTGTGCAAGGAGGACGACCCGCGCGACGCGAACTACCGGCCCCTCGCCGAGAACCGCGAGCGGCT
>Ga0326597_10002864_pt1 | contig 25486 bp, 24 predicted proteins | sample RVTome_12_FD_203789 | JGI IMG/M metagenome (GOLD analysis project Ga0326597, IMG submission 203789) | Soil microbial communities from uranium-contaminated site in the Upper Colorado River Basin, Wyoming, United States - RVT100D185 | ecosystem: Environmental > Terrestrial > Soil > Contaminated >... | reverse complement strand
TATGGAGCCAGACCAGAAATTTACTAAATACCAATGGATTAGCGTTGATTTGCAGAAGGCGCAAAACGATATCCGCCCGGAGAGCTACAAACTGGATATCAACTCCATCAGGATTGAATCATCCGTTGGAACCGCCAACGGCTGGCAGGAACGTAAAGATATTGTTCTGCCTCTCAGAAGCTCGTCTATGTGCTCCATACGAGCCGTACGCGATAACAATGGCTCACCTACGCTTGGCATTTTCCGGCCAAAAAGCATAACCGAGCTTAAAATAGTTGCTACAACTCCTGATTGGAGCCCGCGCCAGCGCGGAATCCTTAGCCAGCAACTGCTTCCATTTCAAAGTACTCCGGATAAGGCGCTTGAAAAGATACCATATGAGTTTCGATATCGTTTCAACTGTGACGAACGGAATTGCAGCGGCCACGATATGATCTGCACTGACTGGGAAATGGGCCAGTCCTATCGCAGCTGGCGAGGAAGATATGGTGCAACTTGGGAGGAGAAATTCAGAGAACGTTACGAGCACGACATGAAAGACCGCTATGACACTCACTTTTTCGTCGGGAACCTACACCAGTTCCCAAACGCATGGATAGTGGTTGGCCTGTTCTACCCCCCAAAGACACCGGAACTCGACCTGTTCCACGATTAGCTAACAGTGCATCTTCCAGCGAGCTTGGGCTGCCTACTCGGCCCCCCTCCACCGCTCCGGCGCTATTTTCTCCAGCCATGCTGTCTTTCTGTCTTCAATACGCATGTGGCTGTACGGGCGTCAGGTAGTTTCAAAAAAGTTACTGTCAAGGCGACGCCGGCGACGCCGCGTCCGGCTGCGGCTCCGCCAGGGGCGGGTGGCGGCGGTGCCAGGCGGTGGCCTGCTCGTAGGCCCGCCCGATGCGCAGCAGCAGGGGCTCGGCGAAGGGCCGCGCGTAGAGCATCAGCCCGATGGGCAGCCCCCCGGCGGTGAACCCGCACGGCAGCGCCAGCCCGCACAGGTTGAGGATGTTGCCGATGGCCGTGTTGCGCAGGTAGGCCAGGTTGACCGCCGCGTAGGCGTCCTTGTCCGCATCGGCGGCGGCCAGGGGCACGGCGGGGCGCATGGTGGCCGGCACCAGCAGCGCGTCCACCTCGGCCAGGGTGGCAGCCGCCCGCACCCGCAGCGCCTCCCAGGTGCGTACGCTGCGGATGTAGTCCGCCGCGGCGATCTCGGCCCCCTTGCGGATGCGGTAGCCGACGATGGGGTCGAAGCGGTCGAAGCGGTCGGCCAGCCGCTCCCGGTGCACCGCGTAGGCCTCCGCGGCGATCACCAGCCCCTGCCGGTTGAGGGCCTGGGCCTCGGCCGCCTCGGGGAAGGGAATGCTCTCCACGCGGGCCCCCAGGTCGGCGAACACCCGCCCGCACTCGCGCACCGCCGCGGCCACCTCCGGTGCCACCTCGTCCCAGAACACCGTCTCCGCGAAGGCCAGCCGCAGCCCGCGCACCCCCGCGTCCAGGGTCGCCAGGGCATCGGCCGGGCCCGGGCCCAGGGTGGGCGGGTCGCGCGGGTCGGCGCCCTGGAGGGCCTGGAACGCCAGCGCGGCGTCCTCCACCGTGCGGGCCAGGGGCCCCACCGAATCCAGGCTCCAGCTCAGGGGGAACACCCCGGCGCGGCTGATGCGGCCCACGGTGGTCTTGAGCCCCACCACGCCGCACAGGGCCGCGGGAATGCGCACCGAGCCGCCCGTGTCGCTGCCCAGCGCCATGGGTGCCAGGCCGGCCGCCACGGCCACGCCCGAACCGCTGGAGGAACCGCCCGGCACGTGGGGCTCGGCGGCCCAGGGGTTGCGGGGCGTGCCCGTGTGGTGGTTGATGCCCACACCGCCGTAGGCGAACTCCACGGTGTTGGTCTTGCCCAGCAGCACCATTCCCGCCCGGGCCAGCGCGGCCACCGGGGCCGAGTCGGCCGCGGCCGGGGCGTCGCCCAGCAGGGTCGAGCCCGCGTGGGTGGGCAGCCCGGCCACGTCGAACAGGTCCTTGGCCGCGTAGGGGATGCCGTGCAGAGGTCCCAGGTCGATGCCACCCGCCAGGGCCGCCTCGGCCGCCCGGGCCGCCGCCAGGGCCCGCTCCGGGCACAGCAGGTGGAAGGCGTTGAGGGCCGGGTCGAGCGCCCGGGCGCGCTCCAGGAAGTGCTCCGCGAGGGCCACGGGCGAAAGCTCCCCGCTGCGCAGGCGGCGCGCCAAGCACGCAATGGACTGGAAATGCAGCGGCGTTTCGGCCATGCTGGGGGCTCTGGTGGGTGCTTGGGCAGCGACGCACAGCGTAGAGCCTCTGCGCCGGAAACACAAACCCCCGCCCCGGCGCCGCCGGGCCGCGGGAACGAGGCGAAGTTGGGTTCAAGATGAGCTTTTCGAACGACCACCCCACCCCGTCGCGCTGACGCGCGCCACCTCTCCCCACTGGCGGGGAGGGGCCGGGGGAGGGGTTTTGCGATGCTTCGATCAGCAAACGTACGAACACACCTTGGTGTCAGGCGGTGCAGCGATGCAGGTGGTGACCACCCTGGGCGAGTGGAAGGCGGTGCGCGCCGCGTGCGCCGGCGCGGTGGGCGTGGTGCCCACCATGGGCGCCCTGCACGAGGGGCACCTCTCCCTGGTGCGGCGGGCCCGGGCGGAAAACGACGTGGTGGTGGCCTGGGTGTTCGTCAACCCCACGCAGTTCGCCCCCCAGGAGGACTTCGGGGCCTACCCGCGGCCGCTGGCGCGCGACCTGGAGCTGCTGGAGGCGGAAGGGGTGGACCTGGTGCTGGCGCCGACCGTGGCGGAGGTGTACCCGCCGGGCTTCCAGACCCGGGTGGAGGTGACCGACCTCACCACCGTGCTGGAAGGGGCGGCGCGGCCAGGCCACTTCCGGGGGGTGTGCACCGTGGTCACCAAGATCCTCTGCCTCACCCAGCCCGCTCGGGCCTACTTCGGGCAGAAGGACGCCCAGCAGGCGGTGGTGGTGCGGCGGCTGGTGCGCGACCTGGGGTTCCCGTGCGACGTGGTGGTGTGCTCCACCGTGCGCGAGCCGGACGGGCTGGCCCTGAGCTCCCGCAACGTCTACCTGAGCCCGGCGGAGCGGGCCGCCGCCCCGGTGCTGCACCGGGCCCTCCAGGCCGCGGCCGCCGTACTGGCCGCCGGCGAGCGGCGGGGCGCAGCCCTGCGGGAAGCCATGCAGGCCGTGCTGGCCGCCGAGCCCCTGGCCCGGCCCGATTACGTGAGCGTGGCCGAGGCGGAGACGCTGGCCGAGTGCGAGACGGTGACCGGCCCGGTGCTGGCCTCCCTGGCGGTGCGCATCGGCGCCACGCGGCTGATCGACAACCTGCCCCTGGAGCCCCCGCCCGGCTGAGCGGGGCACCGCCCTAAAAACGGCCGCGCTCGCGGTCGGCCTTCTTCTCCGCCTCGATCTCTCCCGCCCAGTCGCGCGGGCGCCCGGCGCTGCCCAGGAACGCCTCGTAGATGGCCCGGGCCCGCCGCAGCAGCTCATCGGGCGGGTGCTCGTCCGCGGCGATCTGGATGTCCACCTGGTAGCGCGCCATGGGGAAGTCGGTGTTCAGCACCGCGTCGGGGTGCATGCGGTGCTTGCGCAGCAGGTTGAGCAGGTCCCCCGGGGTCACGTTGAGCCGCTTGGCCATCTTGTTGGCGTTGGCGAAACGGTAGGTGCCTTCCGGGGTCAGCCCCAGGTAGTACTCGCAGAACAGCGCGAACGGATCGTGGGCCATGCGATGCCCTTCCCTTTCAGGTTTCCCGCGCGGCGGGCCTAACTCCGGCGGCGCAGCATGGCGTCCAGGGAGATGCGCCCGGCACCGTGGGTGGCGAACAGCACGCCGGCCACGATCAGCATCAGGTCCAGCCGCCCGGCGTTGAAGCCCCTGGGCAGGTTCACCACCAGCAGGGCCACGATGAACTCGATGGTGAACAGGATGCCGAAGTAACGGGTAAACAGGCCCACGATCAGGGCCGCCCCCCCCACCAGCTCCAGCAGGGAAATGAAGGGCCCCGCCACCTCCGGCAGCCAGATGCCTATCCGCCGGAAGTTCTCGGTGACGCCGGCCATGCCGGCCAGGAACACCTTAGCGTACCCGGCCCAGAAGAGGATGAAGCCCACGGCCAGCCGCACGATCAGCAAGCCCACCTCCCGTTGCCGCTCCAGCCAATTCATGATCTGGTTCATGCCCTCTATCTCCTTGGACGTTGTGGTCGGCGCGGCCCCGCTCCCCGAGAGCGGAGCCGCTGTTGCCGGCCCGGCGCTTGTGCCATAATGGCGGCCATTCCGGCCCATGGGCAACATTTTTTCTGCCGCCGCCGCCCGCCTGTATCGAGAGGGGAGCGACCCGGGCGGGGATCGCCGGCCCCCTCCCGGGGGGCGGCCCGCCCCCGGCGGTGGCGGCGTTCAGCACGTTCCGGGTTCCATGCGCAAGCTGCTGCTGCTCCTCATCGTCGCCCTCACCGCCACCGGCCTGGCCCTGACCTACGGCGCGGGAGCGCGGCCCCTGGCCGGCTGGGCCAAGGCCATGTCGCTGGCCCACATCTGGGGCGGGTTCTTCTTCCTGGTGCTGTTCCCCCTCTATGCCTGGGACCACGTCTCCCACAACCGGCGCTGGCTGCGCGTGCCGGCGCTGGTGACCTTCTCCGGTGCAATGGAGGTGGGGAGCGGGGCCCTGCTGATCCTGACGGGCGTGGTGGTGCTGATGTACGGCGACCAGGTGTGGGAGGCCCTGCGGCAGGCGCACCACTGGCTCACCTACCTGCTCGTTCCGGCCATCGGGTTGCACTTCCTGGCCCGCAAGGGCTGAAGGGCGGTCAGGCGATCTCCGGCCCCGGCTCCTCCTCCTCGGCGGTCAGGTCCTCGCCGGTGAAGGGCTTGAGGGTGATCTCCTCGAACACGAACCGGGTCTGGAGCAGGGGTACCTCGTGGCCCTCCACCTGCTGGCTCACCCGCACGTCCACCTCCGTGGTGTCGTGGTTCTCCTGGTCCTCGTCCTCCTCGAAGGAGATGCGGCAGGCCAGCGCCCCTTTCGTGAGCAGCACCGACAGGTGGCGGTTCAGGTCGGCCTGTTCGCGCAGCTCCGAAACGCCCCCCACGAACTTCACCTCGCACTTCTCGTTCTTCGCCGAGAACAGCACGTCGGCGCCCTGGAGGTTCCGGAAGAAGATGCCCAGGTTGAAGGCCAGCATGTCGTCTCTCCAGCCGGTGGGCGCCGGATGACCGCGGCGGAGCCGGGCGCTGCCCCGCCTGCTGCGCGCCCCGGAACGCTAGGGGGAGGAGGCCCCGTTGGAACCTTTTTCCAACGCTTTTACACGGTTTCGGTAGTAATTTAAAGGCGCGTCTCCGCGCCCCCGGCCGCTCCGGGCCAGGGCGAGGGCCCGCCGGGCGGCGAACAGGGCGGCCTGGGGCCGGCCGGCGCGCAGCCGCGCCTCGGCCAGGGTGTCCCAGATGAAGGCTTCCTCGCTCTCGGCCGCGGCGACCTCGGCCAGGCGCTGGCCCTCGGCCAGGCGCACCGGGTCGTGGGGCGGCCGGGTGAGCAGTAGCCACGCCAGGTTGTTCAGGAAGCGCGGCTCGTCGGGCCGCCAGTCCACCAGCCGCCGGAAGAGCTTCTCGGCGGCGGCCAGGTCGTCCCGCTCGTAGGCCCGGGAGGCCAGAAACTCCAGCGCCGCCACCTCCGCGGGCCCGGGCGCCTCGACCCCCTCCAGCCGCTGCCCCCAGTAGGCCTCGGCCATCAGCTCGGAGGTGGGAAAGGCCGTGGCGGCCAGGTGCAGGGCCAGCCCCACGCCCAGCAGCGCCAGGCAGGCGACCTTGATGCGCCCCACCTTGCGGTCGTGGCGGGCCAGCCGCTCCGGGTGCAGGGTGGCTTCCTGGGCGAAGGCCATCCGTTTGCCGATGCCGTGGTGGTGCCAGTTGTCCGCCTCCGGGCGGATGTGGTTGAGCTGCCCCACCTTGGCCATGGCCTGCTGGAAGTCGTGCAGGCCCGCCCGCCGCACCGCGTTGCCGTCGGCCTGCCGCTCGAAGTGGCGGCTCAGGAACCCCAGCCCGTAGCGCAGGAAGACCAGCAGCGCCCCCACCTCCAGCGCCACCAGGGCCCAGGAGGGCGGCACCATGCTCAGCAGCAGGCTCCCCAGCATCACGCCCTGCAGGGCGAGCTGCACCACCACCACGAAGGCCAGGATGGCCGCCAAGTAGTACCACAGGTGGCGGTACTTGAGGTGCGCCGCCTCGTGGGCCGCAACGGCCCGGATCTCCTCCGGCGCCAGGGCGCGGGCCAGGGTCTCGGAGAAGAGCAGGTAGCGGAAGCCGGGCACCAGCCCGATCACGCCCGCCGTGACGTTGCCCAGCAGCCGCTCCGGCCAGTTGAGCACCTGCCCCACCGTGACCCCGTTGGCCGCCAGCTCGGCCCGGATGATGGCCTCGGCCGGCCCCTCCAGGGGGTGCAGACCCCAGGAGTAGCGGATCAGGGGCGGCACGGCCAGCACCACGAGCCCCAGGTACAGCGCCGACTCCGCCGCGGTGGCCAGCGCCCGCCAGGGCGCGGCCAGCCCCTCCCACCAGCCGTCGCTGCGCGCGCCCACCACCGAGTAGGCCAGCCCCAGCAGAAACAGCACCATTACCGGCAGGGGCACCCGCAGCCCCGCCCCGAGCTGCCGCGCCTCGTGGCGCAGGCCTCGCCGGAACGGGTTAACCGGGTGCAGCGAGAGCCCGTCGGCCAGCCAGTAGTTGCACAGCAGGGCCCCCAGGGCCAGCTCGCGGGCCCCCGGGAGCGCGTCCAGCACCTTGGCGAGCGCGGCGTAGAGGGGCACCGTGCCCACCACCGCCAGCCACAGGCCCAGCAGCACGATCCGCCGGCGGGAGAAGCGCATGGGCGAGCGCTGCCCCAACACGCTCTCCGGCACGTGGCCCAGCAGCAGCCCCAGCAGCAGCAGCCCGCCATAGGCCAGCACGGCGCCGCCACCGCTCAGGGCGGTGCCCGGCGCGGGCGCGGCGCCGGTGGCGAAGGCCGCCACCGCGGCCAGGGCAACGATGTAGGGCAGAAACGGCAGAAACATGGCTTCGGTCCCTTGGGACCGTCTCCAGGCATGCGCGGCGGGCGCAGCGGATCAGTAGTTGACGCCCAGGCCCAGCAGCACCCGGGTCAGCGACACCACGGGCCCGGGGCCGAAGAAGGAGGACTGCACCACCTTCAACCCCCCGTAGAAGCTCCGGCCCACGGGCAGCCCGAGCCCCACCTGGACGGGGATGTAGGGCTCCAGCCGCGTGTCCAGTCCGCGCGAATCCCGGTAGTGGATCTCACCGTCCATGAGGCCCACGCCCAAGCCGAAGCTGAACACGGCCTTGCGCCAGAGGGACACGTTGAGCACCTGGCTGATGTCCAGGGTAATCACCTGCACCTTGCCCACGCTGCCCCCCGTTTCCCGCCAGGCGGTGCGGGCGAAGCCCCAGCTCTGGGAAAGGTACACCCGGTCCTTCGGGTGGGCCGACACCACGTAGGTGAGGCCCGTGTTGACCAGGATCTCCGCATCGCGCTCGGCCTGGGGCGCGGCTGCCACGGGGAACTCGACCATGGCCTGGCGGGAGGGCGGCACCTCCCGCTCCTGCAGGAAGCGGCGGAAGATCGACCCCTCGCCGGGCGGATCGGCCGCCCGCGCGGTTCCGGCGGCCCAGCCGACCGGCACCAGGGCGAGAATGAGCAGGAGTCGCAGCAGCAAAAGGTGGTCGCCTTGGTTCCACCGCCCGGGGAGGCGAGGTGCGGGGTCGGCCGCGCAACCCCCGTCGGAGCGGCGCCCCGGTTGTCGCGGGCTGTCCCTGAGCGGGCCTCGTGCGCACCGCGGGCCTGCCTGTGAGGCTACAGAAAAACCGCGGGGCCCACAACCGCGCCCCGCGGCGGCGGCCCGGCGAACGGCCCCGGCGCTCAGGAGGCCGGGCCGCCCCCGGAGCGGCGGGAGCGGGGAGCCTCGGGCTCATCCTGGGACGCAGTCTCCTCCCCGGCGGAGGCGGGCGGCCGCTCGGGCACCCCATCCGGCTGTGCCGTGGCGGAGCTTTCCGGGGCGCCCTCCCCGGGCTCGGCGGGGGCTTCCGGGGCGGTGCTGTCACCCGCCGGGCCGCCCGCCGTCGTTCCGGCTTCCGGTGCGGACGGGTCGGTGGGCGGCGGGGCCTGGACGGGGCGGACCCCAGAGCGCAGCGCATCGGAGCGGGGCGGCCGGGCGGCGCCGGAGAAGTCGCCGGCGGCCAGCATGTCCGCAGACATCACGGTGCGGTGCAGATCGACCCCCTCCCAGCGCACACCCTCCAGGTGGCAGCCGATGAAGCGCACCTTGTCGAGCCGGGCGCCGCTCCAGCTCGTGTCGCTGAGGTCGCAGTCGGTGAACACCGTGTACCCGATGCGCGCCTGGGCAAAGGTGGCGCCGCTGAAGTTGCAACGGGTGAACCGGTGGGGGCGCTCCTCCTGCACCAGCTCGATGCGCCGCAGGTCGGCCCCCACGAACGCGCCGTTGCGGTGGTCGTGTACCCCCTCGAAGCGCACGCCCAGGAACGACACCCGGCTCAGGTCCCACCCCGTCGCCTGGCCGCCGCTCTCCGGGGGCAGGCGGAAGGTTGCGTCGGCGTAGCGGCGGCCCGTCTTGGGCACGTCCGGGTAGGCGAAATCCGCCTGGTGCAGTTCCCCTTCGGTGTCCAGCGCAAAGGGCGGCAGAGGCTCGCCGGGGACCGCGGCCGCCGGGGCAGCTTCGGCCGGCGGGGCAGCTTCGGCCGGCGGGGGCTCCGGCGGCGGGTCGGGCATGGGTGCCGGCGGCGGACCGCCGGGGAGTGGGGGGGGCTCCGGCGGCGGCGGTTCCGGGGGGGGAATCTCCGTGTCCACCGGGGCGGGCTCGGCCGGTGCGGCTTCCGCAGGGGCGGGCTCCGGAACGGCGCGTCCCGGGGCCGGGGTGAGCACGCCCTGGCCGCGCAGCTCCTCCAAGGCCAGCAGGTCGCGCCCCAGGGCGCGGTGGTACTCCTCGTTCACCAGCCGCCGCAGCTCCGCGCAGTCCGCTTCCGCCTGGCGCAGGGCGCGGCGCCGCATGGCGGGGGTCTGGTTGGGATCGCCGCCGCCCTCCTCCCGCAGGTTCTTCCAGCGGATCCAGGCGCGGTTCAGGCGGCGCCCCAGCTCGTAGTAGGCGAACTGGTCGTCGTGGGTGGTGCGCTCCGCGTGGCGCACCCGGGCCTCCAGGCGCCGCATCTCCAGGCCGATGCGTTCCCGCTCGCTGCCCACGGCCCGGTAGTAACGGCCCTTCACCTGCTCCAGGGCGTGATTGAGCTCGTCCAGGGCCAGGGTGGGGAGCTGGCGCAGGCTGGGGGGCGGCACGTGGGAGCGGGCGTGGGCGACGATGCCCCAGATCAGCACACCCAGCATCACCACACCGCCCACGAAGGCCAGGATGAACAGGGTGCCGGCGACGTTGAGGGCGGTTTCCATGGGCTTGCCGGGAGCCGGAGCGGGCGGGGACGCGGGCGGCCGGGCCCGCAGATTGATATCCGACAACGCTTTCGCTATTCCTTTATAGCGCAATCGTCACCGCCCCACGACCCCCCCACCCCGATGCCGGTAGCGGGCCTTGGCCTACACCCTCGTTCACGTCTCGGACCTGCACTTCCACCGGCTGCCCCTCCACCCGCGCGACTGGGACGCCAAGCGTTGCCTGGGGGCGCTGAACCTGGTGCTCAACCGGCGCCGCCACTTTCCGCCGGCCCGGGCCGAGGCGCTGGTGCGGCTGCTGGACGGGATGGACTGGGAGCACCTGGTCATCACCGGCGACCTGACCCAGCTCGGGCTGGAAGCCGAGTTCGCCCTGGCCCGGCAGGTGCTGGCGCCCCTGCTGGCGCGGGGCCCGGCGCGGGTCACCGTGCTGCCCGGCAACCACGACCGCTACGGCGCCGCTCCGGGGCGGCGGGACCTGTTCGCGGCTTACTTCGGGGAGTTCTTCGGGGAAGGGGAGATCGCCACGCGGCGCCTCACGCCGCGCTGGGCGCTGGCGGCCTGGGACAGCTCGCGGCCCACGCGCCCCTTCGACGCCAGCGGCACCGTGCGGCCCGCCACCCTGGCGGCCACCGAGGCGTGGCTGGCCGGGCTGCCGGCCGGGACGCGCGCGATCGTGGCCAACCACTACCCGGTGCACCTGCCGCCCCCGCATCGGCCCCGGCCGGGGCACGACCTGGAGAACGCGGGCGCGGTGGCCGACTGGCTGCGCGCCCATCCGGTGCACCTGTACCTGCACGGCCACCGCCACCACAACTGGGTGCTGCGTGTGCCCGGCGGGCTGCGGCCGCTCATCGTGGTCAACTCCGCCGCCTCCACCCAGCGGCCCCGCCCGGGCGAGCGCTCCGCCTTCCACCGCATCGTGCTGGACGACGACGGCGCCGAGGTTCAGCCCCTGGCCCTCCCCTGACGGCGCCGGCCCGCCGGCCGGGCCCGGGCGGCGGGCTTCTTCTTCTGCGGCGCGGTCTTCTGCTCCAGCGCTTCCAGGCGGTCGCGGAGGGTCTTGTTCTCCCGGGTCACCTGTTCCACGTCGGTGCGGAGGGCCTGCATTTCCGCCGGGCGGGCGGCCTCGGCCCGAAGGGCGCGCAGGGTGTCGCGGGCCAGCCGCACCAGCCGCCCGTCCACCTCCGCGGCGGCCACCCGGCTCACCAGGGGCTGGGCGTCCAGGTCGCCCGCCTGCTGGAGGGCCCGCAGCCCGGCCAGCTTGGCGGCGAACGTGGCGGCCGGGTCGTCCTTGTGCTCCACCACCGGCTGCAACAGCTCCAGCGCCCGGGGCCGCAGGTGGGGGTGCTTGTGGGCCAGGGTGCCCACGCCGCGGATGGCCGCCCGCCGGGCCACCGGGGGGGCGCCGTAGCGCAGGCCTTCCTCCAGCAGTCCCAGGGACGCCGGGTCGTTCAGCTCCGCCAGGCCGTCGTAGGCGCCGGTGCGGATCACGTCGGCGTGGGAGAGGCGCCGGAGCATCTCTTCCAGCAGCTTGCGGGCGCCCGGCGCGCGGCAGCGCCCCAGGGCCCGGGCGACCTCGCCCTCCACGTAGTAGGAGGGGTCGCCGCGGCGGGCCAGCCGCTCCAGGGCCTGGGCCGCAGCCGGGTCGTCCCGGAAGTGCCCCAGGGCCTCCACCACGGCGCGCCGCGCCTTGGGGTGCTCCAGCCGCAGCCCGACGACGAGGGCGTCGCGGGCGGCGGCCCCGCTGATGCGGCCCAGGGCGCGGGCGATGCGCTGCTGCACCCCCCAGAAGGGCTCGCGCCGCAGCCGCTCGCGCAGGGTGCGGGTGACGGTGGCGTTGGGCTTTTCCGCCAGGGCGGCGGCGGCCTCGATGCGGGCCACGGCGCCGGGCCCGTGGCGAAGCTGGTGCAGCAGCATCTCCTGGGGCTTCTCGAACTTGACCCGCTTTACCGGGCACTCGAAGCGGGGATCGAACAGCACCAGGGTGGGCTTGCGGGCCAGCCGCACCAGGAACTGCGACGACTCCCCCTCCACGGTGATGGGCACCTCGACCAGGTCGCGCCCCACCAGGAACCCCAGCCGCGTGGGCACGCGAAAGAAGGGCTGCCGCTTGGGGTCGGCCGTGCCGTCGGCGAGGCGCTGGGTCTGGCGCACCACCACCTCGGCCAGCCCCTCCTCGGCCTTCCAGGCGTACTTGACCTCGAAGGTGGGGTAGCCCGCGCTGAAGATCCACTGGTGGAACCACCAGTCGAAGTTGAGGCCCGTTTCCGCCTCGATGGCCCGCGCCAGATCCACCGTTTCCGCCAGTCCCAGGTGCCGGTCGGCCAGGTACCTCCGCAGGGAGGCCCGGAACGCCTGCTCTCCCAGCAGCGCGTGCAGGTGGCGCAGGCGCACGGCGCCGCCGGGGTACAGGTGGCTGTCGAACAGGTCGATGGGCGCCTCGTAGCGGTAGGTCACCAGCGGGCGCCGGTAGATGGTGTCCTCGTGGAAGTAGGCCTCCGCGTCGCGCAGGAGCTGGTAGTCGTGCTCCTCGGGCCCCAGGCTCTCCCGGGTGTAGAGGGCCTCCATGTAGGTGGCGAAGGACTCGTGGAGCCAGGCGTGGGCCCAGCCGCGGGCGGTGACCAGGTTGCCGAACCAGGTGTGGGCGGCCTCGTGGGCCACCAGGTCGTCGGAGGAGAAGTCCAGGTGGGCCCGGTCGTCGTGCAGGGTGAGGTCGGTCTGGGTGGTGACCGTGAAGTTCTCCATGCCCCCGAAGATGAAGTCCGGCACGGCGATCTGGGTGTACTGCCGGTGGGGGTAGGGGTGGCCGGTGAAGTCGGCCAGGAAGCGCAGGATGTCGCCGGTGTTGCCGAAAGCGTTGGCCGCCTCCCGCTCCCGCCCGGGCTGGCAGAACCAGCGCACCTCCACCTTGCCCGCCCGCTCCTTGTGGGCCGCGAAGTTCCCCACCACCACCGAGAACAGATAGGTGGAGTAGGGCAACTCCATGCGGTAGTGCCACAGGTCCTCGCCGGCGGTGGCCCGCCGCCGGTGGCGCACCAGGTCGCCGTTGGACAAGGCGAAGTCGCCCCGGGGCACATAGAGCAGGGCCTCGCTGGTCTGCTTGAAGTTGGGGCGGTCCAGGCAGGGGAAGTAGTAACGCGAATCCTCGTCCTGCCCCTGGCTCCAGGCGGTGCGGAAGCGCTCGGGGTAGGCGGCGTCCGGGTTGGTGAAGTACAGCCCCGCCGCGGGCCGCGTGACGCCGTGCTCCAGGGCCACCGTGAGCTGCGCCCCATGTCTGAAGGCCCGGGGGAGCGTCACCAGCACCTGCTCGCCGGTGTTCTCGAAGGCGGCCCGGCGGCCGTTCACCGTGACCCGCGACACCTCCAGCCCCACCGCGTTGAACATGGCCTCCCGGGTGGTCGCGCAGCGCACCTCCAGCTCGTGGGTGGTGCTGCCCCACACCCGGCGCTGGTCGAAGTCGAAGTGCAGCTCCAGCCGCATGTGGCGGCCGACCAGGGTGGCGTCGGGGGGGAACTGGGGGGCCGTGCCCGGGGCGGCGAAGGCGCGTCGCTCCGCGGCGGCGCCCCAGTGGAGGTACTCTTCACCGACCCAGTGGCATTTGCAGGTGCGCAACAGGTGATTCATGCGGCTCCCGGGAAAGCGGGGTGGCGCGGGAAAGCGCCCGGCGCCGGCCGCGGGAGCATCCGCGGCGCCGCGGGCGTGGGGTCTCGGCTCCCCCATATCCCGTTTGGCGGGAAAACCCAACCCGTGCCGGGGCGCGGGTCACCACGGCACCAGGTAGGCCAGCCGCACCACATAGCCGGACAGGGTCACCAGCTTGCCCTCGGCCTCCCGCACCAACCCCAGTTGAAGCGAGAAGGGGCGGCGGAAGCTCCACTCGGCCAGCAGCCCGGCCATGCCCACGGTCTCGCTGGTGTCGGCGGACGTGGCGCAGGCGCCCGTCGGTGGGCAGTCCAGCAGCCGGAGCTGGCGGCGCTGCACCCCCAGCCCGTAGCCCAGGTAGAGCGACTCGGTGGGGCGGCCGCCGTGGAACAGCCAGAGCTGGTCCGCCTCGATGGCCAGGAAGTTTCCTTTGGCGTCGCTGTAGGCGATCTCTTCCGGCAGCTCCACCCGGTACACCAGCCGCTCGTACACCAGCCGGAAGTGGCGCCACACCCGCGCCACGCCCACCTGGGCGCCGCGGGAGAACAGCGTCCCCGCCCCCAGGTCGTCCGTCAGCCGGTCGGACTGCACGGTCAGGAAGGGCGCCCCCAGGGCGATCTGGATGCCCTCCTCGGCCGCCTCCACGCTGTCCGCCTCCAGGGACGGGGGCTTGGCGGGGGTGGCGAAGCGGTCCGCGGGCGCCGTCTCCGCCCCGGAGCTGCGCAGCTCCGCGGCCCGGGCCACGGGCTTCCCGGCACCGGCCGCCCCCGCCAGCAGGGCTGCCGCCACCAGCGCACAGCCGGCCACGGCCCGCCATGGAGGGGTCCGGCGCTGCCAGGACCGGTCGGCCCGCGGGGCAAGGGCGCGCGCGCTCATGGGCCCACCCCGGTCGTCACGCGGCGGGAGCCGGAGACCAGCCCGCCCAGGTCGAAGGTCAGCTCCACCCGCTGCTCCACGTAGTACAGGGGTGCCCCCTGCTGCTCGGTGAGCTTGAGCGCCTCCCGGTAGCTGAGGCGCACCGCGTAGCAGCCGGGGTGGAAGTCGGCGAAGACCACGGCCTCCTCCAGGCGCCGGTCCTCCGGCACGGGCTTGCCAGCCAGGTTGAGCGTCCCCTGGAGGCCCAGGGAAAGGGCGTCGCCGGCGAAGACCTGCCCGTCGAAGGCGAAGGTGGTGCCCGCCGGGCGGAGCTTGTTGTCCGCGGTGCGGTAGGTGAACTGGTTGTCGTTGTAGGTGACCTTGAGGGTGCTGCTGGGCGAGGCGTTGCCGACCACCTGGACAGTCGATTCCACCATCCGGTTGAGCTGGTGATGGTAGCGCATGCGGCCGTTCAGGGTGAACCCGTCCCCCGCCAGGGAGCCTTCCACGATGGCGGGCAGCAGCGGCTCCCCCGGGTCGGTCTCCTGCGGGCTCGGGCGCGCCGGGCCCTCGGGCGTGAAGTCCTCGTCGGCCTGGAGCACGTCGTAGCGCTGGATCAGGTTGAGCCGCCCGGCCAGCCGGGCGCCCTGGGTGGGCGGCCCGCGGCGCCACCACTCGTTGTCCAGCCGCAGGGTCCACAGCTTCTCGGCGAAGCGCGACGGCACGACGGCGGCCACCGGATCGTCCGTGGGCCCGGGAAGCTGCCCCTGCACCAGCGAGCCGGCCAGGGGCTGGGGCACATCCTGCACCTCCCGGTAGCTCAGGCCGGGAACGAGCCAGTGCTTGAGCGCCCCGCCGTCCTCCCCATAGACCCGCGCCAGGGGCCAGCGCAACTCCACCTCCGCCTCGTCCTGGGCGTAGCCCTGGGCGGGCAGGCTTTCCCCCGGCCGGTCGGCGAAGGTACGGCGCAGGTCGCCGTATTCCACGAAGTGGCGGGCGAAGGTGGGGCGCAGCTCCAGGGAGCCGGCGATGCGCCAGGGCAGGCTGAGGGTGGGGCTGGCGGTGACGACGCGGCCGCTCACCCCCTCGGCGGTCACGAACTGCTGGGCGGTGCTGTCCAGCCGCAGCCCCAGCACGGGACTGCCCAGGGGCTGTCCGGCCGCCGCGTACCGCAGTCGGGGCCACACCTGGGGGCGCTGGTCGGTGTCGCTGAAGCTGTAGCCGTCGGCGTAGACCGACTCGAAGCGGAACTCCCCCGCCTGGGCCAGCGTGGCCGCCAGGTCGCCCCAGGGGGCCTGGTGGGACCAGGTGCCCAGGAACACGAAGTAGGGGCGGTAGCGCTCCTCCTCCTCGTACTCCCGCCACACCTGCCCGTCGCTGCCCCGGGTGGCGCTCCACACCACGCGGGAGCGCTGCCCCAGGGCCTGGTTGTGGTTCCACTCGGCGATGTAGCGGGCGGGGTGGCGGCCCCGGCCCTCGGCCTCGCCGGGCGCCAGGATGTCGTTCTCGGCCGCCGGGTCGCGGCCCACCGTCTCGCGCAGCCCCCACAGGCGCAGCCGCCCCTCCTGCCGCTCCACGAAGGCGTAGGCGTACTCGGCCCCCAGGGCCGCGCCGCGCCGCTCGATGTGCTCGGGAAACAGGGTCAGGTCGTGGTCCGGCCCCAGGGCCCAGAAGTAGGGCAGGTAGAACCGGTTGTCCAGGTCGAACCGATCCTGCCCGGAGCTCTGGTACACCAGCCGGGGCGCGAGAAAGCCGCTCTGGCGCTCCTCCACCGTGGGCCAGGCCACGAAGGGGGTCCAGTACACGGGCACGCCGCCGGCCCACAGGGAGACGTTGGTGGCCGTGGCGAAGCTGCCCGAGCGGAAGTCCATCTCGCCGGCCCGCAGCAGCCAGCCGGTGCCCTTGGGCCGGCAGGTGGTGATGCCACAATCGGTGGCGATGAAGCGCCCCGGGCCCACGCGGCGGATCTCCGCCCCGCTGAGGAAGAAGCCCGTGTTGCCGTCGTAGAGGTCGCCCCCGAACAGGCTGCCCGTGCCCGTGCGGCCGTCCAGCTCCAGCCGCTCGGCCCGCCCCACGAAGGTCTCGTCGCGCAGGCGCACGCCGCCCTCGGCCACGATGCGGCCGCTGGCCGGGTCGATCTCGATGCGGGCGGCGTCGATCTGGAGCGTGCCCAGGCGGATGCGGGCGTCGGTGTAGCGGTAGACCTGCCGGACCTTGTCGTACTCGAAGGCGGGGGTGTCGATCTGCACTTCCTGGGCCCGCACCGGGTGTCCCGGTCCCGGCGCCGCCAGCGCGACCAGCAGCGCGGGCAGCACCGGCAGAAGCCGCAGCGAGGGTCTCATGGGCGGCGGGCCGCAGGCTCAGGCGTTGCCCACCTGGCCTTCGCGCAGAAAGGCGTCCAGGTCGTGGCGGGAAAAGACGTACGTGGCCGCGCAGAAGTGGCAGCTCACCTGGGCCATCCCTTCCTCGTCGCGCATGGTGGTCAGCTCCTCGGGGTCGATCAGGCGCAGGACGGCGGCCACCTTTTCCCGCGAGCAGTTGCAGATGTAGGCCGGCTCGGCCCGGTGCAACACCTGGGGCGCCTCGGGCACCCCCAGGTGGGCCAGCACCTCCTCCAGCTCGCGGGGCTCGGCCTCCAGCCACAGGCGGAAGTCCAGCGCCTCCACCTGCTGCCGGTAGCGGTCGAAGACCAGCAGGTTGCAGCCGGGCAGGGGCTGGAGCATCACGCCGGTGGCCGACACCAGCTCCACCGGCTCGCGGCCGGGCATGAACAGCCCCACGCCCAGCGCCGTTTCCACCTGGAAGGAGAGGGACAGGAAGTGCGCCAGGTCGCGCGGCACGTCCTGGAACACCGCCTCGGTGATGCCCTGCCGCACCACCCGCTCCGGCAGGCTGGTGACGCCGGAGATGCGCCCGGCGCCGCCGATGGCCTCGGCCAGCGTGGTCACGCCGGGCAGCAGCCGCAGCCGCTGGGGAAAGCCCCGCACCCCGCCCGTCTCGTTCAGGTCGGCCAGGATGGTGCCCACCGGGCCCGGGTAGAGCCAGCGCAGGGTGAGCCGCTCCTCGTCCTTGAGCGTCACGCTGAGCAGGGCCGCGCAGGTGAGCGCCTCGGCCAGCAGCCACGCGGAGAGCCAATCGGCCTGGTGGCGGCGGATGCCTTCGCTGCACAGCTCGGCGGTCTGGCAGGCGGAAAAGCGGAAGTTGTGCTCGGGAAAGGTGCCCCGGATCAGCAGGTCTGGCATGTCGCGTCCGTCGGCCCTCGGTGAATGGCGCCGCCCGGGCCCCGGCCGGGCCCGCCGCTTTTCGGTTCGGGTAAGCATAGCCACCCGGGCCCACCCCTTCAACCGAAAACGGGGGGTGGCCGCCGGGTAAGAGGGCAGTCAGGGGCCGGTCAGGGCGGCCAGCTCGGGGAACTCGGCGGGGTCGTAGAGCACGCGCACCAGGTGCAGCCCCCGGCCCGGGGCCGTGGCGTCGGCCGCGGCGCGCCGGCGGGCGGCGAGGGCCGCGCCCACGGCCTCCGGCGGCAGGCGCCCCAGCCCCACAGCCACCAGGGTGCCGCTGATGATGCGGGCCATGTGCTGGAGGAAGCCGCTGGCCTCGATCTCGATGCGCAGGGTGCTGTCGCTGCGCTCCCGCTCCTCGATGGCGATGCGCCGTACCTCCCGCACCGGCGAGCGGGCGGCGCACTCCCGGGCCCGGAAGGCCGAGAAGTCGTGCTCCCCCACCAGGGCTTCGGCCCCCGCCCGCATGGCCGCGGCGTCCAGGGGGGCGCGCACCCACCAGCAGCGCTGGCGGGCGAACACGGCCGGGTAGGGCCGGTTGAAGACGTGGTAGCGGTACACCTTGCCCCGCGCGCTGTGGCGGGCGTGGAAGGCCGGGGAGACCGGCACGATGCCGTGCACGCTGATGGCCGGAACAGCCAGGGCGTTGAGCCCCGTGCGCAGCCGCGCCAAGTCCAGCCCCGCCGGCGCCGCGAAGTGGGCCACCTGGGCCAGGGCGTGCACACCGGCATCGGTGCGCCCCGAGCCGTGCACCCGCACGAAGCCCCGCGTCAGCACCGCCAGCGCCTCCTCCAGCCGCCCCTGCACCGTGGGGCCGTGGGGCTGGAGCTGCCAACCCTGAAAGGCGCTGCCGTCGTAGGCCAGCACCATGGCGTAGACCTGCACGGGCCCGGCAGCGGGCGGGGCCTGCCGTGCGGCGGGGCGGGATCGGTCGGGGTGGGTGGTCGCCAAGCCGTCAACCCCCTGGTGGGGTGCAAGGCGCGCCGGGGCCGCCGGGGCGGGGCCGCCGGGCGCGGAGGGTCGGGGTGGGGCGGCGCGGGCTCAGACGGCGTTGGCCACCATCTCCCGCACCTTCTGGGCGCTGTTGCCCACCATCATGTCCACCTGCTGGCCGTCCTTGAACAGGATCAGGGTGGGAATGCCGCGGATGCCGAACTTGGCCGGCACGCCCGGGTTGGCGTCGATGTCGCACTTGGCCACCGTCAGCTTGCCGTCGTACGCCTCCGCCAGCTCGTCCATCAGGGGCGCCAGGGCCAGGCAGGGGGCGCACCACTCGGCCCAGAAATCCACCAGGGTCAGACCCTTGCTCACCCCTTGGTCGAAGCTGTCCTCGCTCAAATGAATCACTTTGTCGCTGGCCATCTCGGGCTTCCTTTTCTCGCGCCAGGGTTGATGAGGGGGCACTGTGCGCCGCGGGCGGGGCTGCGCCGCGCGGCGCGCCGGGGCCCAGTGCCCCGGCCATCCGTCGAATTGCCAGGATACGCCGCCGGGGCCCACCGGACAAGTGCGGCCGCGCCGGGCCCCGCCCTGGCCCTTGACTCGCCGGAGCCGAGGCGCGATAGGTAGGCGGCCGGCCGGCGCGTGCCGGCGGCGATGGCCGCCCCGCCCCCGCGCGCTCGCCACGGCGCCGGCGGGCCCTTGCTCCCTCAACCCTGGCCCGGCCGATGGCGTCCCAGCCCCTCACCATCCTGCCTGTCACCGGCCTGCCGGAAGTGCGGCCGGGGGACGACCTGGCCGCGCTGCTGGCGACGGCGGTGGCCGCTCACGGCCCGGCCCTGGCCGACGGCGACGTGGTGGTGGTGGCCCAGAAGGTGGTCTCCAAGGCCGAGGACGCCCGGGTGCCCCTGGCCTCCGTGGAGCCCTCGCCCTTCGCGCGGGCCTGGGCGGCGCGCTGGGAGCGGGAGCCGCGCCAGGTGGAGATCGTGCTGCGCGAGGCGCGACGCATCGTGCGCATGGAGCGGGGACTGATCATCGCCGAGACCCGGCACGGCTTCGTGTGCGCCAACGCGGGCGTGGACCTCTCCAACACCGGCCCCGAGCCGGTGGCCATCCTGCTTCCCGAGGACCCGGACCGCTCGGCCCGCCGGCTGCGGCAGGGCATCGCCGACCGGCTGGGGCGCGACGTGGCGGTGATCGTGGCCGACACCTTCGGGCGCCCCTGGCGCAGCGGGCTGGTGCAGGTGGCCCTGGGCGTGGCTGGGCTGACCCCCATCATCGACTTCAAAGGCGTGCCGGACGCCGACGGGCGGGTGATGAAGTCCACCGAGGTCTGCGTGGCCGACCAGCTCGCCTGCGCCGCGGAGCTGGCCTGCGGCAAGACCGAAGGCGTGCCCATCGCCATCGTGCGCGGCTACGCCGGGCCCCGGGGCGAGGGCAGCGGCCGGGAGCTGCTGCGCGACCCGGAGCTGGACCTGTTCCGCTGATCCCCCGCGGGGCGCGCCGCGGCCCGGAGGATTGCTTTCGGACGCCGGACGCCCCATCATGGACGGGCCCGCTCCCGGGCCCCCTGATGCCCTCCTCGTCCGCCCCCGCTGCCATGGACCTGCTGGACAGAGCCCACGCCGGAGCCCTCACCCGCGCGGACGCCTGCGCCCTGATCGAGGCGGAAGGGGTGCCCCTGCTGGAGCTGATGCACGCGGCGGCCAGCCTGCGCGACGCCCACAAGGGCCGCACCGTGACCTATTCCCGCAAGGTGTTCGTCCCGCTCACCACCTATTGCCGGGACGACTGCGGGTACTGCACCTTCAAGCGCGACCCCGGCCAGCCGGGCGCCCACACGCTGTCGCCGGAGGAGGTGCTGGCCATCGTGCGCCGGGGGCAGGCCCAGGGGTGCAAGGAGGTGCTGTTCAGCCTGGGGGACAAGCCCGAACTGCGCTTCCCGGAGGCGGCAGCGGCCCTGGCCCGGTTCGGTCATCGCACCACGGCGGGCTACCTGGCCGCCATGTGCCGGCTGGTGCTGGAGGAAACGGGCCTGCTGCCCCACGCCAACCCGGGCACCCTCAGCCGAGCGGAAATCCGGGCCCTGCACGGCCACGTGGGCAGCATGGGGATCATGCTGGAAAACCTCACACCACGCCTGCGGGCCCGGGGCATGGCCCACGAGCACGCGCCGGACAAGGCCCCGGGGGCGCGGGTGGCCGTGCACCGCTTCGCGGGCGAGCTGCGGGTGCCCTTCACCACCGGACTGCTGATCGGCATCGGGGAAACCCCGGCGGAGCGGGTGGACACCCTGCTGGCCATCCGCGACCTGCACGCGCGCTACGGGCACATCCAGGAGGTAATCCTGCAGAACTTCCGGGCCAAGCCGGGCATCCCCATGGCCGACTGGCCGGACGCCACCCTGACCGACCTGCTGCGGGCCATCGCCGTGGCGCGGCTGGTGCTGGGCGGCGCCATGAACATCCAGGCCCCGCCCAACCTGTCGCCGGAGGCCTATCCCCTGTTGCTGCTGGCCGGCATCAACGACTGGGGCGGCGTCTCCCCGGTCACGCCGGACCACATCAACCCGGAGGCGCCCTGGCCCGCCATCCAGCGGCTGGCCGCCCGCAGCGCCGAGGTGGGCTACACCCTGCGGGAGCGGCTCACCATCTACCCCGAATACCTCACCGGCGACCCCGCCTTCGTGCCCCCCGGCGTGCGCGATGCGGCCGCGCGGCTGGCCGATGCGGAGGGCTATGCCATCCCGGCGGAAAAGCTCCCCTGAGGCCGGACGGCGCCTCGTGGCCGGCTTGGCCCGGCCCGTGGGGCTGCTGGGGCTGGGGGTGGAGGGGCGCGCGACCCTGGCCTTCCTGGCCGCCCACGGCCTGGACGAGGCGCACCTGGTGGACCGGCGCTTCGGCGAGGGGCCGACGCCGGACCCCCTCCCGCCCGGCCTGCGGGCCGTGCACCATCCCGAGAGCGCGGCCGCGGCCGCCCTGAGCGTCTGCCGTACCGTGGTGCGGAGCCCCGGGGTGCGGCCGGACCACCCCGGGCTGGAGGCCGCCCGGGCCGCCGGCGCCCGGGTCACTTCCGCCACGGCGCTGTTCCTGGAAGCCTGCCCGGCGCGTACCGTGGGCGTGACCGGCACCGTGGGCAAGGGCACCGCCACCACCCTCATCGGCGAGGCGCTGGCCGCGGCGGGACGGCCCCACGTGCTGGCCGGCAACATCGGCACCAATCCCCTCGCCCACCTGGACGGGCTCACGGCCGGGCACGTGGCCGTGCTGGAGCTGTCCAGCTTCCAGCTCATGGACCTGCCCCCGGCTGTCGGGCCGGACGTGGCCGTGGTGCTGCGCACCTCGGCGGAGCACCAGGACTGGCACCGCAGCGTGGCCGAGTACCGGGCCGCCAAGCGCGGCCTGCTGCGCCGGGGCGGGGCGCTCCAGACCGTGATCTGCTGCGCCGACAGCGCAGGCAGCCGCGAGGTGGCGGGCGACCGCTGGGCGGCCGCGCTCACCTACAGCACCGCGGGGGCGGTGGCCAAAGGCATCGGCGTGCAGGGGGGCGTGCCGGCCCGCTTCCGCGCCGGCCGGGGGGAGCCCCTGCCCGAGCTGGCGCGGCTGGGGATGCCGGGGGCCTTCAACCTGGAAAACGCCGCGGCCGCCTGGCTGGCCGCCGAGGCGCTGGGGGTGCCGGGCGACATCGCCGCCGCGGCCATCGCCGCCTTTCCCGGGCTGCCCCATCGCCTGGAGCGGGTGGGCACGCTGGGCGACGTGGCCTGCTACAACGATTCCTACGCCACCCGCCCCGACGCCACGGCGGGGGCCGTGGCCTCCTTCACCGAGCCGCTGGCCCTGATCCTGGGGGGCTCGGAGAAGCACGCCGACTTCGCCGGCCTGCTGGCGCTGCTGTGCGACCACGCCAGCCTGCGGCGGGTGGTGCTGCTGGGGCAGACGGCCGACCGGCTGGCCGCGGAGCTGGCCCGGGCCGCCGAAGCGGCGGGGCACGGACCGCCCGTCGCGCGGGCCGGCGACCTGGCGCAGGCGGTGGAGGCGGCCCTGGCGGCGCTGCCGGGAGGCGGCGTGCTGCTGTTCAGCCCGGCCTGCGCCAGCTTCGACATGTTTCCCAACTACAAGGTACGGGGAGAGACCTTCCGCGAGCTGATCCGGCGCCGGGCCGGCTAGGACGCGGGGGCGCAGGCCCGCAGCGCTGCCACCAGCCCCTCGATGCGTCGCGCCGACGCGACGTCCACGGGCTGCCCAGCGGCCGCCAGGCCGTCCAGGGCGCCTTCCAGCTCCCGGGCCGCGTCGCGCAGGGCGTGCAGCTCCAACAGGCCGCTGGAGCCGGCCAGGCTGTGGGCCAGGCGGGCCAGGGTCTCCAGCCGGGCCCTGTCGGCCGGATCGGCGCGCAGCTCGGCCCACGCTTCCTCGATGGCGGTGAAGCGCTTGTGCAGATTTTCCAGGTAGCGGGCCTTGAAAGCCTCCAGCTCCGCCTGCACCTTCTTGTCGAGCTTGCCGGGCATCTTGTCGCTGGACCGGATCGGGTGGTCGCCCCCTCCGGGCGCAGGGCGGGCCGGAAAGGGGGGTGGAGACGGGGCGCGGGTCGGTGTGGACATTCTACCCGCATGACACCGGCAACGCACCCCCTGTCGCAAAATATTCCAGGCCGGCGAAGCGGGGGAGCGTTCGGGGGGGCTCAGCGGACGATGAAGTCGCGGCTGGCGATGCCCTGCGGGCCCACGGCGACGCGCGTCGAGCGCAGGCAGCGGGGGCAGCGCACCTGGTAGTGGGTGCCGCTCAAGTGGCGGTAGACCCGCTGGTAGACGTTGCAGCAGGCGAAGTAGATGCGCAGGTAGGGCCGGCGCGGGACGGTGACGGATTCCATGGCGGCTGCTCCCCCTCTCCGCAGGGGCGGTGCGACGGCGGGGCTTGCGGGCCCGCGCGGGGCGCCCTATAAAGTGATGCGGTGCGCCGTGGGGCGTGCCGCGAAGAAAGTGCCGCCGGCCGGGGCGGCCGGGGGCTTCCCCTGTCGTACCCCCACGCCATGCAAAATCCGTGAACGGCCCCGCGCCCCGGGGCCGGCCGCGACCGCCGTGCCCCTGAACCGCGGAGGAGCCATGAAGGACAGCCTTGCCCCGGGGATCGAGAACGTGAAGGAGATCGTCACCACGCCGGAGATGGCCGTTTCCCACCTGGGAGAAGGGCCGGGGGTCTACTCCACCCCTTCCATGATCGGGCTGATGGAGCGGACGGCCCTGGAGAGCGTGAAGCCCCACCTGGACGAGTCGGAGCAGACCGTGGGCACCATGGTGCACGTGTGGCACCGGGCCGCGGTGAAGGTCGGCGAGACGGTCACCTGCCGCTCCCGCCTGGTGGAGCGCGACCGGCGCCGCCTGCTGTTCGAGGTGCAGGTGGATGCCGGCGACGTGCGCATCGGGGACGGCACCCACGAGCGGTTCGTGATCGACATGAACCGCTTCAAGAAGTAGCCCGGGGCTGCCCTCCGCCCGTGGCCCCCTTCCTGCATGGACCCGGCCCAGCCGCAGTCGCGGAACCCACGCAGGGCATGGATGCCCCTGCTGCAACGGAACGTGCAGGCGTCAGGACCCACGAGCGATGGAGGCCCCTATGATTCGGTTTACGGTGAAGCGTTTGGGCGTTGAGCTGGAACGGCTGGTCGCGCGCAACATCCCCCTGGAGCGGGCCTTCCGCCTGCTGGAAAAGAAGGCCGCCACGGTGGAGGAGCTGGTGGTGATCCAGGTGATGGAGGAAGTGGCGCTGGAGATGCAGTGCCAGGCCAACCTGCCCTACTACGCCGAATCGAGCGCGCGGGAAGCGCGGATGCCTTCGGTGGCATTGAGGCGCTGAAGCACCCGGTCGATCTGGCCGGAGTCGCTCACCATCAGCGTGAGGTGCTGGGTGTAGAGCCCCTTGGCGGAGTCGATCCGCCCGGAGGCGATCTGCATCCCCTCCTCTTCCAGAGACCCCGTCAAGTCCATCAGGTGCCGGATGCTGGTCGCCGCGGTGATGACCAGCGTCACGGGGCGCTGCGTGCGCCCGGTTTCCACCCACTCCGCGTCCACCACCTGGCTGTGGTGGAAGACGTGGCGGCCCAGGTTGGGGCAGTCGCGGTGGTGGATGGAAACGCCCCGCCCGCGCGTGATGACGCCGGTGAGCGGATCGCCGTGCACCGCCGAGCAGCACTTGGCAAAGCGCACCATGATGTTGTCCAGCCCGGCCACGCGCACCTGGCCCACCGGCCGGCCCGCGACGGGGAGCGCGGCGCGGCGCGGCGGCGCCAGGCGCGGCTGCTCGGCCGCGGATTTCCACTCCGGGTGCAACCCTTCCAGCACGGTGCGCAGCCTGATGCGGCCGATGCCCTCGGCGGCGAACAGGTCGTCGGCGCTGGGCAGGTTGTGCCGCCGCATCCACGTTTCCAGCTCCGGCAGCCGCAGCAGGTCGTCCAGCTTGCGCCCCAGGCGCCTGGCCTCGCGCTCGGCCCGCTCCCGGCCGGCCCGCACGGCCTCCTCCCGGTCCTGGTGGCGCAGGTAGCTGCGGATGCGCGTGAGGGCCTTGGAGCTGACGGCGATGTTGAGCCAGTCCTTGTGGGGCGACTGGCGGCTGGAGGTGAGGATTTCCACCACGCTGCCGTTCTTGAGGGGCGTGCGGATGGAGACCATGCGCCCGTCCACCTTGGCCCCGATGCAGCGGTGCCCCAGGTCGGTGTGGATGGCGTAGGCGAAGTCCAGAGCCGTGGCGTTGAGCGGCAGCTTGATGACCTCCCCCCGGGGGGTGAACAGGAACACCTGCTCGACCTTCAGGTCGCGGGCCAGCAGCTCCATGGCTTCGCGGGGGTCGCGGCCGCTTTCCATGTGCTCCAGCAGTTGCCGGAACCAGGTCACGCTGGCCAGCTCGCGCTCGTCGGCGGGGGTGCCGTCCTTGTACAGGTAGTGGGCGGCGATGCCCATTTCCGCCGCCCGGTGCATCTCCTGGGTGCGGATCTGGATCTCGTAGCGCCGACCTCCCGGCCCGAACACGGTCGTGTGGATCGAGCGGTACATGTTCGACTTCGGAGTCGCCACGTAGTCGTGGAAGCGCTCCTGGATCGGGGTCCAGTTCGAGTGGATGAGCCCCAGCGCGGCGTAGCAGTTCTGGACCGTGTCGGTGATCACCCGGATCGCCATCAGGTCGTAGATCTCCTCGAACGGCTTCCCGCGCTGCTGGATCTTCCGATGGATGGACCACAGGTGCTTGGGTCGTCCCGTGACCTCGACCGCGATGCCGGCCTCCTTCAAGGCGTCCTCCAGCGGGCGCTGGAACTCGAGCAC